>Ga0307375_10007239_pt1 | contig 10139 bp, 12 predicted proteins | sample TR1MG_FD_202531 | JGI IMG/M metagenome (GOLD analysis project Ga0307375, IMG submission 202531) | Soil microbial communities from Risofladan, Vaasa, Finland - TR-1 | ecosystem: Environmental > Terrestrial > Soil > Coastal area > Acid sulfate soil | place: Finland: Risofladan, Vaasa | collected...
TCAGAATTCGATTTCTGAACAAGAATAACAACATCACAGGAAGAACAGGTCAAGTGCCGTACATGAGCTTGTGGATCAAACTGAGATGGATGGCCTGATTAAGTCAGGAGGCCAGGCGGGAGTGAGAGGAAAATGTCCGCTGCTGCGAAAAACGTTGGGCGTTGCAGCTCGCCCGCAGTCCCTTGGTCGGTTTCGTCTCGTGGTCTGATGTTCCCTCTGTAAATCCTGTTCCATATCTACTGTGTCTCATTGTTCTGAGCGATCTCGGCTTCTAGTGTTGCCTGAGGCTACATACTCCACTTGCGAATTCCTCCTCCAAACTTTGGCTTGTGATGGCTTCTACGATCATTTCCAATCTCAAGGCGGTCTCTGACGATGTAAAGCGCAAGGAACAACTGAAATTGCTGAATGAAGCACTATTTTCCGCCCCAGGACAGCCGATCGATCCGAACTTTCTTCACGGTGACTTTCTTCAGTTCTGCAGTCTTCAAAGTGACGAGAGTCCTGTTACATCCATCTGGTTACTTCGAAATGTTGCCGAGCTATGTAGAAAAGATGACGCTTGTATGTAGCGATTGTGTTATGACGACATCTCGTTCCTGCTATGGATCATTCCCTTCTAACGCTGCCTCTTTGTGTTGATTTGCAATTTTACGCAGGCACAAGCGAAGCCATTAGGATATGCATTTCAAAGATCGAAACTGTTGATAACACGACAACGAAGGAGGCCATCATAGCGTCTTGCATTTGCTTCCCCGTCGCTCTGGATTATATGTGCGTCTTAGTCCCTATTACCCCATTAAGTATGTCCCTTAGATGTTCTTCTAACGCCCTCATTCTTATTCACCCTCTCTCATTCGTTAGTCGCAAGAATCCTCATGACTCGGCTTCGCGCTCTCTTTGGGACGAATTGAACGATCTGAAGAGCTTGGTGGTCCGAGAATTGGATTCCTCCTATGTAAGCATTCGGTTGGCCGCTTTGAGGTTTGTACAAGTGGTGGTTGTGAACTTCACGCTGCCGAATCCGGCGCCCGTCTTCCGCAACCTCGCTAAGAACGCCGCGCAGTCCCAACGACTTGCTCCTAGCTTTCAATTGAATCGCGTTCCAACTGGTCATCCTATTTTGCACCCTGACGCGATGATCCGAACTGCAGAGGAGCTATGGAGAACTCAAATTCGCGATCGTCTGTTGAGCTACATCGATGCTTCCAGCAGCAGTGGTAACGTGTCCATCATATCCGCGTTGATGAACTTGTGCTGTGTTATACTGCAAACGAGAATCCAATTCGTGGAGCCTGTGGTTGCTGCGCTTGCCGACTTCTACCAAGATTACATGGATCCTCCGACTCGCTTTGAGCGCAAGTCTCTTGCTCACACGATACAGTCTACGATGGATGCGATTTTGAAGTATGATATTGGACACGAGACCTCTCTTCTCGCCAAGTGCCGATCAGGTCGCGTTGCTCGTGGAAGGAAGGCGAGGGAGCTGGAGATGATGAGAAAGCAGCCACAACCATTTGGAATGCACGCAGTAACGTTTCCAGGAGTCGCAGAGTCCAAGATGGCAGCAGGAAGTGGAGGCGCAATGCGACCCGTTTTCGGACCTCCGCCATCCACGCTTGGTCGTTCGCAAACTTCAGAGGCCCTTTCACGTATGATATCCGGTATTCTATCGCGCCTGGCCAAGCCGAACTCGAACTTGTACTCAGGATTCGCACTCGTCGCGCGCATTGCAGTGGAGTTGCCCCTGGAGGACCCGGCCATTGAACGTCTCTTTGAACTCATCGAAGCCTCCGCAAACCTCCCCCCCGGAAAGGGACTCGTTCTCATGTGGGTCAACGCAGAATACAACTCATATCTTCTCAACGAACAAACCACATCGACAGGCAAGACCGATCCCACCACAACCGACGCGTCCATGGATGTTGACCCCTCTTCTGCTTCGGCGCACCTTGAATCACCGCCTCATGGCTCTAACTTTGCGAGATACATGCGCATTGTCGAAGCTTCTTTGGAAAAGTTGGCCAGCAGCGACCACCTCCCGGGTCTGGTGCTCGATCTCCCGGAACTCTTCGACACCGTATTCACTTTCCTCTCCAACCGAGTCAAGATCAGCCGTTCTCCAGACCTCTACCTCTCCACACTCAAAGGCGTTACGGTATCGAGACCTCCGTATCGCCAAAAGGCACTTCAACTACTATTAGACTTCACCAAGGATGAAAACGATCTTCTCCAATCCAAGCTCCTCATGCGTCTCAAGGAACTCATGACTCACACACACCTCGCCGAATCCATCGTCAACTACGCCAAGAAGCAATTGGAGTTACTATTAGACGATCCAGACGTCATCAAGCGCGAAGAGGAGATCAAACAGGCAGAGGAAGCGAGCACCGACGCAAAGCCCGCAGACCGTCCCTTGACCCCCATCCAAGTCAATGCTATCGTCAAAAAGTACTTATATCTCTATTTGGGGTTGTATGCCGAGCGACCAGACCTACTGCAAGGTGCAGTAGAGGTGTACAGTCGACTCAAAGCTGAAGAGCTCCGCGCCGGCATTTCTCGCTCCATCATGTTCCGTGTGAAGACTGTTGGCATTGATCATCCGACCCTCATTGAGGCCATTGTGCGCCACCCCAAGAATACCGATAAGCTGGCACTAGAGCTGTGTGAGGCGAATGGACCGACGCAGACCTTGACGAGGGCGGTGATTGCTGCAGTGAATGCCGATGAACTCGATGGTCGGTTTGCGGCTTGTGTGTTCCCTGGCCTTACAAAGGAGGAGGCGTACGCAACGTTCCCGAAACTGTTGACTCTTCCTCAGCCTACGTTGCGCCGAATCACTTCAGCCACCCTTGCTCGCATGCCTGGCTTCCCATTCACCCCTGAGGAGCTGTTGGTGCAGTTGCATGTTTCAAAGGGCCCCGGTGGTGTGGAATCTCTGAAAGAGGCGGCCATGTGGATTGGAATGATGTTTGACGACCCTTCCCGGGCGCTGCTCAAGATAGACATCCTCTTCCCGGCCCTCGTGAGCATCGTACAGACTTCCCCTCTGCCCATCCTCTTCTTCCGCACCCTGCTTCTCGCCATCTCCCACCTCAAGGCAATGGAGCCATACGCCATCAACCTACTCAGTAGACCGGAGGTGATGAGCCCCACAGTATGGGCAGATGCACGCCACCGACAAGGTTTCGTCAACTCCTGCGAGAAACTCCTTCCCCTCTCCATACCCCTCGTCCTCAACCTCCCTCTAGATCGATTTGAAATGGTCCTCACGATGAAACCCTCCATCAAAGACGCCATTCGCCAGCGCATCATCTTTGGACAAGCCGTACCTTTCGAGAAGCAGCACCTCTTCAAAGACGTCACTCCCGTCGAGGATGTCACCAATTCTGCCAACCCATAACACTCTGGTCACTGTAATTAGACTCTTTACCAAATGTGCGCACTTCCATTCCAATTCGACGTCGTTGCTTTGAACGAGAACTGCCAGGTCGGATGTCTTCAGCCTCTCGCCCCCGAGTCCGTGTCAGTGTAACAGTTCACAACCATTTTTTTTGGGGGGGGGGCGAGTGAGAGACTGATCACCATGGTGATCGCAAATCAGTTGCTGGTAGGGTGAGAATGAGGGAATGGTCGAGGGCTAGAGGAGCGTGTCAGTTGGCAAGAGAGGAGCCGAGGGCGGGCAGGGTCACAAATCGAAAGGCCCGCGCCCCAGGCGACCATTCTCGGAAGGCGTAGTCGATCCTGTGCCTCTCTCTTTGAGACATCTCTCTTTTTCCGTTCAGAAGGGGTTCTTCATTACCCCTCCTACGTGTAGCTGGTAGATCAAGCGGTGGACGTTGCTATTGGACGGAGAAGTGGTCGGAATGGAGCCTGGATCTTCTGGTAGCCCTGTGAAGCTCTCTGCGCGCGATTCTGCTGGTAAATCACCTGGGAATATGGAGTCTGCAAATGGAGCTATCGATTCAGTTGATGATGTGGACGCTCATCCCGTAAAGCGACGCAAAATGTCGGATCTGGACACGCCGAAGCGCGAGCGCGTGAATTTGACTCTGCGTGGCCTAATGCCTTCACCCATCAACTTTGCGGCACGTAGAAAGAAGGCCGATGCTAGGCTAAAGAAAATGGTACGGAATGGACATCATGTGGACTTCCAAGAGGGCCGAAAGTACTGTGCGAGTGATTTGGTGGCGTGGCCACCTTCGCCTCGCTCCGCTACCACACACGTACATACTCCCCCCGTTTCTGCCTTGTTTCAACTCATCACGAGCGATTTTGCCAAGAACTACCTCTAATCCATCTTTATGTTTCTCCTCAGATTGCAAGAAACGAAGCCGAGAGCGTTAGTGATGAGGAAAAGAGGTACGGAAGGACTTGAGCGCGCCGTCCCTGCTCCCTGTTTCCACCTTTTCACCTCTCCTCCATGTACTTTTCCGTTCCATACCCATCCAATTCCTTCCTCGTCCTAACAAATTCCCATACCGAATCTGTTCTTCTCAACCAAAGCTATGTGAAGTCTCTACGTGAACGATCCGCGTTGGCCGATGCCGAGCGACGAGAAGCGATGGCCTATAGAGCCCGCTACGAACAAGTACGTTGCGCCACCCCCTCCTTCCCTGCTTTTCACTGTGTTAGCCACAACTTTCCTTCTGTCCTTGCCCCTATTTGAGTGCAGTTGCGCTTGCCTCTTGAATTGGACCCTTCGCCTCTTGCAATCTCCTCTTTCTGCCCCTGCTAACGTCTGTTGCCCTTGTGTTCCCTTGTAGCAACGAGTCAACTCTCTTTTCTTCTCCAATTCACGAAAAACGCAAGATGAGTCTGCTGATACGCTGCGATATCGGCAATTGATTAGCACGGATCTTTGGGTGCCGTCTCCTGAGTTCAGAAAGCCGTCTGGAGTGCCAATGGATAAGGTAACGACAGAATCGATGAATGCGCCTGCGTTGACGGAGTATCCGGCGTATCGAGTGCCTCAAGGGCGAAGTACGCATCATTTGGCGCAGTTGGGTTTGCCGCCGCGAAGTGTGGCGCCAGAGGGAGTAGCGATCCCAGAGTGCCGTCCAATTACGGATTACTCAACAGGCTGGGAAGAAGGCGTGACTTCGACCTTCATGGAGGCATACAAGTCGGGATACATCATTGCGAGGGAGCCGGAACCCCCGCCACCGCCGAGCGCGCCTGCTACGCCCATGTCCTCGCCCCTGCCGAAGCGCGGACGCACGCCGAAATCTGCGCCCCAATCTCATTCCTCTCGCCATGCTCTGAAGGCCTCCACCTCCATGACGCCCACTGCCTCTGTCGGTCGACCGCGAAGTTCGTACGGCGGTACCCCCACCCCCAGCAACCGCCGCACCAGCCGCGCCTCTCTTGGCAGCGAACCCCGCTCTTCTTCTTCCAAAAAGGACCTCGCCTCTTCCACGCCACCCCACAACCGCATCGCCAAACCTTCTCGCGTGTGGCAACACTTCCATCCCACTCGCTGGACGAGCGCAGAGCTACAGTACGCACAAGTATTGGTCTCCATTCTCGGTCCCGATTGGCCGCTCGTCTCCGCCTGCATGGGGCGCACTAAGTCGCCCGCCATCTTGGAACGCACCTGGCTTCGCTGCGACGGCGACTTCTCCAAAGTGGAATCCACCTCCTTCGACTCGCTCAAATGCGAAGTGTGCAACGAACCCGCGCTCCTCTCAGACCTCGTATACTGCGACTCTTGCTTCCGATCCTACCACCTCCACTGCACGTATCCTGTTCTGCAACAAGTTCCAGAGACTGATTGGTTCTGTTCCGTCAACTGCTCCAAGGTGGGCACTCTCAACTGCAAAACTTGCGGCAAGGCCACCGACGACAACCTCATCCTCATTTGCGACAAGTGTGAGCGAGGTGCTCACATCTACTGCCTCGCCGAGCCTTTGAAGGAGATACCTGAGGGAGACTGGTTTTGCGACGATTGTGCACCGAAGAAGCCAACTAGTACCTCTCGAACACCGCCCACGACACGCAGTTCGAAAGAAGCGAGTCGTATTGCATCCAAAGCACAAGACGTCATCCAAGCCTCACAAGAGTGCAATCACGAGTATGGCGTGCGTTCCACTTCGAAACTCACCAGGCGTGGCACCATCACACCGCTCGCAAACACTTCCAACAGCAGCAGCAGCAGCGCTGTCGCACCCAACCACCACGCCGCCTCCAGCCAACAACACTTTCTGGACTTGCGCTTCGCGCTTGGCAGCCCTATCTCCCCCATGGCATATCTCCTCATATCACATGCAATCGAGGTTCCTTGGAAGGACCTGGTGTATCTGTCCCAACTTTGCGTAGATTGCCTGATCGAACAAGACGACGGTGTCATCCCACTCAAGCTGAGCGATTTTGTATCTGGCCATGCGCTCCTACCCGACAATCTGAAGTACTCTATCTTCGCGAACCAACTAGACGATGTTCCATACACTTCTCTTGGAGATATTCCGGACGCCGCATCGCTGAATGCTCACTTTGACACGTTGATCCAAGCCGTCGACGCCTTCGTAAACCGTTCCTTCACCAAACCCCTGCTCTCGCGTATCGCTCCCAACGATCGTGCTACTCCAACCACTCAGTCCAAATCCAAATCCTCACTTTCAACTGGACGAGCAGCTCAAAATGGACGCCGTGCCCAACACACATCATCAACTGCCGCGACTTCTCCACCGCCACGAACTTCCGCAAGACACGCGACCATTTTCCCTCTTCCCCCGCCTTCTCGTGGCCGACCATCGCATGCAGTGTCATCGGCATCATCTTCAAAAGCCTCTTACTCATTGGCATCATCGACATCGACTGTGGCGACAAACATGAGTTTGAGGGCATCCAAATCTGCTGCTGCAACTGGCACCGAAAACGCCTCCTCCAGCATCTCGCACGCTTCTTCTATCAGTGAATGGCTCGAAGAGGGTGGTTACCAAGCCGACGAGCAGTGTTATTGGATCTTCCAAGCCAATCCGGCCATATACGACATCAACACCTCCCTGAAACACTTGAAGCAGATGACGTGGGTGGTGCGCCAAAATCAGTCCAGGATCCGAAAGGGCGATCGTGTGTTCGTGTGGGAATCTGGTAAAGACTCTGGAATCATTGCGCTGGGCACCATTGTCAGCGATCCGTCCGTCATCAAGGAGTCTCCAGCGATGAGGGCATATGCAAAGGACCACAGCAAGTTTGATCGTCCCGACACGCGTTGTCACTTGAACATCGACCACATCCTCCCTTCCAAGTTCAGACGCACCGACATTGCGGCTGACCCCTCGTTGACCAATCTGACCATCCTCAGAGCACCCATTGGCACCAACTTCAAGGTCACGAAGCTGGAGTCCACCGTCCTGTTGGCTCGCTTGTACCAACTCCATCCTTCGAACTGCTTCAAGTTCTCCAAGTCATCATCATCATCATCATCATCATCATCATCATCATCATCATCATCACTCACCTCTTCTTCTTCTTTGACCTCTTCAAGTGGCACTGCGAAGACGACGTCCCCGGTTCCAACCAGGTCTGCCTCCACCACCGCTCCAGCCGCTTCCACGACGGCCAAGCGCAGCAGTGCTGTTCCAAGTCTGGACCAGAATCGCGAAAAGGGCTTAAGAGACTACAACGGCAAACAAACAGCAATACAATCAGAGCAGGTCGAATCAGTGCCTTCACCGAGTGGCTCTTCCATGAAATCTACCACTACTGCCAGCTCGTCTCCTACTTGCGAAAATGGAAGTCCAAGCGATATGGATGTCGATGATACGGCAAATGGCCATGGAATGGATGTAGACAACGCGACGAAGGAGGAATCATCCACAGCGACTTCGTACTCTTCTTCATCATCTTCACCATCACTGGACGAGTCGGTTTCATCTTCAGAGTCATCAAGCGACCTTCATCACTCCGAGAACGAAAATCACGAGGGAGAGCCGAGTGAGAACCACAAAGGTGCTGCGGACAACTCCATGGATGTTACAGAGGAACCTGAAGAGGAGGAAGAGGACTGTGGTGAGTACACCGATGTATCTGAGAGTCACGAGTACCACAAGGAGGGCAATTCTAATGACGGAGATGACGAAGAAGAAGATGGCGAGGAGGCGGAGGACGGTGAAGTTTCTGCAGAGGTCCAAGACGAGCATGAGTCCGCCGCCCACGAGGGTGATGTGACCGACGATGGTGAATCTAATAATGCCGAAGAAGAGGAGGAGGAAGAAGAGGAGAATGCAGAAGAAGAAGAAGAAGAAGAAGAAGAAGAAGAAGAAGAAGAAGAGGAGGAAGAAGAGGCCGAGAATGGTGTTGTCGTTGATGATCATAGTTCTTCTGGCGGCGAAACGGATGATGAAGACGAAGAAGACGGCGGCCATGACGACGAGGAGGAAGAGAAGACTGCATCTGGAGTCCAAGGCGATGGTACTGGAGTTTCTGGCCCAAAGACCGTTGTCAATACCGCGGAGAGCGTGTCCTTACTCACGCAAAGGAAGAGAGGAGGAGGAGGAGGAGGAGGAGGTAGACGAGGCCACAAGGCAGGAGGTCCTCCCATGCCTTCAAAGAACCGTCTCTTGTTGACGAGTGATTCTGTGGATCGCGCTTTGGTTTTAAAGTTCCCCTTCGATTTGACGAAGACTTGTGTGGCGAACTCTCGGCGTATGCGCTTGTCGGCCCATCAAGGCTCCTCCATCATCTTGGCCATCTCTGGTGGACGTTTCATGAAGAAGAAGGTGTCGAACAAGGTGCCACTCGTTCCGTTGCTACATATCTCGACTGTACATACGTTCCGTGCGAAGGTGCCTGGTGGATGGAAGAACAAGTTGAGCAAGGTGAATCAACAACCTCTCCCCGATGGTCCTCTTCTATGCCCTACTTGTGACCTCACGCTTGGCAAATACGGGACTGCGACTTGCCATTCATGCGGCGCCATGCATCATGCGCATTGTGCTGGAAAGATGCCGAAACCGGTGTCGGTGAGCGTTTCGAACTCCCTCGCTGCTTCGCTTGGTTCCGATTGGATCTGCCCCTCGTGCGTCAATGCCGATACGCCCTCCTGCACTAAGTGTCGCAGAGCTGTTCGTGGTGACTACTGGAACTGTGATTCATGCGACGACATCTTCCATCTCCCGTGCATCAACTTGAAGAGTTTGCCCCTCAATCAGCAATGGTTGTGCTCCAAATGCGATATTCCCAAGAATGCCCTCATGCGAATCAAATTGGCGATGGTTCTCAGGGAGTTGCGACTGGAAGCGGCTCGGCTCGTGCACGTCTCTCTCGACATTGGCGCTGCAAGGCTCAAGAAGTGCGTCGAAGCACCTGACAAGTCTGGACAACCACTCGTCACACTCGCTGCCCTCGCTCAAATCATGCACACTGCTTCCAAATTGGTAAGAGAACAGGCGACAGAGAGGTGGCACCTCTACAGAGCGCGAGCACACATCGACTTTGCTGAGCCCTCGCCTCCCACGACCACCACCACCACCACCACCATTGCAACTACAACTGCCACTGCAACTCCTTCTGTCGCTATTACTGCTCCGAAATCCCCTGCCCCTTCAAAGAACGAATAAGGAACCTGAAGAGAGCAACAGACCGATCACAATTGCGTGGCACGACACCCTGCCACCGAACTCACACTCTCCCGCCCTTGCCATCGCTCAAAAGGATCACCCATGGCACACAAATGACTTCCACCATCGGCCACAACAACATCAAGAACGTGTCATAAACACCCAACCTGTACACTAGCCTCCTCTCTTCCCATCATGTTGTTATTGTCCCCCATCGTGCCAAACAAGCATATTTTGCCATTTACATCTGTGAAGAGCCGGCACATGATCACTGGGACTGGGTATACATTGCTGATGCGCGAGGGAGCCCCGGCCGCTGTTGGTCCGGTTGGAGCTTGCTGTCGCTGGTCTTGGTTGCGCCGAAAGTCAGTTTGCACGACACTGTCTACCCCATACGACATATCTTTGGCAGATTTCGATACGACATTGATACTCGAACATGTCTCACAGCGAGGGCTACTTCAATCCTCAGGAGGAGGCCGACAATGGAGACTTGGAGCTCGAGACGAAGAAGACGAAGAAGAAGGCTAAGAAACCGAGGCGCAAAGAGGCTGATTCTGGCTCTCCTCCAACTCA
>Ga0307375_10007241_pt1 | contig 10138 bp, 5 predicted proteins | sample TR1MG_FD_202531 | JGI IMG/M metagenome (GOLD analysis project Ga0307375, IMG submission 202531) | Soil microbial communities from Risofladan, Vaasa, Finland - TR-1 | ecosystem: Environmental > Terrestrial > Soil > Coastal area > Acid sulfate soil | place: Finland: Risofladan, Vaasa | collected...
TCGATAACATCCGGGGGGTCCTCATGGTATTGCTGAGGGTTGAGGACCCTTATAGTGGTGTTTGTACCATCGTCGGCGGTCTGGTCGCGGAAATCCCACACATTCATAAAGATAGGGTCGTCGCTGATATTTCCTGTGCCGGACCAGCCGCCCTGAATGCAGGAGTAGGTCACGTTGTAAGTGCCCCCGGAGTAGGGCTCAAAGGCCACGGCTTCGTTCGCCCAGACGATGCAGTTGCTGATATTGGCGGGCGGGCAGCCCCAAGCGGGGTCATAGGTGTTAATGGCGTAGCCAGTATTGTAGGCGACAGTGTTATTGCGAACCAGATTGACAGTCCACAAATCGATTCCTGTGGAATTGTTGCATATCCAGTTGTTGGTTATGGTGGCTGACTGGCCATCGCAGGTGATACCGTAGGACCCGTTGTACTCGATTACACAGTTGGCTATTTTGCAATTCGAGTAGTCCGTGCACTTTATTCCATCTTGTTCGTTATCTGTGATGAGGCTGTGCTGGATGGTTATTGAGCTATAGCTTGAATAGATTGCGGCGACAAAACTCATGGTTATGGTAAAGCCATCTATAGTTGCGTTGTTGATGTCGGAGGCAGTCACCACGTAGTGTGACGTGTTATTGTGGGCAGCGTGTTGCCCGTCACCGTCGATGTCGCCGGTGAGGATGGTCTCGTTTTGCAGCCAGTTTCGCCGGTCTCGGGCGGTTTCGTTACCGGCGAAGCCGCCGTAAAGGGGGACGCCGTCTGGGAGTTGGAAAGTGCCGTATTCATCATCAGGGTCGGTAGTGGGCTTATAGGTTCCGGCGGCGACCCAGATTTCGCTGCCGCAGCCTGCCCGTGCTCTTGCGAGGGCGCTCTGCAGGTCGGTATAGGCGTTGGCCCAGGACGTACCGGTTTTGTAAGCTGTGGCGGCGGCATCGACATGGATGACATCGGGGCCAAAGCAGCCGAGAGGCCTGTATTTTCTCCTGATTTTCCGACACTTTTCACCCTCCAGAACAGCGACGTTTGTCACTACGCCGCAAGGCTCGCCGTCGGCTGTTATGCTTACTGTCACGGTAACCGAGTTTTGTTCTCCAGGCGAGAGGGTGCCGATATTCCAGGTGACGGTGTTGGTCCACATGTCATAGACGCCGCCGCCGGAGACGTTGACATCGAAGGGGTCGATCTCGTGCGGGAGCTGGTCGATGATGTTGACATCGTTGACGTCTCCGAGATAGGCCGGGTCGTTGGCATCGGTTATTGGATTGCCGTAAGTGATAGTGTAAGTCACATATTCACCCGGTATAAGGCAGTCGCTGGCATCCAGATTATCATCTTTGCTGAAGGTGAGGCTTGCCGCCTCAAGGACTGCCGAATGGAGGTTGAGTCTGCCGCCGGTAACACAAAGGGCGTCCAATGCCTCAATCTTGTCAACGGAGCTGAGAACGACGTCCTTCACTTGGAGGTGGCTCAGGTGGGGGTTCCTCGACCAGACCAGCGCACAGGCACCGGTTACATGCGGTGTGGCCATCGACGTGCCGTCCCAAGATTCATAATCATTTCCCGGAACGCAGCTAAGGATGCCACTGCCCGGCGCAGCGAGGTCAACGGTAGTGAGGCCGTAGTTGGAAGAATCCGGTGGCCACACCGACCTGTGGTCGTCATGGTCTGTTGCCATCACTGAAATGATGTTGTTGCAATCATAGCTGGCAGGATAAAGAGGATGATAATCGTTATCATAGCCTTCATTGCCCGCGGCAGCAACAAAGAGGACACCATTTGCATCGGCGGCTTCAACAGCGTCTTTTAGGGCCTGAACATGAGTGCTACCACCCCATGAATTACTCAAAACTTTGGCACCATTGTCAACAGCATATTGTATTCCCTCCACTGCGTTGCTCGCGAACGTCACCCAGCCTTCTGTACCGTAATGAGATATATTTACGGCCATTATCTTCACATTCCAGCAGACACCCGTCACGCCTTCACTATTGTTACCAACCGCTCCAACTGTTCCTGCGCAATGCGTACCGTGGCCGAGGAAATCCATCGGATCGTTATTGTTATCATAAAAATCCCAACCGCGGATGTCATCAATATAACCATTGCCATCATCATCAACGTTTGGGTCACCATTTAATTCTACTTCATTGACCCACATATTTGCCGCCAAATCAGAATGCGTGTAGTCTATACCCGAATCGATAATAGCAACAATAATATTGGCATTGGTGGTAATATCCCAAGCCTCCAGAGCATCAATATCTGCATCGGTAGTTCCTCCGGTTTGACCCGTATTATGCATGCCCCAGAGTTCGTCAAACCGCGTATCATTGGGAAGGGGGGAAAGCAGTGGAATCTCACAGTCAGGTTCTGCATAGAGGATTTCATCGGCTGCGTTGTATGTTTTCAAGGCATCTTCAACCGTTAGACCTGGTGGTAGTCTCACCACGCTGAGACCCGGTACAATTGTATATTCCTGCGTTATTGTACCTCCGCCCAAAGAACTCAAAAGCTGTATTTTTTCTGTTATATTGCGTTGTTTACTATCGCCTTTAGGCGCGAAGCGCACGATTAACTCGTCCGGTTTGTAAGGAGCATTAGGAGGTATCATAAGGTCGCGAGCTTCGGGCAAGGCTCCTTTAGCGATCTGAATATTGTAGAAACAGTTAACTGCGATTACTATCAACACTATGTATTTGGACAACCATATTCTGTTCATTTGAATCACTCCTTCCACTTGCACCAAATGGACTATTTTGATGTGTTGTTAGTGAATGCTTGTAATACGCTTAACTTAATGCTACTTTGCCCGGTTGGCTCTTCGAATAGAAATTGCACCAATACCCAACAGCAATATGGTGGCTGGCTCCGGGACAACTCCGAAGGATGTTGAATATGTGTCGGTTACAAGACTATCCTCTAACGTCCGGACGGTTAAATCGTACAGGCCTGCCGATAATGTTCCGATATTTTCGCTGTGTGACCAAGGGGTTACGACCTGAAAAACACCTACATCGAGAAAGATATCAAGTTCCAGCAAAGTTCCATCCTTGCGAAGGTCAGTATCTGTTACAAAGACGGCCCCCGTACTTTCTACCCCGGAAACGTCGATGCAAATTACATCCAGTGAGGTCGGTAAGCTCGGCACTATTGAAACATCACTGATAGCGCCATTCGCAGAAGTTGAAAAACACACAATCATTACCAATGTTATTGTTTTTGCAATTTTCCTTTTCATGGTTTTTCTCCTTTTCGCTCAAAAGTGTTATTGGTAAAACCTTTCAATCCGCTTGGTATTTTTGCTTCATGGTCGAGTCCTTTCTCCGCTATACGGCCGGTCTATGATGTTATTATAGCATCTGGACAAACGGCATACAAGATAAATCCTTACAAAAACGGCATTTGGGCACACACGAGGCGGCAAATCACTGAAATCCGCAGGGCAAGCCTGTGCTGCGCTTCCATATATATGCCGTCGCTGGAATGGTAAATGTTGACTAAAATTTTGGTTTTTCGATAGAAATTCTGAAAAAGCAGTATAAATGCGGGGCTTGTAGGCGGTGAGGGCGTCTTGCTCGTAAATCATCGTCTTGGCATTAAGCATTTCGATAACGTCTGAGCCTTCGTAGGTTACAAAGAGGATTTGCGAGTCGGGGTCAAGGGCGAGACCTACCGCTCCAAAGCCCCAGTGTGCTGAAATGTCCGTCTGATAGTCAATTGCTGCACCGTTCACATCGTAAGCGGTTATTACGCTGCTTTCGTGGTTGGTAATGGCATAGACCGACCGCGCATAAGCCGTGTGCGAAAAGGCGGCCGGCACCAAACAGGAAATGATTATATGAATATATATTGTCTGCTTTTTAGTAGGCATGATTAGTTCCCTTCCTTACTAAGGTTAATAAGTCTCTTTAACGAGCCGGTCTGCCCCAGCCAGGCCGCGGAGCTAGCTTCTGCGGCGCAGCAGCAAGGCTCCAAGTGCCAGAATAACCAGCGCAGAAGGCTCTGGAATTTGGTTTATATGGGAAAAGGTTTCGGCACCGTACAGGTCCAACGTGAACGGACTGCCGTTAAGCCAAAATCCCGTCAGTTGTCCGCCGTCATAGGCTCCACCGGTCACATCATAGTTGAAATCATAGCCGTAGATGTTTATTACAGAGGTATCCCAAGCTCCGAGAGAGTCCGTGACCAATCCAGCATATAGATTCAGCACGCCAGAGTGAATGGCACCAAGCTGCTCGACGGTGCCGCCGTACATATTCGCTGTTCCAAACTGTGAAGCACCAAGAGCGCGAGAGTCCCCGTTTGCATAAAAGCAAACCGTTGCATAATTCGAGGCTTCTGCCCCGGAGAGGGTGCCGCCGGAGATATTTATTCTGCTGTAATCAAAGGCAGCCACTTGGGCGTAGCCGTCGATGATATTGAGCGTGCTGGCGTCGTGTGTTGCGATCCAGTCGGCGCTGCCGCCCAACATATCGACGACGGTATCATCGTTGTAGATATGTACGAGATCCCACGATTCGCCGGGCAGGATTTGGCCGCTGGAGTAGAAGGTTTGGTCCAACGCCTGGAGCGGAGCGGCAATAAAAGCCATCAGAGCCGCAATCATAGTTAAGGGTGCGAGTTTCATAATTTTTTCCTTTCTGCGAAAAAGTGTTGTTGGTAAAACCTTTCAATCCGCCTGGTATTTTTGCTTCATGGTCGAGTCCTTTCTGCGCTATACGGCCGGTCTATTATGTTATTATATCATCTGGACAAACGGCATACAAGATAAATCCTTACAAAAACGGCATTTGGGCGCACACGAGGCGACAAATCACTGAAATCCGCAGGGCAACCCTGTGCTGCGCTTCCATATATATGCCGTCGCTGGAATGGTAAATGTTGACTAAAATTTTGGTTTTTTGATAGAAAAATTGTAAAAAAGCGGGCGCAAAGCGGTTTTCCGGCGGGGGCAAGGCGGCGAAAGGACGGCGGGAAAGCGGCGTGGGAGGCAAGTGTGCGGGCGGGGGGTGCGGGTGCGTTATAGTTTGACCCCCAGCGGAACTGGGGGCTAACCAAGGCGGGGGCGGGAAAGCAAGTTAAAAGTCAATCCGCCTCCCTGCCAAAAGGACCCGCACGAATTCAGCGGGCGTTTGCGGGTAACAGCAAAAAAAAACACAAAAAAAACAGAATTAACGGAACAGGATTGCCTCGCGGCGCATCTTACCAGTAGTTCAGGCGGAACTTTAATGAAAGGGCCGGAAAATGAAAGTCGCAATCCTGCTAAATCTTGCTCTCCTGCTATTTTTGTCGGCGCCCGTGAATGGGGCAACTCTTGTAGTCTCCCCCGAAGAGTATCCCACGATTCAGGCCGCTATCGACGATGCCAACGAGGGCGACACCGTCATGATAACCCCCGGCACCTACACCGGGCCCGGCAACGGCGACATTGACTTTCGGGGAAAGGCCATCACCGTCCGCAGCGTCGCCCCTGAAAACCCACAAATCGTCGCCAAAACGGTAATCGACTGCAACGGTTCTGAGGCCGACCCACACCGCGGATTCTACTTCCACACCTTTGAACGCCCTAACTCCGTTCTCGATGGCCTGACCATCGTCGGCGGACCTCCTGGCCCCGGGATTTTCTGTTCCTCGAGCAGTCCCACAATCCGCAACTGCGTAATAAGAGACTGGCATGGCGGCGGAATAGGTCTTTGGATGAGCAACGCGACCATCATCAACTGTACCATCACGGGCAACTCACACCCTGAGGGCGGCGGCCTGAACTGCGATGAGAGCAGCCCCACGATTACCAACTGCACTTTCGCCAACAACTGGGCTGACAGCGGCGGCGCCGTTTATTGCGGTGGTGAGTACGCAGGGAGAAGCCCGACGATTACCAATTGCACTTTCGCCAGCAACTGGGCTGACAGCGGCGGCGCCGTGTATTGCGGCGGCCAGTATTCTGCCATTCCGACGATTACCAACTGCACTTTCACGGATAACTCGGCCGACTACGGGGGCGCCGTGTTCTGCGATGGCCAGTTGGAGCATCGCAACGGTAGCAGTCCGCCCATTACCAGCTGCACCTTTAGTGAGAACACGGCCTACCGTTCCGGCGGGGACATCTGCTGTGGCGAGTACAGCAGGGCTTTAATCAGGGGTTGCACATTCACAGGCAACAGAGCCCATAGCTATGAGTCGCCCTTTTTCGGGCGTGGAGGCGGTGCTGTGTACGGCTGCGAAGGCGAAATCAGCAACTGCGTAATCACCGCCAACCACGCCGACTCCGGCGGCGGCGGTTTGTACCTATGCAAGCGAGTGGTCAACTGTGTAATAAGCGGGAACTCGGCCGGTCAAGACGGCGGCGGCACTTACGGATGCAGTCAAATAGCCAACTGCGTAGTGACCGGCAACTCAGCCCGAGGCTGCGGAGGTGGGATGTTCATGGGATACTACGACTTTTGGATTTGGCTGGCCGACTATCCGTTCTTTGAAAACGGCGGCGCTATCGAGGCGGACGCAGTCTACGGTTACCCTGATTCCCAGGTGCTCGGTTGCACTATAAGCGGCAACACGGCAGAAGAAAGATATGGCGGCGTGGTTTGCTCTGGGTACAACAACCTTCCTTTGACCAACTGCATCTTCTGGGGCAATACCGACAGCACCGGCTCCGGTGAGTCGGCTCAGATCGGCGGCGCGACGCCCTACGTGACATTCAGTTGCATACAGGATGACGACCCTGACGATGCTTATATTCCATTCGGCGGCGATGCCAACGACAATATCGACGATAATCCGATGTTTGTGCGCAGCGCCGACGACGGCGGTGACGGGTGGGGCGATGACCCCGAGACGCCCGATGTCGATGAGGGCGCAAACGACGACTTCGGCGACCTGCATCTAACGCTCACATCGCCCTGCATAAACAGCGGCACGCCGGGTTTTTTTGTCGGGACGATTCAAGTGGACATGGACGGCCAGCCGCGGGTTATCGGGGGCCGGATTGATATGGGCGCGGATGAGTACGCGCTCGTTATTGTTGTTACCAAGCCCGAAGGAGGCGAAGTCTGGGTCAGCGGCAGTAAGCACGAAATCAAGTGGGAAAGTTATGGCGTGGCCGGAACCGTCGATATTCTCTTGAGCACCAACAGCGGCTCAGATTGGACAACAATCGAAGATAACATAGCCAACAGCGGCAGCTATCTCTGGCATCTGCCCCAAGAGGCGGACTCCAACCAGTGTGTAATCTCCGTAGTTCCCGGCAGCCCGAACCCCGATGTTATATCCATCGAGAGCGGTGTGTTTACGATTCACCCTGACACCCCCGGCCCGGTCGTGCCGTCGAAGTGGAAGTCGTTGGGTGGTGATTTCGACCGGGCCGGTTTGAGTGAGAACTTCGGGCCCGAATTAGGCTGCGTCAAATGGCAGTTTGAAACGCAAGGGCCCGTATCGGCAAGCCCCACCATCGGGGCCGATGACAGGGTCCATATCGCCTGCGAAGACGGGAAATTGTACACGCTCGACGCCAACGGCGTGCTTTTGTGGAGCTGCGATACAAACTCGCCCCTGATTAGCGCCCCGACAATCGGTCCCGACGGCACGCTGTATGTCGGCGCCGAGGATGGAAGAGTCTACGCTATCGATATTAACGGCAACCTCAGATGGACGCACACGACCGACGGTTTCGTATATTCGTCGCCGGCGGTATCGGCGGACGGCAACAGTATTTACGCGTGCTCGAGTGATGGGGCGTTTTACGCGCTCGGCCGGGACGGCAGCGAGTTGTGGAGCTTTCGAACAACCGGCCCCGGCGTTGTTGGGGGCGCTATTTTCGCCTCGCCTGCTATAGGCCCCGATGGCACAGTATACACAGGCGGCTTCAATGAGCCCAATTTGTACGCACTTGACCCCGACGATGGAAGCGTAAAATGGGTCTGCAATTTTGAGCACCTTATGTACCCCGGTTACCCACAATACCATACAGTCTCCGGCCGGCCCTTTGCCTCACCCGTTGTAGCACCGGACGGAACAATATACCAGACCCTGCTGCTCGACGACAACATGCATGCAATTGAGCCAAATGAGGGCACTATTATCTGGTCGCTGCGGTTGGGCACACGGCCCCCGACCTACACCAGCGATGCGGATGGCTGGTCTGAGCCGGCATTGGGAGTGGACGGCACCATCTATGTAAGTTTCAACGACCCGAACCTGCGGGCTGTTGACCCCAACGGCAGTGTAAAGTGGGTAACTCGGCTTGGAATGAACGAAGGCTTTAGCCTGACTGTCGGCAGCGACGGTCTTATTTATGCCGCCGGCTATGATGGTTATCTTTGCGTGGTTGACCCCAACGGCCGGGAGATGGCAAGGTTCCAAAGCACCGGCTGGCTGATTCCCCCTGTTATACTGACAGACGGCACCATAATAGCCAGCGACGCCAACAACAGGATATGGGCGATAGCAGACCAGGACTGCGAGGGGCAGGCATCCATCCTGCACAGGCCGGAGGACCTGGACGGCAGCGGGGCTGTCGATTTTGTCGATTTTGCGATGCTGGCGGCCGACTGGCTCTCCTGTAACCACCCCGGCTTGCCCTGTAGCGCCATTTCGTGGGACGGCGCGTATTTTACCGGTGACGTGGACAGGAACCTATATGTCGATTTTATCGACCTGGCGGCGGTGGCAAATCGATGGTTGAGCGAAGAGTGAAAATACAGGTTAGGGTGGAAGACTGTTTTTGCCGAAAACTAAATACGAGGAAAAGACTCATGAAAACAAAAGGCCTTACATTAACCGAGCTGGCAGCGGTGATTGCGACCATAGTATTGCTGACCGGCGTTTTGATGCCTGCCCTTAACGGCTCGCGGGAAACCGCCATCCGCCTGGTCTGTCAGACCAACCTGACAGGCATCGGCCGGGCGATGGCAGCCTATGCTAACGAGCACGACGGCGAGTATCCGCGTGCAGGCCCTTGGGACTGTGTGTGGAGCACGGTGGGCCATCTTCCGTCGTCGAACTGGTATAAGGAAACGGCTTTTAACTTGGCGCAGGCGACTGTTACATCGAGCTTCTATCTTCTGATAAAGGGGAGGCATTTAACGCCGAAGCAGTTTTTGTGCAAGGGCGATGACGGCGTTATAGAGTTCAACAAGGATCTGGTCGGACCAACGGCGGGCATGCCCCCGCCCGGCATAGACTACCGGGACCCTGTTAATTGGAATGACTTCGGCAGCGGCTGGGGGCCCTTGCCCTGGCCGGGCGAGTTCGTCAGCTACGCCTACCACATGCCCTATTTGGAGAAGAATCTCAGAAAAATCAGTTTTGCGATTTCGGATATGTCTCACCCCGCCGCGCCTGTTTGTGCCGACCGCAATCCCTGGCTCGACAAGAATGTGGTCGAGCGCCCCACGGACCCGACAGACTATGAGAATTTCAGTTCCGTCTGCCACGGAGGAAAGGGACAAAATGTCCTGTACAAGAGTCTCGCTGTAAAATTTGAGAAAAAGCCTACGTGCGGGATTGGGAAGGACAACATCTATACGCACGGCAATTATTCGACCGGACAGGGTCATCCGGTTGGCACACCCCCTGCCGGCAATGGCGACGGCTGGGCGGCCGGTTATCAGGACGGCTACCTCGTGGGCGAAAAGAACTCTAAAGAGCCTTGATGGGAGAGGGTGGTCCCGCAAGGCAGGCTTGCGGGCTAACTATGGAATTGATTCCTCGGCGTTGCTCGGAATGAGGGGTGGGGGTGCGTTATAGTTTGACCCCCAGCGGAGCTGGGGGCTAACCGAGGCGGAGGCGGGAAAGAAAGTTAAAAGTCAATCCGCCGCAGGCGGACTAAAGTGGAAAGTGCAAAAGTGTGGAGTCCACCGGAGGCGGATGTTTTTTTTAATAGACCCCTCGGCTGCGCTCGGGGTGACGGTTGGGGGCTGCGCTCGGGCGGGATGACGTGGAGTGGTGGGGCGCGGTCGGGATGACCCCCGGTTTGCAGGCGCGGGGGTGTGTTATAGTTTGACCCCCAGCGGAGCTGGGGGCTGCTATGAGGTCATCCGTCAACGGTTATAATCAATTTTTTTGTGGGCTTCTGGCTTTTATGTCATAGGCATCGGTTTCCGAGAAGTTCGGCTGGTTGGCGGCCCATCCTGCTATTCGTGC
>Ga0307375_10007242_pt1 | contig 10137 bp, 7 predicted proteins | sample TR1MG_FD_202531 | JGI IMG/M metagenome (GOLD analysis project Ga0307375, IMG submission 202531) | Soil microbial communities from Risofladan, Vaasa, Finland - TR-1 | ecosystem: Environmental > Terrestrial > Soil > Coastal area > Acid sulfate soil | place: Finland: Risofladan, Vaasa | collected...
CGGCGCCGAGCATGCGGCCGCCGACATGTACGATCTGCTCCACGGCGTGGCGCGCCGCCGCCCGTTCGGACTTGCCCGCCCGTACCACCATCACCACTCCGTCGGCCTGCACGCCCATCAGGGCGGCATCGGCAGTCAGGAGCACAGGAGGCGTGTCGACGAGCACCACGTCGAACCGCTCTCGCAGGGTGCCGAGCAGGTCGTGCATTCGTTCGCCACCGAGGAACTCGAGCGGGTTCGGGGGTAGGGTGCCCGCTGGGATGATGCTCAATCCCGCGATCCCCGACGGCCGGATGCCCTGCTCAAGCGTCGCGTTGCCCACGAGCACATCCGTGAGCCCGGGTTCGAGACCGAGGCCGAACACATCGTGAATTCTGGCTCGCCGCAGATCGGCGTCGATGAGCACCACGCGCCGCCCTTGCTGCGCAAAGGCGACGGCGAGGTTCGACACCGTGGTCGTCTTGCCTTCGCCGGCCGACGCGCTCGTGACGACCACCACCCGCAATCCCGGCTGCGACGCCGAGTACATCAGGTTCGTCATCAGCTTGCGATACGACTCGGCGCTCGATGACCGCACGTCGTTGACCATCACCAGCTCACTGCCCACGTCTTCGGGGACGAGGCCTCGTTGTGGCACGAGACTCGGCAAGAAGCGGTGCGCCGTGCCGCGAACCCTCCCCTGCCAGTTGTCGGCGACATCACCGGCGATCTGTGGGATGAGCGCCAGTCCGGGCACGTGCATGACCGTCTCGAGATCCTCCCACCGCCGAACGCTGCTGTTGAGCCGGTCGGTGAGACTGGCGAGACCGATCCCGAGCAGGAAGCCGAAGAAAGCCCCGTAGATGAACTTGCGACGTTTGCCGGCGCCGATCGACCCGACCGGGTACTGCGCCAGGTCCACGATCTCGACATCGCCGGCTTCCACCGCTTCGGCGATCTTCGCGGTCTGGAGCTCCTCGTTGAGCTTGTCCGACATCTTGAGAATGTTGTCGGCATCGCGTGTCAATCGTTGCTCGGTCTCTTCAGCACCCGGAATCAGCGAGATCGCGTTCGTGCGCTGTCGCTGCAGGTTCTCGACTGCCGCGAGTTGCCCATTGAGCATGTCGATCTGGTTCTGCGCGGCTGCTTCCAGCTGCGGTTCGGTTCTCGAGATGAGGGCATCGACGCGGCGGACGTCGGGGTGCTGCGCCGTGCGCGCGAATACGCCGGTGGTCAGTGAGTCCCGGGCGTGCTCGAGTCGCATCAACTCTCCATACAGATTATTCACCGAGGCGTTGCCCGACGGATCCACCACGAACGCCAGCGTGCCGAGTGCCGATGAATCTCCCTGCTGGTAGCGTTGGAGCGCCGCCAGCAGCGACTGGTAGCTGGTGCGGTTGTCGCGCAGGGTCTGGGCTTGCTTGCCCAACGCTGCGAGGTCAGCCTGTTCCTGGGTGTATTTGTCCTGTGCGTTCAGTGCCAGATTGTCGCGTCGATACGCCGCGAGCTTCGACTCGGCGATGGCAAGCAGCGAATCCGTCGTCTGCAGCTGGCTCTCAATGAAGATTCGGCGGCGGTGGGATTGCTGGCGCGCCGACGACGCATTCTGGGACTTGAAGATGACGGCCACCGCACTCGCCACGTCGCGCACGACGTACGGGTCGTACGATGTGTACGAGATGTCGATCACCGACGTCATATCGCGCGGTTTGGCACTCAGCCCGCTGAGCACCTGATCCACCGCGACGTCGCGCGGCACGACGGCCAGCGTGGCCGTTGTAAACCCCGGCGAATGGGGCATCATGAATGTCACGCCGCTGACCGTCAACGGCGTTCCATAGTCCCCGATGATCGAATCCTTGAACGTGTAGACAAGGAAGTGCGACGGCGAGAAGTGAAAGTCGAGCGTGGACGGCGGCGCGGTAGGCTGCACATGCACGTCCTTGAAGAACCCCATGTAGAATCCGGGCGTCTGGCTCTGGAGTTGGAGCCCCAAGGAATCCACCACGCGTTCGGCGATGATCCGGCTCTGGATCACCTGCACCTGCGTGAGAATCGGATCGGTGTACCCACCGAATCCGCTGCTGTAATCGGGCAGCAGATCCCCGCTGATGCTCGCCGCCTGGTCGGCGAGGCGGATGGCGCTCGACGCCTGGAACATCGCGCGGTCGTTGCGCGTGTGGTACCACTGATACGCAACCGCCAGTGCCGTGGTCAGCACGATGATCCACCAGTACCGCACGAAAACCGTGAAGTACTGACGTAGCGGATTCGCGCCGCCCAATGCCGAGGGCTCAGCACTGAATCCGGGCGGAAACCCACCGCCCGCGGGATATGGAATTGCCGGAAGCATGCCGCCCTGCGCCGGGCGGTTGGGTTCCATCGGTCTATGCTCGGCCACGGGCCCTCCGTCGGGAACGCGGTCCCTCGCCCGCGAGGACGCTCGTATAGAGGGCGAGAGTGCGTTGGGTCATGCCTTCCAAACTATATCGTTCCACCACGCGCCGCCTCCCGGCGTCACCGAGATGCCTGGCCCGCCCCGGGTCGTCCAACAGCGCGTTGAGGGCCGCCGCGAGCGCGGCGGGGTCTCCTGGCGACACCGTGATGCCGGTGAGACCGTCCACGGATACTCCGGGCACCCCTGACGGAATGCGTGTGTTGACCACGGGGAGCCCCGCCGCCATGGCTTCGAGTTGCACGATCCCGAATGCTTCACTCCGCCTATGGGAGGGCAAGGCGAACACCTGGGCCGCATGGTAGAATGGAATGGGATCGGGCACATGCCCCAGAAAGGTCACGCGGTCGGACACCCCGAGCGCCCGGGCTTCAGCCTCGAGCGATTCGCGCATCGGCCCCTGCCCGATGACCAGCGCGTGCCCGCGCACGGCGCCCATTGCACGCACGAGGAATTCCAGCCCCTTGTAATACACGAGCCGCCCGACGGCGAGCACCAGACGGTCGCCATGGGCGTGCCGGATCGCCGAGACGGCCTCTGGATCGGCCGTCGCGAACCGCTCCGGATCGATAGCCATGGGTATCACCACACATCGATCCCTGTACCGTTCGAGCATCGGTGAAGTGTCCATGTATTCCTGCGAACTCACGATGATGGCATCCGCGCGGGCGAGCACCGCCCGCACGATCGGCTCGTAGACCGCGTTCAGCAGACGCTGCTGCACGACGTCGCTATGATAGGTGACGATCAGCCGCCCACGATGGCCACTGACGAGATAGCTCAGGAACGCCGACGGATTGGGGTGGTGGAGGTGGATGACGTCGGCATCACTCTGCCGGATGCGCCAGCGCAGTTCGGGGCAGACGGGGGCACTACGGATGGTCGCCACCGTGCCCACTCGCGTAACCGAGACGCCATCGATCGTCTCGTGTGTGGTCTGGCGCGAGCGCGATGCCACCAGCACCTCGAGCCGGGCGTGTGGGGACAGATGGCGGCACAGGCCCTCCAGGTGGCTCTCCATCCCCCCCTCGTCCGGCGGGTAGAACTTCCCCACCTGCAACACGCGCAGCTCAGCCACCTGCCACCTCTGCGTAGCACTCGGCCATGCGCTGGGCGCATCGCTCCCACGTGAACGACGACGCCTGGCGGAGCGCCGCGCGCCGGCGCTCCTCCCAATGCTCGGGCTCGGCCCCACGCTCGGCGAGGAGTGCGCGAATGGTGGCTACCCAGGCGCCCACGTCTGCCACGGGCGCATAGATACCCGCGGCCCCCCCAACCTCACGCAGGACAGGAAGGTCACTGGCGACCACCGGCGTGCCGCAGGCCATCGCTTCGGCAACCGGCAATCCGAACCCTTCGGCATCCGATGGCAACAACACAAGTGCCGCTCGCCGATAGAGATCGGCGAGCGCCGAGTGGGTGATCACCGGCATCACGGTGATCGCGTCCGATACCCCGAGGGACGCGGCCAGCGCCGCCTGCCGGGACGTGAAGGCCCCGCCCACGCGGACGAGGCGCGCCGCGGGCACGGCGTCCCGCACCCCGGCGAAGACGCGCAGCAAGACGTCGATCCGCTTGCGATCAATCGTGCTTCCGACGTGGAGCAAGTGAGGGTCGTCCACCGACAGCGTCGGGGCGGCCACGCCGGGGGTGAACGCCGGATGAACGCCCAACGGCACGACCTTGAGCCGCGCACTGCGCAGGCCGTGGGCGATCAGCGCGTCACGGGTCGCCACGCTGTCGCAGGTGACGATGGCCGCCCGGCGAAGCCCGTCCAGCACGCGTGCCGTCATCGCGCGGAACACGCGCGAGCGCGGCTCAGATGCCGGATCGAACAGCGAGCGAAAGGCGTCGACGTCGTGACAGGTGATGACCGTGCGCGCCGCCGGCAGCTCGCGGACGAGGTGCGCGTAGGTGTGATCCACGACATGATACACGTCACACACCGGCGGGTGCTGGCGCAACCACCGCGGATACCGGCAATGACGGTCCAGGTATCGGTTGGCGTTCGCGGCCGCCCGGAGGTGCACCGCCCGCGCCAGTGCCGCGGACCACCGCGGCATCGTTGGCCGCACACGGACGGGCCCCACCCGCGGCGAACGGACCAGGGGCAGCGTTCGCATCAGTTCGTCCGCCACCAGATCCATGCTCGGCCAGTGCTCCTCGAGCAGGTCGCACACCACGCCGACCAACAACGGTGCGCCCTCGCTCATTTCGGCTCGCAGACGAACCAGGCTTGGCTCGCGCATTGCGGGCCGAGCCACGAAACCGGGGAGAACTGCGTGCGCACGACGTGGAAGGTCTCGGCAATCCGGCGTCGCATGGCCCGCCAATTGAATCCCTTATGCCCGTGATAGCGATTCGGCACACCCCGCGCGAACTCCGTCTCGTACACCGGCCGCATGACGGTGGTCTGATCGCCCGCGACGAGCATGCGCACGAAGTCCCGGGCACTGTATGTCTCGCGATGCCGGTAGTCGCTGGATACCCGGCGGGCGGCCACGGCGCGGGCGGCCTGCTTCACGATCAGGGGCAGGCCGGTCTCGACCGGAACGCTGATGATCACGCGGCCGTCGGCCGCCACGAGCCGCCGCATGCGGGCCAGGGCAGCGTCCACCGCGTCGGGCGGGCAGTGTTCCAGCACCTCCGTGCAGACCACGATGCCGATGCTGCCGGCCGGGAGGGTGTCGGCCGCGTCGGCCAGCAGGAACCGCAGACCCCCCAGATGGCCAAACTGCTGCGTGCACGACGCCACCAGCCCCGGATCAACCTCCAAACCGACCGAGTTGGGAAAATCCGTGTGCACCATGGCCAGGAAGGTGCCGTCGCCGCACCCATAGTCCAGCAACGGCCGTCCGATGTACGGCGCCGCCAGCGCACGGGCCGTCTCGAACCGGCGGCGGTGGCTCCACGTGAGTAGCGAGCAACCGCCGAACAGCTGCTTCTTGGCGTACGTGCCACCCGCGAGTTGTTGATCGTCGGAGCGCATCAGATTCCCAACTCCCGTTCGAAGAAGGCCAGGTGACGGGCCGCCACTACCGGCCACGCGAATTCCGTTTCGGCTCGGCGGCGCCCCTGCTCCCCGAGCGCACGGCGGGCGCCCGCGTCGGTCAACAAGCGTCCCAGCTGTTCCGTCCACCCGACCTGGTCATGCTCGCCCACGACGACTCCTGCTTCCCCAATGACGTATGGAATCTCACCGCTGTCACTTCCCACGACCGGGACGCCGCACGCGAAGGCCTCCACGATCATCCGGCCGAACTGCTCGCGCCACGCCGGCGTGGACTGGCTGGGGGCGCACAGCACGTCCATCGCGCGGAGATATCGAGGGACTTCGTCGTGGCGCACGCCCGTGGCTACGTGCACGCGTCCGCCACGCTCGGCGGCGAACGCCCGCAGTCGGGCGTCCAGCGGTCCGCCGCCCACGAACAGGGCCCGCCAGGCGACGCCCCGCCGATCGAGCTCCCGGAGCGCGGTGAGCAGCACATCGATCCCCTTGGCCTCGATGAATCGCCCCAGAAATCCGACCACGGGAATTGCATCGTCGTCCCATGGAAGCCCCGTGAATTCCCGTGATCCGGCCACCCCGCGGGGCGTGAACCGGGCCAGATCCACGCCGAAGGGAATCACCGCGTGGGGACGTGCCCCATAGGCTGCCCGGCGCTCCAGCGTTGACGCGATGGACCAGCCGAAGGCTACCCATCCGCGGGCGCGCCGCATGCTGAATCGCTCCACCGCGCCGAACGGCGGCAGGTAACGCTTGGCGATGTTCTGAAATGTGGCATAGACCAGCGCCGACGACGGGTGGCAGGCGCGGGCGACCTGCGCCGCCGAGAGTATGTATGGCTCCTCCCAGCAATGGACGACATCCCACGGCTGAGCGAGCAGTGGCCGCAGCCCGTTCCCGTAACGCATGAGGTGAATCCATCGGGCACCGTGCACCGGCAGCGTGTGCAGGTCGGCCTGTTCGGCGGGATCGTGCTCGGTGATGATGGGGCCCAGATCGCCGGGAAACGCGCGCGGCGCCACCACGGTCACCTGCCATGCCCCGCGGCTCGCCGCGTGGATGGCTTCGGCGAGTTCGCGATTCCGCCGCACGCAGTAGGAATGCCCGATCGTCAACAGGCGGCGCGGCGCCGTCATTGCGGGCCCCGGTACACCGGGAATTCCCGGGCCAGATATCGCCACCGCCGGACGGTCGTCCATCGCACCGGGTGGCGCTGCGCCACGGCCTCCCGCAGGTCGCGCCCGATCCACCGCAGGATAGCCAGGAATCCGCCCGGGTCGTGCACCGCCCAACCGCGGCGCATGCGAAAGTACGCGAGAAGCCGCATCGGAACGCGTACGCAGAGCAACAGGAAGGGATCGTCGTAGATGGACGCCAAGACGCCGTTCCGGACGGTGAGGTGAAGATAGCGTCGCACGTCTCGATTGGCGGGATCGGCCAGGTGCGCGATGCGGGCCTCCGGCAGGTACACGACGCCGAGCCCGGCGTCGAGCGCCCGCAGGCACAGTTCCCGTTCCTCGCCGTTGATGACCAACTGGGCCCGGAATCCACCCAGGGACACGAACGTCTCGCGCCGCACGAGGTGAGCGAAGCCGATGAACGCCGCCGTGCGGCATGGGTAGTCCACGGGCGCCGGCTGCGCGCCGGCCGGCCACGGCGTGCCGTCGGCCTGCGCCTGGGCGAACGCCACCGCGAAAATCCCGGGGTCGGCGGCGATCGTCTGCAGCGCCTGGCGCACCGCGTCCGCGGATACGATCACCGCGTCATCGTCGAGGTTCAGCACCCACGGCGATCGCGCCTGACGCACACACTCCGACCGCGCGGCGGCCAGCCCCCGCCCCGGCGCGAATCGGATCATCCGCAGTTTGCGCTGCGCCGCTGCGCTGAGCGATGCGCGCACCGGCGCCTCGAGCGGTTCATCCGATCCATCATCGACGACGATGACTTCATCGAGCAGATCATCCAGGGGCTCCAGCGACGCGATGCACCGCGCCAACGACGCCGCGCGCCCCCGGCTGGCGATGCCCACCGACAGGCGCAGCGCGTCGCTCACGTCGTCCCCTGTCGCATCGCGATCGCGTGCCGGTACGTGGCCACCGTCCGTTCCGCCGTCGCCGCCCACGTGTGGGCCAGCGCCAACGGGTAGGCGGCTTCGGCGAGCCGCTGGCGCAGTCCGGCGTCACCGAGCAGGCGCCGCAGCGCCGCCGCGAGATCGGCCACCGACCGCGGACGCACCAGCACTCCCGTCTCGCCGTCGCGGATGAGCGCTGGCGCGCACCCCACCGGTGTCGACACCACCGGCAGCCGCTGGCTCATGGCCTCCAACACGACCATGCCAAATCCTTCATATGTGGACGGGAGCACGAGCACGTCGTGCGCGCGGTACTCGCGCATCACCTCCTCCTCGCTCACGCGCGGCGACACCGTCACCGCGTCCCGCGCGTGCGGCGCGAATTGCGCGCGCACGGCCGCCTCCGGCATCCCGGCGCCGAGCACGGTCAGTCGCGCCCCCGGCATCGTCGCCGCCACCTCGGAGAACGCCGCCGCCAGATAGCGCACGCCCTTCACGTCGTCCCAGGTCCCGCAGAACAGGACGCCGCGACCTCGCGGGGCGCCGGGCGGTGGGGTGCTCTCGAGAAACCGCCCCGAGACGCCATGGGGAATGACATCGATCGCCTCGCGCGGCTTCCAATGCCGGGCGGCGGCGAATTCCGCATCTCCCGCGTTGAGCACGATCAGCCGGTCGGCCAGGCGCGCCGCCAGCGCCACCTGCGACAGGCGCGCCACCGGATACCACCACCGCCGGTGCCAGCCTTTGCGCACGAACCCCGCGGCGTGATCGTCCAGCAGCCGCTGGTAGTTGCGATGCTCCAGCCCGTGCGACCGGCTCACGATCGCCACCGGGCTCGCGGGGCTCAGCGCGCGGCGAAGCCCGAGCACGGCCCCCTCGGCGCTCGCCACGTCGATCACGTCGTAGGGCGTTGCCGCCCGCGCCACGGCGCGGGCGGCCAGCGCCGGCGCGAGCACCCACCGCAGCTTTGCCACCGCGGGCCATGCGCCGAGATCCGGCTGGAACATCACGTCGCAGTCGTGGCCCAGCCGCGTGAACTCCTCCCGCAATTTGTAGTACACCTTGCTCGACCCCAGACGCGGGTCGGCGGCGTAATCGCCCAGCAGGAGAATGCGCAGCGGAGATCCCGTCACGAGTGCCGACCCTCGCGCACGGCGTACAGAATCCGTGCCTTCAGGGCGCGCGCCCACTGCAGCGACCGGCCGCGCCGTAACGCGCGCGGCGTGAACACCCGCTCACGGAGCACCCGGACGGCCGCCGGATCCGGCGGCCCCGATTCCGCCAGTGACGTCAGTTCGGCGTGGAACGCCGCCCATCGCGAGAAGTAGGGACGGTCGAGCGCCGCCAGATACCACGTGTAGGCGTCGAACGGACTGCCGCGCCACGGCGACTCGTGCCGCTCATGCAACACCAGCCCCTCCTCATCGAGGAATCGGGCGTCGGAGTGCGTCAACAGAATGGCCGTATACACGTTGTCCCACACGGGCTCGCCGGCGATGTAGGCCCGGAATCGCTTCCGATGCCGCTGCCACCAGGCAACGTCGAACGCGAATGCGTCCACGCCGAATCGCATCACCCCGAGCGGCGCTCGTGTCACGGGATCGAGGTCCGTCCGTACGAACACGCACCCCTCGGCCCCGGCTCGTGCTACTTCGGCGATGGCGGCCGGCGTGATCTCGATGTCGGCGTTGGCGAACAGGAACTGCCGGCAGCCGCGCGCCACGGCTTCCGTCGCCAGCACCTGCAGCATCTCCGAGATGATCGGCTTGCGACGGCCGGGGCGTCCCGAGACCGTGCGGGAGTCTCGCTGCAGCCGGGCCACGGTGGGGATTCCCTCTACGGCGAACACCTCGTCGGACCATTGCAGGTTCACGGCCGATACGTTCGCGAGGCCGCGCAGGGCATCGATGGCACGGTCCTGTCTCCGTCCGGCATCGCCCGTGGCCGGATAGAAATTCATGCCCACGAGCACACTCACGGTGCTCCCTGGCCGGCAAGCAGGGCGTGCACCGTGTGCGTGACCGCGAATCGCCGAGCGTACAACGACGCCCCACCCTGCGCGAGGCGCCCCCGGAGGGCGTCGTCCTCGATCACGCGCCACGCCGTGTCGCAGATCGCCTGCGGGTGCGCCCGCGGCGCCAGCGCGACCGCGTCGCCCTCGGTCCACTCCACTTCGGTTGCCCGCCCCCGATTGGTCACCACCGGGACTTCATTGATCAGCGCTGCCATCAACGTGGTGCGCCGGCCGCTCGCGCCATCGGCATACGGTTGCACCACAACGTCACACGCCTGGAGACACGCCGACACCTCCGGCGCCGACAACCGCCCAGCGGCCGTGATCCGCTCCCGCCAGTCGGCATGGTTCGCGCACAGGCGACTCGCGAAGGCCTCACTTCCCGGACCGATGAGGCACAGCAGGAGGTCGGCGTGCTGCTGCAAGAGCAGTGCGAGCGCCGGTTCCAGCAGCCGAGCTACGAGAGCGCCATAGGTGCCAAAGTGCCCGACCACGCGGGATCCGGCCTGCGGTGCGATGCGCGTTCGCCATGCGGCGACGCGCGCGGCGTCCCGCACGAGCGGAATCGACGCAGGGATCGGCAGCCACACGAATCTCCGCGCGCGAGGCGC
>Ga0307375_10007244_pt1 | contig 10136 bp, 10 predicted proteins | sample TR1MG_FD_202531 | JGI IMG/M metagenome (GOLD analysis project Ga0307375, IMG submission 202531) | Soil microbial communities from Risofladan, Vaasa, Finland - TR-1 | ecosystem: Environmental > Terrestrial > Soil > Coastal area > Acid sulfate soil | place: Finland: Risofladan, Vaasa | collected...
TCCCCAACCCGCCGAATCCGAATTAGTGGTGGAATGGCGCGCATTAACGATCGCGCTCCTCGATTCCTTGCATCCCCTGGTTCGCAACATCCTGGGCGCTCCACCTCGCGGCTTTCCGCTTGGCGCGTTGCTGGAAGGCGGAACCTGGGCGGCGGGACGCAAGCTCGCGCGCGAGATACGCGCTGATGGCCGTCCGCCCTTACAGGTCATCAGCGACGGAACCGTGTTCTAATCAGCTTAAGGGTCTTGCCATGGACGGCGTTATCATTGTCGACCACCCTCTGGTGCAACACAAGCTTACGTTGTTGCGCGACAAAACACGTTCGACCAAGGTGTTCCGTGAACTGTTCAACGAGCTCGGCGCGCTGCTCTGTTACGAGGCGACGCGCGACCTACCGCTGGAGATGGTCGAGGTCGAAACACCACTCGCTGCCACGCAATCGCGCGTTCTAACCGGCAAACAACTGGTTCTGGCTCCAGTCGGACGGGCAGGTATGGGTTACTTGGACGGCATCCTCAAGCTTATACCGACCGCGCGTGTAGCTCACGTTGGCCTATATCGCGATCCACGCACGCTTGTCGCCGTCGAATATTTCTTCAAAGCACCGGATCATATGGCCGACAGACTGACCCTGGTGCTGCATCCGATGCTCGCCACTGGCAATTCGGCGGTCGCCGCCGTCGACCGTTTGAAGGAAAGCGGCGCAAAGATCCTGCGGATCGTTTGCATGCTGGCAACACCGACCGCCATCGAAAAAATCCGGGCGCATCATCCGGATGTTTCTATCTATACCGCCGCCGTCGACGACGCGATTACCGACGATGGCTATATCCTGCCCGGTCTCGGGGACGTTGGCGACCGCATGTATGGAACGCGTTAGCGAAATTGTGGAATTTAGGAACGAGCACCCCGCGCTCACCTATCTGAAGATAAGAAGCTGACGAGACCGGTGAATACAATCACATAAAATGTGCCGAATGCTTGTGCAGCCTGCCTAATCTTCAATCACGCGCTGACGAAATCTTCTCCGAAACCTGCCATCACCGTCGGTGAAGCGGACGGTTCTTCCGTAAAGCCGGCCGCCATCGCCCGGCCAATGAGCCGTCGACGTTTGGCACGCCCCTTGCCAACGATTTGAGCAATATCGGAGACCTGCATGACGCGTGCGGCCGCACTGGAACTCGCTTCTGTCGAGAAACGCTACGGCGAAACCGTGGCGGTGGATCGCATATCGCTGAAGATTCCAGCCGGCACCTATTGCTGTCTCCTTGGGCCCTCGGGCTGCGGCAAAACCTCAACGCTCAGGATGATCGCTGGTCACGAGAGCGTAAGCAATGGTGGCATCATCATCGGCAGCAAGGAGATCGGCGATGCCCCGCCGGCGGCGCGCGGTACCGCCATGATGTTCCAGAACTATGCTCTATTTCCGCACTTGTCGGTCATCGACAACGTTGCCTTCTCGCTCAAAATGAAGGGCACCGGCAAAACAAAACGGCGCGCCCGCGCGCTCGAAACATTGCATCTGGTGGCGATGGAGTCCTTTGCGGCGCGGCTGCCAGCACAGCTTTCCGGCGGCCAGCAGCAGCGCGTAGCGCTCGCCCGCGCACTCGTCACCGACCCGCAAATCCTGCTGCTCGATGAGCCGCTATCCGCCCTTGACCCCTTCCTGCGCATCCGCATGCGGGCCGAACTGAAACGGCTACAGCGGGAACTCGGCATTTCGTTCATCCACGTCACCCATAGCCAGGAAGAGGCGATGGCACTCGCCGACATGATCGTCGTGATGAACAACGGACAGATCGAGCAGATCGGCGCGCCGCGTGACGTTTTCGACAAGCCGCGCACCGAATTTGTCGCCCGTTTCATGGGCGGCAACAACGTGCTTCCGATCGACGGCCGCCGCTACGGGGTTCGCGCCGATCGTCTGCGCCTCACAGACGGCCCGGACAGTCTCGCCGCCACCGTGCGCGACGTCGAATACCAAGGCATTTACGTGCTCGTCAGCCTGCGGGCTGAAGGTGACCTCGACCTCACAGCTATCGTGGCAGAGCGCGCCTTTATCGACAACCCGATCACCATCGACCAGCAGCTTCGGGTTTCGTGGGACCCGGGCGATCTCCATGAATTGTCCCACGCGCCGTAGCAGGGCGGCAGCAAACACAAGAAGGAACCGACGAAATGAAGAATATGACAAGAAGTCAAGGCTTAAGCCGCCGCACGCTCCTGAAGGGCTCCGCGGCCTTCGCCGGCACCGCGGCAATCACGGGCTTTCCCGCCGTGCACGCAGCCGAACCGATAACGTTGCGCTATCTCGCCACGGCCGTGAATCAATCAACCGATATCGTCAAGAAGGTGAAACAGGATATCGGTATCAATATTCAATACGTGACGCTGACCACCGACGAGGTGACCAAGCGCATCATCACCCAACCGAATTCGTTTGACCTAGTCGACAGCGAATATTTCTCGCTGCCGAATCTGGTTCCGTCCGGCAACCTGGTCGGCATGGACGCCAAGAAGATCAAGCTCGCCGACGAGATAACCTCTGTACTGAGCAAGGGCGTGATCGACGGCAAGAAGATCGGCAGCCAGGGCACTGCGCCGTTCAAGGTGTTCTACCTGGAGGGCAAACACTCCAAGAAGTTCTCCAAGACACCGACCGAATGGCTCACGCTGATCCCGACCACCTACAACGCCGACTCGCTCGGCATCCGGCCTGACCTGATCGGACGTCCGATCGAGCATTGGAAGGAGCTGCTTAATCCCGAATTCAAGGGCAAGGCCGCGCTTATCAATATTCCCTCGATCGGCATCATGGATGCCGCCATGGCGATCGAATCCGCCGGCCTGATAAAATATGGCGACAAGGGTAACCAGACCAAGGGGGAAATCGACAAGACCATCGACATCCTGACCAAGGCCAAGAAAGCGGGCCAATTCCGCGCATTCTGGAGTGACTTCAACGAGTCGGTGAACCTGATGGCCTCCGGCGAGGTGGTCATACAGTCGATGTGGTCGCCGGCGGTGACCGCCGTGCGCTCCAAGGGCCTCAAGTGCACCTATACTGCGCTTGCCGAAGGCTATCGCGGCTGGTGTTCTGGCTTCGCGCTGCCGCGCACGCTCAAGGGCAAGAAGGAAGCCGCGGCCTATGAGTTCATCAACTGGTTCTTGTCCGGCTGGGCCGGCGCCTATTTGAGTCGCCAGGGCTATTACCCGGCCGTGATCTCCACGACCAAGAAGGCCCTGGAGCCCTACGAGTGGGCCTATTGGTACGAAGGCAAGCCGGCAACCAAGGCCATCCACGCGCCGAACGGCTCGGTGATCGAAAAGGTCGGCGCGGTACGCGACGGCGGCTCCTACGAGACTCGCATGAGCCGCATCGCATGCTGGAACTCGGTTATGGACGAGAACGAGTATCTGATCACCAAATGGAATCAGTTCATCGCGGCCTGACCCTGGACGGCGAGGCTCCCGCAAGCGGCGACGCCGCTGCGGGAGCATCCGCCCGGCGCTCCGGTAAGACATCCGGCACGGCCCGCACTACCCTCACCGGCTGGACAGCCTATTGGCAGGCGGCGCCGATGGCGCTCGTCTTCTTTATCTTCTTTGTGCTGCCGCTCGTGGTCATCCTGGTCGTGAGCTTCTGGCGGTTCAACCAGTATTCGATCATTCCGGCCTTCACGCCAGAGAACTACATCGGCATCTTCGACAAGTGCATCATCGGCCTGCCCAAGCTGTGCACGACCTTCAGCACGTATCTGTCCACCCTGGAATTCTGCCTGATCGTGTGGGCGGTGACCCTGGCGATCGGATTCACCATCGCCTATTTCCTCGCCTTCCATATCCGCACGCTGACCATGCAGCTCGTGCTCGCGCTGATTTGCATCATTCCGTTCTGGACCTCCGACGTCATCCGCATGATCTCTTGGATTCCGCTGCTCGGACGCAACGGACTGGTGAACCAGGCACTGCTCGGTCTCGGCTTGGTCCACCAGCCAGTCGAATGGCTGCTCTATTCTCCTTTTGCGGCGACCATCGCCTTTGTACACCTGCTCACCGCCTTCATGATCGTGCCGATCCTCAATTCCATGCTGCGCATCGACAAGTCGCTCGTTGAAGCCGCGCGCGACGCCGGCGCCAGCGGCTGGCAAGTGCTGGTCAATGTGGTGCTCCCATTGTCGAAGACCGGCATCGCCATTGGGTCGATCTTCGTCATTACCATGGTGATGGGTGATTTTGTTACTATCGGCGTCATGGGCGGCCAGCAGATCGCCTCCGTCGGCAAGGAGATCAATGTCGAGACCGGATTCTTGCAGTTCCCGATCGCAGCCGCCAATGCGGTCATTCTGCTCGCTGCCGTGCTCGTCATCATCTATGCGCTCACCCGCTTCATTGATATCCGCAAGGAGCTGTGAGTGATGAACGAGAAGCGGCCTGCATCATTCTATTGGCTAGCCATCATGTTCGGCCTGTTCGTGCTGTTTCTCTATGGCCCGGTGATCACCATCCTGGTGCTGTCGTTTCAGGGCCCGCAAGGCGGCCTGACCTTTCCGATGAATGGGCTGTCGGTGCACTGGTTCGTGCGGTTGTCGCATGGCATCGGACTGGTCGACATCAGCCAGGGCCTGTGGAATTCGCTCGAACTCGGCCTCATCGTCATGGTGCTTACAGTCGTGCTGTCGGTGATGGCAGGACTCGCCTTCCGCAACCGCTTCCGCGGATCATCCCTGCTGTTTTACACCGCTATTGCCAGCCTGATCATGCCATCGATCGTGGTATCGCTCGGTATCGCGCTAGAATTCCGCATTATCGACGACGGCATCAAGGCGCTGGGCGACGCCTGGAACATCGAATGGATCCAGGACAACTACACCACCGTGATGGACTTGTTCTCGTCCGGGCTTGGCTCGCATTTGTCTTGGACGCTGCCGTTCGGACTGCTGATTATGTTCGCGGTGTTCAACCGCTTCAACCGCGTCTATGAGGAAGCTGCGCGTGATCTCGGCGCATCGTCCTGGCAGACCTTCCGCCACGTGGTGCTGCCGATGATCGCACCGTCGCTGGTTGGCGTGGCGCTCTTCGGTTTTACCCTGTCGTGGGACGAACTCGCCCGCTCCAGCCAGGCCATGGGATCGAGCAACACGCTGCCGATCCAGCTTAAGGCCCTCACCACGACGGTCACCACGCCGGCGATTTACGCGCTTGGCACAACCACCACCGTGATCTCATTCCTGGTAATCGGCATCGCGCTGGCAACCGTGTTTCTGGTCCAGCGCCGCCGCCGGCAGCACGGTTCCGATGCCGGCAAAGGCATGGTGTGAGACGTGCGTGTCACCATCATCAATCCCAACACCACGCGCGCGATGACCGAAAACATCGCCGCCGCCGCGCGGGCCGCGGCAAGTGCCGGCACCGAGATTTTCGCCGTCCAGCCTTCTGCCGGCCCGGCTTCCATCGAAGGGGTCTATGATGGCGCCCTGGCAGTGCCCGGCGTGGTCGAGGAGGTCCTGCGTGCCGAGGCGGCAGGAAGCAACGCGCACATCATCGCCTGCTTCGACGACACTGGCCTCGACGCTGCGCGCGCGGCAGCGGTGAAACCGGTGATCGGCATCGGCGAAGCCGCCTTCCACATTGCGAGCCTAGTCGCGCACCGCTTCACGGTCATTACTACGCTCTCACGTTCGGTTCCGGTCATCGAGCGTAATTTAGCCGTCGTCGGTTTGATGGCGCGCTGCGCGCGCGTGCGCGCGACCGACATTCCCGTGCTGGCGCTCGATGATCCGGCAAGCGACGCGCGAAATCACATTTCCGATATGATTGCAACCGCCATGCGCGATGATGGCGCCGACGGCATCGTGCTCGGCTGCGCCGGAATGGCCAATCTGGCGGATGATCTCTCGGTCACGCACAGATTGCCGGTGGTCGAAGGCGTGTCCGCTGCAGTGCGGCTCGCTGAATCGGTCGTTGGTCTTCGTCTCACCACATCGAAACGCGGCCTGTGGGCGTCCCCCTTACCAAAGCCCTATGCCGGCGCCTTCGCAAGCTTCGCACCGACGGCTAAAATCTAACGCATGAGTCTCGCCCGCCACGGCCGCTATGCCTATCAGCCGATCATGGACCGGCCGGCCTTCACTTGGCCAGAAGGGCGCCGGCTTGCACTCTATGTCGCGATCAATGTCGAAACGTTTAATTTTGGTGACGGCCTCGGCGCCAAGCTCGCACCCGGCGGCCCCGAGCCTGATATCCTCAACTATGCTTGGCGCGACTATGGCAATCGTGTCGGCGTGTTCCGCATAATCGAGCTCCTTGACGAGCTCGGCTGGCCCGCCTCCGTGAAGTGGACCCCGGATTTGGGACCAGTCGTTAAGGTGTGAAGCGTCCTGTTCTGTCGTAACGGATGGAGCATGGATATGACGAAAGCACGCAAGAAATTTGACGCGATGTTCAAGGCAAAAACGGCTCTGGAAGCGTTGCGCGAGGACGCGACGGTTCCCGAGTTGGCTAGGCGGCACGGCGTTCACCCCAACCAGATTTACGGCTGGAAGAAGCAGGTTCTGGACAATGTAGCGAGCCTTTTCGAGCGTGGCGCGATCGCCACGAACGTGGGCGAGGAAGCGCGCGAACGCGAACTGGCCACACTTTACGCCAAGATCGGCGAACTGACGGTGGAACGGGATTTTTTGGCGAAGAGGTCCGGGCGATGAGTGTGTCGGATCGACGCGCCATGATTGATCCGGCCAAGGACGATCTTTCCGTGCGCCGCCAGTGTGAACTTCTGGCGTTGTCGCGCTCGGGCGTCTACCGGCCCAAATCCGGCGCGGCGGCGGACGATCTGGCGCTGATGCGCCGTATTGACGTCCTTCATCTCGAACTGCCGTTTTACGGTTCGCGACGGATAATGTTCGAACTCAACAAGCAAGGTCGGGCGATCAACCGCAAACGCGTGCAACGGCTGATGCGCGTGATGGGGATCGTCGCGCTGGTTCCGCGTCCCGGCACGAGCAAACCCGCGCCGGGACACAAGGTTTATCCCTATTTGTTGCGCGGCGTGGCGATTACCGAGCCTAACCACGTATGGGCGACGGACATCACCTATATCCCCATGGCGCATGGCTTTCTCTATCTGGTGGCGGTCATCGACTGGGCCAGCCGGGCGGTTCTGGCGTGGCGATTGTCGAACACCATGGACACGAGCTTTTGCATCGCCGCGCTCGATGAAGCCTTGGCGCGTTACGGCACGCCGAGGATATTCAACACCGATCAGGGCAGCCAGTTCACCAGCGAGGCGTTCACCGGTCGGCTCATCGCGGCGGGGATCGCGATTTCGATAGACGGACGCGGCCGTTTCCTCGACAATATTTTTATCGAACGCTTGTGGCGGTCGATCAAATATGAAGAAATACACTTGAAAGCTTATGCCGATGGCCGCGAGGCGCGCGCCGGTATCGGTTCCTGGATGGAATTTTACAAGCGCGCATCACAACACCCATCTGTCTATGTGATTGAAGAGAACAGGTTTTGCTGATCGGGATGCGATCCTGCGGGGTGCCTTGGGTTCTGGCGTGCACGCTCGGTGATGGCGTTTGCCGGCGGTGCGGCCAGAACGGCGCGGCTGAAGATCCACGGGCCGTCAGGCAATGGGTGAACGGCCTCGATCTCGCCGGCCTCGGCGGCCAATCGGAGCGTCTTGGGCGCGATGTGCAGAAGCAGCGCGGCGTTGCTCAAGTTGAGCCACGGCTCGATCCCGTCTTCGGCGGGCTTGTAGACGGGAATGCGGTGATGCGAGCGCAGCGATGTGACGCGTTCGCGTGTCCAGCGATTGCCGTAGCCGGTCAGCAGGCCGTTTCTGTTCAGGATGCCGGCGATAATGTCGTCGCTGGCAATCAAGGCCAATTGGCGTACAGCGACGATTACATCCGCAGGGGTACTGGTGCGCTGTCCGCGCCGCCGTCTGGGCAGGCGTATCTCGCTATGAACACCGCCGACCCAATGGACGAGCAGAACAATCTCGGCCGCTGCGGCATCGACGTCGGCGACCACTTCCTGGATGACGGTGCGGGCGATGCGCTTTTTCAGCCGGGCATCCGTCGTCGGCGCGGTCCAGATACTCTTGAGGTCGGCGGCCAGCGTAGCGAGCGACACCGGATCGACGGCTGGCGAGACCGTGGCTGCGTCATGGGTGGCGATCTTGCCTTCCACTTCCGCCACGCGGGCCAGAGCCTTGTTCCAGCGCGCCTCCAGTTCGCCGGCCACCAGCCGATTGGCTGGGTCAGTAGCGTCGTATTGGCGGAAGGCGCGATCGGCGGCGTAGCGTGCCGCTTCGAGATCGCGCTGAAGCGCCTCTCGTACCTGATCCCGCCGCTGGTTGGCTTCCTCCTCGGCGGCAACAGCGGCCGCAATGGCGCAGGGTCCTACGACCGTCAGAAGGGCATCCTCGATGGCGTCATCAACCCGCAATCCGCCGAAGGCGATGCAGCGTGGCTCGCCATTGTCCATCCAACCGCGCGTGCAGCTGTAGCGTGGGATGTGATGCTTTGCTCCCGAGTAGCGAAGCGTCAATTTACGCCCGCATCGGCGGCACCGGATCAGGCCTGCCAACAGCGCGTCGCCGTGTTTTGGGGCGCCGTGATGGCGGCTAGTAGGGATGTTGCTGCTGACCATGTTGCGGATCGCTTCGGCCTTCTCCCAACTGATGTAACCCTCATGGGTGTTCGGCATCAGCGCCAGCCAGTCGCTGCGTGCCTTGCGGTGGATCTTCGTCTTGACGCGCGCCCCATCATAACCCGCCACTGCGGCCGTCTTACCATAAGCGTAGGCGCCGCCGTAGATGGGGTTCTCGACCATCCGGTGGATGGTGGCATAGTTTGGACGCCGCCAGACCGTCTCTCCATCCTTGCCCTTTACCGGCAAATCGAGGCCATGCTCGAGGAACCAGAGCAGAGCTTGCCGGGCACTGCCGAGATCCATGACTTTGTCGAAGACCAGGCTGACGGCCTCCTGGACGCGGCGATCTGGGTCCTTCTCGTAGTGATCGCCTGCTTTGACAAAGCCCACCGGTGCGCTGACGATGAGTTCGCCACGGCGAGCCTTCTCGTAACGGGCCGCCAGCGAACGCTGCCGCAGCAGATCAAGTTCATACTCGTTGAGGCTGCCCTTGAGACCAAGCAAAAGCCGATCGTTGCCATGACGGGGCGCATAGACCGTCTCCTGATCGACCAGCACGGTATCGACGACGCGGCACATCTCGATCAATTGCTGCCAGTCCCGGCTATTGCGGGCAAACCGCGAGACTTCGCGGGCCGCTACAGCGCCAATCTTGCCGAGGCAGACTTGCGCCACCATGCGCTCAAAGCCGGCACGCTGAACGCTGCCTGCAGCAGAACGGCCAAGATCATCGTCGATCACCTCGATCTCGGACCAGCCAAGCGTCGTCAACCGGTCACGCATCGCGTATTGCAACGCGCTGCTCTCCCGGTTGTGCAGAACTTGATGCGCCGACGACTGGCGAACGTAGAGGATCGCTTTGCGATCGAGATGGTGGGGCTGGATCTTCTCAGAGATCATGACCGTCCTCCTGCGAGACGATCCGGCGGTTGGCCGCATGATCCAGGATCAGCCGCGTCATCAGGGTGGTCAGTGCCGCCTGCGTCTCTCTCGGCAATCCGGACCACACCGGTATGCCGCTTGCCGCTGGCGCGCTCCCTGCGAACAGGTCGATTTGCTGCAGCACGCTCCGGTGTGCCGACCTCCGTCTGTTCTGGCTTGGCATGGGCCTCTCCCCGATTCTGGTCGCCAGAGAGAGGGGATACGCCCGAAACGGCTGCGTCCGATGTTGCAGAGCCTCTGTTCAGAACATTCCGCAAAACCGTCGCCAACCCCGCCAGCGCGGCCAAGTCGGTGTGAGGCTTGGCCTCCAGACGGACACTGGCGCAGGCCGACCGGTCAAACATCCATGCCGGAATCTCCAGCCAACGCTCCGATTCGGACGCCTTCAGATCGCAGCGGAAAACAACGCCGCCCGCGCGTTCAATTACCGCGTGAATGCCAACCCGAAGACCCGACCATGGGTGCCAGGGATACAGCAGCTCGCGAAACTCGGTACTGTGGGCGTTCTTACGTTTTGTTGTAGTGCTTT
>Ga0307375_10007245_pt1 | contig 10135 bp, 11 predicted proteins | sample TR1MG_FD_202531 | JGI IMG/M metagenome (GOLD analysis project Ga0307375, IMG submission 202531) | Soil microbial communities from Risofladan, Vaasa, Finland - TR-1 | ecosystem: Environmental > Terrestrial > Soil > Coastal area > Acid sulfate soil | place: Finland: Risofladan, Vaasa | collected...
GAGCACGATACCGACCTTCAGACGATGTCAACTCTTCTAAATTAGCGATATTTCGAACGAAAATCTTGTCTTGTTCAATCTATGCTGAGGAGTGCGACTCTAAAGTGGCAAGGAAGGAAGAGAAATGGACGACTTAGCGAGGGCTGCGGAAGAGTCCGTAACACGATTCCGAGGCGGTGAAGTAGGACGCTAATGTGATATAATGATGTAAAACAGACTGTGACATGTAGACTCACCTCTTGTCTTCAGCGGCGAAGGAGGCTGTGTCACCACGGAACGAAACAGTGTCTCTCGACTTCCAATCTTGCCATCGCCGCTGTGTTCAATCTGGCACCCATCAAACAGTGATTAAACGATGCCAAATAGTTATATATAATGTAATTCGCCAAAGGACCGGGAATCAAGACCACTAGAAGGCAAGAACAGGGGAAAGAAGGTGGTAGTACTTTCACATCCGTCTTTTGTCCATCGTTGTCGTCCTTTGGATGCGCAATACATGGAGAGGAGATGGCCAAGATGCTACGAGAAACAAGTTCTGTGCGTGGTGCGTCCAACAAGGCCTTCTTCGACGTGTTCCAAGGGACCAAGTGGGCCCAGGGGTTCTGAATACTCTAAATACTCAAAACGTACTAGATTCGACAATAGAGTACGTGCTGAAGAGCATTCAATGTCCATTCATCCCAATCACTAATTATGTACTTTTTCTGCGGTTCCATGCACTATCCTAGCCGGTGGATTGGAGGGACTCCGGAGAGTCCCATTTGTGAATGGAATTGTGGTCTTCTGGGCTTGTCTCTCAGCGAACTCTCTCTAAATTACCTTAGTTAGTATGAGCATAGTTACATTGTTGAATTGGCGGTGCGGCTGATGGGCTAGTATCGTTTGACTCCCTTCATGGATCTTCTGTCCTTGTTGCGTTCCTTTCTCTCTGCCTTCTGTTCTCTGTTTTGTCGTTTCTCTTTTCTGTCGGCTTCCGGGATGAATGACAATTGAAGGTTTCCCATGGTGGCGATCTTGGAGTCGGTCGTGTCGAAGGTTTCAGTTACCAGTCTTCTAGCGAACGATTGGTTAAGTCTCTTCTTCTTCTCGTCGGCTGCGTGGAAGGGCGAGTCGTTTTGCTCTGAAGCCTCGAGTAGTCTGAGCTTCTTCCTGGGAGGTTCCATCCCTCCATTGTCGTCGCCTTGTCCTTCAAACTCGTCATCGCCGCCTCTCGTCTTTGAAATGATCTTCGCTGAGATGGGGTCGTTCTGTTTAGGTTGTTGTTGCTGAGAAGAGGCGCGTTTGCCCTTGCCGGGTTTCGTTGCCGACGTTCTCCCAAGATCGTCATCTGTGAATCCATACAAGTCCACTACCACCTCGTCCTCCACCTCATCCGATTCGTAACCAACGCGGGAAGATTTTGCCGCTCCATTCTCCGTATCTGCACTCTCGAACTTGTTGAGCTTGTCCGCAAACGGATGAGTTCGCTTGTACGCCTCCGAGTTCGTGTCAATCTTCATGTTCGGATCCTGGAACATCCTAGCAAAACGACTATCACCGACGACGTTGTTCACAGCTGAATCACCCTTCTTCTGAGCCAAAGTATCGAGGTAATCCTGATTCACATGGGCGCCGATCTTTACCATCGGTTGTGCAGCAATACGACTGCCTCTCTTCTTCTCCATCTGCTCCTGCACTCTTTGCTTCAAATACTCTCGATATTCATCAGGACGGGCAATATCACGGACCCTTCGATACAGACGGAAGTCGATGAAGAAACCATGGAAATGTGCTCTCAAATACGGGGTTCCAATGAGTTTCGTGATGCCCAATCGCTCAATTTCATCTCTTGTGAGGAACTTGTAATCTTGATAGACTGCCTGTTTCGACTCACCTTCAAGTTCATCGGTCATGTTGTCGAGGAACGCTGCCCACTTGGGTGCAGGCGCGAGATCGGGGATGTAGTAGATGTTCATGCGAGGATTCTCGCCACCAACCATGATCATGCCAGTGTTAGGGACCACATGTGTTGTGTTGATGTCGAAGGACGGTTCGATGTTGCAAAACGTTTTGGCTGTATCCTTGTCCCAAACGCGCACGATCTTCTTACATGAGGATATGATGGATTTCGAAGCATCGTGAAAGTGAATATCGGTAATTGGGGTGTCAAACTGATGATCCTTCTCAACCACTGGAATGTTCATGCGTAGGTCGTACAGTAGTGCGTGTCCAGATGCCATGCCACACGCAATAGAAATGCCATCACTAGAAAACCGCATCGCAGTGACACCACTAGTAGGAGAGGTGGACGTGTGTTCAAATTCGGAGTCGAAAGCGGCCGGCGCCTCCAAGAAGCGCGTCTCGATTCTCATGGTTGCCAAGTGCGCTCTATCTCTAGGGTCCCAACATTCTAATACTCCATCATTGCCTCCAACAGCTAAGATGCCTGACGCGGGATTGAGAGCGCATACGTTGATGGCGGGCGAAGAGCCATTGAGTGGGCGCAGGAAACGGCCTTGTTCGAGATTGAGACGATAGATCAGGTTCGAGTTGCCAACAGCCACCAGATCACATGTGGGGTAATGATAAGCAATGTCGCGACCGAAGATAGGCATGCGAGTTTTGTAGTAGATGCCAGCACGACCGTGAAATTCGAACGTGCGGTCCGAGCGCAAGAAGACCATCTTCGAGAAGTCCTCTGTCAGCACCTCGAAGTTCACCACATCTGCATCCAAATGGCGCTTGAACTTCAAACTCAAATCTTCAGTAGAGAAGGCCTTCACCATCGGAGGATACACACCAGCAGCCAAAATCAGTTGTCCATCGCCGGTCTGCTTAATCTTCGTCGCAGTGGTCGGAAACGCAAAATCTTGAATGAGCTCTAACTGCACTTTATCTGTAACACCATGAAACACACATAGAATTGTGGCACAGACACAAGGAATTGGACGGGAACGCAAACAAGGTGTTAGAATCAAAGAGTCACGAATAGAACGATCAAAGCGAGGGTAAAGCAGGGAAACACAATGAAATAGACTCAACGGGACACTGGAAGAGGAGAAGGGAGGACAGGGAACAGGAAAGAAGGGGGAGGAACGTACCGAGACCCTTGAGATAGGCCTTGTCTCTTTTCTTCTTCTCCTGCAGCCAAAGCGGTGTTGCTTTCCCCGCAGAGATGTTGTAAACCTTAACACCATTGGTAGCGGTAACCTCCATGGGTGTTTCGAGGAGGGGCACAGGCAAGACTGTCGAGAATCTGCCTGTTACCACTGCGCGAGAAGACACAAGATCCGGCCCGTCTCCTTGCCTCAGGAAGAAAGCCACTCTGCATATGTCAGAAGAATGAAGACGAAGATCCTATCCATAGTATCATCTTCCCGTATTATAAAGCCCTGGTTCTGACCTATCAACGACAAACGCTTCGGGTCCACCGGCCCGAAGGACATGTAAGCCTCTGCGCACCCACTTTGCAGAAGAGGGAAGGTGTAGTTCAATGACTGTCATTGAATACCCTGCACGGCATAGTCGCTTCCCACCACTCACAGCGGCCAAGGTCAGAATCTGCTTTCCTGCCTTCCTGCAGTCCCCACTCTACAATGCTCGCTAATGCTGCTCATAATTCGGGCAATTTGAATGGTTCTCCCAACTTCAAAGCGTCTCAGCGGCCTCCCCAGTCTGTACAATCATGGCTATCCTCAAAAACTGTAGTGATGAGCGCGTACTTCGCGACTCTCCTTCTTTGCATCGCTCTGCTTGTAGTCTGCTTCATATCTCTCAAAGACACGTGCGTAGCATTGAAACACCTCTTTCTTCATACTATATCCAGGATTTAGGGGAGCTGATCCGCACCAAGGCCTCAATGACCGAAACTGCTACACACGTCGCCACATGTCCACTTCTGACCTTCTTTGCTAACATTTACCCTCCTCTGACCTCTAGAGCGCAGGAAAACAAGCTTAAGGATCTGAAATTCCCGTTTAGTCTGAAAGAGCTTCAAGAGTTGGATGCTACGATCATGGTTTTGGCTCGCCTTAATCCTTGGGCCCTCTTCGGCTTCTTCGCCACTCTATACGTCATGTATGTGGACCGATTGTGACTGAATCTAGCTCGTCTTTGCATTTAACTGATGTCAATTGGTGTAACTCTAATCGTGTCTCTGGAAAACAGGAAGCAAAGCTTTTCCATCCCTGGCTCGGTTATTCTGAATCTGATTGCTGGTCGCATCTATCCAGCGTATTTTGCATTCCCTCTAGTATGCACTTTGACTATGGTCGGCGCATCGTCGTGTTATCTGCTTTCGAGAACGTTTGCAAAGCGTTTGCTCATGTTGTGCTGCTCTGAGCGCATCAAGTCCACTGGCAAGGCCATGGAGTCTCACAAATCGGATATGCTGTGGTACATGACCTTTTTGAGACTGATTCCAATGAGTCCCAACTGGCTGATCAACATAACGGCGCCAATCGTTGGCGTGCCATTTGGAACCTTCGCTGCCAGTGTCTTCATTGGTCTAATGCCCTACAATTTCAGTACGTACCCATTAATTCATCGCTTGTATAGCAATATGGGGGTTGTTCCTTTAGTTACCCAATGTTGTGTTACTGACTTGTGAACCTCGCCGCTCTCTATCCTTTTCTCGGCCACCAAAGTCTGCATTCAAGCTGGTGCCATCTTGTCGACCATCCACAGCATTGACGACATCTTCACAACGTGGACAATGATCAAACTGGGCTCGCTGGCAGTGTTTGCAGTGATCCCTATCGTGATCAAGAGAGTGCTGCTCCGTCGTCAACGCAATGCCAACCACGAACCTGTCCTCCCGAGGTGAGTCCCGATCTCGACAATCCCGATACAAGCGACGTGCCATCTGCAAGAATAGAGGACATGATGGGTCTATTGTACTGTACATATATGTAGCAAACCACGCGTGATTCCAAATTTGAGCATTCGCCCTTTCTCTCTCCTTCAATGGAGTGTGTGTGTATGTGTGTCATAGGAGAGAGAGCGCGCCGGGTGGTGTTGGTGTGGTTGGTGTTGTTAGGAAGTAGGAGGCTCCATCTCCTTGTTGAGGTCGAGGAGTCTTCTCATGACGTTTGGGCTGTCAGTGACGATCATCTGTACGCCAATGTCCATGAAGTATTGAATCTCTTCTTCTGAGTTGACGTCGTGTCCGAATACAGCCACTTTACAGCCAGTGAGTCGCAGTGTTCTGAGGAAACGTTCGCTCATGATCCAGCGCGTCTTCTTCATGACGATGCCGCCGAGTACTTGGTGCTTGATCGGGTAGAGCCACATGAGACCGATGGCGTAGAGCAGAATGAGTTTGAGCATGGTGCCAGCATCGGCGACAGTAGGGGAAGAGGGATGACGATGGAGGAAGAGCTCGCGGTTGACGCTCGGGAAAACGGAGCCAAGAATCACGCGCTTCTCCAAGCCCCTCTCCGCCACCATTCGCAACGCCGGTTCTACTGCCCCCGCACTCTTGAAATCCAGGAAATATACTAACTTATCGTTACTCTCAAACTCATCCAACACCTCTTCAAACGTCGGGATACATATGCCTTGATCACGAAGCGGATACGTGAAACCTCCATCCTCAGTATACCAATATGCCGCATCCAAAGACTGCAAACGCGACAGGGGCATATTTCCTACCAAACCATCGCCATCTGTAGTAATATCAACAGTACTGGAGCACAAAACAAGCACAAACACAGGTCAACAGTCACGCAACGTCAGTTCGACTTTCAAACCGGGCACACTCACACCCCGTCAGAAGGCAAGGCATAGAAGGCAAAGAAAACAAGCCGTACGGATCATGGATCAACACAACATGACCATCTGAAGAGAGCTGAAGGTCAATTTCCAGGACATCCACATGAAACTCGTTTACTGATCTCTTGTAGGTGTGCATCGTATTTTGAGGTCCGATATAGGATCCACCACGATGTGCTACGTGCATCACTTGAGGGAGAGATTGGAAAACAGGGTAGTCATTCGCCGTTTCGCGTCTCTTTGGGGGATTCCAAGCGCCGGCCCACCACAGCGCCACAGTGGCCACGAAACAGACCACAAAGGCCACAACGATCAACCAGAGCATGTTTCCCGCCAAGATCGAGAGGAAGGGACAGTAGGCAGGTAGGAGACTCCAGACAACACTGACGTCAGGCGGAAGAGAGCGCGGTGAAACTCAGAAATCCGTGCCGATCCACGCCTCCTTTTCTCTACTAATAGGATCCCTGCTCAGCTTGCGCTGCAAGAGCTGTTCAGTCCCGACTCGCGCTCCAATGAGATGAGTACCTCTACGTCAAAGAAGGCAGATTTGCCTACAGAAGCGACTTTCACCCCTGGTCAACTGGTGTGGGCGCAATTCTCCAAGTCATCCATTTGGCCTGCCCGTGTACGTCAATGGCTTCGCTCTCTGCTCCACCATCCCTCGTTTCGCTATCTAACCTTTTCTATGTACGATGTTGATTCAGATTGCCCGCGATTCAGAGGCGAATGAAGAGGTAGAGGCGACAAGGAAGGAAGGACAGGATTTCCTCGTGTACTACTTCGGTAGCAAGAACTAGTACGTTCTATTCAGCCTCTGTATATGGTAAGATCCCATACAATTGGTGTGTTATTGCTAGCAGCGCTTCCTCAACCTCCAATCCTGTCCCATTTCTAAACCGTCTCTCAATTGTGGCCATTCCAGTTCGTGGTTGAGGTCTAATCAACTGAAAAGCTGGGAATTCGATGAACAGTCTCTCGAGGAAATGAAAAAGAAGAACAAGGCGAAGTCGTATCAGCAAGGTTTGGCGGAGGCGAAGGAGTGGTTCCAGGGCGACAAGATGTTCCCCCTTCCGACTAAGGCCGCTGCGAAACCCGAGCCCAAGCCCGTAGCCAAGCAGGAAGACAAAAAGAGAAAGGCAAAAGATGTTGAGACAGACGCTCCTCCGGCGAAGAAGTCCAAGAAGTCCCCAACGACGGTTCACGACGATGCCCACCTCAGCGACTCTGATGACGACGTTCCCTTCAAAATCCCCTTCCATGACCCGAAAAAGGCGCGCAGAGTCCGTGTCATGCGAAAACTAGGCCTCTACCCACCGGAGGGATCGCTATTCAACGTAACGACTCACGCTTGAGACTCCTCCCAGTTTGTAAAGTTCCGATGTACATTGCGCTTGTCCATTATCCTTAAATGGTCCCCCAATCAACGTTTCGGTGCCTCTTCCCAAACGATTCAGACGATATTCTGCTTCCATGTACGTTGCTTTCCAGACGGGGGTGCAAGTGTTTGGTGTGCAGTTGAAGATCGCTCTTCGCCACTATCGATTCCAACACTAACGGCGTCCAATGCGGTATTCAACTAGGAAAGAGACGATGATGATGGGGAGGATGATTAGGAAGAGGATCCTCTCCTTCGCCTCGAAACTCATATGCCAATTTCAACACTTCCAAATGCCCTGATCGTACTGCTAACATCGAAGGCACATTGTCATGACTATCTCTCACATCCAATGAAACCCATGCTCGAACAGCAACTGCACTATCGCCACATTGCCACGTTCAAAGACCAACAGCTCGGATCACGCTTCAAACTCACTTTGCCACCTTCTTCGAACGGTCCATTCTCCACAAGCCAACTCTGCAACTCTGACAACACATGCCACAAGACAAACCACACATGGTTTGCAAAACATACCCGCAGGGCGGCACAAAGAAGGTGGGCGCCAGCGGGGCCACAGAGAACGGGCGCACGTACCTTCTGGAAGCATATTAGAGGGGCAATTGTGGGGCCCCAAGTGAAAGGTAAACTTGTATCGTGCAGAAAAGTGGAATAACGAGCTTCGTAGAATCGAATGTGGCGGACACTTGAGTGGTTCGAGTGGGTGAGAACGGGAGGGGAGGTCTCTTTGGATCGAGAGAGAGAAGGAGAGAGAGAGAGAGAGATCGCTCAGTCGAGCTCCGCATTTAGTTCCCCCTCCACCGCCTGCCCTGACTGGTGAGCCCTTCTTCCACCCTTGATATCAGTGAGTGTGTGAAGCGACAGCACCCGTTCGTGTTCTTCGTGTTTGGTTCGTGATCGCTGGACTGCTCAAAGTACGTCGCTGTCGGTCTTGCCACTGAAAACCTCTTCTATCCTTCTCCTTCCTTCGAATTGTGCCCATTTCTGCTGTGATTCTTTGGCTCACACTCGGTTTCGTTACGTTTCTGTTACTTAGTTAGCAGACAGAGTATAATGAAGGCCGTGTCGGCACTGGTTTTGCTGGCGGTTGCTTTAACGCTCGCTTCCTGCACATTGGCTTGCACTCCTGCCAATAGAAGGAACACCAAATGGCTTGGACTTCCAGGACCCGATGGTTCATCCACGTACGTAGCGATTGGCAGCTTGTCTGGGTCTCATCGGTGTCGTTTCGCGGTCTTTCCACCTTCTTTCTCATTTTCTGACGTCCATTGCTGTCCTTTTGTGCGATTGTTAGGTCTTCTATGTTGGTTCGGGTATATAGAACAGATAAATTCGCCTACACTGTTGATGCGGTGGACGCAAAGGTTGAATTTTCGGATGCAAGCTTGACGAAGGAGAAGAAGACTGTCAAGACGCGTACTACGCCTGGAACTGATGATTTGAGTATTTATACGCTGATGAACGATACGATAAGTGTGAATCGCGGTACTGAGCCAGCCTTTCTGGTGCTGAAGCGCTTGTCTGTGGGTGTTTACGAGATCGTGTTCCGTGCCGAGTATGTGCTCTTCCCCATGGCTGTGAACGTGGCCTCCGATACATTGTACTGGATAAGCGAGTCTCTAGGAAACTTTTACTACTTCAACGGCCTTGGACATGGCATCGTTGTGCACAACATCACTGGAGATCGCAGAGATTTCAATACGACTTCCTCCACTTGGACTGTGCTCGATATCAGCCCCCATCTTCGTAACAATTCTGTGCCTGCCGGTGTTATCGGTAGGATTATCCCTCTCGTCAACGATTTGGCGAATGTCGTCTGGATCACATATGGAGAAGCAGCGACATCGGGTTGCGACGACGGTTCGAGCCTCTTCCACTACAACAGCACCAATTTGCGATACATTGGAGACCAACCCTCCAATCTAGGATATTGGCTCGATGCAGCCAACAAATGGTGGGCATACGCTGATACCAACACCGTGACTGTCACCAACTACGAGACAAACACAACAGTCTTCTCCGCAACCTTCACCGACGCACAACTCCAGAGAATCATCAACAGATACAGTCTAGGTTCATGGCTAGGTCCTCTCGTTGCAATTGGCGCCCTATGGATCATCATCACCCTGTTCTGTGCCGTATTCTGCAGAGACAGATGCTGAGCCAGTGGAAGGACCGTCAACACGTCGAGAGAGAGAGCTCTCATATCCACAAACACATATCCCAACGAAGAAAATGTAACACACCTTGTAATACCTGTTCAAAACCACCTGCTACTACAACCGCGCTGCAGTCCGGTTCAGTCCACCTTCCTCCCTCTATAGCCTCCATCCTGCCGATTGCATGGGACCCTTTTTACATTATTCCACTCCGTACAATCCCTACCTTTGCGTCTATATCTGAGATTCGGGCCTTCATGATCATTCATTTGCTGTACATGTCTTACAGTGGCCGCCGGTACTCTTCCATGAACGAGTGTCTGTAGCTGTCGAACCCACCTTCTGATATGGCTTGTCGTATGGCGTTGAAGAACGCAAGGTAATGGTGAGTGTTGTGGATGACGAGTAAGATGACAGCCAGCATTTCGTGAGTGTTGATGAGGTGGTGGATGTATGCGCGCGTGTGTTTGGCACAGGTGTAGCAGGCACAGTCGTGGAGCAGAGGCCCCTTATCGAGCTCGTAGAATGTGTCTTTCAAGTTAATCTTGTTTCTATCTCCTCCCTTGTCCGCCGTTACGATCCTATGTTGCATTGAAGCCGAACTCGTTCCTGCCGTTGCGTCTTGTGGCCACGCTGAAGTTGAAGGTGATGAAGATGACGATGACGATGAAGATGATGAAGACGATGAGGATGAAGAAGGGGTGTTGGTGAGGGAGAAGGTGAAGGTGAAGGCAAAGCCCAGCTCTGCAACGCGCCCAGCGTATGCGTTCGAAAAGAGGTCCACACCCATGGAAACGGCCTCCAATACTTCCTCGGGAGTCTCTACAAG
>Ga0307375_10007246_pt1 | contig 10134 bp, 7 predicted proteins | sample TR1MG_FD_202531 | JGI IMG/M metagenome (GOLD analysis project Ga0307375, IMG submission 202531) | Soil microbial communities from Risofladan, Vaasa, Finland - TR-1 | ecosystem: Environmental > Terrestrial > Soil > Coastal area > Acid sulfate soil | place: Finland: Risofladan, Vaasa | collected...
TGCCGTACCTGTCAAAGCCACCTGGAGAGAGCGTCATTTGTTTCATCGTTCGGTTCCGTTTGTTCGATCTTCGCTTCTGACAGCATGAAACGAAATCGTTCAGGACTTAATCAGAGATTCCCTAGGATGCGTTCTAATTGGGCAGAAACATCATCCAACGCAATAACAACTGCATAGTCTTTATCCTTTTTTGCTACGTCACGCATGGCTGGTAATGTCCTACTGAACCTGTATAGCGCGTGCCAAAGCAATGGCTCTGTGCTAGGCCAGTGAGGAAATGGTAAGACTTTATCATCAAGCAGCTCTGCCAGTGGTTTGGCAATGTGGTCTTTCAAAATGCAGACTACATCAGCGTTTCCTTTATTGTTTGCCTCTTCAATGATGCTGTGCAAAACCCCATCATCTAAACCGTCTTCTGATTTATTCTTGGCGTAAAGGAAAAGTTGATGCCACGTATTTATTTCCTGGGTAACGTCGCATAAAACATCGTTGTTTTTGATTGCTTCTTGCCGATCCTCAATATTCACTTTATCCCATGCTGTGTTCCAAAATAGCCGCTTCACTCTAGCCTGTAATTTTTTCGGCATACTGGCAAACGGCTTGCTCCAATACTTCGCCAGCAAGGGATACAGCGGAACGTAACCATTACTCATCACGCCACCCCCATGCCCATACGATTAGCCAGCAGGTCGCCCAGGGCAATAACTCGATCCGGCGATAGGTGCGAATATCTTGCCACCATCGCCATGGTTCTGTGTCCGAGTATCTTGGCAATCTCAAGCGGGCTAGTCCCGGCCATAGCCAGGTAACTCGCGGCCGTGTGGCGTAGGTCGTGCCAGTGAAAATCTTTGATCTCTGCGACTTTTAGCGCAGCGGCAAACGGCTGGCGGAGGTCAAGGTATGCTGCCTTTTTGGCTGCGGCCGTCGGAGGGAACAGGCGGTCATCGGTCAGGCTCCGCACCTTGGCGCGCTCTTGCAATAATCCAATGGCTTCACCGGACAAAGGTAGCACACGCGCATCGCCGTTTTTCGTATCGCCCAGCATGGCCGTCCGGCGCTTCAAGTCGATCTGCGGCCAACGCAATCCCATCACTTCAGATTGCCGCCCGCCAGTTGTCAGGGACAGAACTATTGCAAGATATAAGGGAGCGCTCCTGGATTCACGACAAGCCTTCAGGAAACGCGGCAGCTCTTCATCAGACAAAAAGCGCACACGCCCTTTGCTCTCAGAGCCCTTTGACACCCTCTCAAGAGGATTGCGTTCCAGCCACCCCAATTCAGTCACGCAATAGCCACAGGCACTCGATAGTGCAGCCAAAGTGCGATTTACATCCGCGTTTGAACGTACTCCACCTCCCAACTGCTTGGGTGTCTCCTTGAGCTTGTCCCGCGCCTTGGCAATAACGTCCGGGGTCATGTCAGACAGCAGCGATTCGCCGTGAATGTCGCGCCACCAGTCAAGTCTAGCTTTCACCGAGTCCGCTGATTTGAGTTTGCGGTATTTTTCGCTGGTTTCGTAACGGTCAAACAATTCCGCAACGGTGTGACGTTTACTGATCCCGAAATGGCGACCGGCCTTAATATCGGCCTCAGTCTTTTTCGCCCATTCGCTGGCATCTGTCTTACGGTTGAAGGTTGCCGATTCCGGTGCATGCCCCTTCAATCGAATCTTCACCCTATACGACGGCGATCCATCGTGATTTATGCGCTTTTCAATGTTAGCCATATTGCCCCGCTGTTAAATCAGGAAATCAGGCGAGTATCATGGCGCAAACCGGAATAAATAACAACACTTGATTAGCAATCCGAATAATATATATATATATATATATATTTATGTTATTTTACTTGTAGTTATAATTTTATTTCTTTTAAATGGGGCAATTAAGGGGCATTTATAGATAAAATTGTGTTCTTGGCAGTCCTTTTGTGGAAAAGTTGGTGGGGTCACGGGCAGGTTTTTTGTAAAGACTTGTGGCGCTGGTGGAGATCCGGAAGGGGCGCCCAGGTCAATTGTTTAGCCTGCCAGACACCAGGCGTTCGTGACTATCAGCAACCGACACAATACAGCTGGTACTAAATCACTCCCAACCAGTTCCATCACATTTATCGCAGCCGCCATTTACACCACCATCTCCCCCGCATCTAGAACAGATAACGCCACATTTTCTGCTTGAAGAATCAGTCTGCAGCCAATCTAAATTGGGGGGTCTTGCAGCTACAACAGGAATTGTTGTATTTTGATTTTTTAATTGAATTTTAAGCATGGCAGCTTCATAGTTTTTGTAACTATTGTCAGGAGGTACTATTTGGGTAATACGCTCAACCTCCTTTTTGTGTTCGCGTTCAGCGGTCTCAGCTTGAAATTTTACTTTCTGCGATTTAAGCCAATTTTTTAGTCTGTCGGAATGAGATTTATGGAAAATTCTGTCCACTTTTGGAGTGGCTTCATTTGGTTGTGTTTCAGGATGGACTTGAGAATCAACGGGAAATGCACCCTCAACGATAAATCCGTTAGCGCCCCGTACCACACGTACGGATGACTTATGATCATTAGTCATCCGTTTAGCAAAGGCGGAGGCTTCCGCAAAAGATGTGAAAAAGCATTTTGTCATGGCGATTTCAATCGTTTAAGCTGTTGGACGCGCCGTAGATACGTGAACATTATCAGTTTTATACTGGCAGCTCCATCTTCCGCTAATGGGACCGATCCCCTGTTGGATCCTTGCAATAGCCTAAGGCTAACAGATCACCCGTTCGCAGATTCCGGTGACCCGATCCTTTCGACTCAATTGAGTCAGACAGACAAGTAATTCCAACGTCCGAAACTGGGCCGACTCGAGATAAATTAAATGATGAAAATTCGCGGCAGTGAACTGGTGATTCTGGTTTGGTTGCAACCTGCCTGAGCCCCCTTTACGTCGCAGCCTGCGCGCGCAGCATCTCGTAGAGCCCGGCGTTGTTGAGCAGGATGTCCTTCATTCCTCTCTGAATAGTGGTGGAATTCAGCGCCTGCGTACTCATGGAGTTGTGCGCGTCCAGCGCACCCATGATGGCATTCATCAATTCAGTTTTGAGGTCGGGTGAATTGGCGAATTGTTCTTTGGTGTTGTTCGTCGCTTGCTGCATCAACGTCTCCGACTCCAGTAGCTTGCCCTTGATGACGTTGTTCACATAGACCAGTTTGTCTTGGTCGGTGAGTTCGCCGTCAAAGAGGTCGTTCACCCTTTCAATGATCTCGTTCAGCCAGGCTTTCTCTTTCTCCTGCACACTTCCGCTACCGGCTTCAGTGATGGGATCGATTTTGGGCGTCTCGCCTTCACCCAGCGACATGGGCTGGGTGCCGATGGTCTTCAGATGATGGTGTGTCAGTACCACTTTAGAGAGGTCGATGCCCTCGCGCTCGCGGCCAAATTCCAGCAGCGGGAGCAGGCGTTTGTAGAAGATGGCGCGCTTTTCGATGGCGGTGTTGCCGTAATCAAAGATTTGCGAAAGGAATGTATAGAGCCGGATGAAGGCGCCCATGTCGGACTTGAACAGGATCAGGGCGTTCAGCTCGTCCTGTGCCGCCTTGGTTGCCGCCTCATTCTCTTTGGCCTGGGCGACTTTCAGTACTGCCTGAGCGGTCTTGTAGCGCTTTAGTATGCGATCCTGCACAGGCTCTAGGGCGGCGATCAACTCGCTTTGCTTGGCGTGCGGATTTAACTCCACGGCCACCACACGATCCACCTCGAAGTCGTCGTAGTGGCCAGCGGCATCCAGCTTGGCACGAAGGTTGAAAACGAGATTAGGGTCGGTTGTTGTCGAAAGTTCCGCCGTGGTGTGATACGCCTTGAAGGAAGCCAACACCTCTTCAGGGTCGTTCACAAAATCTAACACATAGGTCGTATCCTTGCCGGGAAAGGCACGGTTCAGGCGTGAGAGGGTTTGCACGGCCTGGATACCCGCTAGGCGCTTATCCACATACATGCCGCACAGCAGCGGCTGATCGAATCCGGTCTGGAACTTGTTCGCCACCAGCAGGATTTGATATTCATCACCCTTGAAGGCTTCGCGGATGTCGCGTCCTTTCAGGTTGGGGTTCAAAGTCGGGCTGCTCTCAGTGAAACCATCTGGGCCGGATTCTTTGTCGTTCACTTCGCCCGAGAAAGCGACCAGCGTGCCGATCTTGTAGCCATGCTCCTTGATGTATTTGTCAATGGCCAGTTGCCAGCGCACCGCCTCCAGACGACTGCCGACCACCACCATCGCCTTGGCCTGCCCGTTAAGCAGCGGGGCCACGTATAGGCGGAAGTGTTCCACCACGATTTCGATTTTCTGCGCGATGTTGTAGGGGTGGAGCTTTACCCAGCCCATGATTCGTTTCAGCGCTGCGCTGCGCTCGACTTCCTTGTCGTCCAACTCCTTGCCATCGTGCGCCAGCTTGAAGGCCAGTTTATAGGGTGTGTAGTTCTTCAGCACGTCGAGGATGAACTTCTCCTCGATGGCCTGGCGCATGGAATAGACATGGAACGGGTGTGGCACATTGTCCGGTGCCGGTTTGCGCGAGGGATCAGGTCGCGTCCCAAATATTTCCAGCGTTTTGTTCTTCGGTGTTGCGGTGAACGCGACGAAGGTGATTCCGGCATCGTCCGCCCGCGCAACCATTTGTGCGGCGAGGATGTCTTCGCTGCTTACTTCTCCGCCGTCGTTAAACTCCGCCAGTTCTTCTGGACTCAATACTGCCTTGAGCTTGGCCGCTGCCTCGCCGGTCTGCGAACTGTGGGCTTCGTCGGCGATGACCGCAAAGCGTTTGTCCTGCGTGGCTGACAGATTGCGCACAGCTTCAAGCGCGAAGGGGAACGTCTGGATGGTGCAGACGACGATCTTCTTGTCACCAGAGAGTGCCTCAGCCAGCTTGCCACTCTTGCTGCCGTCCTGATTGGTGATCGTGGCAACCACGCCGCTGGTACGCTGAAAGTCGAACAGCGCTTCCTGAAGTTGCTGATCAATGACGTTGCGGTCGGAGACCACCAGCACGGTGTCGAATACCTTCTTGTGCTGTGCGTCATGCAGCTCGGCGAGAAAGTGCGCCGTCCACGCGATGGAGTTGGTCTTGCCCGAGCCGGCTGAATGCTGGACGAGATACTTCCCACCCGGCCCGTCGTGGAGCACGGCAGTCTGAAGTTTGCGCGTCACGTCGAGCTGATGGTAGCGCGGGAAGATGATCTCTTTGATCTGCTTCTTCTTGTCGCGTTGAGCGATCATGTAACGCCCCAGAATTTCCAGCCAGCTTTCACGTCCCCACACCTGCTCCCAAAGATACGCCGTGCGATGCCCGCCCTGCTTGTTCACAGGATTGCCCGCCGCGCCATCATCCCCAAGGTTAAAAGGCAGGAACACCGTGGCCGGGCCAGCCAGTTTGGTCACCATGTGGACTTCGCTGTTGCTCACCGCGAAATGCACCAGCGCCCCATTTGGAAAGGACAGCAACGGCTCGGCGGCCTGCCCCTTGGGCTTGGGGTTGCGGTCAAAACGATACTGGTCGATAGCATCATTGATGCTCTGGGTGAAATCGGTCTTCAGCTCCACCGTGGCTACCGGCAGGCCATTGAGAAACAAGCCAAGATCGAGGCTGTTCTCGTTGTGCAGCGAATAGCGTAACTGGCGCACCACCCGCAGACGGTTGGCGGCATGGCGGGCGAGGATGTCGGGATTGATCGCCAGCGCCGGTTTGAATTCGGCCAGCTTCAATGGCGTTTTGAGACCCAGCAGCTCGATGCCGTGACGCAACACATCCAGCGTGCCGCGCTGATCGAGTTGGTCGCGCAAGCGGGTCAGCAAAGTTTCAGCGGCCTGCGCGCCGTGGTCCTTAGTCAGGGTTTCCCAGGCTTGCGGCTGCGTGGCCTGCACCCAGGCCAGCACATCTGCCGGAAACAGCGCTCGCGCCCGGTCGTAGCCCGCCGCATTGCCCTCGGCATACAGCCAGCCGTGGTCGGCGAGGTGTTCGCAAATCTCGGTCTCGAAGCTGATTTCTTTGTGGAGGCTCATGGCAATGGTCACAGTTTCAGTTCTTGAATTGGTCTTTTCAGCGCAGCCTCCAGCCGGATCAGCGCATCAATGATACGTTCCTGCATCGCGGGCCATTCAGACTCTGGGGATTTCCATCCACCCGGCAAATCCTTACAAATCCGGCATCCTTGACGGCCCGGCAGTTCCTGCCAATCCAGGGGCTCGCCAAACTTAGCCTCGATCTCATTCTTCTGCGCCAAGAGCACGTGAAAGGCAGCCGTGCTTTTTTCCTCGCCACCGGGGACACGAATATAGCATTCGACCTGACCTTCGTTCTGAACCAAGGTCGTATTCAGTGTGAAGCCGCCGCGCCCGATACCAGCCGAGAGCCAGTGGTCAACCGTCGTGCTGCGATTCGCCAGCAGTTGGGTGCGAGCCTTCGAGCGGTCAATGAGCTGCGCCCAAAATTTTCGGAACACTTCCTGACGCGCTCCCGCCACCTTGCGTTTCTGCTTCTCCTGCGCACGCACCTTCACTTCGTAATCCGCGGCTTCAGGCAAGGGAATGATCTGGGTTGCGTCGATGAGAACTTCATTGCCCATTCGATAGGGACGCAGCCGGATACATGTGATGTCCAGATCATGCTGGTTTAACCACAGCACAGCAGTGGTCAGCTCAGTGGAAAAATCAGCTGACACCAGAACAATCCGCACCTCGCCGGTGAGTTCAGCTTCCTCCTCCGAATCCAGTTGGAGGAAGTTCAGAACCCCAATCCGGGCGGCATCCTCATCGCCACCAAAAGCACGTGCATAGGCTTTGATGACTTGCTCCAGCGTCATGCTCGACACCATCGCTGCATAACGAATAGCCTGAAGTTCCATGTGGCCGCCGTCTTCGGTTCGCTTGATTTCAACGACTACCAATCCGCCGCCCTTGTTCAGGCACAAGAGATCAATTCGCCGGTTGCTGTCTTCCCAGTCACCATATTCCTCGTCAATCACCATAAGGTCATCGCCAATGGGAGTGATGTCTCGGCGCAATAAGCGTTGCATGTCTTTGCGCTCCAGCAGGTTCTCTGCGGCGAAGGTCGTGCGGGAAACAGACTCCAGTTTGTCAGGGGTGACGCGATAAAGGCTCATGCAGCCTCCTGTTTGGTGAATTGGCGCACGTCAATCTGGCCGGTGACGGCGTCGGAGATCAGCGCAGTACGGCGTTCTTGCAGCAGATCAATGGCGCGCTGGGCTTCGGTGGTGAGGTTGTCGAATTTCTTTAAGTGAGCCGCAAGGTGGACACAAATGTGTAACTGTTCTTCGAGTGGAGGGAGCGGTACTTTCAAGGCTGAAAGGATCTCGCAATTAAGTGCGGCTTGATTCCCTCCGCGCCCAAACTCTCGCAGGTATTCGTACACAGATTGAAAAATATAAAGCAAATAATCCGATGCGAGATTCTTACCCGGAATGATGGCAGCAAGATTTTGGTTAATGCTTGCCTCGATTTCCAGAGATGCCGAGAGCCCTCTAGTTTTTCCTTGTCCAATCATGCCAATCACAATGGTTCCCTTGGGGAGTAATCTGAGAGAGCATTTTTCGAGGGCGCTTTTGGTAATGAACTCTTTGGCTTCGGTGATTCGATACTGATTCACTTCACCAGACGAAAGCCACGGAATATCTCCGTCGAACCAATACTCTGGATTATCTCTACTTGGGGTCGTGCCGTTCTCGATGACTGCATTGTATGCAAGCCGCGTGATTTTCCAATGCGTTGGCACATTGCCGAGCCATTCGATGCCGGAAGGCTTCATGGGGGCGTGGGGGTTGAGACCTTTGGTGACGGCGTGGGAGATGACGGCCTGGCGTTTTTCTTTCAGCAGTTCCATCAGCCGCCGCTGCTCCGCCACCAGATCATCAATCTTCGCCGTCTCGCGGTCGAGGAAGGCGGCGATTTGGGTTTGTTCGGCGGGTGGAGGCTTCGCAACTGGGGCGCTCTTGAAATCCTCTCGGCCCAAGACCATTCTGGTCGTGCCGGTGCAAACACTCGTAAAATAGGCACGTGTTGGTGCTGCATTGAACGCATAGGTTAAAAATGCCGGATCGGCGGCATCTGTCCCCCGGAACCGGAGAATGTGGTAGCTGTAAACAACGCCTTCTGGCACGTCCAATACTCGTGCCGCGTGCCCCACGTCGTCTGAAGTTTCAGAGCTTGGCGTCAGGAGTATGTCTCCCCGCCGGACTGCATGTTCGATTGCCTTGTCCGCCGGAGCAGTTGTATCCATGAGATCGGGTGAGTATGGCAGGGTCTTGTCGATGCTGTTGTAGACATCCAAGTAGTTGAACATCTTTACGGGCTGCTCTCCCTCGACCGTCTTTTTGTCGATGCCGCTGCCACTAAAAACGCCGTGATTGCGAGCACGAGTAACTTCCCAATGCCTCGGAACCTCTCCCAGCCACTCCACGCCGCTGTCCTTGTAGCTCGGATAACGCGGGAAGCTCATGCCGTCAGCCCGCCGATCATGGTCAAAATGCGGTCGGTGACGCCTTTCAGCTCGGCATCGATCTCGGCCAGCGGGCGCGGCGGCTTGAATAAGTAGAAGTGTCGATTGAAGGGAATCTCGTAGCCGACCTTGGTCTTGTCGTGGTCGATCCACGCATCCGGCGCAAGGGGCAGGACTTCGCGCTTGAAGTAGCTTTCCACGTCCTCGGAGAGCGGAACATTTTCCGTATCGCGCAGCGCGGAATCCGGCACGGGCTTGCCCTTGCCTTTGCCCTTGGTGGCCAACACGATCTTGCCCTTGTCGTCGCGCTGGGGACGCTCTACGGTGATGGTGCGGTAGCCGAAGTCTTCGTTCTTGAAAATGCGGCTAATCGGTACGCCGTCGCGGGTGGATTCCTCGAACTGGCCGAACAGGCGTGTGATGTCCTCGATGTGTTCCGGGCTGAGTTCCTTGCGTTTGCTGCCCAGACTCTTGCGCATCTTTTGCCAGAAGCTGCTGGCGTCGATCAGTTGCAGTTTGCCTTTGCGGGCGGCAGGCTTGCGGTTGCTGACGATCCAGACATAGGTGCTGATGCCGGTGTTGTAGAACATGTCGGTGGGCAGGCCGATGATGGCTTCGACCAGATCGTTCTCCAGCATGTAGCGGCGAATCTCACTCTCGCCCGAACCCGCACCACCAGTAAATAGCGGTGAGCCGTTGAGTACGATGCCGAAACGGCTGCCACCATCCACGGCGGGGCGCATCTTGGAAACGAGGTGCAACAGAAACAACAGCGAGCCGTCGCTGACGCGCGGCAGGCCGGGGCCGAAGCGGCCATTGAAGCCCATCTGCTCGGCTTCCTTGCGGATTTCCTTATCGATCTTCTTCCACTCCACGCCGAAAGGCGGATTGGAGAGCATGTAATCAAAGTATTTTCCATGCAGACCGTCGGCGGAAAGGGTGTTGCCGAAGATGATGTTGGCAATATCCTGCCCTTTGATGAGCATGTCGGCCTTGCAGATGGCGTAGGACTCGGGGTTCAGCTCCTGCCCGTACATGACCAGCCGAGCATCGGGGTTCAAGCTCGCAAGGTGTTCGTCGGCCACGCTCAACATGCCGCCGGTGCCTGCGGTTGGATCGTAAAGAGAGCGCACCACGCCAGGCTTAGTCAACGCCTGGTCGTCTTCGATGAACAGCAGATTCACCATCAAGCGGATCACTTCTCGTGGAGTAAAGTGCTCTCCGGCAGTTTCATTAGACAACTCGGCGAACTTGCGGATCAGCTCCTCGAACACGGTGCCCATCTCATCATTGCTGACGGCATCAGGGTGGAGGTCGATGTTGGCGAACTTCTCTGTGACGAGGTAGAGCAGTCCGGATTTGGCCAGCTTGTCGATCTGCGTGTGAAACTCGAAGCTCTCGAAAATGTCGCGTACGGCAGGCGAGAAGGCCTGCATGTAGGCGCGCAGGTTTTCGCCGATGTGATCTTGGTCGCCCATGAGCTTCTTCAGGTCGAGCGGCGAGGTGTTGTAGAAGAGCTGCTTGGATGAGTGTGGTCAGCTAATTTGATGGGCTGATTTTCACGTTGGTTGATGGCTGAAGGGGCAAAGAATTCCAAGCAAAACGGCATCAGTTTTTTACGGATGCCGTTTGTCATTGAGTGATGCCGATGA
>Ga0307375_10007247_pt1 | contig 10134 bp, 3 predicted proteins | sample TR1MG_FD_202531 | JGI IMG/M metagenome (GOLD analysis project Ga0307375, IMG submission 202531) | Soil microbial communities from Risofladan, Vaasa, Finland - TR-1 | ecosystem: Environmental > Terrestrial > Soil > Coastal area > Acid sulfate soil | place: Finland: Risofladan, Vaasa | collected...
AATAAGGCTGAGGGATGGACCTCTAGGTGGACCTATCGACCAGAGTGGATGATTGGTCTTAACAGCACTTTCTTTTCATTTAAAGAAGGTAATCTATATCAGCATGACACCAATCAGACTAGGACGCAGTTTTATGGAGCTTCACCAGGAGGTTTCTCTATAGAGACTATAATAAACGAGTCGCCTATAGAAACGAAAATGTTTAAGCTATTGAACTTGGACTGCACTCATGCATTAGATGTGATAGGTGCTACAGACCTAGATCAGATTCAAATGGATAGCTCTCAGTTTGTTAAAAAAGAAGGTGACTTCTATTCATATCTAAGAAGACCGCAAGGACAGTTGAATTTTGATCTTGTGTCTATTCAAGGTATAGGATTAGTCGACTCTGTTGCTGGCTTAATCATATCGCTTGACGTACCATTTACAAATATAAACCCTGGAGATACGTTGTATAAAGGCAACATAACGGCAGGTCAATTAACAAACATACAGATAGTAGGATCAATCAGTGCAGCGGCATCTGAGCAGATAACAATAGCCACTGCATTTTCTAACACACCAAACCCTGGCGACTATTTATTCGTCAATAAAAACTCAACAGCTGAGTCATACGGAGCTAGAGGTAGGTATCTAAACCTAACAATGGGGCTAAGCGGTTCTGAGGCTACACCTGAAGTTGAGCTATTTGCTGTTAAGACGTCATTATTCAAAAGTTTTCCTTAAATTTGTTACATGGAAGTTAGGTATCTTGATGACCGTGACTACGATGTTTTAGCGTCATGGTGGAAAGATTGGAGATGGACTCCACCGCCTAAAGATATGCTGCCTCAAAATGGAAGAGGTGGATTGATGATTACAAAGGATGGTGAAGACATTTGCGCTGGATTCATCTATTTTACCAACTCGGCTACTGCTTGGGTTGAATTTATTGTATCTAACTTTCAATATAAAAACAAAGACCGAAAGGACGCTATTCTAATTTTGATTAACGCACTATCGGAGGTTGCTAAGGAAAATGGATGCAAGTATGTATACACTTCACTTAAAAACCAAAGCTTAATAAACTACTATGCAGAGTGCGGATTCCAAAAGGGATCTGAGAACTGCACTGAAATGATAAAGATATGGCAGCAGTAACATCAACATTAGTGGCATTAGGGGGCGTTGGCCTTAGTGCCGCACAAGCCATTAAGGCGAACAAAGATATGAAGCAGGCCGCATCAGCGGCTGGTATAGCTAGAGACCAACTCAGACAAATCAAAGAGACCAATCCATTCAAGGCTGTTCAAACACCTATGCTTGGATTTGAGTTGGCACAACAGCAACAATCTCAAAGAGAAGCTCAAATGGTTGGAGCGCTTGAGGGCGCAGGAGCTGAAGGCATCATTGGAGGTATTGGTCAGGTAGCTCAAGCGGGTAACGAGCAAGACTTACAATTGGCTGCTCAGGCCAATCAAACACAATTCCAAAGAGATATGGCACAAGCTGAGGCTGAGTCGGGTATTGAGGCGCGTAAAGCCGAGAGAGATTGGATGACTGGTATTGGTGATGTTCAGATGCAGAACGCCATCAGAGCACAAGCTCAAAAGGATAGAAATGCTGCAATAACAAGTGCTATTGGTTCTTTAGGAACAGCAGCTTTAGGTGCTGATGAGATGATTGATTTGTACAAAAAAAGTGGAGCTAGCGATGAAGAGATAGCAAAAGCTGTCCAATCGGCTAAATTACCAGACACACTTGGTAATCCATTTGCTAAAACAAATCCTTTGGATAAACCTCTAACTTCTAGTCAATTACGATTATCAAGTTTATCTAAAAATCCACTTATAGGAATGCAAGGTGATTCAAATTATGATTATTTGTTCGAAAACCCTTTGACTTATCAAGGTAATCCAGCTAATAAGAGTTTACTATATAGCTTAAAGTAACATGGCAATTAATCAAAACATATTTGGGTACGAAACGGTAGACCCGGTCGATTGGTCTAAGTCAGTTAATGAACTATCAAAAACTATACTTGATATAGGTAAAGGTCGTGAAGAACAAAAGGCTGAATTAGATAAACTTAAAATGGATAACATTAAGTTGGTCCAACAATCAGAGGGTTACAACAGCCAAACATTTAATCAAAAATTCACGTCGGCGGCACAAAAGGGAAGAACTCAGCTCAAAGAATGGAATGACATGCTTAAGAGAGGAGAGATTACACCTGATGAGTATAAGCTTAGGATGAATAACTTCACCGAATCATGGGGAATGTTAGGTAATAGCATTAAAGGTTTTGATACTAAATATGCTGAAATACAGAAAAAAATACAAGACGGTACAGCATCAAAAGCATCTGTAGAGGCAGCTCAATATTTTGCTAAGCTAGGTGAGTTAAAAAACTTAGATATGTTCCTTGATGAAAATGGCACATGGCTTACTGGGAGATTAGATGCAAAAACAGGTCAGGTTATACCAGACAATATTGAAAGCGCTGCTGCTATATTTAATCCAAACAACACAGCTTTTGATAAGATTAATTTACCAGAGGCAGTTCAAGAAGTGACAAAACTATGGGGTGATGAAATTAGAGAGTCTGGAATCACAACGTTGACAGACCTAACTCAAAGACCTGCGTTTTCAGATAGTCTTTCAGATCTTGTTGGTTCATTAACAAGCAACCCAAGAATGATACTTAGTATACTTGGTGACAACACAAAAGAAAAGTATCAGACATATTATACAAACGACGATAGGATGGCTTTACTATCTGAAGCTGTTCAGAGAGAAAACCAATCTAGGCAGTACCAAGGTAAAGATGATTTATCTGGAAGCGAATTAAATTCATTCCTGCAGAAAGCAGAGGGTTTACTTATACCTATGAAAAAAGATTCATCCAATGTATATCAACCTATGATATCCCAAGAACAGCTAAAAAGAGCTGAAAAGGCTGTTATTGACGCTGTTGAAATGCAGCTAAACTTTAAGTCTTTAGAAGATGAAAAATCTTTATCATCAGGTGGAAGAGGTTCTAGTGATGAAAAAGATAAATTTGTTTCACTATCTCAAGGCGTTATAAAAAATTGGGGGTCAGCATCTTGGCTCAACACAAAGGCTAGAGATGGTTATCAATTTAAGTGGGAGTCGGGAAAACTAAATGTATACAAACAAGGTAGCGATGGTAGAGGTGGAACTACACTTTCTTTAGCTGGTACTGTTAAAAAACCAGAAGATTTAGGAAAGTATATAGGAATAACAAATACCCAAAACGATGACTGGGTTAATGCTGTTGAAAGAGCTAGAGGTCAAACCCCATCTACTCCTGCTAAGCCGGTTAAACCGAAACCAAATAATAATGATCCTTTAAACTTAGGTATTTAATCATAAAAAATAAAACATGCCGATAGATTATAACGAGTTTGCTAAAAAAATTAAGGCTAAATACCCTGAATATAATGATGTAGATAATTACACTCTTGCATCTAAAATGGTTGAAAAATATCCAGAGTATAAAGGTCAAGTTGATTTAAAAAAAAAAGATCTTACGGCTTCTGGATCAGGAACGTCTTCATCGGACAGATTATCCAACACAACAACAAAGCCTACGGCATCTTCGTCTTCAAAAGGTGAAATCTTTACTGGTTATCCAGGTAAAGGTGACAAGCCGTATCAATTTCAAGATGGTAAGTGGTATGAGGAAGCTCCTGTAAGACTATTTGAGCAGAAAGCTCAGTATGTACAGATTCAAGATCCAAATAGAATTGGCAATCTCAATAAGCAGTTTAAAAAGGACGCATCTTTATCTCAAGAATATGAGTTATTTAATAACTACGATGACGAGAAAGCTGACAACCAATACCGTATAAAGGACGGACAATGGCAGCGAATGACTCCTGGCAGTAAGTGGCATACCATTCAAAATGAGGGATCAATCAATGCGTTAAATAATCGATACGGCAAAAGCGTAAGCACTAGAGTTTCAACCACAACTACAGTAAAGCCTGTAAAGTTTGATGACATTAACTCAGACTTTATGGCAAAAACAGAAGAGGATGCTATAAAAAAACTAACTGAAAAATATGGTAAGCTTGGCTTTGAGTTCTCTGAAGAGGGGTTGTTTGCAATTGACAGAATTAGAGTAAAGACAAAAGATGGCAGTAAGGATCAGGTATTTGAGTTTGACGAAAAAAATCCTGAGCAAGCGCGTGAGTTACGTGCATTCTTAGAAGTAAATGCCACCAAGTCATATAGCGAAAACTTTGATAAGGCATTGAATAGTCTTAATAAGTTTGAAGGCAAAGACCAAATGAGTGGCCCTAAGATGGGTACAGGTCAGTATGGCTACCAGCAACAATCTGCCATTGTTAGGGGTAAGAACTTACTTTCTAATGAGTTCCAATTAGAGTTTAAGAAGCTACCTTTTGAAGAGCAAAAAGAGATTATACAAGAGCAGATTATAGGAACTGGTCTTCCGACCAATGATATTCAATCTTTTTATAAAAGCGCTGCCTATCAAGACTACAAGAAAAAGAAAGTAGGCGGTGATCAACAAAGTAAATCAAAGCAAGATCAGATATATGATGACTATCAATATGCCTTAGCTACTAAAGATCCTGCCAAAATAAAAGAAGCAAAGGCCAAGATTGACGCATATTATACCGATGATATTATTCAAGATAATGTCAAGACCTATAACATGAAGCTTAATGATTTTGAACAGTCGCAAAAAAATATACTACAAGATAGAAAAGCATACGATGAAGAGGTAAGTAGATTCAATGAGCTAGCCGAAAGCGGCAACATGACTCAGGAACAATATGATGCTCAAAAAAAAATACTAGATAGTCAAGCTGAATCATTAGAAACAAGAGCTCAGAACTTTGTGATGCAAAGAAAAGAAATTCAAGCATCACAAAATAAGCTAAACTTGGTGGCTGGTAAGTACATAGCTGCTAAAGAAAAAGAAGGAAACATAGGTGGCTTCTTGGTTAATAAAGTATTAACTGGTGTATCAATGACATTTGCTGAACCTTTTGCTGTTTTAGAGGCAACTGGTCAAAATTTTTACGATCAGTTATCTCCAGAAGAAAAGGCTTACTACAAGTCAATACAACACAATGGCAAAAATCTAACTAGAGAACAGATTGAAAACTTGCTTGCTAATAAGGCAGCGCTTAAAGCAAAAACAGAAGCCAAGGAGTCTATTATTAAAACGCTTGGAAAAGAAGGCACCACCCTTGAGTACATGAAGTCTGGAGATAGGGGGTTTATTACACAGGCAATAGGCGGTGTTCTTGAATCTCTTCCTGCAATGGCAACTGGTGTAGCTGGAAAAGCAGCTGGTTTTGTAGGTCTTGCGGCACAAGCTTATAGTGGGATTGAAGAGGAGATGCTTAGCGATCCTGACTTCCAGTACACTTCTGCAGGTGATCGTGCTATTATTGCGATACCATATGCAGCAGGAATGGGCGTACTTGAGAGTGTAGGTTTACAAAACTTAGTTAAGGGAGACTCATTTTTAGGTAAAGTTATGATGGATGTTGCTCTTAAGTCAGCTAAAAAATTAGGAGCTAATGCAACTAAAGAAGCACTTGAAAGAGTTGCAGCCAAAGAGGTTGAAAGTCTTTTAGCTAAGGGTTTAATTCGTGTAACACAGGCAGGCGTTGCTGAATTTGAAACCGGATTTACGCAAGCATTGGTATTAGACCAAGGATTAAAAAATGTTTACAACTACATTCAACAAAGCGGCCTAACTGAAGAGCAAAAGAAAAATCTAACTCAAGGTGAGTACTTTGATACAGCCGATGGGTTTAAAGAATTAGCATCCCAAACATTTGAGGATGGTGTTGCCGAGATGATTGGAGGTTTTACAATGGGGTCTGTCGGTACAGTATTGCAAGCTGTAGTCAATGGAAACATTTCTTTGTACAATGAAGATGACGTTAAGTTCTTAAATGATGTTGTAGCTGATAGCAACTTCAAGAAGCTATATGTTGCCTCTATGAAGACGCAGATGCTAAATGGCAATATCACCAAGTCAAAAGCGCAGCAGAACTTAAACAACTTAAATGAGATTGAGGCTGCATTTGATATGATGCCATATGGTTTGTCTACAGCAGATATGAACAGATCGCTTTCTTTGATTACAGAGAGAGCTCAACTAACAAAAGAAAAAGCAGGGAAAGACCCTAACCTTGTTGCACCATTAGAGGCGCGCATCAAGGCCATAAATGAAGAACTAACACAAATTGGAGAAAATGCCGTTCAAAAGCAAACAACAGGTGAAGTATCTGTACAGCCAGGAGACCGAGGTGGCAGAGAAGTGGAGGAAAGAAAACCCGAAGCAGGACTTAAAGAAACTACCAAAAAAGGTAAAGAAGAAGTAGATCAGTACATTGCTGATATGGGTGCTGAAGCTCGTATTGGAAATACCATCAATCCAGTTATGGAAAAGATGGGTAATGCTGAGTACATCAACGACAATGATATTGATAACGCCATTGAGGCAATTTTTAATGAAGTCGAGAGTTTAGATAAGTCAGACTACAGTGCAGAGACAAAGGCTGCATTGTCTGAGAAGCTACTAAACATCGCTGAAAAATTAGATAACTATGAATTTAGAACAAAGACTGAAACTGTCGCAACTACCAAAGCAGGCGCAGCTACAACTACTAGAAGAACTTCTGAAGCGGTCCAAAAAATCAGAGCCGAAAAATACTTCGATGGAGTCCAAGCCACAGTCAATGGGCAAGAAGTAACACTTACAGATAACAAGGGTCGAGTAGAGGCTCAGATGCCAAATGGTGAGGTGGTTGTGTTAGACACACCTACCATAGAGATTGCTGAGGATGGATTTGAGTTTGACGACAATGGCGCACTCCAAGCTGTCACAGTAACCGATCGACTTGGCAACACAGCTAAACTCACCGGTGATCAGGCACTTGACTTTGCTATCCGTGATCGCGAGAACAAGCTTGGTGTTGTTGAGCAGGCTGAGTTTGATACTGTCTACCAAGAGGTAGAGAAGAAGTATATCAAAGAGACACCAACCACTCAAGTAGCAGCTGAAGAACAAGCCGCTGTTGAAGAACAGCAGCCTGTAGTTGAAGAGGAAAAGCAACCGGTTAAAGAGCCTAGCGAAGCCAATCGATTTACCGAGCGAAATGTCAAGGTAATGGCCGTTAAGTTTCCTAAGAAAAAAGGAATTGTCAAAGCAGCTCTAAATGTAATTAAGGCTTTGCCTGGTGTAAAGATTTATCTGCACGAGGACTCTGATCAGTATGCTCAAGAATTAGCATCTAGAACAGGTGAAACGAAACAATCAATACAATCAGAAGATTCAGCAGGATCATATATCGATGGTGAAATCCACATAGATATGTCTAAAGCTGATGTGGTTACACTACTTCATGAAGCATTTCACCATGCATTCCTTACACTTGGTGTAAAGAACGGAATGTTTATCGACTTAGCAAAAGGACTTCGTTCGATTATTAAAGACAAAGCCACCCTTGCTGAATTAGATAAATTTGTTGCAAGCTACTCAGAAGAAACAGCTGAACTGAAGGCAGAAGAATTTGCTGCTCAATTAGGTGGTATACTTGCCGCTAATCGAGAAGAGCTTACAACCACAAAACTGACTCAGTTTAAGGCATTGATCAATCGAATAGCAAAGAAGATTGGTCTAGGAATGGTATTCTCTTCAGCAGCAAATAGCAAAGAAGCGGCTGACTTTATTAATGCCATTAGCCGTGGCTTGACTACTGGTGAAAATATTTTAAATGAACCTGGAACAAGTGGAGAAATAGGTACATTCAATGTACCAAAAAGAAAACTTCAAAAAACCATAAGAGTATCAGAGGATCCTAGAGATTTTATTAGAAAGTTTGTAGAGGATATTAATATTAGAGAGTTCAATGGTAAGAAATTTATTACCAATATGTATGACTACACAAATGCAGGTGATACAGATTTAGGAAATGGTTTTAAGATAACTATGCTTGGTGGTAAGAACTATGTGCCATTAATGATGGAACTAAACGGTAAAGTCATTGGGGACGTATCAAATCTTGCCGCATTCAATACTAGAGAACAAGCTGAAACATTTATTAGAAATGCAGAGCTTGGAGGGGCTAATTTATTTGCACCACATGCTGGTACACTAGATCAATCTTGGCAATTTCAACAACATACTTTTGCTGAATTATTTAATCTAGTATTAGATAACGACATACTAACTCCTAAAGAGTTAATAGGTGTATTCAATAACACTATAAAAGATAGTAAAGACAATCAGAAACAATTCAATCAATTTGCCACTAAATATGGTGAAGATATTAAGAACTTTGATTCGTTTGAGTCAGATCCTAAAAAAATCATTGACTTACTAGACATTAAGAATAATTATTCTCCTAAGCTGAGAAAGGCTTTAAATAATGCCATCGCTTCAAATAAAAAGTTCCAACAGGCAATCGGTGTTAAAAATAAGAATGAGTTCTACAACAGAATAATGGACCCGCTAAATCAAGGTATGAAAGGTGGAGAAATTATGAACATTGTAGATTTTGACCCAACTACATTTCAAATTGTAGAGACTAAGCCAAATAACACAGACCACCACCCATCATTTGGTTTTGCATTACTCGCTAAAATAAATGGTATATATCAACCTACTGAGCTGGTAAAATCAGTAGACATAACTGATTCGTATACCAAATACAATCAAGATGGTGAGAAGACATCTAGAAAAGCTGAAGAACCTAAATTTGAAGAGAAGAACGTTTCTTCAAGCGCTGGAGCTATACCTAAAACTGCTGAGTTTAATATACCATCTACTCGTAAAAAACAACTAGTATACAACGCAAGTCCAAGAAGTGTAGAAGAACTTGGTAAAAGATCAGGTGTTGTATACTTTGCTACTGACAAAAGAGAAGCTAATGCATATGCTGAAGGCAATAGAGGACAAGTGCGCGAATTTGAAATACCGCAAGAATCTATTAGCGATGAGAAGGTTGTCGTAGATAAGATCAATGAACTTGGTTTACAGCCAAAGGATAAACAATATACCGTTGAGGAGTCTAATCTATACGAACTAATTGATGATAGATTTGACAACTCATTAAGTCAATCTGATATCAAGAAGTTATTTGACGCACTTAAGAAAGATGGCGTTACAGCGTTTAGGTATAAAGATGGTGCTCAAGTGGTTGAAGGAACTACAGAAAGCATTGCCGTTATAGACACCAACGTTGTACAAAAGTCTGTTCGTAAGAAGCAAATATCTCCAAAGCAAAATTGGATACCTACCCCTGTTAAGAATATGAATGATAGTCCTATCGCAAAAAATAGTGATAAGGTAAGAAACGCTGCTGTTAATCTAATTAAAGGTTTAATAAATGTAGAGGATTATAGAGATATAGTGAATAAATTTTCACCTATTAAATCAATAGGCACTCTATTTGCACCATCTACAATTGAGCATATGGAACTTGCTTTAGGTAAGAAAGCATACAAATTAATGGCTCCAGTAGTAGATGAAAATGGTGAAAAATTAAAGAAAGTTGGTACTAGGCTAGATATTCCATCTTATTTACATCATAATGCGTGGGTTGTAACTGTTCACGATGAAAGAGTAAAAAACGGACCTGTAGTATCTTATAGAAATGCTGTTAAATTAAAGAATGTTGAGTTTTCAACAGATCCTAGGGCGGCATTACAAATTGCCGCAGGATACAAAGGCAAATCCACATTTGCTAGAATGGTTGGAGAAATGGTTGATATACCAGGGGCCACAGCAGAAGAGCAAGGACTGAATGCTCAATTGATGGTGGAAGATATTATGAATGATCCTAATTGGGTACAAGTAGGAATGAACCCATTTAGACATAGTTTTTTCTGGAATAGAGCTACTGGAATGCCTGTTGTTTCAGCTGATGAAGTTATTCAAATAGGAGGATTAGTTTATGCAAAAAATATAAAAGAAACATCCCCTAATTCAGAAGAATTTGCAGTATATGGGGAATTAGATGAGTCTGGAAAAAAACCATCTATAAAAGCATCTGACAAACCAATGTTAGATAAGTCAGGTAAGAAGATTAAGTTCCAAAAAGCCCCGAAAATTTTAGGCGTGAAACCTACAGTGGTGAT
>Ga0307375_10007249_pt1 | contig 10134 bp, 7 predicted proteins | sample TR1MG_FD_202531 | JGI IMG/M metagenome (GOLD analysis project Ga0307375, IMG submission 202531) | Soil microbial communities from Risofladan, Vaasa, Finland - TR-1 | ecosystem: Environmental > Terrestrial > Soil > Coastal area > Acid sulfate soil | place: Finland: Risofladan, Vaasa | collected...
GAGGACCTCCTCGCCGAGGAGCTCCTCTTTCAGAAGCAGCGCTTCGGCCACGGCAAGAAGGCGTTCCCGATTTTTCTTCAGCAGATCAAACGCGGTTTCGTAGGCCCGATCCAGGATCGTCCGCACTTCGGTATCGATATCGCGCGCGGTCTCGTCTGCATATTCACGCGACCGGCCAAGCTGCTCCCCCAGGAAGATGTCCTGTTTTTCTGCTCCCAGCGCGATGTGACCGAGTTTCTCGCTCATTCCCCAGTCGAGCACCATCTTACGCGAAAGCTTCGTCGCTTCTTTCAGATCGTTTTCCGAGCCGCTGGTGACGCTCCCGAGCAATAGGTTCTCAGCGGCGCGGCCACCCATCATGACGGCAATCCGTTCCTCGATGTACTGCTGGCTGTAGAGAAATCGATCGCGATCGGGCATCTGCTGCGTTACGCCCATCGAAAAGTCACGGGGGATTATCGAGACTTTGTGCAGCGGGTCCGTCGTTTCGAGAAGACAGGCGGTGACCGCATGCCCTGACTCGTGGTAGGCCACCAACCGCTTTTCCTCATCGGTGAGATTGAGGTTTCGCCGTTCGAGACCCATAAGAATCTTGTCGCGGGAGATGTTCACATCGTTGAAGTCGATTGATGACTTGTTCTTTCTCGCAGCGAGAAGGGCGGCTTCATTCAACAGGTTTCGCAGATCGGCACCACTGAACCCGACGGTGCTTTTTGCCACTTCACGCATGTCAAAGTTTGCGTCGAAAGGTTTCTTTCGCGCATGCACCGCAAGAATTTCCACACGGTCCTCGAGCGTCGGCAGGCCCACGGTGATGCGCCGGTCGAAACGACCGGGTCGCAGCAATGCAGGGTCGAGGATGTCGGGTCGGTTTGTCGCGGCGATCACGATTGTGGTATCGAACTGTTCGAACCCGTCCATTTCCGAAAGCATCTGATTGAGAGTCTGCTCCCTTTCGTCATGACCGCCGCCCAGACCGGCACCGCGATGACGTCCGACGCTGTCCAGTTCGTCTATGAAGATCAGCGCAGGTGCGTGCTTTTTCGCCTCTTGAAACAGGTTTCGTACCCGCGACGCGCCGACGCCGACGAACATCTCCATGAAGTCCGAGCCGCTGATGCTGTAAAAGGGTACATCTGCCTCGCCGGCAATTGCCCGCGCGATCAACGTCTTACCGGTTCCGGGAGGACCGACGAGGAGTATCCCGCGAGGGATAGTCGCACCAAGTTTGTGGTATTTGGTCGGGTCTTTGAGAAAGTCGATGATCTCCTTGACCTCTTCCTTCGCCCCCTGGAGGCCGGCAACGTCGGTAAACGTGATGCGTTTTTCGTCACGCTTGTAGAGCTTCGCTCGACTCTGGCCGACCGAAAAGATATTCTGCCGCTGTGCTCGCATGTTCTGGAAAATGATGTATCCAATCCATATCACGATGATGAAGGGTACAACACTTACGATGACGTTGAGGATCGAGAGATCCTGCGGCGGTCTGGTGCTGATGTCCACGCCCTTCTGCTCGAGAAGGGGAAGAAGCTGCGTGTCCCCGATCGGCGGAACATAGGTGACGAATCCAAGCGTACTGGTATCGGCTCCCTGGGTCGTTATGCGGGTGGGTGATTTGAAAGTTCCCTGCAGATCCTGACCGGAGAAGACAACCTGGCGTATGTTCCCCTGTTCGAGCTGCTGGCGAAACTGCGTATAGCTTATTGCGGGTCGGTTGTTGTTCCCGGCAAACGTGGTCCAGAGCCAGGGAATAAGAAACGCCGCGATAATGATTGCGAGAAGGATTTTCCAGAAACCCCGTCCATTCATGCCGGGCATACCTTTCGGAGATTCATTTTGATTCTTGTCGCCGTTCTGCCCGTTGTCGAACGGATTGAAGTCCATCTTATCTTTCATGACGGTTATAAAATAGTAAGGAACCCCCCGAAAGACAATCTAACCGGGGTTCGATAAAAGACTGCATCGCTGCCTCCTCTTATTCCATAATACGTTCACGAATCGCCGCTAAGCGGCTTCGTGCGGCACTTTCGCCGCGGGCGATCGCCACATCCTTCTTCTTCAGCGCGTAGTAGCTCATATCGTGCAGGTCTGGTTCGATCACGATGTCGGCATAGCGCAACGTGCGGTCGGTGGCTCCCGCGATCATCAGGCTGAAACTGTAGAACATCATGTCGAGTACGTTTTCGGGCTTCCCGTGCTTCTTCCGGTCTGCGTTTAAATTCACTGCAATGACAACGTCGGCACCCATGTCCTTGACGACGTCGGCAGGAACGCTGTTGAGCACGCCGCCGTCCACAAGGAGACGTCCGTCGAGTTCGACCGGGGAGAATATCCCGGGAATGCTGCAGCTCGCGCGTACTGCCGGAGCTATGGCTCCGTGGCCGAGAATAACCGCCTGTCCTTCAACGATATCAACCGCAACCGCCTTGAACGGAATTGCAAGATCTTCAAAATCGGATTGGTTGATGAACTTGCCGATCACCGCTTCGAGCCGATCGCTTCGAACCAGGCCAAGATTCGGCCAGGCCGGCTTGACCAGATCACCCCAGCTTATTCCGTTGGTGATGGAGACAATCTCCTGCCAGCGGACGCCTGCGCAGTGGAGCGCTCCAATCAGGCTTCCGATGCTTGTACCTGCAACAAAATCGATCGGAATGCGTTCCTCTTCCAGGACTTTCAGGACGCCGATGTGTGCAAACCCCCGCGCAGCGCCGCCGCCGAGGGCAAGTCCGACGAGCGGTCGATCACCCTGTTTTTTCTCTTTCACCATAGATACTTCGAGCAGTCTGCTGTGCAAACGCGGTCTGGCACATTATCGTGACAGTTGACGCCTTTGGCAAGGTCATCACCCGCGGGTGTCATCACCGACGGGTGTAATCACCCGCGAGCTCCGGGGTTGTCAGGTCCGACTACCGGGAATATCCTCGATTCATGGACGAAAGGACGGAAAAACTCAGACTCTTCCTGGCACTCGAGCCATCCCCGGAGACAAGAGAGTGGCTGGTCAGCCTCCAGGCCATGATCAGGCGAGATCATCCGGAGTCGCTGTTCCGGTACGTCGCCCCGGATAATCTCCACGTCACCCTCCAATTCCTCGGTGACACACCCGCGTCGGTCGTGCCGACGGTTGCCGACGCAATGCTCACCGTCTGTTCGAACTTCGCGCCGTTCGAAATGGCCGCCGACGGCATCGGGTTCTTCCCCGGTCCGGAAAGGCCCCGCGTCATGTGGATAGGCGCAAACGACGAAACGAGGACCATGGACTCACTCTTCCTTGCACTGGGGAATCGGCTCGCCGGGTCCGGAATCGGATTCGATAAGAAACCGTATCATCCACACTTCACGCTGGCGTACGTGAGGAAATCGGCACCGCGGGCGACGCTTCGGGAATCGGCAGTCAGGCTTCTCGCGACGCCCGGCGGCTCCTCGCCTCCGACAATGGTAGCCCGTGTGATTCTTCTGCAGAGCACGCTCACGCCCGGCGGCTCAGTCTACCGGGAGATAGCGTCCGCCCGGTTCGGCGCGCAGGAAGGTCACCGCGATTGACAATGAGCGTGCGATTCCGTATTATTCCTGTCGTACTGGAATTGCGTTGCTTGCAGGCGAATTGTGAGTAATGCACAAAAAAGGCCTTGCGTCGTTGGCGCAGGCCTTTTTTCGTCTTCTCTGAGCCTGTCTGAAGGCCCTCAGGCCACGAACTTGCGAACTATCAGTACCCCGTTGTGACCACCGAACCCGAGTGAGTTCGACATGGCAACATCGAGCCTGCCTTTTACGCCCTTCTGCGGAACATAGTCGAGATCGCACTCCGGGTCCGGGTTCTCGAGATTGATGGTAGGTGGATAGTAGTCGTTCTGAATGCCGAGAACGCACGCGATCGCTTCGATACCCCCTGCCGCGCCGATGCAGTGTCCGGTCATGGACTTTGTCGATGAGACCTTCAACTTGTATGCGTGGTCGCCAAATACCTTCTTGATGGCTTTGGTTTCAATTGGATCATTCATCGGCGTCGAAGTTCCGTGCGCGTTGATGTAGTCCACCTGTTCCGGTTTGAGTCCCGCTGAGTCGAGCGCAAGCTGCATTGCCTTGACAGCGCCCCTTCCCTCCGGGTGAGGTGCGGTGAGATGATTCGCGTCGCAGGTCGCGCCGTATCCGGCAACCTCCGCAAGAATTGTCGCCCCGCGCTTCTGCGCGTGCTCGAGTGTTTCGAGCACCAGCACACCCGCTCCCTCACCGACCAGAAATCCGTCCCGGTCACGGTCGAACGGACGGCTCGCGCGCTCGGGGACCTGATTGTTGGTAGTGAGCGCCTGGATAACGCAGAATCCCATTACGCCCATTTTCGTTATTGCCGCCTCGACCCCGCCGGTGATTACCGCATCGCACAGGCCGTTGCGCAGGTACATCGCCGCGTTTCCGATTGCGTCGGTTCCCGACGCGCAGGCGGTTGCAATATTGAAACAGGGCCCCTGCGCGTTTAGTTGGATCGCAACGTTACCCGGGCCGATGTTGGGAATCATCTTCGGTATTGTCAACGGCTGAACTCGCTGCGGCCCGTCGAGAAAGAGTTTTTCGTAGGCGTTTTCGAGACTTTCGAATCCGCCGATCCCGCATCCCAGAATGACTCCGAGACGCTCGGGGTCCATCTCACCGGGTTTGAAGTTCGCGTGGTTCATCGCCTCGATCGCGGCTACAACCGCATACTGGGAAAAGCGGTCCATCTTTCGCGCTTCTTTTCCGTCCATGACTTTTCGCGGATCAAAGTCCTTGACCTCGGCTGCGATTCGTGACGGGAATCCTTCGGTATCGAAACGGGTGATGTAACCCCCGCCGCTGCGCCCCTCTGAAAGCCCCGTCCAGAACTCCGGAAGGTTGTTCCCGATCGGGCTCACAATGCCCATCCCCGTGATGACTACCCGCTTGGCCATGATGAAAACTCTCCTGTCTCCGATACGCTGCTACATCCCCATTCCACCGGTGATCTGAACGACCTGCCCGGTAACATATGAGGCGAGTTCCGACGCGAGGAACACGATGACCGAGGCAACCTCGGCAGGCTCGCCAATTCTGCCCAGTGGAATCTGCGCTGTCAGCGCCTTTCGCTGCTCGTCATTCAGCGCTTCGGTCATCTTCGTGTTGATGAAACCCGGAGCGATGGCGTTGACACGGACGTTTCTTCCGGCAACCTCCCGTGCAAGGCTCTTCGTGAAGCCGATCAACCCCGCCTTCGAAGCAGAATAATTCGTCTGCCCGCCGTTTCCGATCACGCCTACGATGGAAGCGACGTTGATGATCGATCCGGTGCGGCGTTTGATCATCTCACGAGAAACAACCTTGGAAATATAGAAGGCGCTCGTGAGGTTCACGGTCAGGACATCGGTCCAGTCCTTTGCCGACATGCGAAACACCAGTCCGTCACGCGTAATCCCCGCGTTGTTCACCAGAACGTCCAGCCCGCCGCTTTCTTTTAGAATGGCCTCGACCGTCGCAGTGATTTGCGCCTCATCGGCAACGTTACCCTCGCGAAAGGCGACAGTTGCGCCGGTCGATGCGGCAATTTCCCGGTATTCGGCAATCGATTCCCCTTCTGCAAGGTCGATGTAGTAGACAGATGCCCCGTTCCGCAGAAAAGCGAGCACAATTTCGCGCCCGATGCCGCGGGAGCCCCCGGTAACCAGGGCCTTCTTGCCTTCCAACAGCATTCGCAACTCCTTCTCCGATGCAAGTAATCGGTCAGCGACCGACAATTTGAGAAAAGTATAGTCATTCGCGTGAAAACGTTCAACCATAACCTGCATAGAAAAAGCGCCACATACGCACTATTATTTGGGCCGGAAGGTACCATGCAACGTCGCAACACCACCGCACTGATCGGAGTGGCAGCAATCGCACTCTTCTTCTTCGTACTGGACCCGCTTGGACTCTTCCGTCCGCAGTCTGCCTTGACCCGGCCAAGGCCGACGGCACAACAGATGTCGGCACTTTCGGCGACGTTCGAGCGAAACGCGAAACCGCCGCGGGACTACGTTGTGTCGGCTTTTGACTCACACGACATCGTGTTTCTTGGTGAGATGGGGCAAATCCGCGAACAGGTCGACTTTGTCGCGGCGCTGATTCCCGACCTGTATCGCAACGGCGTTCGGACGCTTGGACTTGAGTATGCGCTCTCCGCCGATCAGGCGAAGATCGACCGCGTGCTGAACGCGCCCGCGTATGACGAGAAATCGGTCGAAAGCATCCTGTTCGACAGGATGGTACTGTGGGGCTTCAAGGAGTACGCGGATATTTTTCGTGCCGCCTGGCAGTTGAACCGTACTCTGCCTGCAGTTGCGCCGCCTTTTCGAATCATCGGATTGAACGTTCGTACGGAGTATCAGTATCTCAAGGAAGCCGGGGACGCGACGAATCCTGAAATCGTGAAGAAGGTCTTCGCCGAAGGGGTTCCCGATCTTCGCATGGCCGAGACAATTGAACGGGAGATTGTGGCAACGCGGACGAAGGCGCTGATCTTCACGACGATCCAGCATGCGTTCACCCGTTTCCGCTACAAAGACTACGCCGAAAAGAGCCGGAAATCCGGCGTTGCGGAGGGACGATCGGCGGGGAACATCGTCAGGGACAGGATCGGCGACCGTGCGATCACTGTGCTCCTCCACTCGCCATGGCCGGACGCCGGGTCACCCGGCGGGATGTCGTACCCCGCGGGCGGTCGGCTCGACGCGTTTGTCGCCGAAAATCCAAACGGCGAGAGTCCGGCCGGACTAACCGTCGTCGGCAATGCGGTCGGGGAGATTCCGGTTACCAATCAATCCTACTCGTACGGGTACAGCGGCCTGACGCTCGCCGATATGACAACCGGCTACATCATCCTCGGCCCCATATCGGCCTATCACGCCGTCACCCCCATTCCCGACTTCATCGATTCGACAAATGTGGCGACGGCCGTGCAGGATTTCCCCGGGCCGAACATCGACGCAAGGACCTCCGCCGCAGATCTCAACAGGTTCATTGCGCGGATGAGCGAAACCGTCGGTCAGTCGCTTGCCAGATTCAGGTAGCTCCGGAGGAAGGATGAGCGGAGGAACGATGTGTCGGAATGCGCTGCTTGCAGTACTCATTCCCGGAGCGTTGGTCCTGCAAGGCTGCGCCCTGCTCTTCGACCGGCAGCCACCTGTCCCCGGCGGAGCTATTCAGTTCACCAGCATCACCTCTACGAGTGTCACCTTGAGCTGGCCGGCTGCGCGCGATGGCTACGGCGGCGAGTTGTCCTATCAGCTCTACATGTCGACCGACCCGAGCAACATCGCGACGCTCGCCGCGCTGGGGAGCCGCTCCGGGGATCACCCGGTCACGGCATGGACCTCCGGCATGACGAGCGCCACGGTGAACGGCCTGACTCCCGGCGTCACCTACTACTTCAACGTCGCAGTTCAGGATTCGCAGCACAATACAGCCGCGTACAAGCAGGCGATGGATGCGTGGGCCACCTACGGAACCGAGCCGCTCCTGTACGACATGCACGACGGCGGGACGCTCGCCGTCAGTGTCACCGTCCCCGGAGGCGGGCCCTACGACGTGTACGCTATTACCACCAATACGGGGACGAGTGCCAATGCGGTTCCGACAGCCGCGGCGCTGCCGTCCGTGACCGGCACTGGTTCCCGCACGCTGCAGTCGGTGCCCTCCCTCACGTCGCGGAGCTCCTCCACACCATCGAACGGACCTGCGATAGTCGACCCCCCGCAGGTCACAGCGTTTCGACGGAACCCGGCGACGCTCACGACAGGCACGTTCCGCGGGCAGTTTCCGGCTCCGACTGCCGGGCCGCAGTACTACACCGTAGGTGTCAGCAGCGTGGACTTCTATGACGACAACAACAACGTCATCAATGCGACGTTGAGAATTCAGACAAGCAACGGCGGAGAGACGGTCAACGTGTGGGCTCCCGACAATCCGTGGACCCAGAACGGAGCTTCCATAACGGCTGCGGCGGACCATTTCCTGAAATCCACCGGCGCGAGCGACATCTATCACTGGGAAACCAATATCTACGGTCCGCCGTGGGGGTCGACTCCCTACTCGAATCTCATCTCGAATGACAACACGGTCAACATCCTGTTCATGCCGATGGGAGGATCGGTGAGCAGCACCGTCATCGGTTTCTTCTATCCGCGCGACAACTATCTGCGAACCTCCGGTACCGGCGGCGTCACCGACTATTCGAACCAGATGGTCATGTTTTACATGAACTCGGATGTCTATCAGCGATATTCCACAATCGAGTCGAACGGGTATACCGAGGGCGAGAACCTTATCATCTCCACCCTCGCCCACGAATTTCAGCACATGATTCACTTCTACCAGAAGACCGTGCTGCGCGCCGGCGGCCGCGGCACCGAAACCTGGATCAACGAAATGATGTCGATGATGACCGAGGATATCCTTGCCTACAACGTGAATGTAGACGGCCCGCGAGGCGTTGCCTTCGACGATCCTACCGATGGTACCGCGCATCTTCCTGTTGGCGGCTACGTCACCGGCCGGTTTCCGGAATTCGACGCCAACGACGATATCTCGCTGAGCAGCTGGGGATCGGTCAACATCCTGGCAAGCTATGCTGCAGCCTACGCGTTCGGCGCGTTTCTCGAGCGCAATTTCGGCGGTGCGCAGCTTCTCCATGACATGATGTACAACTCCTACACCGACTCGCGGGCAATCACGATGACCCCGGGGGTAGAGGCAGCGACCCTCTCGCCGGCCGGAATGGCCGGCCTGCTGACAAAATGGGCCGCTGCGGTGATGCTGTCTGACAACGCAGCCCCGCCACCGCCGCCGAACTACTACTACAACACCGGCGGCTGGTTTCCGAACTCGAGCTTTGGCAGCTATTCCACCTACTACCTCGGTTCCATCAACGCGTTCAATTATTCGTGGAAAGACGCGAACAACGTCACGAAATCCGGTCCCTTCATCTATCCACAGAGCTCCGCGATCACTCCCGCCGGCGGCAGCCAGGGCCCCTATTCGAGTCAGTACATCGAGCTCGCGACCGGCGTGACCGCAGGGACTACCGTCACTCGCTCCATCAGCGTCGGGGAGAACAACTACGTCACCATCATCGTGAAGTGATTGCGCGCTTCGGAAAGCATGCCCGCCATCACTCGGTGACGGCACCCCCCTCCACAACGGCCTTGAGCCCCTCCAGAACCATCTTCCAGTTGGCAGCCGAGTGGTCCTTCGCCTCTTCAGTTGCCACGTTGTCCTGCCGGATCGTGAGCCGCGTCCGGCCGTTCGCCGTCGTCAGATGATAGGCGACGTTTGCGTAGTTCTCCGGCAGGTCCTCGGTACCGGAAAGACTACTCCAGGATGAAAACTTCAGCAGTCGCGGTGGATCGATTTCCAGAATCGTGCCCTTGTCCTCGTAGGATTTGCCCTCCCAGGAGCCGCGGAAGTAGATCTTCCCGCCCTTCTTCCAGTCTGATTCGACCTCAGTCCCGAAGAAATACTGTTTGACGATCTGCGGATCGGTGAGCGCACGCCAGACTGCAGCGACATCGGCCGCCACCTCTATGCTTGCGGTTGCCTCATAGGTGCCTCTCATGATTGTCCCTCCTCGACAGAATTATTATCGTTGTGATCAGGATAGTCCCGGTATTGGTTACGGGTCTTGCAAAAATGCGAAACGGGGATGGGCATGGCGGTAAAACGACCTGACAATCCAAAAGGTATCCTCAATTACGCGGAGTTTGCCAGACAGGTGAAGCTTAACCGCTATGTTCCCGGCCCGGGAGTTGCCGAGTACGTGGAATACTACTGGACGGTCTTTTGGGAGCTGCCCGAAGGGAAGTGCTTCGTGTCCGAGAACCTTCCCTATCCCAGCTGCCACCTCGTGTTCGAGCCCGAACGTGCCTACCTTCAAGGGGTGGTCACCAACCGCTTCGAACACCGGGCGACCGGTACCGGTCTGGTATTCAGCGTGAAGTTCCTGCCGGGCATGACCTACGCGTTCATCGGCCGAAGCCTCGCCGCCTTCACCGACCGACGATTCGACATAGGTGAGCTTTTCGGCCGAAAGGGGGTCGACCTCGCAGCAACGATTCGCGCAACCCGTAATGTGGATGAACAGATCAAAGC
>Ga0307375_10007251_pt1 | contig 10130 bp, 8 predicted proteins | sample TR1MG_FD_202531 | JGI IMG/M metagenome (GOLD analysis project Ga0307375, IMG submission 202531) | Soil microbial communities from Risofladan, Vaasa, Finland - TR-1 | ecosystem: Environmental > Terrestrial > Soil > Coastal area > Acid sulfate soil | place: Finland: Risofladan, Vaasa | collected...
GTCGTGGATTTAGCCCTGAGTTTTAGCTGTAATGGCAGGTAGCGAGTGTTCCCGCCACTGACCGCTTCGAAGTATTGCAACCTGGCCGTTAACGTGCGGATGGAATTAAAGCCCGTGGTACGGAACACAAACGACGATAATTCCTCCTCCTGGCCCTCGATAGCAACGTTGAGCCTGCCATAGGGCTTGCAACCGCCTGACTTGGCAAAGGCACAGCCGTCAGGACTGGCACAGGGAAATTCGGATATGCCCTCGGCAGTTACCCGTTTTGCAGTCTCGCCATTACCAACACACATAGGCCGTCCAGTATTACGGTCAAACAGGCTGTATTCCGCCCGAAGATTCAAGTCGCTGCTGTTGAACAAGACCTTTACCGGTATAGATCGGATCTTGCCATTGGCCGAACCCTCGGTCAGCTTTGCGTGAAGGGGGTGCAAAAGCCAGCCATCCTTTTGCTGGACCTGGGTTGTAATTGTGAAGCAGTCGTCCTTTTCCGGCAGGCGTTTGCCATTTTTCTCCACCACTTTCCCTATTGATATCCGACCTATTACGGGCGGCGTTATTGCGAGTCCTTTAATCATGGTATTGCTCCTTATAAATGCCCCCGCCAAACTGAACGGGGGCGTTGGATAAAACGTCGTTTATGGTTCGCTACTGCCCAAGCTTGAAGAATGCATTCACTTCCTTTACCAGCCATGCCTCAGCTTCCTTTTGGCTTGGCTCTTTACCACCATGTTTCAGAATGTATTCGCCGAACCATTGACCAAATTGGCTGCTGACTTCGTAATCAAACACGCCGGGGAATTGGCCATCACTGGCTATTGCTCCGTAATTGCAAAGCTGGTTGGCGAGAGGTACATGGCTAACCAGTGCATCCACCAATTCAATGCAACCTTTGCCCCATGCAGTAATGACTGCGTCATAGCCGCCAGGCTTAACCTCGTGCAACCCCTCCACGAAAAATGCTGCGGTGAGTAGTTGAGTTTTCATGTTCTTGCTCCTTATAAATGCAAAGGCCCGCCCCGATTCCGCAGGGCAGGCCAATAATCACAACCCCCGGAATGGGGAATAGCTTTAAGCAGAGATCAGAAACCGCCGACTGCCAGTTTTCACCAGTGGGTAGCGTTGCAACAGGTCTGGCTGGTCAATTAGCAGCTTGGCTACATCCAAAGCTGTCCCATCCTTGCTGCGTTTCCAGCTGACATCGCCACCCTCGAATACCGCCTTGCTGGAATTGCCCATACGTTGCTGGATGCTTTGTTTGAGCGTGGCTTCCAGCTTTACTTGTTCTGCAATCAAAGTCCTGACTGAAATCAGGTCTGCAAAGGCCGCACCCATCCCTACGTCATCGGACAAGTCCAATATTTCTCCATCGTCTTGCGGGTAGAGAACCTGCAACGCTGTAGCGGCAGAATCAGAACCATCGGCTGCTGGGGGCGTGTCGCTTTCAACGTGCTGCCAGAACTTGGCCTCCAGTTCAATGAGTCGGGCAATCATCGCTTCATCACGTTCGATGCGATAAATGCGGAACTCGTTGCCACAGATCAGTACCGCGACATCTGCTGTTTGTTTTCCTGTCACTGATAGTTGATGTAAGACTTGCAGTTGCACATACTCCGGGACACCTTCACGCCACAACCTGGCCCCGTTCATACCCGCCGTTTTGCACTCAAGGATTTGCACATCAGTCGTACCGGTAACTTCCCGGTCGAGGTTGGCCAGCATCCAGGCATGTTCAGGGTGTTGCAGGACAGCATTGACCTTCCTGATCCGGTTGCCTGATTTCTTCGTGTAATGCGCTGCCACGAATACCTCAAGCAAGGTTCCCCAGTACATCGGGCTGGTATCGTCGTTCGGGTCGGGCTTGGGCAGGCCAGCATCTCGCCCTGTTTTCTCCATCCATAGTTCCAATTGAGACTTGTATGGGTTGAGTCCGACTGCTGCTGCGGCATCGCTACTGCCGATACCGTTCTTGCGTACTTTCAACCAATCATCCCGGCTCAGGTCATTGGTTTTGACCAGGCGAAGTGCGGGACGCTTGGATACGGTTGTGTGATTCAGTTTTGCGGCATTGTTCACGGTAATCTCCTTTGAAATGCTGGAAATAGAAAACCCGGACAGGGATTGCCTGTACCGGGTCAAGTGTTTGGCGTTTTCAGTTTTATGTGCCCATAACGCCCAAAGACACGAATTGCTTTTGTGTACTGCTACTTCATGCCGTCAACAGCATGGCCTGCTCGTATGCCCTTTGTTTTATTGCACCTCCAACACCAAAAAGTGCCGAATCCATGCGGTGATCCTCGCTCTTGGAACGACGTTGATGATCCACATACTCTGTTACGGCATTGATCAGTCCGAAGGCAGTGCCTCGGCTGGAGGCCAGTTCAGATCCCTTTCCTTTACCGTCGTACAAGGCTTGCACCTTCTTCATGGCACTCTCGTTCGTGCTGTTAGCCCCATTTGACGGATCGGCAAATACACTCAGGAAATACGCCATTGCTTCGTTGGATTTCACCTTGCGCTCCGAAAGCATTTTCATGCGATAGATGAACTCATCCCAGTTGGATACGGCGATGCCCAATTGCTGCTTCACGGCTTGAGGGTTGAAGCTGGTGCTGTGTGGCACTTTGATTGTTCCCGTGCCGTTTTTAAGGGCAATCGCCAGCGTGTTATTACATACGACACGGATAGAGGTCATTTGAGCGGTGGTTGCCAAAGTCCCGTCACAAGCGGTCGCAAGCAAGACGTAGCCATTAATTTCGTCATTGCCCTTGAGCTTGGCTGCCTGTCCAGTTTTAGCCAATGCCCAGATCTTCTTGCCTCCCTTGAGTACGCCTGCTGTTTCAAGCTGGTAGCCGCTGATCTCGGTTAAATCCCTGTAGAACTCAAGTATTTCTTTTGGCTGCACAACGCGAAATCTGCTGCTGACAACAGATAACGGGGCCTTGGTATCACTGCGGTATAAAACCTTGTTGTCCGCAAAGCTGTGAATTTCTCCCAGTGACCCAGCTTCGCCACTGATGAAGCGGACCGGTGCTTCCTTGATCTCGAACGAGATGCCGGATTGTCGCTGCCATACTTCGATAGGTTGGTTGGGTTGGAGTTTTGATCCGAGTCCATGCCAGGGTGTTTCCCCGACATAGGCCATGTCTTTCGATGATGCTAATTCGTGCGCCATGATTATTCCTTTCCAGAAATGAATAAAGCCCAGAAACGGATCTCGTTTTGGGCGTTGTGGTGATACTGAGGCTAAACGGTGGGGTGGCTAGGTGTTATTACCAGCGTTCATATTCGTCATGTTGTGGCTGGTAATAGCCGTTCTCGTTTCTGTCTTCGTTATAGCGGTGGATTTCCTCAACAGCGATTGCCGCCAAGGTGCTAACTAGCGTAACCAGGACCGCCTTTGCGACGGCTGCTATGATTTCATTCACATCGTGATCCCTCCATGGTTGATGCGGACTCGGGTGAGTACGCTTCAATTTTCTTATACCAATTTTGGGAGGAGAAATTGAATTGGGGGAAGCATTTACATTGGCTAACAATTGATTGTGCCAATAGATGGCGTTATGCCTTGTTTCGCCGCGGCACACACCTCATAATCAAAGCCAAGTTTTGATTTGTTGCATCATTGCGGGTGAATGAAATTGTCACTAGGTGTTCTCTGACGAAAAAAATCAGGAATATGAAGCTGGCTACTTTGTAGCGCCTGGGTGAAGAGGGTGCGAAGCCGAAGCGTATTCGACATCACCCGCCTATTCGATGAGAAACAACCTGGTGGAAAATTGGTTGATTACTCTGTTATTTATATAACGATTTCAGTTTAGTTCTTTAAACTAAATTTTAAAGGATGATCATGCAGAATTATTCTTCAGCAATAGCAACTACTTATAATCATGTCGGGAATTTTATCCTGTTAGGGCTAACAGGAAGAACGGGATCTGGCTGTTCTACTGCGGCAAAGCTTCTTTGTAAAGATGGTACATATATTAATCACGTTTCACAGATTTACAAAACTCCTAATGATCTAAGAAAACTCAAAATTATTGAGAGGTACACAAAGGATAATTGGGAACCATTTTACTGCATACAAGTTACAACCGTTATTACTTCATTCATTCTGGATTTAAATTATGAGGAATTTGTTGACTTCCTCACAAGCACGGTAAAGATAAAAGCAAAGGATGAAATTTCAGATTTGCTGACTGGGATTAAGCAACAGTATGAGCAAATGCATACTCGCGTGACTGAGTATAAAGCTCTTCCCGAAAAAACATTGGAGCAGCAAGATGTCATGGCAAATATTGCTTTCGAAGTATATTTCAAAGAGTTACCAGCGTTTATTGAAAAGTTTAAAAATTACCTTCAGTCCAATATTGGTATGGATTCATATGTGACTCTTTATCAAGCAGCTGGTGACAACATTCGTGCGTCTGGAAAAGCAAACGATAGTTCATTTATTCAAGAAAAATTGTTCTTTCTTCCTAGGGTAATTAACAGACTCGTTACGGTATTGCAGAAAAAGCAAGCTAGAGAGCAGAAAGGGAATTTATTTATTGTTATTGATGCAATTAGAAACCCATATGAGGCGGAATATTTTAGACAAAGACATGCCCATTTCTATTTGATTTCAGTTAATACACCAAACTCCGAGCGGCTTAAGCATTTAAGAGAAAGTCATAAATTTACTGAGTCACAAATAAACAAATTAGACGAGAAGGAATACCCAAAGAAAGCGTCAGGGAAGGAGATGTTCATTTCCCAAAATATACAAAAATGCATTGAATTGGCGGATATTCACCTAAACAACCCAATTAGAGAAAAATACAATGACAATGAACTAGCTAACCAACTTTATTGGTACATTGCGTTAATGAAGCACCCTGGGCTAGTTAATCCAACTTCAACTGAGCGTGGTATGCAACTCGCATTCGCAGCAAAGCTAAATTCCGGATGTATTTCTAGGCAAGTTGGTGCTGTTATTACTGATAGCAGTTTTTCAATTAAGGCTGTTGGCTGGAATAGCGTTCCGGAAGGGCAGGTGCCTTGCTTACTAAGGAACGTGGGAGAACTAATGGATGGAGGTGACAGATCAGCATATAGCGAGTACGAATTGAATGATGGAGAGTTTCGGAAAGTAATTGAAACTACTTATCGGAATGTAATTTCCATTAAAGAGCTAAAGGGAAGAAACTTTTCGTTTTGTTTTAAAGATGTTTACAACGAAGTTGAAGGTGAAAAAAATCAAGTTCACACGAGATCATTGCACGCCGAAGAGAATGCTTTCCTTCAAATAACAAAATATGGCGGGGGAGGAGTTAAAGGTGGCTTACTTTTCACAACTGCCAGTCCTTGTGAACTATGCTCAAAAAAAGCATATCAGTTAGGAATATCAAGAATTATCTATATTGATCCTTATCCGGGAATATCGAACGACCATATTTTGAATTCCGGAGAGAGTAAACCAGAACTCACATTGTTTAGTGGTGCAATTGGCTGCGCTTATCATGGCCTTTATCAATCTTTGTTACCTTTCAAAGATGAACTACAAATGATTACGGGATACACAGTATCTGGCGGAAATAGGCATAAACAATATAGAAAGTTAATTGCAGCGACTGATGAAGTTGAGGTATTAAAGAAAAAAATCTCTGCTCTTGAAAAGGAAAACAAAGAACTAAAAGCTCGCTAGGCCAAGTGAACATTTGTGAATAGTTAAGCATAGGTAACTCAATGGAACTCAAAAGCTATCAAGATGTAATGAAACATTTGAGAGGACAAAACAGGAGTGCTCATTTGCTCTTAGGGAATGGTTTTAGTATGGCATATGATACAAAAATATTTTCCTACAACGCACTTCATAATTTTTTAGATAATTTGGATAACGAGCTTTTGTCAAAATTGTTCGATATCGTAAACACAAAAAACTTTGAGTTGGTGCTTCAACAACTTGATAACTTCTGTGAACTGATAGATGCGTTTGGCTCAGACTCTGTCCTTAAATTTAAAGTGCAGGAGGCGAGTGAAACCCTTAAGGTAAGTCTAATACATGCTATCGAGGAGCTTCATCCTGAGCATGTATTTAAAATTCCCCAAGAGAAGAGCTTGGCCTGCGCAAAGTTTTTGAATCAATTTTTATCTAATGGAGGGGAAATATTTACTACAAACTATGATGTACTTCTTTATTGGGTATTAATGAGAAATGAAATACCCAATGCTATTGACGGATTTGGGCGGGATGTGGAAAGTGCAGGCGAATTTGTGCCAGAAGATGAGATTGAGCTTTCCGAGCTTCGCTGGGGAAGAAATAAGGAAAGGCAAAACATCCACTATCTACATGGTGCATTACCACTATTTGATACTGGAGTAGAAATAGTTAAAGAGGAGTATGACTCCGAGAACTTTATAATGGAAAACATTAGAAAAAGGTTATTAAACAAGGAATACCCTGTAATTGTAACGGCAGGGAATAGTACTCAGAAACTTGAGCATATAATGCACAACAGATATCTAACCAACTGTTATGAGAGACTTTGCAATATTGAAGGGTCGCTAATTGTGTTTGGGTTTGGGTTTGGAGAGTACGATGAGCACATTATAGATGCAATAAATATCGCATCAAAACACAAAAGGGATAAAGAATTTAAAGAAAAGCTTTGGAGCATCTATATCGGGATCAATTCACCTCGTAGTCAAAAACATATTGAGCAAATATCCAAAAAGTTCATGTGTAAAGTTAATGTTTTTGATGCAAAAACAGCACCAGTATGGGGTAATTCAACTTAATAAAATCTCTTGAGATGTGCGCTAATAATTGGTTTCTGATGTTTGGAGTAATATTCCCGGTAGTCTCATCTAAATAGTTGCTCATGGGATTGCAGCCCAGGAATTCTGTACAGGCTACGTTATTCGATGACACAGCGAAGCAAGCCAAGTCAGCCGGCATGATGAGTGTTATGGATTCAATCAACCGGAAAATGGGCAAGGGGAGTATGACAATTGCTGCATCAGGAATTCAGCATCGATCTCGATGGGCTATGCGTAGGGAGCGAAAGACGCCGAATTACACCACTGATTGGAACGAGTTGCCGGTGGCTGGATAAAATTTAGCATCGAAAGCGGGCATTCGCATAGCTCCGCTTTCAACACAAACCTTAAGTTGGCAAGTAAAGCAATCTACTTGCCACTAAGATACTTTAGTAGAAATGAACTTTCTTCAGAAATGTATCAAACTTTGCTTTTGCGGTATTAGCCTGTTCAACCGATCCACCAAAAAGCCCTGCCTTTAACGGAGCCCAGTTTGACCCTTCAGTTTCCAGCTCTTTTCCAATTTTATAGCTGATTCCAGATTCTGGATTAAAGCTGTATCGCCATTTAAAACAACCAATTGGCCCATACCAGCCGCCATCTCCATCATCATATCGAGCCAAGTCGGCATGTACGAGGCCTAATAAATACTCGAAGCGATCAAATATCACTTGGTAATCTTCATCTCGTGGTATGTATTCTCGAAGCGTCGAACGCAGCTTATCAAAAAGGTAATCGTTGATCGGAGTATGGTGTCTCTCCAATCCAGGAAGCTTATCCGCAATACCTTTCTCCAACACTGCACGTGGATAAACCTCCATACATATGGCCGCTTCCTTGCCATTATTATTCATGACTTTGGGCTGAGTAAGAATTGAGGTAATGGTTTGATAGTTGCCTGCCGCCATTGCTGCGAGTCCAGCTCCATAGAGAAAAAGAAGAGCTGGGTAAAGTCTCAAATTAAGCAAATACGTAACCCCGTCTCTACTACCTGTAGGATTGGCGATTCGTTCAAAGCAATCAACCCAAAGCTTCAAGTGTTGCCGATCACCCCAGTAGCAACCGGCCACAATCACAGAAAGTAGCGTCTCCGCTAGAGCATCATATTTTTCAATTCGTTGTTTAATTTCTGCGGGATTCAACGTTGCGTGTGCTGGGAATACATTACCATTCAATTCACCAACGAGCTTCTCTGTCTCATCATGCACCAAATCGCGAAACCGGATTTTTGCAGTTGGATCCACCAAATAACGCTTTACGGTGGCAACTGCCATTTTCGCAGATAGGGGATGCGGAGCAGCCATATCGCCAAGTGACCTAATCTTTTCCCACAAACCCTCGAAGAGTTGATTGGAATCGCCAATCTGGAGTATCTCGGCTTTCCGGTGCTCAGATAAGCGTTTGGCTTGATCAGAGAGTGGTGACCGAGTTGCCCAAAAAGTCGTGAAGCGTCGTGATGGACACCGTTCAATCGCTACCCGAAGTGCCGAATCCCAGTCAGCAGACCAGCCGCAAACAATCAACCCATATTCATCGAATACTCGATCCAGTAGCTTATCCAATGTGACATCGTAAGCGGACAATTCTGTAGTAGTGTTTTTTATTCTTGTATCGAGGTAATCACCGTGAAGCTTGATGATGGTCGCCCCCGAGTGAGCGAGAGGCAACGCACCTGCGATTTGATCGACTGTGCTGATAATAGTTGGCGCAACGCCAACATCATCCAATGCCTTCTCGATTAGTCGGTCAAAGTTTGTCGTGATAATGACCCGAAGATATCCTGCAGCGACGAGTTGCGCTATCGCCTTATGAGCAACACTTGGTGTTTTCAAACCTTGAGCTCGTTCGTCCTCGGTTGGTTCAAAATAGCCACGAAGTAACTGCTGCCGCTCAGTCGGGGTCTTTGCAATTTCATGGAGAAGATTGCTGTAATCGGGTTCTGTATGATGCTTTTGCCTAAACCAATCCGCTGGATCGGGCTCGCAATCCTCGCCTTCCAACTTCGCCGTCTTGCGTATGAGATCGAGAACCACTTCCCAGCCGGTTGGAATTCCAGATGCCCGTGAGATCCCCGACCCCAACAAGATGGCATAGGCTCCCTTATTGGAATATACGGAGAAAGATAATGAAACCATTGGGTCAATCATGCGAAATCCTTAACCTTTCGTGAACCATAAACAAATAATATAGGACAGACTACGGTTTCGACTTAATTCCGCAATTGGCACACAGATGCCATTCGATTCTCATAATAGCTTATCTGATAGCGGACGCCCATTAGCACTTCTCAATGAAACCCCACCAACCAAGCCCCCAACACGACCACCCCCGCCCAATAAAAGTTTAATGTCATAGTCGATTGGCATATTGTTCTTTGATCGTATGTGGGGTAACGTGCCTTGAATTAAGTGGAGAATGAGATGACCGGTTTAGTTAAATTTGCACTCGGCCTTATGTTTTTACTAATCTCATTTCTTGTTACCCCTGTCACAACGACTATCATCTTAGGTTTGCTTTTACTGTGGTGTCTAGGATGGTTGATTGTTTTTCTTATTGCTTTCATACCCAGATCCAGAGCTGCATGGGCACAAGCCAAGGCTGAGATTAAATCTGAGGATGAAGAATGGGATGCTCTGTTAGCGAAGTATCGTAATGCTGAATTTTCAGGGCAATTAATCGCTGCTAGAACTGCCGGCTGGTCGCCCAAAGCCGCCAAAATATCTATCCAGCAAGACGAAGATGCTCGACAAGCCAAGAATGATGCCGAAATTCAAATGATCAAAACTCATGATGCCAGGGAAGATGCTATCGAGAGGGATAAAAAGATAGCTTACTGGATTGCGAGAGCTTCAAAAAGGAAGGACAAAACCAAGGCCGTCTGAAACTTTGACAATTTGATTTTCGGAGTAAGTTTGTGCCAATTGAAATAAACAATTATGTTTTTAGCTTCAGGTGCCCGGTGTCTGGCGAGTCTCTTGTCAAGACAGATGATCCGGATGTGAGCTATTGCGAACTATGCAAAGAAAATGTGTATTCCTGCGCAACAGCAATGGAGTTGAAAGCCGCTGTTGAACAAGGGAGATGCGTGGAAATTAAAAGTCCATTTAATGATGTGGTCATGCAGAATATACAACGTGGTCGTATTGATTCCAGTTACCTTCATCTATTTGGTGATCACGTTTCTAAACCCTAAGCCTCTCACACCAAGCCTGGACCATATCCAGTACAAATCGACGATCAGTCTCAGATAAGTCAGCGATCCAACCCTGGATTAGCAACGATTGGTCCGTACACAGGTTAGTGGACTGCGATAGTAGTTCCGCCAA
>Ga0307375_10007252_pt1 | contig 10128 bp, 7 predicted proteins | sample TR1MG_FD_202531 | JGI IMG/M metagenome (GOLD analysis project Ga0307375, IMG submission 202531) | Soil microbial communities from Risofladan, Vaasa, Finland - TR-1 | ecosystem: Environmental > Terrestrial > Soil > Coastal area > Acid sulfate soil | place: Finland: Risofladan, Vaasa | collected...
TCTTTGAGGGCTACAGTGAGATGAGGCGATCGGTTGGCGGCCTCGAGGAGGCAGGCGAATGGCCCGCATTCCGTGAGATGTTGCCTGACCTTGCGGGTATGCGGGTGCTCGACCTCGGTTGCGGTTTCGGCTGGCACTGCCGATACGCGCGGGAGAAGCTCGCGGCTTCGGTGCTCGGCATCGATCTGTCAGAGATGATGCTCGCACGCGCGAGGGAGATGACAGACGATCTGCACGTCGAGTACCGGCGCGTGGCGATCGAAGACGCCGAGTTCAGTGCGGCCGGGTTTGATGTCGTCATGAGCTCACTCGCGTTTCACTATGTTGAACGGCTCGATATAGTTTGTCGCAAAGTCGCCGAGTGCCTCGTGCACGGCGGCAGCTTAGTGTTTTCGGTCGAGCATCCAATTTTCACGTCGCTAGCCGACCAGGACTGGTGCCGCGGTTCGGCGGGCGAGCTTCGCCACTGGCCGGTGGACAACTACCAGCAGGAGGGAGCGCGGGACACGCATTTCATTGCCGATCATGTGGTGAAGTATCACCGTACTGTTGCCACCTATCTGAACACGGTACTCGAGGCGGGCTTTCGCATCGCACGAGTGAGTGAACCAGAACCGTCGCAGGAGATGCTCGCGAAGTACCCTGACTGGAAGGATGAGAGCCGCCGGCCAATGTTCCTCATCATTTCGGCCGTCGCTGGTCGATAGAAAAGGCACGCATCCCGGAACAGGTACAACATTTTCGATTGGCGCTATTCGGGCGGGCTGTGTTGACATGTCGAATTCGGCGTGACTAGATTACAGGAAATAGGTAGGAACAGAGGCACTATGCGCATATCCACATCTGAAACCGAGGGCTACTGCCTGGTCCTGAGTGGAGGCGGTGCAAAGGGCGTCTACCATATCGGAGCCGCCCGCGCACTTCGGGAGCTCGGGGTTCCGATAGCAGCCTGCGTCGGGAACTCGGTCGGTGCGATTATCGCCGCGTATCTCGCTCAGGGTCTGATGGAGCGGCTCGAATCGATCGCCCGGACAATCGGTTTCGAAATGGTTATCAAGTTACCCGACGGCCTGGTCAAGAACGGAGGCATCCATCTGCATACGGGCACGTGGGAGGCGGTTCGGGAGTTCTATCGCTCGGCGCTGCGAAAGAAGGGGCTGGACACCAGTCCGCTCAATGACATGCTTCGGGCGGACATTGATGAGCAGAAGATCCGCGCGAGGGGATGCGATCTCGGCGTTGTTACCTTCAATCTCACCGACATGAAGCCACAAGAGATCTTCCTCGATCAGATGGAGGAGGGGACACTGGTCGACTACATCCTCGCGAGCTCCGCATTCCCCGGCTTTTCCGGTCCGCATATCGGAGGTAAGCGCTACATCGACGGCGGTGTGTACGACAATATTCCCTACGGCATGGCGCGCAGTCGTGGTTACCGGAAGATTATCGTTGTCGACATCTCGGGCGTCGGCGTTTCGCGGCGAGCTGACATCGAAGGGACAAGCACCACCTATATCAAGAACTCGATCAACATGGGCGGCGTTATGGACTTCGACCCAGATTTCCTCAGCCGGTATTCGATGCTCGGATACCTCGACACCTTGCGCTCATTCGGAGTGCTGCGTGGGGATCATTACTTCATTCGACCGGACGCGAACTACGAAGAGCGGTTCTTGCTGGCCGTAGAAACTGAGAAGGAAAGCAATCCAGCAACCGGCAGGGGCGGCGATGCACTCACGCGGCTTAGAGCGCAGCTTCCCGCTGAGCTCTCGGGAGTTCGGCATCTCCTGTATCCGTTTCTCGATTGCGCTGCATCCATGGTGAGACTCGATCGTATCAGGGAATATGATCCTCCGACGCTCATCCGGGAGGTCCGCGCCCGAATGGCCGATGAGGAGGCGAGGGTCGAGGAGATCCGTGCCTCACTCACACAGACTGAAACAGAGCGGTTCACCAAGAGGATCGAAAGCCTGACACGCAAGGTCCGCGATATCGGCGCATTCCGGGAGTCGCCCTACTTCTACCACAACATGCTCGAGGTTGCGCTGAAGGGTAGCTTGCCCCGACTTCTTCTCAAGAACTTTCGCGCCTTTTATCCGCGGGTGACTGCGGGCATCCGTTGCATGCAGCTCGCGGATATCATGACGGGCAAGGGGGTGAAGTGAAGTTCAGGGCAAGCGCCTCCGCCCAAATCAGGTGATCCGATAGAGCGTTTTTCAATTCCCGTTGACAACCCGTTGCATGCCCGGTATCCTACAACGTATCCCAACACGTTGTTCTATTGGTGAGGTGATGACGAAATACCAGCAGGTTCAGGAATGGATTACCGATGCAATCAGGACCGGACGTTTTCGGGCCGGTGACCTCCTGCCCTCGGAGAATGAGCTCTGTACGATTCTCGAGGTTGGACGAAATTCGGTCCGTACTGCACTGAACAATCTCTCGCACGACGGAATTGTCGAGACACGAAAGGGAATTGGTACTTTCTGTCTCCCGCCCCGCCGTTCCAAGACGATGACCATTGGATTCGTCTGCCTCTACTCCCAGGAATACATATTCCCGCGGGTTGTGCAGGGAAGCAATCAGGTGCTGTCTCGGGCCGATTACCACCTCGTTCTGAGCGAATCCCGGAGGGACACGACAACGGAGCGTGATGTTCTGCAGAAGCTGTGGAAGCGTGATGTTGACGGCATCATCCTGCAACCTGCATACAACGGTTCAGACGCCATGAATGTCGATCTCCTGCGGGATATCGAACTGTCGGGCGTGCCGGTTATCCTCATTGATAACTTCTACCCGAACGAGAGCTTTAACGCGGTCGTTATGAACGATAGAGCCGGAGGAAGGCTTGCTGCATCGCACCTGTGGCGGAATGGTCATCGGAATATCGGCATTGTGTATCATAGAACTTATTATCCAAAGATACTGCGCATGCAGGGTGCGCGGGATTATATGCGGGAAACGGGACATGCGGTACGTGACAACTGGATAATCGGTTTTGACAGGATGGGAAATCTGGAAGAGGTGAAACGTCGACTGCGGGACGCCTTCGAAAACGAATCCCGGCATGGCCGGCAGTATCCGAGCGCATTTGTCTGCACGAACGATCAGGAAGCAATCGAGCTGATCGGTGTCGCCAAGGACTTTGGACTCCACTACCCACAGGACCTGTCCATCGTCAGCTTCGACAATTCCACGCTTGCGAGCCTGCCGAACCTTTCACTTACCTCGATCAACCACCCGAGCCTCTACATGGGCGAACGGGCAACCGACATCCTGCTCGACAAGATAGCGCATCCTGAGGTGAGGACGAGCACCGTAACCATGATCGATCCTGAACTGGTCGAACGGAACTCGGTCACCAATATCACAGCCATTGCAGCGAAGTAGCCGCGCTCAATGCGCGACTGCTTCACTCGCCAAAATCAGTTCTCCCTTACAATAACTACATCAAGCGGAGCGATCTGAATCGATTCTGCTACCGCCGCGCCGCTCAAAAGTTCTCGTCCGCCTTTCTTGACCACCACCGATTTTGTGACAGTATCGTGATTGAGATAGAACCGGTAGGTCGCGGTACCCTTCGTGCGGACTGTGGTCTCGATCGCCGGATCAAGTGATTCGGCCGCAGACACGGAGGCGTCGGCGAGCGGCTGGCGCAGAAACGACTGCAACCCTTTCGCATCGAGATAGGTGCCGAGCAGGTAGCAGGTGCCTGAGCCATATGCATTTCTCACTGCCGCGGTTCTCCCTGAATAGTAGCGCCCCTCGTAGGTGAGGACGGTTGCGGCAGATGGTGCCGGGTGGAGGAGCTCGGCAAGGTGGTGGGCCACGTCACGGTTTCCGTTCGTGTCAGTCACCGCCACGCTCTCATCCGAGAGGAAGGAGAACGCATCATAGTCGGCAACTGTGCATCCGGCAACTTCGCTGAGTCCTGCAGGAAGTTCCGCTTCGTGGATTGCGTTTTCTGTGTCTTTCACTGAAGAGCGTGCCCCGATTACTGCGACACCTCCAGTTTTTACGTATGCGGTAAGTCGTGCCGCGAAGCCGGGTTCGGTAACATGCTGAACCGGCGCCACGACGAGCTTGTAGCCGGTGAAGTCCCCGTCCGCAGGGATGATGTCCGCCATGATACCGAGCCTGCCGAATGCACTCGCGTAGTCGGATGCAACTTCGTGATAGGAAATGCCCTTCATGCTGTGCGGCTGAATATCGAGTGCCCAGAGGCTGTCGTAGTCGTAGATGATCGCCACGTCGGAGCGAAGCTCGCTGCCTCCGAGCTCATCGGTGATGCGCTTCGCGTCGGAGGTGAGGCGGCGCACCTCCTCATAGCGTGCTTCGGGTTTTCCATGATGTGGCACGATGCCGTGCCAGTACTGCTCGGTGCCGTAGCGTGCGCTGCGCCAGCGGAAGAAGCTCACGAAATCCGCCCCGCGTGCAATTGCCTGGAATGCCCAGAGGCGCATTCGTCCCGGCTCCGGGGTGGGGAAGAATCTGTCCCAGCCTCCGGCTCCTGCGCCCTCTTCCATGATCCAGACGTTTTTGCGTTTCAGTCCGCGCATCAGGTCGTGGGAGAGCGGTGCGGGCGGCAGGTGCGCGACCTGCGGCTGAAAGAAGGGGTAGTTGTCCCATGAGACGACATCCAGATCGGCGGCGAGATGGAAGTAGTTGATGTGGGTAAATCCACCCATCAGGTTGTGCGTAACCGGACGGGATGGGGAGTTCTTCCGGATGATCGTTGCAAGGTCGCGGTTGAAGCTGACCTGCACATCTGAAGAGAAGCGATAGAAGTCAAGTGCGAGTCCCGGATTCTGTCCTGCCGGACTGGTCCGGTCCGCCGTGTCGCGTGGCACGGAGATTTCCGAGAAGTCGTTGTACTCCTGGCTCCAGAAGGTTGTTCCCCACGCGTCATTCAGGCGGGCAATATCGCCGCCGAACCGTTTTGAGAGCCACGTCTGGAATTCCCGTTCACAGTTTGCACAGTAGCACCGCGCTGTTCCGTGGCAACCAAGTTCGTTATCTGTCTGCCATGCAACGACGATCGGGTGGTTGCCGAACTGCTTTGTTACGAGTTCGGTTATCCGCATGGCGTGTTCGCGATAACCTGCGTGATTCTTGCACGCGTCCTGCCGCTGGCCGAACTCCTTGATCTGGCCGTTACTCCTCACCTGGTGAATATCCGGATATTTGCGGTGAAGCCAGGCGGGATAGGTCGGAGTCGGCGTGCAGAGGATTGCCACGATGCCGTGGCGCTCAAAGACGGCAAGCGCCCGAGTGAGCCAGTCAAACTCGTATTTTCCTTCAATGGGTTCAAACTTATGCCAGGCAAACTCCGCGAGGCGGACGGTGGTGATGCCGGCCCGGGCCATATTCTCAGCATCCTTCTCCCAGTTGCCCTCCGGCCACTGTTCGGGATAGTAGACAGCACCTACGTGCAGTTGATCGACACTGCGTGGCGAATACATACGCGATTCTCCTTTATATCATTCATCAGGTTATGCAGGTTCCGGGATCAGAAACTTCAGGCCTTCACGCCTCCGGTAGCAATGCCTGCCGCAATGTATTTCCGCAGGAACGGAAAGAGCACAATCATGGGCAGCACCGAGAGCAATGATCCAATCAGGATCATCGGATAGGGCGGAACGCCGGTGGACGGGGAGGTGAGAGTTGAGACCCACACGTCCAGTCCGAGGGTAACGGGGAACAGTTTCGCACTGCTCAGGACGAGCAGCGGCAGGAAGAAGTTGTTCCACGAAAAGATGAAGGTGATGAGAAACAGTGTGACGAATCCGGGGCGAATGATGGGAAGGGCAATGCGGCCGAAGATCTGGTAATCGCTCGCGCCATCCATCCGGCCGGAGTCGATAAGCTCATTCGGCATCGATTGACCGATGTAGACGTTCATAAAGTAGACGCCGAATGGGCTGGCGAGCATCGGCAGGATCACCGCAAAGTAGGTATTCATCAGCCCGAAGGATTTCAGGAGGAGGAATACGGGTATGGTGAGCGTTGCCCCCGGCAGCAGCAGCGCAATCAGTACCAGGAACCATGCAGTCTTTCGGAATCTGAACTCGTACTTCGTGAGCGCATATCCAGCAAGCGCGCTGATGAACGTTGCGAGAGTTGCGGTGACCGTGGAATAGCCGATGGAGTTCAGGTACCAGCGCCAGTACATGCCGCCGTTCGTGTTTGTCAGCTGCTTCAGGTTGGTTACGAAGTTGCCAGGTTTGGAGGGAAGCAACATCGGGCTGTTGAACAGTACATCGGTCGTCTTGGTTGTAGATACCAGCAACCAGAGAAGCGGAAGCAGGAAGTATGCGGCAAGCAGGATCATCACTACGAGGATGACTGTGCTGAAGATTGTCTGCCGTGTCGCGTAGGCACTTGTGTGATGCATTCGCTGGAGCGCTGTCGGCCCCAGTCTGTTTTTGTTTGAACTCATGGTACTTTTCCCCTTCCCTTATCGACGACCAGGGCCGGCATTTGCCCGCCGCTCCCGACGCTGTTCTCCGGATGTCACATAGAGGAATATCAGCGAGGCTGCGAGAGTGACAAATGCGAGGAAAAACGACAACGTTGCCGAGTAGTTGAAGTTGCTGTATGCGAACGCCATGTTGTAGATGTACATATTCGGCGTAAAGTTCGCGGGCACCGTTGTAACGCTCGAAAGGATAAATGGCTCATTGAACAGCTGGAACGCGCCAATAATCGACAGAATCCAGGTGAAGATGATGATGGGCCGAAGGAGCGGAATCTTTATCCTGATCGCCGTCTGAATCTCGTTGCAGCCGTCTATCTTTGCCGCATCAAAGAGCTCAAGCGGCAGCGATGTGAGACCGGCGAAATAGAGCGTCATATTGTATCCGGTCCATTCCCAGAGCACGATATTCACAATGCTCGGAAGGAGGCTTTCCGGAGAAAGAGGATTCACCGTCTTTCCATGGTTGAAGATCGAGAGTAGCTGTATTGCAGGATTGAGCTGGGGCGAGTAGAGAAAACCCCACATCAACGCGGCAATAACGCCGGGCACCGCGTATGGCAGGAAGTAGATCAAACGAAACGCCGCTTTCCCTTTCACTATCGGGCTGTCGAGAAAGAGCGCAAGGAGGAGTGCCAGCAGAAGCATGGTAAAGAGCTGCAGCACGCCGTATTTCGCCACCGTGACAATTGAGCTCCAGAATGAACCGTCCTTGAATGCCAGAAGGTAGTTGCCGAACCCGACAAAATGACTCACACCCATGCGGCTCGCGAAGAGGCTCAGATAGAACGCGTAGAAGAACGGGTAGATAAAGAACCCCACGAAGAAGATCGCAAAGGGGGCAAGCATGACATACGGAACTGTTCGGTTTCTTTTCATGACACTTTGACTTCCTTGCTTTTGGATCGGAGACATGATCCGTGCGCCCCGGATGGGACGCACGGTTTCAGTCGGTGATTCAGTTTGCCACCTGAAAGCCCTGTGCTTTCGCAAACGCGGTGATCTTGTCCTGCAGATTCTGCAGAGCCTGATCGGTCGTGATCTTTCCACTGAAGAAGTCAGTCAGTTCGAGCTGCATCTGGTTGAAAACGTAGCTCGTCCAGGGGCTGAACTGGAAGTTCTTGTCCACCCACGGCATCTCCTTCGCGAAGATGGTGTTGGCAACCTGTCCGCCCAGGAACGGAACCGGGGCACTGAAATTCGGGATCTTGTCGGTGAATACATTGGCATGGAAGAGACCTGAGCCACCCTCGCCGATATCCGTGCTCTCAAGCGCTACCGCATCCTTGTTCGTATTCAACCAGCCGGCGAACATTGCTGCGGCCTCCGGGTACTTGCTCTGCTTGGTTACCGCGTCGGTTGATCCACCCCAGTTGCTGGCGACCTGTCCGCCTGGAGTCCACTGCGGCATCTCGGACACTCGCCACTGCTGCGTCGAGTTCTTTCCAACATAGGGTTCGATCTCATAGGTCGGCGACCATGCGGCTCCGATTACCGAGGCATAATTTCCTTTTGCCAGCTCGCTGATCCATCCGGCCGCCCACACATCGGTGGACACTTTCACGTATCCCTTGTCCACAAGACCTTTCCAGTAGTTCAGGACGTTCCTGGCAGCAGGGGTGACGAAGTTGATCTTCCAGCCATTCTGCGTTGACTCGAACGGGAAGACTCCCGCCTGCCACAGAAGACCGTTGATCTCCCCCGGGTCATTTACTCCGAGGAATGTCAGGTAGGTCGATGGATCGGCCTGGTGCAGCTTCGCACCCGCCTGCTCGAACTCAGCCCAGGTCTTGGGAACAGGAATGTTGTACTTGTCGAAAACATCTTTTCGATAAATGAGACCCTCCGGACCCGCATCCTGCGGAATTGCATAGAGCTTGCCATCGAGGCTCACCTGGTTCCAGGTCCACTCCGGGAATAAGGGCTTGAGTGCGCCGACGTACTTGGAAATGTCGAGCAACCCGCCGGTGTTCACGAATTGCGGAATGAACTGGAACTCGATCTGCACCACGTCCGGCGCACCGCTGCCTGCCTGGATGGCCGTGGTGAGCTTCGTGTACTCCGCCTGGCCCGATCCCACGGTCGGCACCGTGACCTTGATATTGGGGAACTGCTTCTCGAACATCTGGCCGAGCTTGTCCGCGTTCTTGATCCACGTCCAGACTGTCAACGACGCAGGAGTCGCAGATGTCGGCCAAACCGGTTCCTTGAAGCCGTTCGCATCAGTCTTGAACTGTATATTCATCGCCTGGTTCGGCGCGGCAGCCGCACCACCGTTGCTCTCCTTCTGCCCGCCCGCAAATAGCGCTGACGAAACGAAGAGCAGCATTCCTGCAGTTATCACCGCAGTCAAACCGATTCTCCATGTTCTCATGTGCAATTCCTCCTCTTAATGGCATGACATATGGGTATATGTTCCGGCAATTGTACCATGATTTGTGGCCCGGTCAAGGGAAATAGTGCGGATGACTCAGATGTATTCCATTAAGGTGTACCAAGATCATCGCTTGCGGGCGGAGGCAATGCTCATCGCACCGAATCGACTGTGCGAAGATCGAGCATACGAGCGGCCGGAACAATCACCGGCACCCTGCAATCGACATCACCTGTACCGATGTGTGGCGCACCTTCGTGTTTCTGCAATATCTTACCGCACAGATATGGTATCCTTCAGCCAGAAGGAGCGTTGCATGAGTGAATATATGAATACCAAATGGTCGTGGATCGACGGTTCCCATGGCATGCGCCGGCAATTGTTCAATGTCGTCACCGACGAAGATCTCGTCTTCTCCCCGGGAGGGATGGCCGTAACACTCGGTGAGCTTTTCCGGGAGATGGGTGAAGTGCAGCATGCGTATAACCAGTCGCTTTTGACCTTCAAGACTGATTTCTCCTACCGGACAACCGACACCGAACTGTCGGTGAGCGTGCAGAAGATCGCTGCGTGGTATATACAGCTCGAAGCTGAGATGAAGTCAGTCCTCACTGGATTCAGCGATGCAGACTACAGGAAGAATATTGAACGCGGTGGCGGATACGCGATAACAGTTGACCTGCAGATGGACATATATCTTCAGGCGTTGCTCATCTTCTTTGGCAAAGTGTCAGTATACCTGCGGATACTGAACAAGGAAGTGAGCGCCTATTTTGCTGAGTATATAGGGTAGAGGGCCGGAGGCAGCATGTCAGACAGCGTGCCGTCGTCCTGTGCTCAATCTGTGCGCTCGCGGGTGCCCAACGGCTCCCGCGAGATGGCGCACGCGCTCAGACAATGCCGGCTTTCTTTCGTGCAAACAGGTCGTACCATACGGCAAACAGCAGGACGAGTGCCTTCACGACGTACTGCCAGTTGGTCCCGATATTCATGATAGACATGTGGTTGTTGATTGTTCCCATCACCAGGCCGCCCATAATCGCCCCGATTACCGTGCCGATACCGCCGGTTGTTGAGGCACCGCCAATGAAGCAGGCCGCGATCGCCTCGAGCTCGAAATCCTTACCGGCATCCGGAAGCGCCGAGTTCATATAGCCGGCGAATGCCATTCCGGCAAGTCCGCACAGTCCTCCCATGATCACATGAACGAGGAAGATGATTCGCTCCGAATTGATACCCGACAGTTTGGCCGAACGCTGATTTCCTCCGACCGCGTAGA
>Ga0307375_10007253_pt1 | contig 10128 bp, 16 predicted proteins | sample TR1MG_FD_202531 | JGI IMG/M metagenome (GOLD analysis project Ga0307375, IMG submission 202531) | Soil microbial communities from Risofladan, Vaasa, Finland - TR-1 | ecosystem: Environmental > Terrestrial > Soil > Coastal area > Acid sulfate soil | place: Finland: Risofladan, Vaasa | collected...
CCACTATTTTAGTGGGGGCGTTCATGGATCTACTGTGCTCGTTCAGCACACTTTCCATAGATCTAGGAGTTGTATTCAGTCGATTAGGGTCTTTGTCCGCTTTGCTGAATATGATTGGTTTGTTGCCACCCACTTGCTGGTTACGTCTATTCGCCTTAGTTTTTGCGGGTGCTTGAGACCTTGCGGTATTAGCCGGTTTGTCTGCTTTTAATGTAGCGGTAGTTGGCTTTTTAATAGAACCAGGGATACTTGTCGCTGTGGAATAAGCACTTGGTGACAAAAAGCCGGTATTACTGGGTTTAGGTGGCGTTGCGGCAGCATTGCCTTTCGGTATATTTTTGGGATATTTACCGGTAACAGACCTCCAGACAGCCCCTGGTTCTGTACTTCTAACTGCTGTTACTCCGCCCCTAAAGCCGGTATTACTGGGTTTAGGTGGCGTTGCGGCAGCATTGCCTTTCGGTATATTTTTGGGATATTTACCGGTAACAGATGGTTCTGTACTTCTAACTGCTGTTACTCCGCCCCACGGAACAGTACCACGTTTGTTGCCTTTGCTAACTCCAGATCCTGTACCACTTGCTGCGCCTTTATCTGTTAAAAGTTTAGCGTAAGGGTGCTTTGAAGCTCCAAGTAGTGTTGTTGCTACATTTTCACCCGATAAGCCGTTACCCATTTTGGACGGATCAAACATAGGCGCGGATAACTTGATTATGTCTTTGGCTTTCATTTTCTACCTTCGTTTGGGTTTCAGTTACTTTAGTGTGTGTTTCGACTTAGTCCGCGGTCCATCTAACATACGTAGGAATTCTAGGTCTGACACCCCACTAAGTGCTGGGTGTTTAGGGTAGGCTTTTCTAAGCTTCTTGATACCCTTTGCCCCACCTTCACTAAGGCCGATTGCTGCCCCAAGGAGGCCTGCAGGCATCAGTCCCAAGGCACCCGGCAGTATAAGCTTCTTAGTCTTAAACTTTTTGCCAAGTGCCTTGCGAATGAGCGCACCGACACCTGCTCCGATACCCGCCCCGCTCGCAGCACCAATGCCAGCCCCAGCAGTCATGTAAGCCGTAGCTGGTCTCACTACACCTTTACGCGCTTCGTCCAGGGTGAACCCCCTATTGTTGGTTTTCCCGGTTCTCGCTAACTTGGTTATGTCTTTGGCTTTCAACGGTGGTCTCCTAATGAGCAAACTATATAGATCTGTTCTTTATTTTTGATGATACACGTTTAAGCGCCTTTAGCTGTCTATTTTGTGTAGCAAGGTTTTTGTAGTAGTCGTTGTCTGCCCAGTCTTGTTCCTCCGCCCTTAGTCGAGCTTTTGTCCTTTGTCCTGGGGTTTCTTTTAGGCTGCCCATAGGTCTGTTTCTGTTGGGTTTGATAAAAGATTTGGCTATACGGGGATCTATACCTTCAGTGGCATGTGGGCTGTGGGGTGAGTAATGTCCCGTCTCCTTTAAATGGAGCTTTGGCATTGCTCCACGTTTACCATAGGTAGACGCCCAGTTAAATTCCAAATCGTGGGAGGTTTGCCCCGTTGGCACATCAATACTTCTACTCAGTCTTGCTCTACGAACTCCATGTGCGGCTGTCTTCTTCTGTCTCTTAGCCAAGGCCTTGAGTGCGGTTTTACCCATGACAAGTCTGCGTAGAACATCTTGGATTCCGGATTCTTTATCCATATTGGACTGCTTTATGATGTCTTTGGCTTTCATGACAACTCCTTAGTGGCTCACATGAATAATAGCAGACTGAAGCCCAGTAGGGGAGAGGTGAAATTTTAGGGTATAGAACCGTATAAGTTATATGTACACCACAAAACTTTAGGAGGGATAGTGGAAAAGACAAACCAGGCCGTCCCCACCTGTGAGGGGCTCGTGTTCATTTCTAGTAACCCAAACAACCTGGCCAAGTTTATGGCCGGGTATGAGAGGACCGCCACGGTGGAAGCCGAGTACGGCGATCGCCTCATCGAGGGGACTATTCTGTCCCTGGCCCACCACGGGTCCCGCTCCGACAACCCCGCCCCGTGCAACGCGGTGGTGGAGGTGAACGGGGTCGAGGCCATTGGTATCTCGCACCTCGATCTGGACACCGTTGGCGGTATCGCCGCCATCCTCGGTACCAAGCCGGACATGCCCTCGTTCTGGGACTTGGCCGCGTTCGTGGACGTCAATGGCGTTCACAAACTGTCTGAGGCCGGCGCTTCGGATGAAGATCTGGGTATGCTCTACGGGTGGTATGCGTGGTCCGCGAAGAACCGCTACTTCCCCCCGCGCGACGGGAGCGTCGCGGATGCCACAGAGTTCGTACAGGGCGCAATCAGTGCCATCACGGCTATCCTGGATGGGGATGAGGGCCTGCTGGCTGACGGTGAAGCCTTCAAGTCCAATGAGGCCAAGGTGAACAAGGAGTCATTTATAGAGATGGCTAAGTATGGGGTCATAGTCCGCGTGTCTTCGGCATTTGTCAACCACCTGTACACCTCTCCGTCGGGAGAGGTGGGCGAGGCGGTGGTGTCCTACAACACGGTGACCGGGGCGGTCACCGTAAGCTATGCGGACGCCGGACCGCGGAGCGCCGTCAAGGTGATCCAAGAGGCCTTCCCCGACAAGGACGAGGACGGGAACCTACTCGCGGGTGGGCACGCCGGCATAGCCGGTAGCCCCCGTGGACGTCGCGCTACCCTGGCCGCGTTCGTGGAGACGGTCCGCCTGACCGTCCGGGGTCAGGCGTTCGGGTACTAAACGTATACAAAGGGTTCAGGGGGTCCCAGCAAACCCCCCCTTTTTTACGAAAAAATGCTCTCTGTGCTCGTATAAGAATAATGTATCCCACAACCATTAGGAGGATTGGCATGGAAACGGCAGACTGTCCCTGTTGCACCGGCGACGGTATCGATGATGGTAAGAAGTGTGCGCCCTGCAACGGACACGGGATCGTGTCCGTTGAGTGGCTTGATGGTTTTATCCCCTGTCCTGAGTGCGGCGGTACCGGGGAAGAGGCCCACAAGGAGGTGGGTGGCTCTTGCTGGGCCTGCTCGGGATACGGAGTTTCGCGGGGCTAGTTGGCAAAAATCTCAGTCCTGGGCATGACAGTAAACTGCCCATTTTTATCTTCCTTATTCGTATAAGTTAACTAGTTACCCATTAATAAAAGGAGGGAGAAATGCCAAGGAAAAACGTAATCCTGTCTGATACGGCGTCCGATGTACTGTCCAGCTTCGGAAGAGGTTCTGGACAGTACATGTCTAACCTCGTACTTCAGCGATCCGCTGCCTGGAGACAGGCACATGCGGACCTCGCTGAGGCGGGGATATCTAACTCGACGCTCCTGACCGCGTGCAGGAGCCTGGTGAACATGACCCTGTACCGGCGCCCAGCGGAGTGGGTTGCCTGCGCACTGCGAAGTATCCTACCCAAGCACACAGAAAATATGGGACTGTTGATCGCGGGGTTAGAAGGGCCACAAGGGCCACAAGGCCAGATGTTGGCCGATTCCGTTAGGGTGCTAGTAGAGGAGTGGTCACTAAACAACCCAGCGCTGCAGTCGGTTTTGGTACCGACTGCGTGCTCGTGCGGTTCCACTGAGCCCTGTGAGCCCAGTTGCGGTTATGGTGACGACTGTACTCACGGCTGTTGGGATGCTTGCCCCAGCTGTGGGATGGTCTAGGAGAGAATCTCTGTGGTGAAGACCCCTGCCCCCACCACGGCCTGTGTGAACACACGTGCTAATCTACAGCTTATCCATCACTTGAAGGCCCACATCATGGGCCTTCTTTTTACAGTCTCCCCCTACGATCCCGTATGGTACACTTTGTGTACAATTAGCTGGGAGAGCACAAATGGATAAAGTAGCAGTAACGTACAAGCAGCTGAAGCGCCTAGGAGATGCGGCTAAGGCAAAAAAGCTAATTATCGATGAGGCAAAGGTTGTTAAGATGATGGGTGTGCCCGCACCTCCTAAGTTTGCCCTATCCGATCTGTGGAAACGTGGACCAAAACATGCTGCCAAAGTTGCCATAGCGGGTTTGGGGGGTAAGCTGCTGCGCAAAGTGGTAGCGCGAAACCCAGGCAGCACAAGTGCGTTGGGTCTCGTAAAGGGTACGCGTACGCGCGGTTTAGGTGTAGGTACACATATTATGGTGCCGTCAGGTGTGAAGCCGGCAGACGCTTTAGGTAAGGTCATGCCTAGCACTAAAGCGCATAAGCTACGATACCCAGAGAAACAGCTTCTTAGCGAGGTTGTTAAAAGACACGAGTTGGAGGAGCTGCGGACTATTGATAAAGCGCTAAAGACGCGTAAATACCCAAAGAGGTTTGCGTCGCATTTAGGTGTGCAGCCCATGCTGAATGATTTGACTATGGCGCAGACGTTAACTGGGCCTGGTTCTAAAGGTGTGTCCAAAACTTTGTTAAAGATGCGCGGTAAGGAAGTTAAGAGGCTTAAGAAGCAAATACCTGGATTGGGACGTTTAGGTATGGGGACAATGGGCGGTGTACGTTTGAACAGGCACGCACGTAAGAAGATAGAGGCTATGTACAAAGGTCCCCGTTATCGTGATGTCACAAACAAAGTTCAGGATAAGTTATTTAAAAAATTGGTGCAGTGGAAAGAGAAGCCGTAGACTTACAGCTGTTGGGATGCTTGCCCCAGCTGTGGGATGGTCTAGGAAAATCCTCCTCGCTTAACCGTATAAGTAATATGGACGTGAAACAGCTACGGCTGATGTAGCGTCTACAGTCGGTGATGGCATTCCAGGCTCTGCCATCCGGTAGCTGTATAACTTGGCACTTGCTCCTGGACACGTCAGAATGCCACCGCCCCGGTACAGAAGGGCGCATGAGTGGCTACGTAATGTAGAGGACTGTACCCGAGTAGCCCACGTCACGGGCTTTTTTACGACCCCACCATTTTTTTACGTGTAGTGTTTTACAGACCTAGCTTACTCTTCAGTTCTCGCTTTAGTACCTTACTACCACCACCTTTTGTCCATTTGCTATAACCGAGTCTGGGAGTTTGCCGTATGATCCCTTGGGCGTGACGTTTCATGGCCGGAGCTTGGCTTCTGGTTGTGACAGCGTCAGAAGCTGTAGTGATACTCTTGGACATATCTCCAGCGAGCTTGATAATATCTTTGGCTTTCATACTACCTACCACCTTTTTTGCTGCGCGCAACAATGTCACCTACACCGCTTTGATTATGTCTTTTGAGTTCATGCCAGCTCCGTTGTGTAGGTCTACACGAATAATAACAGACTAGATCACGAGGGGGGAGAGGTAAAAAACACTCACCAAATTCATATAAGAACTATGTAATAAGGTTCCTACCTCGATGAAGAGAGGATTGCCGACTACATAATTCGTGTAGCGGAACACTAGGAACTTTAGGAGGGATCGTGGAAAAGACAAACCAGGCCGTCCCCACCTGTGAGGGGCCTTCTTTTTACGCTCCACTCTTCAACTTGGCTATAAGCTCACGTGGACCCTTGTACTTCTTAGGTATCTGTTTAGCATGTTCCTTGAAACTCTTGAGGCTCTCCTCGGGGGACATCTTGTATGCCTTTTGGTATTCTTTCGGTAGGTCTCTGTATCCCTCTTTTTTGCCGCGTTTTGAGCCGATCTTACTGCCGACTACTGCGCCTGGGAGTACGCCGACCAGTGCGCCTAACGCAGCAGCAGGGGCTTTCTTTGTCTTCAGTGCGCGTGCCAATAAGGCACCAAGTCCAGCTCCAGCGGCTCCGGTACCAGCCCCGCCCGCTATGGCGTACGTGCGCCCCTTACTGCGCGTTCTTTTGTTAACTGGTCTGTACACATTCTCTTGGTACCACCTGCGGCTATAGGGTGTTAGTTTGTAGTCCATTTGGGTTCCTATAATTGATCCATAACTTGTAGGCCTTTTTCATAGGCTTTTTTTTTACGTATGTCTATTTCTAGCTTTTCAGCATTCTCCTCAAATTCGTCTACCTTTTGTGCTTGTACTTGTATTTGTTCATCCATAGGTAGGTACGGTTTAGGAGGGCCTATAAGCTGTGCTGGTTCAGGACCAGTAAGGACAATTACCATAGAGTTATCAGGTGTATCCTCTAAGGATCCAGCTTCCGGTGCATCAGGATCATAGTCTACAGGTAGTGTTACTGGATCTTCTTTTAGCATGACCCCTAATATAGGTATATCTTTTACGTTGATCCTAACCTGTGCAGGCTGATCAACGGGATATGCTATATCTTCTCCTATGTCAAAACGTGACACGTGTTCCCGTTTGTCTATCGCCGAACTCTCACAAGCCTCAGGTGGTGGTGTGCACCCGGCTAAGGCCACTATACTAAGGAGTATTAACGAGGCGTTCGATTTTTTCCAGAGTGCTGTTTGCATTGTCTATCTTGCCTTCCATCCGTGCGATAGTTATCTGCATTTTTTGTATACGTTCGTTATCAGACTTTATGTCTGTCCTTAATGACTTTACCTCGTCCTTAGTATTTGAATCTACGGCCGTTAGATCCTTTTCCAACTCTGTTATTCGGTGTTCTGTCGCATCTACTTTGCTCTGCAGAGCCCAACCCCATATCAACATAGGCAGTATCAGTGCTGTTATACCCCATCTGACCCATTCCCATATTGTCTTTTTCGGATCCCCATCAGACATTATCATCCTCCTAGCAGTAGTTACTTACGTAAGTTTACCATCTGAGTTTGACCTGTGGTAGGGGAAATCGTAGCTGTAACTTACGATGTATGGGTGTTTTAGTAGAGTTGGTTAAGTGCGGCCAAAAGTGTTCTTCTTAGTTCGTTAAAATAAGAAAAAAGGGTGGGGTAGACCGGTATAAGAATAATGGACCCAGATCTACACAACAACGGAGGACTATGTTTGGAAAAGTACGCCAAGCTGCCAGGCGTTTAACGGCAGTCTGTGGAGTGGCTATGAGCCACCCTCTGTATTTCTCCACTATTCCCGCCATCATCGTGGCCGGTGTTGTTTCTGGACGAAAACCTGGTGAGGTTTTCGTCGATATGCAGGGACCGATCGTCATGTGGCTGGAGCAGTTTCATCGTGCGTTAGGTCTCGCTGTTCCAGAGTTTGACGGGTACCATATGGCAATGAAGAAAATGTCGTTGAGTGAGGTGGTAGCGATGTGCCGAACAGCCACACTCCCTCACTGGGCCAAGGAAGAGATAGTTGAGGCATTCAAAGAAGAGATGGTAGAGGGTGAGGTACTCTATGAGTACGAAGAGCCCACAGCTGTCCACGGCGACGACTGCAAGTGTGAGTCTTGTAGCTACTGGTAGACCCCGCCACGTCCTCTGCAAATGTCCTCCATAGGTCCCACCATAAGGCAGCCTCCCTGCCTTTTTACAATTTACATCTCCGTGTCATGACAGTATACTCTTCCCTACGGACAGGAACACGGAGGTACTATGACAAAGGAAGACGTCAGAGCAGTCATCGACAAGGTCTTTGAGCGGCTGGTGCGGGAAGAGTTCCAGGAGCGTATTGCTGCCTTGGAGGAACGTGTACGGGCACTTGAGCTGGGCGCGCTTCTACCACGGTATATGGTAGAATCGTCACCGTACGAAGTGATACCAGATGTACTGACGCCCAGTAACAGGCCTGAATACACAACCACCGGTGATGCTATACACATTCCTACAAGTAGCGTTACTTCCGGACCAGACTATTGTACCACATTAGATTCTATGTACTTAAACGCCCTCAATGATGGCGGGCGTATTGTCTATCATCCACCTATGGCTCTGGAGCCAATTGAGGTTTCGTTTGAGATATCAGTGGATCTTGAGCAGCCTTCTTAATATAGCCCAGCCGGCGGTGGCTTTGTAACACCGGTACCATATCGTCACTCTTTTAGTGGCAACTCCTTTCATGGCCCCCGGTGCTCACCCCACCGGGGGCACATATTTGTAAAAATTAAGCTATAAGTCTGTATAAGTAACGAGACAAACTAGGTAGTGTGCTCGTGTGGTGTGTTCGTGACGCCCAGCCGAAGGTGGCGTAGTAACCTTCGGAAGTGGCCCCAGTTTTTTGGTAGGCTCTACCTTTCTCCCTGGGACCCAATACGTCACATGCGACGTAAAAAAGAGCCGGTGAAATACCCGGCTCTTTTTTACGTCTGCACAAAGCTCGTTTGCTATAGTATAGTTATTCTGTGTTTAGCAAAAAGGAGTTACCATGACAGCAAAAGAAATAATTAAGCTGGCTGCAGGCGGCGGAAGTGGATTGAGGATCCAGCGCGGGTTTAGTAATATGACGGCACCAAAACCCGCACGTGCCCCGTCATATAATGCCCCCGATCAGGGTCGTGAGTACGCACTAAGCCGCACAAAAGCGCTAAAGTCCCCCGTTACCAGTCAAGGGTACGAGTCAGCACCAGGTAAGACCGGTGGTAGCGGGCATACCTTTGTACCACCAGGTCGCAAGCGTATTGATTTCCCTGGTTTTCGTACAGGTAACAAAAAGGTCTGGCGCGCAGGAAAGTAGAAAGTGTTGGGTAAGTTTACTTTACTAACGTCTTCTCTGCGTCCCACACAACCTCCAGACCATAGAACTTTGGTAATGCGCCTCTAGGACCTTTGATGATCAGGTCCGTCATGAGCTGACTACTACCTAATACCTCGTAGGTTTCTTGCAGCAAACCATCTTCATCATCCCGTGTCAGGTGTACGACTGTAGCGTCTTTATCCTCTTTGTATACCTCCTAAGTTGCAAACTAATAATGTAATTAATTCAGTGTGCTTATACCGACAAAAACTAAGGCTTACACGGTATAAGGTTGTTGACACGATAGCACCAAATTGTGTCAAAAAGGCCCGTCATCACAGCTCCCTCCTTGCAGTAAATATGTGGTGACGGGCTACTTTTTTACCGTTTGTTGACTCTTAACTAAAGTATTGTAAAGTGTCATGACATTTAAGTAAAGGAGCAGTTATGGCGTATGAACAACCTCCGGAGCGTGTGGAGGACTTGTACTTGATTTACGACTCTGGAAAAGCGTGGCTTATGGGCTACGATATGCAACCAGAAGAAGATGCAAAGTGGTGGATACCAATTAGCCAGATTGTAGACACCGATATAGAGGAGGTTGGTGACAAGGGGTACATTGAGATACCTGAGTGGCTAGCTGTTGAGAAAGGTCTCTTTTAAAGGAGTAGACTATGTATGTACAGGAAAAGATTCAAAAGTTGGAGTGCAAGAAGTGTGGGGCCCCGGAAGAGGATTTGCGCTACCTGGAGAGGGAGTACACGGAAAGGGCTGTTCTGGGGGTATTCAAGGATGGATCAGTCAAGGTATGTTCCAAGTCAACTCCTATAGGAGACACTAAGTCTAAGGACCGTAAATTTGGGTGCTCCAAATGCAAGCACACATGGGAGGTGCCAGATTGGGCGTACAAACAGATCATATTCAAGGTTGGATGAACGTGGATAATAAGCGCCAAATTGTATTGGTGTACTCGTGCTCGGACGCAGACTCTAGAACGCTGGCAATACATATGAACACTAAGTTAATTGACGGCGGGTTTAAAGCTCGTTTAGTTGATAAGAATACGTTAAAGAGTGTTAGCGAACAGGCCTGTACTGTAATTTTTGTGTCCTGCACCAAAGGGTGTAGCATGTCACTACTGAAGTGGACAATCCATAATGTAGCAGTGGTTATTGTTACAAATACAGCCTATGAGTACTGTGTGTACCATGCTGGTTTGTGCCGGAAACATGAGCATCCGAACTGTCTATCTTTGTTTTGGGTGTACCCATGATTGACACAAACTTACCGCTTTTGACTGGCGCCCCTGTGTACATAACAGGGTGCACACAAGGTTTAGATCTTTTAAATCCACTAGTTAAAGATCTACAGAGTAGAGGTATTACTTGTAGCGCTAATAGTAATAGCTTAGATTGTCCGCGTGTAGAAAAAACAGGTATGCTAAAGACAGTCGTACTCCGCGGCTACCTACCTATTCCGGTAGCGGTTATTACAATTTGCGGTTGTGACTGCTCAAGTAAAGCTATACTGGAGTTATTAGCTACGTTCGATACGGTTATTTTGTCAGTTAAAGGTAGGACAACGTGTGTATTACGCGACGGACATTGTCTATCTCATTATACAACAGCTAAAGAGTG
>Ga0307375_10007254_pt1 | contig 10128 bp, 5 predicted proteins | sample TR1MG_FD_202531 | JGI IMG/M metagenome (GOLD analysis project Ga0307375, IMG submission 202531) | Soil microbial communities from Risofladan, Vaasa, Finland - TR-1 | ecosystem: Environmental > Terrestrial > Soil > Coastal area > Acid sulfate soil | place: Finland: Risofladan, Vaasa | collected...
CCGTTCTTTCGTGCTGTGCTGTGGTGGGGGCCTCCTTTTGGCATTTTCGATGTGTTCAGACTGGAAGAGCTAATAATGAGGTTCGAGCAACCTAATCCTAAGCAAAGATGGGACGATCCGTGCTACCTGATTCACCCAGGAGACGTTCTTCCCCTGGAAGACATGGCGAACCACCTTGCGTCCATGCGCACCGACTCTGCGTCCTATGCCACCAAGTATTCCAAAGTAGCCGATACGAACTACCTCTTTGATATGGAAAAAGCGAGCCAGGAAGCGATTTCAGCGATCTTGGAGGCTTCGAATCAATCGATGATCGGAGACTCTGTGGCGATCCCAAATGCGACGAAGAAGGTGAAATTGATCAAGCCAGTTTCGATGGCGGAACTCAGAAGGTTGAGAAGACAGTATCTGACAATGACGAGACAGATGGCAAACACTGGAACTGGGTTTACGCAACAAACGCTCACCGACGCTCTGAATGCCTTCATTGACTACATCAACACTCAAATCGCTCTGTAACTCTCTAGTTCTATGTTTGAAAAGTATGGCATCTCAAATTGAAGCATCACAAAACTTCTCCTCTTCCTCGTCATGCTCGCCCAACACCGACAACTTGTAGCAATGATGTACTATAACATCCCGAAGTGCGAGGCACTGAACTCAACGGATACCACTTCCTACTCTCCTGTACTACCTGATTATCGTACATGAGAGGCTTCAATTGACACACATAGGGTGGGAGAGGGAGTTTTGCGAATAGAATTCAGCACACTGTCTGAAATCGCTGCAGGTGAGTGAGAAGAAAACACCTGGAGGATTTCGGACAAGTGCCGTCGCACGTCTTCGTTCCGCATGAACGGCCTAAGTCTACATGAAGTATCGGGTAAATGAATTGAATTCTAAGCGAAATGGACAGATTTACATGTCTACAACCGAGAGGAAGCAGTTGGGAGGGCAGGGGTTTGCATCACAGTCTCGCCTTGAGCGCTGCAGGTTGGGGCACTGAAGCGAGCTGGGTGCTCCAAAACTCTCTCAGTCTGCTCCCTCTCTCCATCTGAGTATCAGACAGCGTAGTTTGAGGCTGATTCGTATTGGTTTGTTGCTGATTGTGGTGTGATTGCGAAGATGAAGACGACGACGACGACGATTGTGGTACTCGTGTGAAGAGATCTGGAATAGGTGGAGATGGAGGTGGGGGAGGAGGAGATACGTTGGGAGTGTTGGTGTCATCTGAAAGAGCTGACATTGACCATAGAGCAGCACATTCCGCGTCGTTCCTCTCTATCGCTTGCAACGCTTCCCATCGTCTTGTGTGTATGAACTCCTCTATCGGTAGTAGTAGATTGGCCGGTATGGAGAAGTTGATCTTCGGGATGATGATGCCGTCCTTTGTCATGGCGTTGCAAGTGACGAGGCCGACGAAGTTGCCTCTCGCGTCCACGAGCGCGCCTCCCGATGCGCCCTTGTTCACTGATGCTGACGTCTGTACGAGTTTCGGTTGTCCATGCAAGTGCGCCACTCTGGAGATGACGCCACTCGTCGCAGTAGCCTTGATGCGCTTCGAAGGTCCAAACAGAGCGAATCCAAGCGCCAACACAGCTTCTCCCTCTAGCGGCTCCTTCACGCATCCTTCCATTGGCGTACCATCTGCCGCAGCACTACAAATGCGCAAAACGGGGAGGCTTGGGGGTGGTCGATCGATTTTCACAAGGGCAACATCAAGGTGAGAGGAGGAGACGTAGACGAGAGAGGCCTTGTGCCAGTGGTTGTTGAACGCCTTCATCGCTGTGTTTGAAGACGAGCCAAGAGTTCTAGTGCCACCTGATATCATAGATATGTTCGATGATGACGACGATGAAGAGGATGTGAATTCGTTGTATTGGAAGGAATGTGGAGATGGAGGAGGAGGACCGTGAAGCACCGGGAGAGAGTCGCTGTCGATCCTAATGTAGGTGTGATATCCCGGTTTGAGTATCGGGTTTTGTGGAGAACTTGATGGGGATAGGAAGGATCGGAAGATGTGCGCAGAGGTGATGAGATAGCCATCTGGGGACACGATGACACCGCTTCCCCAGTACGTTCCAATCGAGATCACTGCAATGGACGACATCGCCTTGTTCGCCACTTGCGTATAATCGCCAATTGCTTGATGATAGGGCGACGATACCTTGTCCTCGCCATCTTGTAGTAATACTCTTGTAGTAGAGGAGGGCTTGGATTGGGCAGACACGGGCTCCAATTTGAAGCCGCCCTTCGCTCGATCGAAAAGAGGCACTTTTCCAGAAGCATCCCGCACCAGTTGTTGCAAAAAGGGATAGATCGGCAAGATTAGATGAACTTCGACATTGGAACCATCGCTACGACGCAAGGGCGGAGCAAGCAAACCGAGGAGAGAACCTTGCGAGTCGAATACTGGACCTCCTTCGCATCCTGGAAGACCAGGTTGGTCAATCAGAATGACGCACGAGCTCTGGGAAATCATAGAAGACTGAAGAGAAGAACCAGATATACGGTCGACGGTATTGGCAAGCACTGCGCTCTTCAAACGCCTTGCTCGCGCCTTGCTCTGTTGTATGGTCGATGTGACAATAGTTGTACTCGAAGGATTTTGACCTATCGGTGAATGCGAAGAGGATGAGTGCGGCAGAGAGGCAGAGGACTGGAGTACAGAGGTTCTGGAGGGAGACAAAGAGGACTCAGAATCATCACCATCGTCCGATGTTGTTGTAGCGCTTTTGGGGAAGTTTTGTTGCGAAAGACGTGTAAAAGCATCCATTGTAATCACATTCGAGACCATTGAAGAGTAGACGCAGTTGTGGAAGACGCTAGGGCTCAAAATTCCATAGGGAGACGCTATCAGCAGCAGATGGTTTCCTTTCTTCACAGTTGTTGGATCAATAACGTTGAATTCTACTTGAAGATGATGCGCATGGAGATCGCGGCGCAAGGCGTTCAGCTTGGCACGGACACCGGTGACATTTCCGTCGTTTTCGATTTGTAGCAGAGCTATATCTTCAAATCCAGCCCAGAATGCCTGAGACATGTTCTCACGCCTTGCAAGATCTATTTCTCCCAAATGACCACTGGACGAATCGCTACCACGAGGCCAACCGGCCGTCCAATCCGCATCGCCTCGAAATCGCTGCAACAGTGCGTGAATCGACTCATCCTTCAAAATACGAACTAACTTCATCGGTATCCATTTAGAAGACGAATCGCTCTCCTCCAAAACGCCACTCAAACCATTCGTGAGCATTTCGACAATGACGCCCTTTCGAAGCGAGTCTCCTTGCATAAAAGGCGAAAGAAGGGTAGCAGACGTAAGCGCATACCCATCTTTGCGGTCTAACAACAGTCCTGAGGCAGACAAGGTGGTATAGCCGCCGTTCATTTGATGGAAGGGTCTACCCAGCGTTTTGACGCCCAGCGAGTCCAGTCCTCGGATTCTAACCAGAATTGCGTGTTTAGAACATTCAGAGATGAGTGAAGGATTGATGGTGGCCTGCAGAGAGAGAATCGAGGTCAGAAAAGGTATTGCAAAGGTACGTGAATTCCCATGGGGTATTATAGGCTTCAATGGCAGCCGAATTGACCATTATGAGATACGCACCATGGTTAAATGTATGTGCCCCAACTGAGAAATGCCAATGTGAGGTTGATTCGAAGAAGAGCGAGATAGATCGAGTGGTTGCAAGGGAACGCAGCCAAATTGCGCAAAAACCAGAGTCCAAAAGCACGTTAGGGTCAGGCAATTGGCATATTTGATGAGTAGCCTTGCTCTAAGATGCCTCTTGAGCTATAGTGCGGAAATGCGACCAAGAGTGGGGTGTAGAGTGATCTGAAAGAAGGAGGCCTTGCCCAGTGCCTCACACCCTGTCTCCTCGAACAAACTATGCCTCGTTCCGCCTTTTCATCCGATGTGACTGGAAACTCGACTTAGGAACATGCCATTCCGCGTGAAAGTGCACTTCTACTCATCAGAAGCCTCAGACGTCGATAGTTAGGACGTTCGTGAAAGACTCCACTTCCCCACCCTGCCATTGCTGCACACTCGGATATCTCCGACCTAATCGTACGCTAAACTGATTTTAGGGCAAGTGTTACGTTGGAATGGCAGTATGAAACCCTTTCCTACATCCGAAAATGAGGAGAAACTGGCGGCCATAAGACAGTTGCTCTCCTAGCCGTATTTCACGCCCTTTCTGCTGATCCATTCTCACAGTGATCTCTCCATACGAATTCTGACCTTCCTATCTTCATGATCATCGCCCTAGGTATGAACGGCAGCTGGAGAAGGCGGATCGAACTTGTCGCTCGTGTTGTGAGTGTGTATCAGTCGCTGATGATATGAGTATGTTGTTGATAGGTGATGTGACGCTTTTTTTCGTTTTTTCGCCAATTATGCCCCGAGGAGGAGTCAAGATGAGCATTTGGGCTTCATGATGTCATCGTTCGTTCCGCATTACTTGGCATATTAGAGGTGATTCCATTTGCGTGCAATGTTCTCTATGTTCACTAGAAGATGTTCTGTGCGTCGATTGCTGACTCAGAGATGAAGTGTCGATGTGGTGATGATCGCACAGTTGGGGTCGTTCTACGCGTGCATGGCGCACAGATGGAAGATAGATATCGTATTCACTTTTGCCTCACTGAGGTTGCATGTGTTCTTCGGTGGGACAGCAGTACACCGCTATAGAAGCCGTACAGAGATGCACTAAATTCGGGGCCCGAAATTCAGAAAACTTGCGACATGTCCCTATCCTCTGTATTCGCTCTTTGAGAACTCTCACATCATTATTGCCTCTGAATACGATCCTAGTACCATTTTACTTGGTCTTAACCGAGTACCGCGTTGGAGTACAATCCGGAGACTGTTGCACCTCAAGATCGACCTCGATGGCACCCTTCCTTCGTTCTGGCAGCTCAGTAGTATCTCGGTTTCTTCCAAAGTGTGTTTTGAGCGTTTTAATCAGAATATTGTGTTTTTAGTCCCATAATGCGAAGCAGACGATCAGAATCACAAACTTCCGTACATCGCGGCGCAACATTCCTCCAACCCACAACCCACACCATCCAAGTGCGTATGGCCCATCATTGCTAAGAACAGACAACCCATCACCTCACTTTGCTTTAAGATCCTCTTCTCACCATTCTCAGCTGATGGTTGCACTTGCCACACGCTTTCGCCTCACACCGATCGCGCCATGTCCAACACAGCGTTTGAGAACTTCAACTCCGACCAAAATATCTGATCATCGACTATCGAGTGGAATATGGGAAGGCGCAGAGGTCTGACACGTTGATTCAGAGTTAGCCGACCACAGCGGAACGGGTCCAAAATTCCAGACACTTGGTCTGTGTGACTCCGTCCTCCCTCTGGGTCCTACTGACCCCCTGTACCCCTCTATCTAGTCCAGTCTAGCCTGGTCTAGGGTGAGTATCTTTATATAACTCTCTATTATAGTATACTACCCCCCGAGTTGGACTAGTTACATCTGGTCCAGAATTCAGGATTGCCGACCGAGGACCCAACTGGGCGACTGTCGTTCTGCACCCTCATCTCACACCCCCTCTATGGTCATTCTCTCGATGCACATTCACCTTCCTTCTCAGTTGACCCCAATCAAGTGTCATCTAATTGCTACTCGCATCATCGATTACTTCTGGTTGGATACCGAATCCTGACGGTTTTCAGTCCGGCATCCACTGACAACCGATCTCCACCTTTGGTTTAACTCAAAACTCTTATTTCTGGACTCAGAAGAGGTGAGCGAGCGGCACGGAGCATGAAATTGGTTCTTGCTTGGCCTTGTAGTTATGTTGCTTCCGAACCTCCCATCCATGGGCCTTCAACGGTAATGATACTCTGCGTGTTTAGGAGTTCGAATCTTCCATATATGACCAGATCAGTACCGTCAGATGGTTAAGACTGCTACACCTTCCGGATTCGGATGTTTGATGCACGGCCATCGTCCCAACACGACTCCGACTTCCCTTCCCCCTCAAGCTCAGGATCAAGCGTACGAATTCATTGAGACTGATCGGTTACACTCACGCCATGTTTTCTTTGAGGGGTTGGGTTTATTCCGAACATTGTGGCACATGCTCATCCCACTTTGCCCACGCCCTGTTTTCTTGTCAAATACGCTGTTTCAGATGAGTTCTACATCTGAGGAGTACTGGACAGAGACGGCTTGTCTTTCAAAGTCCGTGTGTACGTCGGCAAAGTGTCAGTGTATGCCAGCGGCTTGTGTGAGTTAAACACCAACACCTCCCATGCGTAATTGGAAAATATGCGTTTGTATTGAATGCAGTGTTGTTACAATGTGGCTGGAGCGTGGGGTTGCGCGCCTCCTCCGGCGAGGGGTTTCTCTCCATTCTCTGCCCTTCTATAGTATTGCTCTTGTTGCTCGCCGTTGAGTTCACCTTAGTGCGTGTGTGCGGGGATGTGCAGCGGGTCTTGAGAGTGTGGGAATGGCTTGAGTGCCTCGATCTTCTTGACGATCTCCGTCAGCTCGGCCTTCTTCTTTGCGAGCTTGTCAGTGGATATCTTCATATCAGCGTCCAGTTGTTTGCATCTTTGTTCGATTCCGCCTTGCTTTGTGCTGATTTGGTCCTGAGTGAGGTATCGCGATAGCTTGACGAGTTCCGCTTCCATCTTTTCAACGTTTGTGGTCTCCTTGTCGATCTCGGCCTGTTTGCAGTACTTCTCCATTCCCCAGAATAGGTCTTCGTCCTTCTCTAGCAAGTCTCTGAATGCGGCGAGGTATAGTGGGCTGTGTGCGGAGAGTACGGCCTCACCCTCGCCGGAGGTGGTGACGTTGAGCAATCGGTTCTCTACGAGTGATTTGAGTGCAGTTTCGTTTCCGTCGAAGATGGTGACGAGTACGGTATCGTATCTGACAAAGTCCTGGTCCTTGAGTAGCTTGAGTGTCTTCCAGAATGCCGTTTGACTCCATTCGAGTTTCGAACCGCCAAACCACGAGCCACCGAGTCCTCTGCGGCGCACCATCATCTTTGCGTCCTCCAACATCCTCTCTAAAGCGCCATCGATGGGCTGACCGCGGCCAATTTGGAAGAGGATGTGATCGAGATCGCCGAGGCGGCCACCAACGAGAGAGATGATGCGAGGCACGCTCTGCAGAAGCGCCAGGTCCTTTCCTCTCAGTTCCGCGATCTGTGAGTTCAAATACGAAGACGCCTCTTCGAGCGAGATATCATTCAACCACATCGTCGGCACTGATTTGAAGCCTTCCAAACGCTGCAAGGACTCACTAGAGTAGCTAGAATTCGACACAAAGATGACGTGCGCCGTACCTGCGCGAGTCGTGTGTTGCGCCCAACTGCCCAAGATCTGCAGCACCAGCGTCGCACGCTTCACTTCATCCTTGTTATCGGAATCCAAAAGCTTCAGAAACTTGTCGAATTCGTCAAACACGATCACACCCTTGTCGCCAGAAGCGCGAGGAATTTTGAGCACGCGATCCAACGTCCGAAGCACCGCATGGATCTGCACGTCCACAGAAGTTTGACCAGCATTCGGCAGGAACGAGCTGAACAATACGAAGATCAACTGATTCAAAGCGGCGAATGAAGGACGGAAACCAATGTCGCGCACGAAGTGGTCGATGAAGTCTTGGGTCGTCACCACCTTGCTACAATCCACACGCGCAGAGAGAAGACGACGCTGCAACACCTTCTTGATCAGGGTAGTCTTATCCGTGCCCTTGGGGCCGATCATCAGCAAAACATTCGTCGGCACGCCATCCAGCCAGTCCCTCAAGTTGTGCTCTCTATGCGACGAGGTTTGCCAGACATAAGTGTTTTCCACATTGCGATTCAAATCCATGGACGACTCGACCGTCAGGCGCTGAGCAACGAAGTAGAGACGAATCGGATTCAAAAGCAGCGTCAGGGAGGCCAACGCAATACCCGCCAACGGCACGATCGCCCTTGGCGAAGTCAACATGTCCCAAGGAATCTTCCATTTTTGAGGGATGTACGCAATGTCCAACACATTATCACCGACAGACTTGCCATCCAAACAGTTCTTTGCCGCGCTCGCGTTCATCACATTATCGAATACCACCTTCGCCGTGGCCTTCGCCTCATCAATAGTCAAATCATACAACTTACCATAACGACGCATCTGATTGAAGAGCTCCTCCTGACTTAGAACTTTCGGATGCATCTTCACCTCCAACACACGAGATGACTCACGCAGCGCTATATCCTCCACAAACGGATCACCCTCAACTATCCACGCCTTTCCTCGACCCTTAGGGATCTTCTTGTTCCAATGACGCACAGCTTGCTGACAATCTTTCGCATTACCAAAATGCACGTAACTGACGCATCCAGCACCAGAATACACGATACATATGCATACAACACATAACAAGGAACCAAACGGTCAGATAGACTGCACATGTTGGACAGGAAGTAGTAGAGAAAAGGACGGAAATGAGGTGCAGATTTTGCAAGCCGAGGACAGGCCAACGCACGTACCAACCAGACTGCTTAGGCACCCAAACTACCTTACTGATGTAGAAGTTCTGCAGCATTTCCTTTACATTGGCCTCAGCCTGTTGCAAGCCACCACCGAAGAGTCGTGAGAAACGCGGCGCTGTATTCGAGATCTGCGATCACAAACATCAGTTAACTGCGTTCTTTTGGAGCCAAAAAGTTAGATAGGAGAACAGTCTACGTACCCAACAAACTGTCGTTTGGACTGGATGCTTGTTAACAGTAGAAGTGGAGGTTGGATTCGTCGTCACCGTCGAATAACTTCGAACATGATTTGTGGACCACCAAGAAGTCTGATTCCATCCTGATACGCAACCCCTGACAGTACGTGTTAGAAGGTGTTGATGCGCAACAGCTATCCGGGCCAACATGGATTCAGTGAGGAATGAGAGGGGAACATTTGGCGGACGTTCACAGGTCGAAAGTGTCGAAGATTTCCGAGTCCTGGCCGAATGCGGAGAAAACTCCAGGATTCAGAGTTCTCTCAGTTGAGCAGCCTTTCCCGCTGTTCAGTCATTCACTTCGGCTTTGATCAGCGTGACACCTACATCACATCATAATACAGAATGGTACGCGACACTGTTGGATCTCATCTGCTTTGGTTGTTGAACGAAAAGCGGCAATGAGAGTGTGGATCTCCTTTTCCTCCTCTTTCTTGGGCTGTTCAGATGCTAACCTCGTCTCATGCTGTTCTCCGATGTGTAGTCTCGCCGATATGATACGAGAACCACCATATTCTCGCCAGATGGTTCGTTTTGGGTTGCAAATTGCGCAGTGGATTTTACATTCGTCACCACCGGTGTGCAGGGTGCCTAACATGAGTCCTCTCTGTTTGAAACTGTAGGTCGTTTGCATCAAGTAGAGTATGCCATGGAGGCTATTACGCAAGCTGGTACCTGTGTGGGTGTGTTGACGCCTGAGGGAGTGGTGCTCGGTGCTCAGAAACGCGTCGTCTCCAAGTTGCTTGAAACCAAGGGTCAGAGGTACGTTTTGCCGCCGTTTTCCTCTCCCTTTCGCTTCCTCTCTCTTGTGGTCTTGCCTTTCCTGCCGATTATCTAACCTAACTCTTCGTTTGAACGCTGGAAAACGCAGCGAGAAGATGTACCGCCTGGACAAGCACATGGTGTGCGCTGTAGCCGGTATCACTGCCGATGCCAACATTCTCGTCAACTATGCTCGCTCTAGTTCTCAGCAATACCTCTATTCGTATCAGGAACCTTGTCCCGTGGAGCACTTGGTGAGGACGATGTGCGATTTGAAGCAAGGCTACACCCAGTATGGTGGTCAACGTCCCTTCGGCGTCTCCTTCATCTACGCGGGGTGGGACAAGCATCTCGGATTCCAACTTTACACATCGGACCCAAGCGGCAACTATGGCGGCTGGAAGGCCTTCTCGGTCGGCGCTGGAAAGCAAGCCGCTGAATCCATCCTCAAGAGTGACTACACCGATGGCATGACACTCGAGGACGCCAAGAAGCTCGTCATTAAGATTCTCTCCAAAACTATTGACTCCACATCGCTCAACAGTGAGGTTGGTACGCAATATCCATCGCTTCCCTTTCTTCCCCCTCTTCACTCCTTCTTTGACTCTCCCCAGCTCTT
>Ga0307375_10007255_pt1 | contig 10127 bp, 6 predicted proteins | sample TR1MG_FD_202531 | JGI IMG/M metagenome (GOLD analysis project Ga0307375, IMG submission 202531) | Soil microbial communities from Risofladan, Vaasa, Finland - TR-1 | ecosystem: Environmental > Terrestrial > Soil > Coastal area > Acid sulfate soil | place: Finland: Risofladan, Vaasa | collected...
ATCTCCAGATGCAGTGCGCATCCGTACCTTGAGAACTCAACAGCGTGCTAATAAGTCAATGCCAATGTGGCTCCTCTTGTCATGTCTAAAAACTTTCGGGTTTGTAGCGTGAAAAGGGAGAGACCACGATTAATACCTCAATGAGGTATGGCGAAATACCCTAGTAGCTTGTCTATTAGTTTAAATAGCTATACCCGTTGATTTCCTTTGGTAAAAAGACAAAATATAACGTCAGTTATTAATGTCTGTACGCCAGAAAAAAACTTTCTATGGAGAGTTTGATCCTGGCTCAGGACGAACGCTGGCGGCGTGCTTAACACATGCAAGTCGAGCGATGAAGTTCCTTCGGGAATGAATTAGCGGCGAACGGGTGAGGAACACGTGAGGAATCTGCCTTCTACACTGGGATAACTCCGGGAAACCGGGGCTAATACCGGATATGAAACTTGGTGGCATCATCGAGTTTGGAAAGTTTTTCGGTAGAAGATGACCTCGCGGCCTATCAGCTTGTTGGTGAGGTAATGGCTCACCAAGGCGACGACGGGTAGCCGGCCTGAGAGGGCGACCGGCCACACTGGGACTGAGACACGGCCCAGACTCCTACGGGAGGCAGCAGTGGGGAATATTGGGCAATGGAGGAAACTCTGACCCAGCGACGCCGCGTGCGGGATGAAGGCCTTCGGGTTGTAAACCGCTTTCAGCAGGGAAGAAGCGAAAGTGACGGTACCTGCAGAAGAAGCACCGGCTAACTATGTGCCAGCAGCCGCGGTAATACATAGGGTGCAAGCGTTGTCCGGAATTATTGGGCGTAAAGAGCTCGTAGGTGGTTCGTCACGTCGGATGTGAAAATCTGGGGCTCAACCCCAGACCTGCATTCGATACGGGCGAGCTAGAGTGTGGTAGGGGAGACTGGAATTCCTGGTGTAGCGGTGGAATGCGCAGATATCAGGAGGAACACCAATGGCGAAGGCAGGTCTCTGGGCCATTACTGACACTGAGGAGCGAAAGCGTGGGGAGCGAACAGGATTAGATACCCTGGTAGTCCACGCCGTAAACGGTGGGCACTAGTTGTGGGAACCTTCCACGGTTTCTGCGACGCAGCTAACGCATTAAGTGCCCCGCCTGGGGAGTACGATCGCAAGATTAAAACTCAAAGGAATTGACGGGGCCCCGCACAAGCAGCGGAGCATGCGGCTTAATTCGACGCAACGCGAAGAACCTTACCAAGGCTTGACATATACCGGAATGTGGCAGAGATGTCACAGCCGTAAAAGGTCGGTATACAGGTGGTGCATGGTTGTCGTCAGCTCGTGTCGTGAGATGTTGGGTTAAGTCCCGCAACGAGCGCAACCCTCGTTCTGTGTTGCCAGCATTTAGTTGGGGACTCACAGGAGACTGCCGGGGTCAACTCGGAGGAAGGTGGGGATGACGTCAAATCATCATGCCCCTTATGTCTTGGGCTGCACGCATGCTACAATGGCTGGTACAAAGGGCTGCGATACCGCAAGGTGGAGCGAATCCCAAAAAGCCAGTCTCAGTTCGGATTGGGGTCTGCAACTCGACCCCATGAAGTCGGAGTTGCTAGTAATCGCAGATCAGCAACGCTGCGGTGAATACGTTCCCGGGCCTTGTACACACCGCCCGTCACGTCACGAAAGTCGGTAACACCCGAAGTCAGTGGCCCAACCGCAAGGAGGGAGCTGCCGAAGGTGGGATCGGTGATTGGGACGAAGTCGTAACAAGGTAGCCGTACCGGAAGGTGCGGCTGGATCACCTCCTTTCTAAGGAGTTCCTTAGATGTAAGCGCTTTTGAGCGTCTTACGTGGAGCATTGACTTAGGTTTATTGAATACAACAATCTCTAGTACAACTGAAAACCCTTAGCGTTTACGCGAAGGGTTATTAAGAGTGGAAAGAGCTCTTGTTGTAGGAAGATTCACCAGGCACGTTGTTGGGTCCTGAGGGGACGGCTAGCGCCGCACCTTCTGGACTTAGTAGGCAGGTCAAACCAGATTGACGATTCGTCAGTAAAGGTGGCCAGGGCTTGCTGAGTACCGCCCGTATTTTGAGAACTACACAGTGGACGCGAGCATCTTTGTGGTCAAATTATTAAGTGCACATGGCGGATGCCTTGGCACCAGAAGCCGATGAAGGACGTAGGAGGCTGCGATAAGCCTCGGGGAGCTGTCAACCGAGCTGTGATCCGAGGATTTCCGAATGGGGAAACCCAACCAGAGTAATGTCTGGTTATTCCTGCCCGAACACATAGGGCAGGTAAAGGGAACGTGGGGAAGTGAAACATCTCAGTACCCACAGGAGGAGAAAACAACCGTGATTCCGTTAGTAGTGGCGAGCGAAAGCGGATCAGGCTAAACCGATACTGTGCCAAGCCGGCAGGCGTTGCAGTATCGGGGTCGTGGGACCAGTTAGAGTGGACTGCCGTTCATTCAATGAGTCAAAAATTAACGTTGTAGGTGAAGGACGTGGGAAAGTCCGGCATAGAGGGTGAGACCCCCGTAACCGAAACATCGTTAACTCATTATTGGTATCCCAAGTAATACCGAACTCGAGGAATTCGGTATGAATCTGGCGGGACCACCCGCTAAGCCTAAATACTCTCTGGTGACCGATAGCGGACTAGTACCGTGAGGGAAAGGTGAAAAGAACCCCGTAAGGGGAGTGAAATAGATTCTGAAACCGTGTGCATACAAGCCGTAGGAGCGACGTAAGTTGTGACTGCGTGCCTTTTGAAGAATGAGTCTACGAGTTAGTGTCATGTGGCGAGGTTAACCCGTCGAGGGGAAGCCGTAGCGAAAGCGAGTCTGAATAGGGCGAATGAGTCGCATGATCTAGACCCGAAGCGAGGTGATCTACGCATGGCCAGGTTGAAGCGCGGGTAAGACCGCGTGGAGGACCGAACCCACTAATGTTGAAAAATTAGGGGATGAGCTGTGTGTAGGGGTGAAAGGCCAATCAAACTTCGTGATAGCTGGTTCTCCCCGAAATGCATTTAGGTGCAGCGTTGCGTGTTTCTTGCCGGAGGTAGAGCTACTGGATGGTCGAGGGGGCCTACAAGCTTACCAACATCAGCCAAACTCCGAATGCCGGTAAGTGAGAGCGCAGCAGTGAGACGGCGGGGGATAAGCTTCGTCGTCGAGAGGGAAACAACCCAGAATAGCAACTAAGGTCCCAAAGCGTGTGCTAAGTGGAAAAGGATGTGAAGTCGCATAGACAACCAGGAGGTTGGCTTAGAAGCAGCCACCCTTAAAAGAGTGCGTAATAGCTCACTGGTCAAGTGATTTCGCGCCGACAATGTAACGGGGCTCAAGCACACCACCGACGTTCTATCATTCACGCACTATCCCGGCCGTAAGGTCCAGGAGTGTGGATGGGTAGGGGAGCGTCGTGTGACTGGTGAAGCGGCGGAGGAATCCAGCCGTGGAAGTCACACGAGTGAGAATGTAGACATGAGTAGCGAGAGTTGGGTGAGAAACCCAACCGCCGAAAGACCAAGGGTTCCTGGGCCAGGCTAATCCGCCCAGGGTAAGTCGGGACCTAAGGCGAGGCCGTCAGGCGTAGTCGATGGACAACGGGTTGATATTCCCGTACCCGCTTTAAATCGCCCATAACGAATCCACTAAAACTTTTGTGCCTGAAGTGAGCTCGGCTTTTGTCGAGTGAACGGAGCGCTCAAAGGTGGTGTGGTAGTAGTTAAGCAATGGTGTGACACAGGAAGGCAGTCCAGCCCGGGCGATGGTTGTCCCGGGGTAAGGTCGTAGGGAGAGACGTAGGCAAATCCGCGTCTCACATATCCTGAGAACTGATGCCGAGCCGAATGGCGAAGTGGATGATCCTATGCTGTCGAGAAAAGCATCTAGCGAGATTTAAAGCGGCCCGTACCCGAAACCGACACAGGTGGTCAGGTAGAGAATACCAAGGCGATCGAGAGAATCATGGATAAGGAACTCGGCAAAATGCCCCCGTAACTTCGGGAGAAGGGGGGCCCTTTGGCGTGTAGGAGTTTTCCTCCGAAGCGTTAGAAGGCCGCAGAGACCAGGCTCAAGCGACTGTTTACCAAAAACACAGGTCCGTGCGAAGTTGCAAAACGATGTATACGGACTGACGCCTGCCCGGTGCTGGAAGGTTAAGGGGACTGGTTAGCCGCAAGGCGAAGCTGAGAACTTAAGCCCCAGTAAACGGCGGTGGTAACTATAACCATCCTAAGGTAGCGAAATTCCTTGTCGGGTAAGTTCCGACCTGCACGAATGGCGTAACGACTTGAGCGCTGTCTCATCCGTGAACTCGGCGAAATTGCAATACGAGTAAAGATGCTCGTTACGCGCAGAAAGACGGAAAGACCCCGGGACCTTTACTATATCTTGATATTGGTGTTCGGAACGGTTTGTGTAGCATAGGTGGGAGACTGTGAAGCGGGCACGCCAGTGTTTGTGGAGTCAACGTTGAAATACCACTCTGATCGTTTTGAACTTCTAACCTCGGTCCGTAATCCGGATCAGGGACAGTGTCTGGTGGGTAGTTTGACTGGGGCGGTCGCCTCCCAAAAAGTAACGGAGGCGCTCAAAGGTTCCCTCAACCTGGTTGGTAATCAGGTGTCGAGTGTAAGTGCACAAGGGAGCTTAACTGTGAGACAGACATGTCGAGCAGGTGCGAAAGCAGGAACTAGTGATCCGGCGGTGGCTTGTGGAAGCGCCGTCGCTCAACGGATAAAAGGTACCCCGGGGATAACAGGCTGATCTTGCCCAAGAGTCCATATCGACGGCAAGGTTTGGCACCTCGATGTCGGCTCGTCTCATCCTGGGGCTGGAGTAGGTCCCAAGGGTTGGGCTGTTCGCCCATTAAAGAGGCACGCGAGCTGGGTTCAGAACGTCGTGAGACAGTTCGGTCCCTATCTTCTGTGCGCGCAGGAAACTTGAGAAGGGCTGTCCCTAGTACGAGAGGACCGGGACGGACGAACCTCTGGTGTGTCGGTTGTTCTGCCAAGAGCACCGCCGATTAGCTACGTTCGGAAGGGATAACCGCTGAAAGCATCTAAGCGGGAAGCTCGCTTCGAGATTAGGTTTCCCACCGGTTTACCGGGTAAGGCCCCCAGCCAGACGACTGGGTTGATAGGCCGGAAGTGGAAGAGGCGCAAGCCTTGGAGCTGACCGGTACTAATAGGCCGAGGATTTAACTACAAAGTTGCTACGCGTCCACTGTGTGGTTCTCGAGATACGGTCGAGAACCACGATTGATATCTCAATAGAGTTTCGGCGACCATAGCGTGAGGGAAACACCCGGCTCCATTCCGAACCCGGAAGTTAAGCCTTACAGCGTCGATGGTACTGCACGGGTGACCTTGTGGGAGAGTAGAACGTTGCCGAACATCCTTTATAGAAAGGGGCACTTTTCACTAAGTGCCCCTTTTCTATTTACAGTTAATCCACTCGGAATGGAGCAAGGACATGGAATTACGACGCCCGCCTTCTAAGGGTTCACGTCCTCCATCTGGAGCAACGTCTGGACGTCCTTCAAGTGGAAGGCCCGCATCGGGTCGTCCATCAAGCGGTCGACCGTCTTCTAGTAGCAGTTCATCGCGTCCACAAAGTAGTTCTGATCGTCCTCGGTCGGATAGTCCAAGAGGTGGACGACCGGAGCGCGCTGGTGCAACTCGTCCTGGCATTTCCAAAACTGCTGGAGACCGAAGTGGCCGTCCCGTTTCACCGCGGACACCCATGGGACGCTCGCAAGACCCAACGCGTTTTCGCCCACGGATTGTTGAACCTTTAATTCCCGATGAAGTAACTGGGGAAGAATTAGAAAAGTCAGCACGAGCGGAATTACTTTCGCTTTCTGCCGATAATGCAAAGGTTGTATCCCGACACTTGGTTTGTGTCGGATTGTTTATCGACTCAGATCCAGAACGTGCGTATTTGCACGCAATGGCAGCGGCGCATCATGCAGGCCGCTTGGCTGTTGCCCGCGAAACTGCTGGATATGCGGCCTATAGGGCCGGTAAATATGAAATTGCGCTTCGCGAACTTCGGGCGGCCCACAGAATCTCAGGGGATGTTTCGACTTGGCCCGTGATGGCCGACTGCGAACGTGGTTTAGGTAGACCGCTGAAAGCTTTGGAAATGGCGGGGTCCCCAGAGGTTTCTAAACTTGAAAAAGCCGAAGAGATTGAAATGCGAATTGTTGCTGCCGGGGCCAGACGCGATCTGCGCGAAATGGACGCGGCCATTATTACTTTAACTTGCAAAGAATTAAAGAATGAGACTGCGGAGTGGTCTGCGCGATTGCGTTACGCATATGCCGATGCCCTCGAAGCAGCAGGTCGTTCTGCAGAGGCACGGGAGTGGTTCGCAAAGTGCGCACAGATTGATAGAGATGGCTCCACAGATGCGCTGGAGCGTTCGCAAACTTCTTAACATCCTTTTCACTTTCCCACGGCACCTGACTACCTTTTCGATTGCGTCAGAGAAGCCATAGAACCTTTGCCTTGTAGAAAAGAATTGCTTATCTAGCTCCGACGGCCCTTCAAAACGCTCAGCGCACCAAGACCTGCAACCAACCCGCCGGCAATCATCAGGATCAGAATGAGCTTGGCCAAACCAACCGGCTTGAGCGTGTTGTAGTTACCAAGGTTCTTGTCGAAGACCTTCACGAGTCCGTTGAAGCGCTCCATTGATGCAGGCATCGTTTCAAGGGCCTGGGCAGTTGCCGGAAAGTTGCTTCCAAGGAAGGTCTGCAACTGCTGCGGTGTCATCTTTAGTTGTATGGCAAGGGCAGGGAGCATCTTGGTTTGCATCTCATTACCCATGGCCCCAATCGTCGCCAGCGCCCCAGTCGCGTTGGTTACCAGCGTTTGGGTGTAGACGGGCTTGAGGTTTGCGTTCAACTGGTCAGCATCGGCCGCCTTCGCTGGCAGCGACAAGGCGATCGGCGCAAGCAACAGCAGCAGGCCTACCACGATCGCTGCTGCCCCGCCGGCCTTGGGTGAGCGCAGCATCAGAATCCCGATGAGGAAAACTAGCAAGCCCGTGCCAAAGAGCACCCAGGGGACGGTCGTCGCCGGCAGGCTCTTGGTGGGGATAGCGTCAGCCGATGCGAAGAGAGGCCGCTGCTTATCAAGGGTGTCAATGAGGCCATTGAAAGTGGGAACGACGCTGGGCAGAGCATTCATCCCGGCTGCCACGGCCGGAAAATTCTGGGACACGAAAGTGTTGAACTGCGCCGGGGTCATCTTCAACTGCTGGCTCAAAGCAGGGGCGAGTTTGGTGGTGAACTCGCTCTGTACCGCTGAAAGACCAGTGATGTCGGCACGCGCGGTGTCTATTGCACTCTGTGTCAATGCCGGGCGGAAGTCGACGATCAGGTTCTCGAAGGCTGGTCCGACGGCGAACAGATTGCTGATGAGCGTGATCGCGACCAGGCCAGCGCCGATCAACATCACAAATACCGCGAATGCTTTACCCAAAGGGCCAGACCCTGATAAAGGAATGGCCGCTGACGTTCCTGGTTTGGAGGTTGTGCTCATCATCCCTGATTCTCGTTTCGCTAGTCGATCATGAATCATCCGACACCGGTTCATGTTCCAAGCGGTCGATAATTTGATGGACCGCAAGTGTGCGACTTAAGTCCCGATAAATCTAAACCTACAACCGCATCTTGAGGGACAGTAGAAGGAGTCAGTGTTGGTTTCATCACTTGCCACACGTTGGGCTCAGCCTCTGAAGCCGGTCTGAGGTTCTCCTCCAGTAGAAGTAGTACCTAACCCCGGCCGATGTATGGCATTTTTGTTGCCATAACCGTCATGAATTGCACGTTTGCATTTAGTGGCAACCCTGCCATATACAAAACCGCATCTGCGACAATTTGCGGATTAATTGTGGGCTCCACCATCTGTGTGCCATTTGGTTGCATCGCGCCAGCACGTTGGACTGAAGCCATACCGGTATCGGCATTACCAATATCAATCTGACCACATGCGATGTTGAATTCTCTTCCGTCAAGGGATGCGGATCTAGTTAGCCCCGTTACCGCATGTTTGGTTGCAGTGTATGGTCCTGAATTTGGACGTGGGACATGAGCCGAAATGGAGCCATTATTAATAATTCGACCACCTTGTGGGTTCTGTGATTTCATCAAGGCAAATGCTTGTTGGATACCGTAAAAAACTCCACTCATGTTTATATCAACAATTTGACGCCATTCTTCAACGCTTAACTCATCAATCGGTACACCGCGCGTTGGAATTCCAGCGTTATTGAAAAGTAAATCAAGGCGGCCAAATTTGCTCTTAACTTGCGCGAACATTGCGCGAACTGACTCTGGATCACTCACATCGCAAGTAATAGCAACTGCGCCATTTCCAGCCTCTTTTGCTACCGATTCAATAGCAGCTTTATCACGACCTGTTACAACGACGGTCCATCCTTTGGCCGCCAAGGAAATACTTGTTACGCGACCTATCCCACGCCCAGCACCAGTAACGACTGCAATCTGACTCATTTTTCTAACCCCGGAATCTCTCCACCTAGTTCATCTTGAATATGAACTCGGATTATCTCATCAAAAGTCTCCTCGCTCTTGAATCCGAGGGCTTTTGCGCGCGCACTTGTAAATGGTGGGGGATTCCAATTGGCCACCATCTTCTCAACAAATGGATCTCGCTCCTCTTTAATTAGCGAGACAATCCTCGCGCCAGCCACTCGGCCTAATGCATCAATCTCATCACCAAGTGATGCGGCAACTCCAGGCATCATTAAACATCTGCGATCACCTAACAGCGATGTGTCTAGTGTTGCAGCGTTGATTAGAAAACCAACTGCAGATCTTGGAGATGCGAATATATTTGTAACCTCTTTGCCTGCAGGAAGTATGGCTTCAAGTCCGACTAGCGGTTCACGGATAATATTTGAAAATAACCCAGATGCTGCTTGGTTTGGCAAGCCTGGTCTGACACAAATCGTTGGAAGACGAAGTCCAATTCCATCTAGAAATCCGCGCCTGCTGTAATCATTTAGCAGGAGTTCGCCAATCGCTTTTTGGGCACCATAGCTAGTTCTTGGTTGTAAATGGAAATCATCACCAACAATATCTGGATATGGCCCACCATAAACTGCCACCGATGAAGTGAACACAACTCTTGGGCAATACCCATCACCAATTTTTCTAATTGCTTCAAATAAGTTTCGAGTCCCGTCTACATTTACTCGGTAGCCTTTTTCAAAATCAGCTTCAGCCTCGCCAGAAACTATTGCTGCAAGGTGAAAAATTATATCGACTTTGCTTCCTACGAGAGATTCAGCAACACCATTTGAAGTTATATCTGCAACCTTGGCGATGATTTCAAAACTGGCACCCGATGGAATCTTTGGCTCGATAAAAGCATCGGCAAGAATAATCTGATCGATCTTCTTTCCAACTAATTGTCCGGTTTTAGCGAGTTCAGTAACAAGTTTCTGGCCAAGCATTCCGCCGCCACCAACAATAAGTATTCGCATTCGGTAACGATAGTGGATCTAGTGTTTTTTATTGTCTAGTAGATTGTAAAAATAGCAAGAGTGAATGCGGGAGCAATTGAAGCATTGAGTCGGTCTAAAAGGGTTTGCCGAAACCTTGACACGGCCCAGTTGTCGATTTAATCTCTCTCATTGGTTGGTAATCTTTTTTTGATACTTTGGGGGTTCTGTGGGATACGAGAGCATAATGCGCGATGATGCACACGCGCTGCAGTCAGATCTGATTGAGTTGCGGCATCGTCTCCACCGACGACCTGAGTTAGGGTTGTACTTGCCAGAAACCCAGAAGATGGTGCTGTCGGAGTTGGATGGACTTGGGTTGGAAATCAGTGTTGGTAAGGCGCTCTCGTCAGTGACTGCGGTACTGCGTGGATCAAAACCCGGAGCGGCCGTACTGCTTCGCGCGGATATGGACGCCCTACCCGTCACTGAAGCCACAGGCGTTGACTTCTCAAGCACGATCGATGGCGCCATGCATGCATGTGGCCATGATTTACATACTGCAATGCTCATTGGAGCTGCCAGGCTCCTGGCTGCTCATCGTGACCAACTCGAAGGCGATGTAGTTTTCATGTTTCAACCTGGCGAAGAAGGGTGGGACGGG
>Ga0307375_10007257_pt1 | contig 10126 bp, 12 predicted proteins | sample TR1MG_FD_202531 | JGI IMG/M metagenome (GOLD analysis project Ga0307375, IMG submission 202531) | Soil microbial communities from Risofladan, Vaasa, Finland - TR-1 | ecosystem: Environmental > Terrestrial > Soil > Coastal area > Acid sulfate soil | place: Finland: Risofladan, Vaasa | collected...
ATTTGTAAAGAATTGCCAATATCTTTGTCAGAAATTATAGATGCATAAGTGCAAGGTGTAAAATTACTTGCATTACCATCATTAACGTGTAATGTTTTTTCAGGACTTGTTGTTCCTATTCCAACATTATTCATAAAATAATTTTCAGAACCTGACTGTCTAATACTACCAGTAAAATTATGTATGTCGTCAGCAGAATTACCAAATTTGGTTGAACCAGATGAATAAAGTATTGACGATGAAACATACTCAGTATGAAATTCTTCAGCAGTTATTATTCCATTGACATCTAAATTACCTTCAAATATACCTGAACCAGTTACATGAAATTCTGCTTGTGGATCAGTTGTTCCTATTCCAACTCTACCTTCACCACCTTTGGTTTGCAAACAAAGAGAACCAGTCCCAGAATTGTAAATATAAATATCTTCGTTGTTAGTTTGATTTGTAATATTGGCATCGCCGTTAGAATAACCTGCAAATAAAGTTTTACAATAAGCATTTCCATCAATATAGGCATCGGCATCTATAAATGTAGTTCCGTGGACTTCTAATTGAAAGTCTGGGTTTAAAGTATTGATACCAATATTACCACCAGAAACTACTAACGCGTGCTTAGTATCATATATATGAAATTTTCCATCAGGTTCAGTAGTTCCAATTCCTACTGAACCAGTAATTACAGCATCACCATGAACTTCTAATTTTACGGATGGGTCTTCAGTTCCGATTCCGACATTTCTTCCCAACCCTCTTGTTTGAAAACAAATAGAACCTGAACCACCATTATATATATAAAAATTACTATGCCAATAAGCAGACTGATGGTTTGTAATTGTGGGTTGGCCACCATATCCTAAAAATAATCGCTGTGTATATAAATCGTTAAAGAGATATAATTCATCCTTGAAATATGAGTTTCCATTAACATAAAAATCAAAAGAAGGGCTAGCACTAGTTCCAATAGCAACGTGACTACCAGAAACATTTAGAGCGTGTCTTGTGTCATAAACATCAAATTTTCCAATAGGACTTGAGGTTCCAATTCCTACATTACCAGTTGGTAGTATTGTAAGCAAATCACTTGTGCCTAAATTAGCAAAAGCAGATGCTGCATAAGCTATACGAAATGAATTCCCTACTGCCGTTTGTCCAACAGCCCAAGAATATTCAGGAGCAGTCCAAGTTCCACCATTATTAAATCTTACAAAACCTGGGCAATTACCATCATTATTAACGTCAGACCACATATTTAATATAGCAACACCATCATCAGAAATTATAGCTTCTCCATCTACCGGATATCCAGGAGTTGTTGCATGAAGATGGAATTTAACTTGAGGAGTCTCAGTTCCTATTCCAACATAACCAGCTTCATCAATTTTCATTGCAGTAATAGTAGAACTACCAGTATCTTGAACATTGAAAAATAATCTGCTTCCACCACCAGCACCATTAGCATCTGGAAATTGAGCACCAATTTGAGCTTTTGCTGTATCGTTTGAATTGAGGAATCCAAGTCTTGCAGTGTTTCTATTTGTGTTAGTTTTATTTTGTATTGCTATAAAATTAGCATCAAAATTAGTTGTTGCTGTTTGACCAGAACTAGCCATTGTATGAAATGTGTATGCTGGATTTGTTGTTCCTATTCCGACATTATTTAAGAAATAACTTTCAGAACCAGATTGCCTTATACTTCCAGTAAAATTATGTATGTCGTCACCAGAGTCGCCAAAGGTGGTTGAGCCAGTAATTACAGCATCACCGTGAACTTCTAATTTTTCACTTGGATTGGTTGTTCCTATTCCTAAATAACCATCTTCGCTGATTCTCATTCTTTCAGCAAAATTGTTTCCAACACGAGTAGAGAAATACATGTAAGACTCTACTCCATGTGATGTTCCACCTAATACACCAATAGCACCATAATCAGTTGCAGCAGATTGTTTGAAACTAATATGAGCGCCGCGGTCAGTTCCAGTTGATGCCCAGTCATGTAATTGTATTAATTCAATATCACCAGCACCATAACTATATAAACGCAACGGCGTATAAGTCGCCACATTATCTTGTCCAATTAAAACACTTCCAGTAAATGTATGTAAGTTTGTTCTACTGCTACCAAAAAATGTTTCACCGTGAACGTGTAATGGTTTTCTTGGACTTGTAGTTCCGATTCCGACATTACTCATTCTATGAATTTCTCCACCAGAACCAGTCCAAAAAGAACCAGAACCAGGAGTAATATTTTTTAACCCAGAACCATCACCATAATAAATACCACTTGCGGAAATATTACCTTCAACAGTTAATTTTTCAGGAGGCAGAAGATTTCCTATTCCTACATTTCCACTTATATTTGCATTCCCATGAACTGTAAGACTTCCAGAAATAACAGTATCGCCCGCAGAATCAACAAGGAAAATATTTTTTCTTGTCGTCACACCAGATCCGCTACCAATAATAAACATTGCTGTTGACGATGATACATTATATTTTCCAAATATAGATTGATGTTGACCAATAGCATCCAAACCTTGACCAGCACCTATAAACGAATAATCATTTCTAATAATATTATTATTTCCACCTCCAAGAAAAGAAGTATCGCTTCTAATAATATTATCATTTCCACCACCAATATAAGAATAACTTCCAGTAATTTTACTTTGATTCCCACCAATAATAAAAGAATAACTTCCAGATAACCCGCCACCAAAACCATTAAAAATTCCGCTATAATTACCACCATTTATTTTATTTTTATTGCCACCAACAATTGTAGCATATGCTGCATCATATATTTCATTTCTTAATCCAGAACCTATAAAAGCATAAGTTGAACCGGCTTCTATATCATTATCATAACCACCAGCAATTACAGCATATGAAGATTGTGAAATAATATTTTCACGGCCGCCGCCAATTACAGAATAATCTGATTGTCCGTTTACTAAAATCTCATTACCTCGGCCGCAACCAATAAAACCAAGTTCCGAATTTACAACATTGTAAATACCTCCGACTATAGCTCCATTATCAGCACCAATTTCATTACTGTCGCCACCTACAATAACACCATAAGATGCTGTATTAACAACATTGCCATAACCACCACCGATAAAACTATCATAATATCCGCCGCCGATTTCATTATATTCACCACCAACGATTACATCCGCATATTCATAATCACCAATATGGTTTGAATATCCACCACCAAGAACATTATAATATGTTTCTGCACCAATTATATTATTTACACCGCCCAAAATTGATGAATTTATTGTTTCATTTCCAATATTAGTACCATCTCCTATAGCAATTGAATCTACTACATCAGTACCAATTGTACCACCTAATAATGTAACATTACCATTGTTTTGATTAAAACTTCCAGTTATATAAACAGCACTTACTCTGCGAATACCAGCACTACTTCCAGTCCAATATCCACCAAATTGAGCAAAATCTGCGTGTGACGCAGAAATAGCATAGGAAGATGAATAAACACTAGACGACACCGCTGCTATATCAATAGCATCTGCAATAGACATTGACGGATTTATCTGAGAAGTTTCCCAATATCCATCAGATGGAAGTCCTACTTGAATATCACTGCCGCTTAAATGTAATTGTTTATAATTTAATTTAGCCATTACTTTTTAATCCTTAATTAAATTTTCCCCAGATTACTACTTCATCTGTATTAGTTACTTCATAACCCAAACTTCCAGTATTAGCAGTTATAATAAAATCAGTTCCGGCTTGTTGTATTGTAAATGCATCATGTTCCATATATTGACCATTACAAAATGCAAGATAATCATCTTCATTTGTATCAGTTAATCCAGCTGGAGCCGACGAAGTATAAACACTATCATAAGTAATAATAGAATTTCCATCAGTCGTTACTATACTTGAGGATGGCGCAGTTAATGTTGAGTAAACTTTTTGTTTTCGTAAATATAATACTCTTTCAGTAAAGGGAGCGATAAGAGAATTTACTAAATCAGTAATTGTTTGATTTCCTTTTGCAGCTGGTTGTTTGTTTGTCGTAACTAAAATCCGTTGACATAATGGATCAGTTTTAGCAAGTAACATAATATCCACTTCAGTTTCAGTATCTAATATAATCTGTTGTTTTGTATATGATTTTTGAGTCGTAATTTGGTCGTTAGCAACTTCTGGAATTAAAAATCCTCTGATCTCTAATGTAAAATTACTTCTAACTATTCTTCCTTTTTCAGTCGAAACTTCTACGTTCTGCTCAAAAGAATCAATCTTTGCTTTAAACTTAAACTTTTTTTCATCTCCCCAATACTGACCTTCCCAATATTGTAATATTTCCACAATTTTATTCATTTGTGTTACGTAGGATGTCCATATCGAACATTCATAACTTAAAATAATATAATCAGGAACTACAACGTTGTATAATTCATATGTCGGCTTAATATTATGAATTAATGAAAAGCGGTCATATTTATTGTGTTCGTTTGAATATTTTTTGGGAAATGTATGAACAATATTTCTATCAGCTTTATCAACTGGAACAGAATCATCCCTTGCTATTCCTGTACGCCTAAACATTACTGCTGGAGCAATAATTTTTCCCTTTTTATCTCGAGCATATCCACGAACTTGTATTTGTGACCAAAATTCAGGGTCTCCATACATAACAGGAACATCCAATAATATACCATTCTCAATAACTCTTGGTTTAATTACCTGCTTGAAAAAAAACATTATAGTTTCATCAATATCCTGTAAATCAATTGCTATATTTTTTATGGTGTCGTCGTCTCTACGAATTTGTTTGGCTCTGTTATCTTTATCTGGTATTTGATTAAATCGAGGAGTACCATCATATTTCGTTCTATGAATTCTACTTACAGGTTTTTGTCTTACAGGCTTGTCATTTATTGCCATTCATTGTCTCCATTACATTCTTTGATCATTGTTACCAACTCGAATATTTTCAAGATTTAGTTTGTCGCGTTGAGTCATGTTAGCCGAACAAACAATAGAAAAATTCTTATATGTGTTTCCACCTATAAGCTGATTTTCTACTATTCCGTTGACTTCATAATATGCTTCATTCCACTCAACAATGTCTCCAACCTCCGGATAAAAACCACGAGCAGCTATCATCTCACGATGAAATGCAATTGTTATGCTTTGATCAACAAGAGGACCAAATCCGTCAGATGAATCAGTAACCTGTTCCTCATGCGTTACTAAAGCACCAATCTGTAATCCTTTAGTGTATGTCTTTTCAGTCGACTCACCATAAATGTTCGCCGGACTTTCAGTACTAATTTTATATACTGTAACTGGAGTTTGAATTATACGATTTAATAATTCGTTATTAATAGAATTAAAAAATTTTATATCCTTTCGTCTATTGAAGAGTGATTTAGCCATTTTATATCCTTATGCTACAATAATTCCTCTCGGAGGTGGTATGTTTTTTAATGTGTTGCTCATTGCTTCTTCTTGTGCCGTCTTCTTTTCCCACTGAGATTGCATTGATGCGTCCTCTAAAGTTTCTCTTAATTGTGTAATAAGAAGTTCCTTTTCTTGTTGTGCCTCACTCCTCAATGTATCACCATCAAGAGTTACTTCTGCATTAGGAATAGGAATTTGTTGATACTTCCCACGTACATGCCCAAGCGTTTCCTTTGCACAAGCTAAAGCATACTTTCTAATCCAATATTTTCCTGGTTGATTTATTGTATTATAATCAATTTGTTGATACTGAATGTTCGAGTAATCAGATTGAACCTGGCTCGAAGATGCTGTCAGATTCTGTTCGCTCAAAGAACCAGTAGTTCCTTGAACTGTAACTGCATCTCTATCTGTAATTATGATGTACTCAAACCATACATTGTATGCTGATGTTGGTATAGGAAATATTTTTAATACATTATTTTTTAGCTCAAATGAATAAGCCGAACGACGTATTTGATCATTTAATTCAACTGATTGAACTCGTAATAAATCTTCATAAATAGGAAACATTACATATTCAATGGCTGGTTGCCAACCACCCCAACCAAACTCGTCCATAAGATTATTTCTAGCAATACCAGTTTCAACAAAGGGATCATAATATCTTGAAACGGCCGGGCGACCTTCATGAAAAATTCTCTTAATTTCTATTGGTTGACCATTAACATTTATAGCAGCCCAATCATTTAAATCATAATCTTGTTTTCCGGCTGTTACTTCAACACTTCCACTGTGCCATGTTACATTTCCACCAGCACCAGCCTCAGCACCGTATGCTTTAGCAAGCCGAACAACCTGAGATACACCAGGACTTATTATTGTTTTTTGAGTTAAATTTATATCAGTTGAAATTCCTTGTACTGCTAAACGATTTTCACGAATATTAAATTGATTTACCTGATTAGTAAATTCACTTACTGACTCTTCAAAACACTCGTAAAATTCATAATCAACCATTTCAATTTCGATCACCGGATACCCAAGACGACGAGCAGCCCATATAGAAAAATTCCTTGCATCCTTTGTAAATACAGAATCATTATCATAAAAACCAAACGCAGTGCTTCCAGATACTGTGCCAGGATTATTATCCCAAATTTCGGCTTCTTCAAATACAGGCATTATTTTTCTCCAATTAAATATTATCTATCACATATAAATATAAAAAAACAATAAAATGTAAAATACAGGCAATAAAAAACCCTCAACCATTAAATAATAATTGAGGGTTTCAGGAGTAAAAATAACTTATGTCAAAATAACCAAACGTTCCATTTTGGATATTTTACTTTTAATATTTTAAAAGCCTTTTCGTTAGCTTCATTTTCATCTCGAGCTTCAACAACAAACTCTTCTAACCAACGAACTGTACTCGTAATTCCGGAGTTACAAACAGTTCCATTATCATAAACATATATCATTGGTTCAATATGAAATGTTTTGTATCGCTTAAATCTTCTGGTAAATTTTTTCATTTTAAAATCTCTGTTATTGCACAATAACCTCTATATCCAGTCGCAGACTTGGCTCGATAAAACATAAAAGTTTTTTCCTTACCGTTAAGCATTAAATCAAATGTTGTCCAACCATTTCCAAGTTCAACAATATTTGTTGCTCTATCGGGTAATATATTAGTATCTTCAGATTCTACTGTTGTACATCCAATTAAAAAAATAACCATTAAAACTAAAAAAATAAATTTCATTTTATTCTCCTTAATTTTTAAATAATTTTATTATTTTATTTCTTCGAAACGAAACATTTACCACAAAATTCATTTGAGTGTAATCCATCGATTCTCCACTTATGCGTTCCACCATTCGGACATTCTTCATTCACTCCTTTTCTTTTTTGTTCATCTGAAATTATTTGAAACTTCTTTTTAATTACAGACCTACACCTCAAATTCCGACATCGATGCATCGTTACAAATTCTTTCATTCCAACGTTACATATCGGACATAATGGTTCTATATCTTTTTCTAATATATTATCTTTCATTTTTTAATTTTCCCCATATCCTCTTCAAATGAAGATGTGAATTTATCAAATAGTATTATAGTAAACAATCCTTTTAAAAATTAAACACTTAATATAAAAACCACCAAATTTTTTATAACCAAACGTTTGTATAAGTTCCCATTGTTCTCCACCCATAAATTCTAAATAGTCATTAAGATCATTTGCCCAAGATTTGGTTCTTGCGTCAGTTTCATCAAAACCAATAATAAATTTTTTGTGAACTGTTAAATATTCAACTCTTGTCATTTTAATTTTCCTCCCCTTCAAATGAAGATATGAATTTTGTACAGAAAATAACCCAAAAACTTGCCCAAAAAATTATATAACCAATCACAAAAATCCAAAGAGGTGATAAAAGCCAAACAGTACCCCACTCAATAATACCTTGCGCTCTAAACAATACAAACCATAAAGTTAATGCAATTGATGAAACAAATAAAGGTAAACTCATTTTAATTTCTCCTTTAACATATTATCAAGATATTTTTTATAAAATTTGGGAATGTATGAACCCAAAAATTTTCTATCTTCTTTTATAAGAGGTTGTCCGTCATTCTCTTCCTTTTCTATGTCGACTATAACTGCTTTAGGAATATGTTGTAAATCCTTCATTTCATATAAAATTTCAATACCTTGTTCTTTTAAAGCCTGAATGGCATGCTCAATGCGAGCCTCAGTAACAAAATCAACAAATTTAGAAACAAAATTGTTAATTGGTCTTTCTGTTTTATGCTTACCTTGTTTTTGTTCAGAATATTTTTTCGTCTTATACTTAATAATAAGACGAGACGAAAATCTCCACCAATTAGGAATTTCAAGTGGAGTTATTACTACACCTTCAATATATGGTTCATTTGCTACACTAGATTTCATATTTTCTATATCTAAATTTAATGCCTCTTTTATAGTCATTTGACCAATAATAGGAATTTCTTCAATTCCTATATGTTGAAATACTAAATATTTATCATTTGGACTCATATATTTATCATTTGTTTTAATATCAAACCACAAAACATTTAAACCATCATTTATATTTGGATACGTAAACCCCTTTTGCATTCCATTACCAAATAATTCGCCAAAAAATGTAATATTCTTTTGTTTATATTTTGGAAGTTTTTTCAGTTCACGAATATAAACATGAATAACTTTTATTTCATTTTTAGTCAAATCAGACAATTTATACCAGTTAGGATGTTTTTCAAATTTACGAAATAATTGATTTTTCTGACCAATCCATTCACCCTTACCATCAATACCGACACGAAAATTTTCACCATGAATTTTTTCGGTAACTATAGCAGGAGTGTTAAATAACTTTTCATGGTTTTCAACATCTAATCTTAATAACATTCCGTTGAGACCACTAGTGTTCATAATTTCAGAATATTTTATACTCATTTATTTTCTCCTGTTTCAATTACCATTCTTCTATAACTTTTTCAATATAAATTTTTGTATCATTGTGTATCGGTATCCGATCCTTTCTTTTTTCATACCACAATTTTACATGATTCCAGTTTCCAGTACATGCTCGCCCAGCACCTATCCAATCGGCTGCCATTTCCTTCACATATTTCTTTGGCATTTTCATTGGTATTTCTCTGCCATCGTCACAAAATAAAATCCAATACTGGTAATGATGCTTATTTCGTTTTTGATGATAATTCCAAGCAACATTAAACTCTTCACTTTCATTATACTGTTTGCTTCCATCTGGTTTATAAAATGTTCTAACATACGGTGACCACTCAGATGGTAAAAATTTACTCATATCATGAATAATAGCACGCCAAAGAGATGCTTTTATTTTATAAGATGCTATAAAAACAAACCACTTATGTCTTAATACATATTTTAAATATGCTAAATGTCTTTTCATAATTATTATCTCTCCCTTACAATTTTATCCTATTTTTTTACTCATCTTATATTCACGACCACATTCTCCACATCTGAATATATTGTAAGAAAAATAAGAATTCCAATGATAAATATTTTTTCCTTTACAATCTATACAGACAGAAGGAACTTCTGTTACGTGTATTGGTTTAGATTTATCATTCTTGTAAATTTTATTTAATTTTTCGTTCATTTTTATTTCCTTTAAATTGTTTTACACAATTCTTGAAATATCCATTCATACGAGTCTCCAGTACGACCCTTTGCTGTTCCATATGGTATATCTGGTAAATAATACTGAAATAATTTATCATATAATTCATTATAATCTTCTAATTCCACTTCATTATTAATTATTTTCCGTACTATTTCAATTTCGTCTGGTGTTAATATTGTTTTTAAAATTTTCATTTTTTTCCTTCGTTGCGTCAATGTTTCCTATCATTTTATTTTCCCTTTATACTAAATAATCTACACCATAAACATTTGTTCCTTTAAGAGGATCATCGTTATAAATATTTCCTCTTTCCCTTTTCTTCGGCTCAGGAGCTCTCCATGTAGCCGGTTTTATAATCGCACCAGTTTTTTTATCAATAAAAGCATATACAAATTCTTGTGTTCCAATTTTAACAATTTTATCATAAACACGACCATACTTAACTTCAAAATCACCTGGAGTTAAATT
>Ga0307375_10007259_pt1 | contig 10125 bp, 4 predicted proteins | sample TR1MG_FD_202531 | JGI IMG/M metagenome (GOLD analysis project Ga0307375, IMG submission 202531) | Soil microbial communities from Risofladan, Vaasa, Finland - TR-1 | ecosystem: Environmental > Terrestrial > Soil > Coastal area > Acid sulfate soil | place: Finland: Risofladan, Vaasa | collected...
CAGGACTGAGCGTAGTAGCGCTTCTCCTTCCGCAGCGTCTCAAGCTGAGCATCGAGCGCGCGCTCGGCTGCCGCGTATCGGTCGGCGAAGCCGCCGGTGGCGATGTAGTCGTAAACCTTGGTGGCCGCGTCGTCCCGTCCGGCGCTGGCGAGCCTGTGCCGCCAGGCGGTGGTGATCGCCTCGCGAAGTCCGGCGGCGAGCGTCGGGGCGTGCACGAAGTCGGTCACCCAGATACCGTCGACGAGCCCGGAGCTGTCCATGCCTGCTGGCAGCTCCGCGGAGACGATCACGCCCAGACTCGCGCCGGCCTTCGCGACGTCGTCGGCGAGCTTGCCGATCCAGGTCCCGCTCCAGCTCGCGGCGCGCTTGCACTCCCACAGGATTACGCCGCAGTCACGGCCGCTGAGCCCCACCGCCTGGGAGACGTCGGCACCCGCCATCCCGCGCGGGGTGACCGTGATCTCGTCGGCGGGGAAGCGCCGCCGCAGTTCCTCTGCGAACAGGTCCTGCCGGGTGAAGCCCTCTTCCTGCCGCGAGCCGGTGGCACCTTTGCGCCGTGCCTCATCGAGCTGGGTATTCACCCGGTTGAGCTTCTCCTCCAGCTCGCGGATCTGCACCGCGTGCGCCTCGTCCTTCTGGCGCAGTTCTGCCCCGAAGCGCTCCTGGCTATTCCGCGTGGCCTCGTCCCGCTCCTGCTTGCGGATCTCGTCGCGCATCCGCTCCTTCTCGGCCTGCAGGGCATCCCGGTCATCCTCCAGCTTCCGCCGTTCCTGGCGAAGCTCGACCTCGGTCCCCCGGAGCTTCTTGATCACCTCGGAGTCCTGCTGGAGGGCCATGTCCTGCTCGCTGAGCCTGCTCTGCAATTCCTCGATGTCGTGTGCGTGCTGCGCCTGCACGTCCTTGGCGATCTGCTCCCGGAGCGCAGGCTCTTTGCCGGCCAGAACGTGGCCGGCCAGTTCCTCGGCCAGGGCGTCGGTGAGCGGGAACTGCTGACCGCAGCGCGGGCAGGTGACGAGCTGATCATGAGATTCCCTGATCGAGCTGTCGGTGGGCGGGATGGGGTGCGGCGCGGACATGGTGCCTCCTGCGGTGACTGGTGCCCGGACCGGCCGGGCGGACTGTCGAATGAGTGAGCGTGAGAGAGAGCCGGCCGCTGGCGGCCCCCTGAACGCCGGCGGCCGGCGTGCTCAGAACTTCCAGTAGGCCAGCGGCTGGCCGTCCAGGTTCGGGGCGTAGACGATCTCGCCGTTCGGGGAGGGCAGGTCGAACACCAGCCACCCGCTGGCCTTTTCCCCGGCGTTCAGGGTGGCGACGCTCAGCTCGGCAGAGCTGTCTGGCCCTTCGTAGGCGTTGCCGCCGCCTTCGTCGTAGTGGGTGCTGCCGCTCAGCGCGTAGAAGTCCAGCGGGTTGACGTCGAACCCGCTGGACAGGCCCACCGACCCGGTCACGGTCACGTGGACGGCGACGAAGTAGCCGTTCTGCGGGCCGTCGGAGTACTGATCGACGGCTTGCGTCGCGACGACCCGCTTATCCAGCGTGATGGTCGCGGCGTCGGCCCCGTCCTGGCTGATGGAAGCCGCGTCGCCCAGCTGCAGGTTCACCGGGCCGGCATGCGTGGGAGTACCGGCGGTGCCGGCCGGCGCGCTGGCGGGCGCGGGCTGCTGGCTGCTGGCCGAGTTCGGGTTGGCGACCTGGTTGGCCGCGCTGCCCAGGATCGCCGCGCAGCCGACCAGGCCGCTGATGAGCGCGACGACCGCCACGCTGATCCCGATCAGCCAGTTCCGCAGCCGGTGAGTCTTGTTCCGCGCAGGCATCGGCGGAGTGATCATGTCCGGGTCCTTTCTCCGTGTTCGGTTGTGCCATGACCGTAGAGATGAACCTGAATTTGCTCACGTTCAGTTATTGATAAGAGGGGTTATCAATGACGCATCTACCGAGGAAGTCTTGAGGGCTACAGTGGCCGCACGCACACGCCGCGATGGCTGTGCCGGTCCCGAGCACCTGGATGGTGAGCATGGCTGCCGAGTCGCCTGCGCCGACGGCGTCCGGCGGCCCCCGCGGCCCGCTGCTCATGTCCATGACCGAGATCGCTGAGCTCGCTCAGGTCAAGCGTCCGGTCGTGACCACATGGCGGCGCCGTTACCCGGACTTTCCCAAGCCGGCCGACGGCGATGCTACGAGCCCTCTGTTCGACTCGCGCCAGGTGGCCGAGTGGCTGATCGGGACGGGGCGGGACCCAGCGGGCCGGATCGAGGCAGACCTCCGCCTGCACGCACTGGCTGGCCTGGGCACCGGGCTGCCGCCGTCGGACCTGTTGGCGCTGCTGACCGCGCTGATCTGCCTGCGGGATCAGGACGGCGAGCCGGCCGCCGCCGCGCACGGTGACCTGCGCGGCGACCTGCTGCGCCGCGCGGCTCGCCTGGATCCTCGCGACTCGTGCCTGTGCTCCGAGATCGCTCTGCTGCCCGCCGAGGCCAGCCCCCTCGCTGAAGCTGTTGATGAGCTGGTCGAGGCGGCCTGGGGATGCAGGGGGGCGTTCGAGCGGGTCATGGGGGCGGGACAGCGGTTCAAGGCGGGCGGCCTGTATGCGCGCACGGTCGCGCCGGGCCTGGCCCGCCTCGTCGCGGACCTGTCCGGCGCCCGCGAGCATGCCCGCGAGCGCACCGTCACGGTCCGCGACCCGGCGGCCGGGCCAGGCGACCTGCTGGCGGCCGTGGCCGACGCCGCAGGGCCTGACTATCAGCTCATCTTCCAGGCCGCCGAAGCCGACCGCTACCTGGCCCGGCTGGCCGGACGGCGGCTGGCGGTGCACGGCGTGGCCTGGGCCGACCTGAAGCTGGCGACCGGTGAGCAGCCGCCGGAGGACTGGGCCGACCCGGACGTGATCGTCACCCAGGTCCCCTACCTGCCGGGCGAGACGCGTTCCCCGGAGCAGGTGATCGACCGGCTCGACGACATCGCGCTGCGGCTCGCACCAGGCTGTACCGCCGTCGTCCTCGGCCCTGCTGCCGTGCTGGCCGGCGAGTTGCGGCCCTTTTCTCCCGCCGAGCGCACCCGGGGCAGGCTGCTGTCCTCCGGGATGGTGGAGGCGATCATCCGGCTGCCCGGCGGGCTCGTACCCTTCCGCCCCGGCTACGACGTCGCCCTGTGGGTGCTGACCTCCGCCTACCAGTCGCCGTACCGGGGCTGGGTACTGCTGGCTGACGTGTCCGACCGGGCGCTGACCGACGAGGTGATCGCGGCGCTGGCGGAGGACGTGGTGACCTGGCGCCGCGATGGTTACCGCCCGCAGGCGCACACCCGCGCCTTTGGGGTGCAGGTCCGGATCGGTGACCTGGTGGACGCCCTGCGACCGCTCACCGCGCGCAGGCCCGCCCGTGGCTCGGCGGCCGTAACGGCCGGCGCGGCGCTGGTCAGTCGCGTCACCGATCTCGAAGCCGAGCTAGACCGGCTCGCCGCGGGCCACCCGGCGGCGCGGCCGCCGATCCGCGGCGGAATCGCGGCCGGCGCCCGGACACCGCCGCCCGCCCAGGCGATCGGCTCGCTGGTGAAGGCCCGGCGCCTGGTGCTCGTGCCGGGCAGTCGGCTGCGCGGTGTCCCCATCGGGCAGGACGGCCATCACGACGTCCTCGGAGTCCCAGAAGTGCTCGGCCGCACCCGCCGCGGTGACCGAAGCATCGACCGGGTCGTGCTGGCCGGGCTGCCCCGGGTCCGGCTGACCGAGCCGGGAGACGTGGTGGTGACGACCGCCCCGGAGTTCGGGGTGCTCGTCGACCACGCCGGGCTGGCCGTCGTCGAGTTCCCCGCCAAGGTGCTGCGGATCCCGGCCGCGGAACGGCAGTCCTTCACGCCGCGCACCCTGGCCGGCCTCCTGGCGGGGCGGATGCCGAGCCTCCGCCCGGCCGGAGCGGTCCGCCCGCCCCTGCGGCTGGAAGACCACGAACTGCCCGCGCTGAGCCCGGCCGAAGTGCAGTTCCTGGATCAACTCCTGGCCGCGCTCGACGCCCGCCAGGAGGCAGCCCGGCAGGAGCTGGACCTGGTCGCCGAATTGCGGGATATCACCACGTCAGGGCTCTCCGATGGGACGCTTACCCTCACCGAGCCGCCGTCCGCCCGAAATGGCCAGTAGGAGACCCATGCCCCCCCGGAAGAAGCAGGGCCAGGTAACGCTGCCTGGCATGACCAGTACCCGCGACCTGCACGACACGCTGTGGAAGGCCGCCGACAAGCTGCGCGGCTCGATGGACGCGTCCCAGTACAAGGACTTCGTCCTGGGAATGGTGTTCCTCAAGTACGTGTCCGACTCGTTCGCGGAGCGCCGGGAGCAGATCCGCGCCGAGGTACTCGCCGCCGGCGTACCCGAGACGCGAATCGAGGCATTCGTCGACGACGTCGACGAGTACAAGCGCGAAGGCGTCTTCTGGGTTCCGGAGAGCGCCCGCTGGGACGTGCTGGCGCAGCAGACCAAGGGCGGGAACCCGGGCGAGGTCCTCGACGGCGCGATGGACTCCATCATGAAGGCGAACGAGTCGCTCACCGGCGTGCTGCCGAAGATCTTCAACCGGGACAACGTGGACCAGCGCCGCCTCGCCGAACTGGTCGACCTGATCGGGGACGCGCGGTTCACCGGGCACGACGGTAAGTCCGCCCGGGATGTACTCGGGGAGGTTTACGAGTACTTCCTCGAGCGCTTCGCCCGCGCCGAGGGCAAGCGCGGCGGCGAGTTCTACACCCCGGCCAGCGTGGTCCGGCTCCTGACAGAGGTGCTGGAGCCATACTCCGGCCGGGTGTATGACCCGTGCTGCGGGTCGGGCGGCATGTTCGTCCAGGCCGAGAAGTTCGTCCTCGCGCACCGTGGCCGCCGCGACGACATCGCGGTCTACGGCCAGGAGTCCAACGAGCGGACCTGGCGGCTAGCCACCATGAACCTGGCCATCCACGGCATCAGCGGCGACCTGAGCACCCGCTGGGAAGACACGTTCCGCGAGGACAAGCACCCGGACATCAAGGCGGACTTCATCCTGGCCAACCCGCCGTTCAACATGTCGGACTGGGCCCGCCGGACCGACGACCCCCGCTGGCGCTACGGCGTGCCGCCGGCCGGCAACGCGAACTTCGCCTGGCTCCAGCACATGATCTACAAACTGGCCGAACGAGGGACCGCGGGTGTGGTCCTCGCCAACGGGTCAATGTCATCCCAGCAGTCCGGCGAGGGCGAGATCCGCGCGGCCATGGTGGAGGCGGACCTGGTCGCGTGCATGATCGCGCTGCCGCCGCAGTTGTTCCGCACGACGCAGATCCCAGCGTGCCTGTGGTTCCTGGCCAAGGACAAAAGCCCGCAGGGCGCAAGGAATCTCGCCGAGCGGCGCGGCGAGATCCTGTTCATCGACGCCCGCACCATGGGCGTTGTGGTTAACCGCACCGAAAGGCACTTCACAGACGAGCAGATCGCCCACATCGCGGACACTTACCACGCCTGGCGCGGGGCTGCTTCGGCCCGAGCGGCGGGCACGACGTATGAGGACGTACCGGGATTCTGCTTCTCCGCTACCACCGAGCAAATCCGCGAGCACTCGCACGTCCTGACACCAGGCAGGTACGTCGGCGCCGCCGAAATCCAAGACGAAGACGACGAGCCCATAGCCGAAAAGATCGAGCGCCTCACCAAGGAACTGCTGATGCACTTCGACGAGTCTGCCCGCCTTGAAAAGATCGTCCGCGCACAGTTGGAGCGCCTTGATGTCTGACGGGGTTCAGAGCACATTCAGAGAGCTCATCGATGCCGGGCACTTGCAAGTCGGTGATGGCTATCGGACCAAGCAGGCTGAGCACGGACGTCCTGGGTTTCCTATCCTCCGAGTTGCGGAAGTCCTGGATGGCCGGATCGATCCAAAGTTCGGAGACTTTGTTAGCGCGGAACACCGTGCTGCAATGGGTTCGAAAATCTCGCGCGCAGGTGACATTGTGCTGACAACGAAAGGTACCGTAGGACGTGTGGCAATGATGCCATCCGAAAGCCCGGAGTTTATATACAGTCCGCAGGTATGTTTCTTTCGCATCACTCCGGCAGGCCCTTTGGCCAATAAGTACCTCTACTACTGGTTCAAGAGCGAGCAATTCTGGTCGCAAGCCCGATCACTTAAAGGGCAGACCGATATGGCTGACTACATAAATCTTGCCGACATCCGGTCACTGCGCATCCTGCTGCCGCCTAAGTCAACGCAGCAATCTGTAGTGTCGGTCCTCGGAGCGCTCGATGACAAAATCGCAATCAATGACCGAGCGTGCCTTGCTCATGAGGAGCTCGCGAGAGCGCGCTTTGAGGAAATGCGGATCGACGTTGACGATGAGTCGGCGGACCAGGTTCCTGTCTCTGAGCTGATCGAATTCAATCCGCGGACGCCCACGATCAGATATGAGGACGCGGTGTTCCTCGAAATGGCCGCTGTTCCGACCAGTTCGGCGCGAGTCATGGATTGGTCCAGGCGCGAGCCCAAGTCCGGCACTCGGTTCATGAATTCTGACACGGTCATGGCCAGGATTACGCCGTGTCTTGAGAACGGGAAGGTCGCATTCATTGATTTCATGAATGACGGCGAGGTCGGTGTTGGCTCGACAGAGTTCATCGTAATGCGCTCCAGGCCGGGTGTCCCTGCACACCTGCCGTACTTCCTTGCCCGCAGCCCAAGATTTCAAGGTCACGCCATACGCAACATGGTCGGGTCATCTGGTCGGCAGCGCGTTGGCGCTGCTCAGCTAGCAGGCTTCCCAATAAGGCGGCCGGACCGTGACCGGCTTTTGGAATTCGGTGATGCGGTCTCGATTTCATTTAGTCATATGAAGTCATTGGGCGCGGAGTCGAGATCTCTTACTAATATGCGCGACATTCTGTTGCCGAGGCTCATGTCGGGGGAGATTCGGGTGCGGGAGGCTGAGCAAATTGTTGAGGGTGCGACGTGAGCGGGTTTACGCGCATGAGCGAGGCTGATTGGGAAGCGCTCGCGATGGACACGCTGGGGGAACTGGCCTGGCAGACGGCTGAGGGGAAGCGGATCGCTCCAGGCTCCGGGGAGCGCCAGTCATGGCGGGAGTTGATCATTCCTGGGCGGCTGCGGGCTGCTATCGAAAGGATCAACCCCGACCTGCCCGCCTCGGCTGTCGAGGAGGCGACGCAGGCGTTGTTGTCGCCGAAATCCCGCGATTCCCGAGGCGAGAATCATGAGGTTCACAAGCACCTGACCGGCGGCATCCGGAGCGTCGTCTACGCCGACGAGCACGGCGCGGAGCACAACCCCACGATACGGCTGATCGATTATGTCGACCCGTACGCCAACGACTTCCTGGCCGTTAACCAGGTCGTCGTCACCGATGGGGATCACCGGCGCCGGTTCGACCTCGTTCTGTATGTCAACGGGATGCCGCTGGGCGTCATCGAGCTGAAGAAGGCCGGGGACGAGAATGCGGGCCTGGAGGGCGCGCACGCGCAGGTGATGACCTACGTGGAGGAACTGCCGCTGGCGTTCCGCTGCAATGTGGCGTGCGTGGTGAGTGACGGGATCAGGGCCAGGTACGGGACCGCGTTCACGCCGTTCGAGCATTTCGCGCCGTGGAACGTGGACGACGACGGCAGGCCGGTTCCGCAGCCCGGCGCCACCGACGCCGACCTGGCGATCAACCTGCTGCTGCACGGCCTGTTCGAGCAGCGGCGCTTCATCGAGATCCTGGGCGGCTACGTCGCGTTCGCCCAGTCGGACGGCGGGCTGATCAAGCGGATCGCCAAGCCGCACCAGTACCTCGCGGTGTCCAAGGCCGTGCGCAAGACCATCGAGGCGGTGCGCAGCAACGGGCACGCGGGCGTGGTCTGGCACACCCAGGGGTCCGGCAAGTCCATGGAGATGGAGCTGTACGCGAACCAGGTGCTGCGGCACCGCTCGCTGGGCAACCCGACGATCGTGGTACTCACCGACCGCACCGACCTGGACGACCAGCTCTACGGCACATTCGAGGCCAGCGAGCTGCTGCCTGAGCCGCCGTTGCAGATCATGACCCGTGATCAGCTGCGCGACGAACTGGCCGGGCGGCGGTACGGGGGCATCCTGTTCACCACGCTGCAGAAGTTCGGCAAGACGAAAGAGGAGCGGGAGTCGGGGCGGCCGCATCCGCTGCTGTCGGACCGCCGCAACATCATCGTCATCGTGGACGAGGCGCACCGCAGCCACTATGACGACCTGAACGGTTACGCTCGGCACCTGCGCGATGCGCTGCCGCACGCCACGATGATCGCCTTCACCGGGACGCCGGTCTCGGAGGCCGACCGGAACACCCGGGCCGTGTTCGGTGACTACATCGACATCTACGACCTGACCCGGGCGGTCGACGACGAGGCCACCGTCCCGGTCTACTACGAGAGCCGCCTCATCCCGGTGAACCTGCCGCAGGACGTGGACCCGGAACTGATCGACGAGCGCGCCGACGAGGCCACCGCGGGGCTGGACGACTCCGAGCGCGAGCGCATCCAGCAGGCCGTCGCGGTGATGAACGCGCTGTACGGGGCGCCAGACCGGGTCCGGGTGCTCGCCGCCGACCTGGTCGAGCACTGGGAGGCCCGCTCGGAGCAGATGCGCAAGTTCATCGGCGGTCCCGGCAAGGGGATCATCGTCTGCGCCACGCGGCAGATCTGCGCGGACCTGTACGAGCAAATTATCTCCATAAAGCCGGACTGGCATCACGACGACATCGACAAGGGGAAGATCAAGGTCGTCTACACCGGCGGCCCGGACGACCTGGCGCCGATCCATAAGCACGTCCGGCGGCCATCGCATAACAAGCTGATCCAGCACCGCGTGAAAGACATCGACGACGACCTGGAACTGGTCATCGTGCAGTCGATGTGGCTGACCGGGTTCGACTCCCCGCCGTTGCATACCCTGTACCTCGACCGGCCGATGCGCGGGGCGGCGCTGATGCAGGCGCTGGCCCGGGTCAACCGCACCTACCGCGACAAGCAGGACGGGCTGCTGGTCGGCTACGCGCCGCTGACCGAGAACCTGTACGCGGCCCTCGCCGAGTACACCGCCGACGACCAGCGCACCAAGCCGCTCGGCCGGGACCTCGACGACGCCATGGCCAAGGTCCGGGACCTGCTAGACACCGTCGGCAACGTGATCCTCGCGGGCTATGACTGGCGGGCCGTGAAGGCGGCCAGGTCGCCGCGGGCATTTCTCAACTCCGTGGCCGGAACGGTCAACTACCTGCGGGACCCGGCGACGCCCGGCAACCAGGTCGCGGAGGGCGAGCCGACGCTCGGCGACCGCTTCCGGTCGGCCGCCTCGAAGCTGGCCCGGTTCTATGCCCTGTGCTCGACGCATAAGGAGATGCGCGATCACCGGGACGAGATCGCGTTCTTCGAGGAGGTCCGGGTCTGGATGGCCAAGTCCGACGCCGACGACCGGCGCGCCCGCGGCCTGCCCATCCCGGCCGATGTGGAGATGTACCTGCGCCAGCTCACCGCCGGGGCGGTCGAGGCCGGGGACGTCACCGACCTGTACGAGGCCGCGGGGATCCCCCGCCCGGACCTGTCGCATCTGGACCAGGCGTTCATCGAGCGGATGCAGCAGACGCGCAACCCGCATCTGGCCATCGAGGCGCTGCGGCGGCTCATCGAGCAGGAGATGCGCAAGGTCACCCGGCACAACGTCGTCCGCCAGCAAAGCTTCTCCGACCGGCTGGCCGCGCTGATGACCCGCTACACCAACCAGACCTTGTCCGCGGCACAGGTGATCGCTGAACTGGTGGCGATGGCCAGGGAAGTGTCCGCGGATGCCAATCGGGGAGCGGCGTTCAATCCAGCCCTCAACAACGACGAGCTCGCGTTCTACGACGCAGTCGCGCAGAACGAGTCAGCCGTGACCGAGATGGGCACCGGCGTCCTCGCCGAGATCGCCCGTGACCTGGTCAGGTCACTGCGCCGCGACGTCACCACGGACTGGGTCTCCCGTGACGACGTCCGCGCCAAGCTCCGCTCCACCATCAAGCGCCTGCTGGCCCGGCACGGCTACCCGCCCGACGCCCAGCCTGGCGCGACGGAGCTTGTCCTGCGGCAGATGGAGACCTTCGCGGAGGAGT
>Ga0307375_10007261_pt1 | contig 10125 bp, 9 predicted proteins | sample TR1MG_FD_202531 | JGI IMG/M metagenome (GOLD analysis project Ga0307375, IMG submission 202531) | Soil microbial communities from Risofladan, Vaasa, Finland - TR-1 | ecosystem: Environmental > Terrestrial > Soil > Coastal area > Acid sulfate soil | place: Finland: Risofladan, Vaasa | collected...
GGACCGGGTTCGGCGGCGTGGTGTCGGCGAACGCGCCCGTGGATAACGTCAGTGCGAGGACGGCGTGAACGAGCATCGGAGCCCAGGACGGAGGGATGTCAGCGGCCGCGCAGCGCGCGCGCGACCGACGCCATGACGAGGGTGCGGGACAGTACCCCCCACACGGAATGTTTGATCCATCACCTAATCTATGCCCCGGCCGCCGTTCGGGTTCCCGGGAGGGGACGCGAACGGCCCGCCGGCGGGGCTGCGATGCCGGGACGGGTGGGCGCGCGGCCTGGGCAGGCCGTGGACAATGCGGTACCGACACCGTAATTCGCAGCGTATGCAGATCGCACTGTCGGGGTCGTCGGGATTTCTGGGGCGCCATCTCGAGCGCCGTCTGGAGGATGCCGGGCACGTGGTGCGGCGCCTGGTGCGCACGGCCGATGCGCGCGACGGCATCGTGTGGAACCCCGAGGCCGGCGGGCTCGATCCGGCGGCCCTGTCGGGCATCGACGTGGTGGTTCATCTGGCCGGCGAGCCGATCGCGCAGCGGTGGACGCGGGAGCGCAAGCGTCGCATTCGCGAGAGCCGGGTGCGGGGCACGGAGACGATCGCGCGGGCGATGGTCGGCGCGCGCGATCGTCCGCGCGTGCTGTTGTCGGGCTCGGCGGTGGGGATCTACGGTGATCGCGGGGACGAGGTGCTGGACGAGCGCAGCGGGCGGGGCAAGGACTTCCTGGCCGCAGTGGCCACGGAGTGGGAGCGGGCCACCGATCCGGCGCGCGACGTGGGCGTGCGCGTGGTGCAGCTTCGGACCGGGTTGGTGCTGGCGGAGGATGGCGGCGCGCTGGCCAAGATGCTGCCGCTGTTCCGGGCCGGCGTGGGGGGGCCGATCGGGACGGGGCGGCAGTGGATGAGTTGGATCACGCGGGAGGATTTCGTGCGGGCGGTGCTGTTCCTGCTCGGCGCGGAGGAGGCGGCAGGGCCGGTGAACGTGGTGGGGCCGCATCCGGCGCGCAACGCGGAATTCGCGCGGCTCCTGGGGCGCGCATTGCACCGGCCGGCGGTGCTGCCGGTGCCGGCCGTGGCCCTGAGGCTGGCATTCGGGGAGATGGCGCAGAGCACGCTGCTCGCCAGCCAGCGGGCGCTGCCGCGGCGTCTGGGAGAGCTGGGGTTCCAGTTCCGGTTCCCGCTGCTCGCCGACGGGCTGGCGTTCGAATTGGGGCGGACGGTCTAGCCGATCAGCGCGTCGAGGCGGTCGCTGAACACGCGGCTGGCCGAGAGCCGCGTGCCGTCGTCGAGGATCACCACGTATTCCCCGTGCAGCCAGGGCTGCAGCTCGCGGATGCGGTCGACGTTGACGATGGCCGATCGGTGGATGCGGACGAAGACGGCGGGGTCGAGCCGCGTCTCCATGTTCTTCATGCTCTGGCGGAGCACGTGCGCGCTGCCGCGGACGTGCAGCCGCACGTAGTTGCCGGCGGCCTCCACCCATTCGATCTCCTCCTGGCGGAGGAAGAGCAGGCGGCGTTCGGAGCGCACGACGATGCGAGAGCGCTGGCGTTCGGCGCGCAGCAGTTCGAACACCGTGCGGGCGATGGAATCGACGCGGGACGGCGCGGTGCCGGCCCGGTCGCGGTTTGAAACGTCGGGACGGAGCGCGTCGCCGTGTGGATCATCCTCGGCAAGGCTCAGCAGTCGGGTGGATTCCGTCATGGGACAGTTCCGCAAGGGTGAAGGGATGCGGGGCGCGAGACACGGGCCTCAGGCACTTAGACACCGTTCCCTACGGATTGGTAGCCGTTCTGGTGTCCGTAATCTGTAAAGACATGGTGAACGATACCCGGCGTTGGTCGGAGGCCGCGGTGCGGAACGACGAACGCCCGCGACGCGAGGTCGCGGGCGTTCCACGTGCATCTGGACCGAGGTGCGCTCAGGGGCCCGGGGTGAGGCTCTGGAACAGCGAGACAACGTTGAAGCCCACGGGATTGAGCTCGAAGTACCGGTTATCCTGGAACCTGCCCGTGGTGGGGAAGTACGGGGGCGGGTTCACCGCGGCGCAGCGGTCATAGCTGTATTGTTTGATGTACCCCTGGCCGGAACTGTAACCCACGGGGCCGCGGTCCTGCTGGATCAGCCCGCCGGTCAGGTATAGGCAGCCGCGGCCGTCGGAGTTGCCGGCACACGTCTGGCCGCTGCTCGGACCGGTGGTGTAGTTCTGCACCATGAACGACGTGTTGAGCGCCATGAGCACGCCCTGGATGTACAGGTCATGCGAATCGTCGAACGACTTGTACGACCCCGTGAAGCTCTGCGGGGTGTTGATGGCGTTGTCGGCCACGACGATGTTGTTGTCGGCGAGCAGACCGAGGATGTCGGCGCAGGTGCCGAGGGCTGGATCGTCGGCGTCTCGCATGTCGTCGAGGATCACGATCGTGCCGCCCTTGGCATACATGGTTTCCCGCCCGCGGAGCGTGCCGCTGACGCCTACCGTGCCGGCGAAGGTGACGACGCCCTTGACGTTGATGTTGTATCCGCGGTAGAGCGGGAACAGATACTTGGCGTCGACGCGCCTGGCGGAGACGGCCGCGTTGGGCGAGTTGGAATAGAGCGACCATGCGCCATACTGGTCTTTGGGCGTGAACGTCGTATCGCTGCCGCCCTTCTGGATGGCGTTGGTGGTGTAGTTGGATCCGGTGCCGGGGTCGAGGATGCTCGTGGTGCGCGCCACGGCCACGAGGTGCGGATCGCCGCCGAGATAGCAGCGGGCATTGGCATGCCCCATGATCGTGGAGGCGGACGCCGAGCCTTCGCTGTTGGCCTGCGTGGAGTTCATCGTGCCGCCGTTCGCAGTCAACATCGCGCTCTTGAACCAGGTGGTGTTGTGCACGGAGATCGGGAAGAACACGCTCACGCCGTTGACCACATGCCAGTCGCCGCAGTTCTTGGTCTCGTTGGCAGCGTCACCGCGCAGCCACGCGGTCTGGCCAGAGTTCGCGGTGTACACGCGGAAGAAGCCATCCTGGATGGCCAGTGAATCGCCGGTGCCCATGATGTCGGTGGCCACGAACTCGACGCGCTGTCGGACCGTGGTCTCATCGCCGCTGGTGGGTGGAGTGAACGCATACCCGGCAAGGCCGGCGTATCCCGTGAGGCTGGCGAGATTGGCCGTGGAAGGCAGCGAGATCTTTGGGGCGTTCTGGTGATACCCCATGAGGAACGTGCCGTAGCCGATGCCGCTGATGGTCTGGGCCGTGCTGACGTCGCTATGGAACTTGGCGCCGCCGCTTCCGATGTGGATGACGTCGTTGGAATAGACGGGTCCCCAGAGTTCGTCGCCGCTGTTGAAGTAGATGGTCACTCCGCCGCAGCAGGTCTCGGAGTTGGTGTAGTAGGCGAACTTGGCGAAGCTCTCCTGATCCAATTCGAGTCGCCGGACGAACCCCGAGCCGCGGTTGTCCACGGCCTGGGCAACCACGCTGGCGAACCGGCCGAACTGGCCGGTGGTGGATCCCGTGGGGCCCACCCAGACGTTGACGCTCACGTTGGGCAGCGTCGTGCCGTCGGCCGCGTACACCGGCTGGTTGGTGATGATCTGAGTCTCTCCGCTGTCGGGGAGCGAGGCGGGATCGTAGTTGAGCCGGCTCTTGCCAATCTGCAGCGCGGCTTCGGCCGCGTACCGCATCTCCGTTTGCCGGTCGGTGGCCTTGGCCATGAGCGTGGCGTTGGACGAGAGCACGATGGCCGAGGTGGCGAGCGCCCCGATGGCCAGCGTGAACATGAGCGCCAGGCCCAGCGCGAAGCCGGGCCGATTCCGGGCGCCATGTGAGGGGCGGAGCCGGGTGTGCGCCAACCGGGCGCGCGAGGTGGTACGATGTGAGCGCATAGGATTCCTTCCTCTCATGGCACGACGATCGTGCCGGTCGCGCCGATGGGCGAGCTGGATGGCGTGCAGTCCTGCGCCGACACGCCGTAGACCCAATTGTCGCCGGAGGCCACGTTGTTGTCGGTCCACGAATACGTCGCCGACCCGGCCGGAACACTGGCCACGGGTTGGTTGAACGTTGGAATGCCAGGGGGGCGTCGGTAGATCGCGTAGCTCTCCACGTCCTTCTCGCCGCCGCCGTCGTCGCCCGACGCCGGCCACGTGAGGGTGATGAAGGGCGTGGACGCGCCGGCCGTCGAGGTGGTGTAGCTGACGGTCACGCCGAGCGGGGGATTGCCGCACGTGGTGGCATTCACGAGGCCGGCGTTGAGAATGCGGAGCGTGCTGCGGATGGTCCGCGTCACGATGCTGGTTGGCTGTTTCGGGTCATGATACACGGCGACGAGCTTCAGCTTCACCATCGTGACGCTGTCCACCAGCGCGAACTTGCCGGTGTCGGAGATGGCCCCGTGAATCGTGGCCTTGTGGTACAGCGGGAGCGACGACATGGGAATCGCCGTGAGCTTGCCCGTGGTGTCTTCCTTGAAGAACTGGAAGACCGTGTCCCCGGCCGTGTATTGGATGCCCCGGGCGATGATCTGCGGCGCCGTGGCGTTCACCCGCCGGTACAGGTTGTACTGGTTGCTGTAGCTCGAGGTGGTGTCCTTTCCGAGGTAGTAGGCGATCGTTTCGGCGCCGCTCACCGTGCCGCTCGGCTGCACGTACGTGGAGTTGGGGTAGAAGACCGACATGCCCGGGAGGAGGAGCTTGTTGACGGACTTCATGGCGGACACCGAATTGGAATCGGCATTGGTGTCCACGTACACGGCGCCGACGTCGCCCAGTGTGCGCGAGATGAGGTCGACGTTGAACACGATGGCGGTGGTGTCGGCTTCCACGAGCAGTGGTTGGCCGGCCACCGTACCCACGCCGGCGACCCGCAGGTCACGGTCCAGGGTGGTGACCGCGAAGCGGGCGTTCTGCTGCGCCTCGAGGCGTCCGCCCTGGGCGCCGAGCAGATTCGAACTCTTGCGGAAGGTCTGCACCGTGGTGGCCATGATGACCATCAGCAGCATCATGGCGACGATGACTTCGACCAGGGTGAAGCCGCGGCGGGCCTGGAGTCGGGGCGACATATGGGTTCCCTAGAAGGCCGCGATGGCGGTGGTCTTTTTCACCGGCGCCGACATCACCGGATCGGTGACGATGACGGTGACGATGCGGTAGTCCACGGAATCGGCAACGCCGCCACCGACGTGCTTGACCAGTGTCTGGCGCTTGAAGCCGACATAGTCCGGGGATCCGGCGATCGTGGACTCGGTGATCGCGCAGGTGTCGATGGACGCGTAGTTGGTGATCGACTTGATGCTCTCGATCCGATTGGTGACGAGTTCGGTGGCGGTGCCGAGGAGTCGCGAGTCACTCGTGGCGTGCGCCATCCGGGACACGAACAGGGCGAGACCGAGGAGCGCGGCCGTGAGGATGACGAGGGCCACGAGGACCTCGGCGAGCGAGAAGCCCGCGCGAGCCCGGAGGGCGCGTGAATTACGTGCAGGCTGACGGGACAACATGACGCGTGAGGCGTGATCGTCGTCTCCCAACAGGGAGACTACGTGTGTACGGTTGCGCGTCGCGTTGAAGAGAGCCATAACGAAAGGTCGAAATGAGGAGCCAATACTTCGAGCGGTTCGGACCGCGGGTCATTGGTGCTACGAAGATCTGATCACGAGGGTAACGCCTCAGGTGATCCTGGCCATCACGACACAGGCATAGACCATCACATTGTGTGATATTCGGCCTTGCTGGTGATGGTCATCTGCCCCTACCGTAGAGGCGAACTCCGGGCGAACGGCCCGGGGGATGCCGATTCAACCACGCCGATGTGGGGGTCGTTTGGGCGTAATTGCCACGCTGTTGCCGCAGGCGGGACATCTGCAACGCCTGCGCGCCGCCATTCGCGACCGACACGAACTGGTGCCGTGCGCGACATGGGACGCGTTGGCGGAGGCGTGCGAGATGCAGCCGGTGCGTATTGCGGTGGTGGATTTGTACGCGACCGGCGAGGCGAACTTCGAGCGCATCCGGCAGCTCAAGCAGCGATGGCCAGGGCTGTCGCTGCTCACGTATTCCACGATCACGCTCGACCGAATCCACGACGTATTCGATGCCGGTCGTCTGGGCATGGATGCGCTCATCGTCGCGGACCACGACGACACCCCTCGGCAGATCCTATCACGGGTCGAGCGGGCGGAGTCCCGGAGCCTGGGCGGGGAGGTACGCCTGGCGCTGGGCGAAGTGGACGTGAGCGTACGTGATGCCGTGCTTTTGGTGATCACGCGGGCTCATGAACGTTTGTCGCCGGAGGGGTTGGCGCGGTTCCTGGCGCTTCCGCGGCGGACGATGAGCCACCGTCTGGCAGCGGCCGGCTACCCGCCGCCGCGGCGGCTACTCACCTGGGGGCGGCTGATCGTTGCGGCGAGAATGCTCGAGGACCCGCATCGGACGGCCGATCGGGTGGCGGCCAGCCTGGGGTTCCCGTCGGGAAGCGCGTTTCGAAACGTATGTCAACGGTATCTGCATTCCACCCCCGGGGACATCCGTCGCCGGGGCGGCGCGGCGTTCGTGCTGCGCGCCATGCTGCGCCAGGTGCGTCAGGCCAACGCGTCGCCGCAGGTGTCGCGCAGCGGCCTGCGGTCGCCGGCGCTGGCGCTCTGAATGGCTCCTCGCATAGTACAGACTCTTCATATGGAGAAGTTCCGCATGTTGCCACGCGTTCGACTCTTCGTTCTCACGCTTTCCGGTATGGCGGTTGTCCTGGCGGCCGGGTGCCGCGATCTGACGCTTCCGGCGGGCGGACCGGCATCTGCCTCGAGGGGTATCCATAGCGATGTGGGATCCTCGGGCGGGGATGACGGCAATGTTCCGGACCTGCTCACGTGCAGCGCGCACGGCACCGCGACCGCGAGCGCGATGGCTGGACCGACCGGAGCGGTGATCGTCGTGGGCCTCGACCGGCTGGTCATTCCGGCGGGCGCGGTGGCCGAGCCGACGCTGATCACGGCGACGATCCCGGCCGACACGCTGGCCGACATCCACTTCGAGCCGCAGGGGCTGCAGTTCGCGAAGCGGGCGACCCTGGTGCTGACCACCGCCGGTTGCAATGTGGGGGACAGGACGCCAAGTCACGTGGTGTACCTTGATGACGCAGGCAACGTGCTCGAGACGCTCGGCGCGACGTTCGATGGGCACGCCGTGGCCACGACCATCGGACATTTCTCATCGTACTCGATCGCATTCTGATGACACCCGCTGTTGGCCCGGTCTCTCAATGTCGATGACGGCATTCAACAAGCGTCCCGGTCTCGAATCCGCACTCGCCGCCGGCGAGGCGGCCGAGGAACGGGGCGACTATGTGCAGGCCGCGGCGGCGTATGCCCAGGTGGCTGGCGAGGCCGACCCCGGGTACGCGGCGGAAGGGTATTTCCGGCTGGGCCGCGTGGACTGGAGGCAGGGGCGATACGATCATGCGCTGACGCTGTACGAGCGGGCGCGGACTGCTGCCCGGGCGGCGGAACGCCGCGATCTGGAGGCGCGCGCTGAAAATGGAATTGGCGCCGTGCACTACGCGCGCGGCGAGTATGCCCAGGCGCGGGCGTCGTACCAGGTGGCCATGGAGCGGACGGACGACCCGGTGCTGATCGGGCGGTTTCTGCTGAACCTGGGCGTGATCGCGAACATCGAGGGCGATCTCGAGAGCGCGCTATGGCACTATCTCCGGGCGCGCTCGCTGTTTCGTGATCACAACGATCGGGCAAGTGAAGCGCTGGCGCTGAAGAACCTGGGCATGATCTACGCCGACCGCGAGGAGTGGGAAGCGGCGGGGGACGCCTACGAGCAGTGCCTCGGGCTGTCCGAGTTGCTCGGCCACCGACCGATGGTCGCCAATGTGCTCCTGAATCAGGCCGAGGTCCTCGTGGCGCGGCAGGAATACGAGAGAGCCGTGCGGAACTGTGAGTTGTCGATATCGATTTCCATCGACATCGGCGACGAGGTGGAGCGTGGGGAGGCGTATCGCTGGCAGGGCTATGCCTACCGCATGGCGGGAAACGCGGAAGCCGCCGAAGCGGCGCTCACCGAAGCGTTACAGGTGGCCCAGCGGTTTCGCGTGAGGTTGCTCGAAGCCGAGGCGTGCCGCGAGCTGTGGGAGCTGAAGCGGGCGACGCGAGCTCCGGACGCCATGCGGTGGCGTGATCAGGCGCTGGCGCTGTTTCGTGACCTGGGCGCGAAACGGGAAGTGGCGACGCTGGAAGGGCAATCCACGCGTCAGTAAGCCCGGCGTTTGCAGCAACGGTGGACGCTAGTTCAGCCCGCCGAGCTTCCAGGTGTTGGCCTGGGCGTTGTACAGATACCAATCGGTGCGTCCGGTACCCTGGGTGAGCCGCACGGCGCGATAGGTGTGCGTGGGGTTGGCGGGGCCGGCGATGTAGAGCTGCAGGTCGGTGGTGGCCGCCCCGTCCCGGTGGAACGTGATGGTGGGCAGCCCGTTCATGGTGCCGAGGTGCGCACCGACCACGGCCGAACTCACGGCGCTGTCGAGACCCGTGGGCGGCACCATGAACACCACGCCGTCGTTGAGCGGGTACGACCGCTTGTGTTCCGTGGACTGGATGGTGCCGTCGTTATTCGCGTCCTCGGCCCAGAGCAACGCGTTGTGAACCGTATCGATGCTGATCACCACGTCGTACTGTCGAACGAGGGCGGTACGCTGGGCCTGCATCAGCACGCTGCGCACGCCCTGGACGGCGGCATCGGTGCGATACCGGGCGAGATCGAGGCGAGGACCGACCAGCGCGAGAAGCGCACCGATCATGACGAGCACGATCAGGATCTCGATCAGGGTGAACCCGATCGCCCGACGGACCCTGTGCAGGGTGGCAACGGTCATGGCGGTGTACTCGCGAAAGGAGCGGATTCCGATGGACCGTGTGTGGGGCTGGTCCACCAAACCATACGAATCATGGCTCTGGACAGTAACTGAGATGGTGACCCGTGGCATCACGAGGCGGGCAGATTATATCACATTGTGCGGGGTATGGTCGGCCGTGTAATGGTAGGGTTTCCGGTGAAGCGAGCGCGCCGGTGGAGCGAGTCGTGGTCAGCTCCCGCTGGTGATGCCCTTGAACAGCGTCAGGACGTTGAATCCGATCGGGTTCACGTCGTAGAACTTGTTGTTGGTGAAGCGCCCGGTGGTGGGGAAGTACGGCGGTGGGTAGTTGCCGGCGCATTGATCGTAGCCGTAGCGCTTGACATATCCCGATCCGTTTCCGTATCCAACGATGCCGCGGACCAGCTGTATGATCCCGCCGGTGACATACAGACAACCGCGGCCATCCACACTGCCCTGGCAACTGAGGGCATTGGTGGGGCCGGCGGAGGCATTCTGCACCCGGAATGAGCTGTTGAGCGCCATAACGACGCCCTGGAGGTAGAGGTCCTGCGTGTTGTCGAGTGATCGCCAGATCGTGAACCCGCCGGGGTTCACGTTCTGCGGGGTGTTGATGGCGTTGTCGGACACAACGACATCGTTGTCGGCGATGAGCCCCAACACGTCGGCGCAGGTGTTGAACGAAGGGTCGGTGGCGTAGCGGAGGTCGTCGAGAAGGACGAGGTCGCCTCCGTGGGCGTAGACGGTGGTGCGGCCGCGCACCATCCCACTCACCCCCACCGTTCCGTTGAAGTAGACCACTCCCTTGGTGTTCAGGTTGAGGGTACGGGAGAGGGGGAAGAGGTACTTGGCGTCGACTCGCTTGCTGGCGACCGTCACGCTGGGGGTGTTGCTGTAGAGCACCCAGGAGCCGTAGGCGTCGACCGGTGTGAATGTGGTGTCATCGCCGCCCTTCTGGCGGCTCGAGAGCAAGGGATAGAGCGTGGCGGTGCGGGCGACCGCGACGAGGTGCGGATCGCCGCCCAGGTAGCACCGTGCGTTGGTGTGCTGCATGATCGTGGTGATGGTCGCGGAGCTCTCGGCGGCGGCGGCCGAGTAGCTGAGGCCGGCGGACTGCATGAGGGCGCGGAACCAAGTGGTTGGGTGCACCGCAGCCGGGAAGAACTTGAGGTCGGGGGCGCCGGGCACCGCGTGCCAGTCACCGCAGTTGGTGTAGCTGCTGACGTTCGTGACCCCGGGCCATTGCGACTGCAGCCATGCCTGCTGGCCG
>Ga0307375_10007262_pt1 | contig 10125 bp, 9 predicted proteins | sample TR1MG_FD_202531 | JGI IMG/M metagenome (GOLD analysis project Ga0307375, IMG submission 202531) | Soil microbial communities from Risofladan, Vaasa, Finland - TR-1 | ecosystem: Environmental > Terrestrial > Soil > Coastal area > Acid sulfate soil | place: Finland: Risofladan, Vaasa | collected...
AGAGGACTTTGACATTGCATTAAACGTAGTTAAACAATAAGCAATAGTTTGAAGTTGTGGGCTCTTTCAAATTTGTTGAAACTAAAAAACTAGTTTCTTAATTGTCTAAAGAAACTTTTTGCTATTAAACACAATTGGGTGGACTTTTAGTTCACCCTGGTTTTATTTCTTTTACAAACATTTTTTATCTTTCGGAATAAAAAAAATGGAATTAACCCTGTCAGAAAAAGTTGAAATATTCTCGCTTACAAAAGTTGTTGAACTATTTTCAAAAGAAAATCCGCTTCATTTAGAATCTGGAGAAGCTTTAAACTCCGTATCGACAGCCTATCAAGCCTATGGTGAATTAAATTCATCCGGTGATAATGTAATCTTGATTTGCCACGCTTTGACCGGAAATTCGCATGCAGCCGGAATTATTACGGAAGAAGAATTAACTAATTCAGCTAACCATGAATTTCTTTATAAATATAACAAAATGAATCTCGGTAAATCAGGCTGGTGGAATGAACTGATTGGACCGGGAAAGGCGTTTGACACAAATAAATATTTTGTTATCTGCCCTAATTTCTTGGTCGGTTGTTACGGCTCTACTGGTCCAGCAAGTTTGAACCCTTCGACAAACGTTCCTTACAGAATGGACTTCCCCTTAATTACCGTTAGAGACATGGTCAAAGTTCAATATGAACTTTTAAGAATGTTGGGGGTAAAAAAAATATTTTCTATTGCTGGTGGTTCTTTAGGTGGAATGCAGGTTTTAGAATGGGCAATTATGTACCCTGATTTTGTTGAAACCATTATCCCTATTGCTACATCCACTCGACACTCTGCATGGGGAATTGCCCTAAATGAAGCCGCAAGAAATGCAATTATGAATGATGTCTCTTGGGATAACGGTAATTATAAAAAACAACCGTTAAATGGTCTTGGTTTAGCAAGGAAAATTGCCATGATAAGCTACCGTACTAAACCATCATTTGATAGAAAATTTGGTAGAGAAAGACCCGATTCTCCAAACAATTTTTTTGTTAAGAATTATAAATTTCAAATTCAGAATTATTTGGAACACCAGGGCTTAAAATTGGTCGAACGCTTTGATGCCAACACTTACTTGTATATCACAAAGGCTATGGATTTGCATGACATTAGTTATAATAGAGCTTCAGAAGAAGAAGTTCTTGAGAACATCAAAGCTAAATCTTTAAATATCGGTATCTCTACAGATATTTTATACCCGCCGGAAGAACAAATCGACATCGCGTCAAAAATACCTCATTCAGTTTATAAAGAAATAAATTCAATCTTTGGGCATGACGCTTTCTTAATTGAATTTGAACAACTAACCGAAATTATAAAAAATTTTTTTACATCTATATAAAAAAATTAGGGCATGATGATCAACTTGCGGATCATATTCACCATGCCCTAAGGTGGGCGTTAAGATGAGAGGTAACATTTTTAATCGTTATTAGGATAGATTAAAGGCTGCGGCTGAACAAGAAGGAAGATTACCGTAACCTTTACTCTATTCTTATTAACTTCTGGGCTATTTTTACTAATAATGCGAAAATTTCACTGCAATCTTCATTCCAATATTTTTATTGATGATTTCTGCGCTTGCAATGCAATTTTTTTATATTATTTTATGTTATATTTAATATGAAATTCTTGACATTGGGAAGAAGGTTTTTTTTGCTTTGCAGAAGTGGGAATCCTTTCTTATCGCTTGTCTTATTGCTTTAAAATATTTTTAATTATGATAAGAAATTTTTGTTTCTATTAGAAAATTCCAAAAAAATATTGGCATTATTTTATATAGTGGTTTCACGTTTGGTGATTATAAAAAATTATGGATGGTTTATTTTAATTTGTTCATTTTTTTTATTTTTACGGTGAAAAGTTAGTATAAATAAATCAAACACAATTTTGTATGAAAAATCCATCCAATAAGAAATTCAAATTTGATTTTGACCTTTTTGAAAAATTTCAAGATATGTTCTTTATTATTTCGAAGGACGGGGAAATATTAGACCTAAATAAAACTGTATATGACACTTTGAAAATCACCACTAACAATTTGATCCATCATAATTTTTTTGATTTAATTGAACCGGCATTTGTCGGAAGAGCGAAATTGTTATTGAAAAATTGTATCAACGAGAATAAAAATGAAAATCTATTTACAAAGTTTAATACCGGTAGTAAAATCTTCGATATAAATTTATTTCTTTCACCATTTGGCGATCTATCCGGCAATAATTTGAATTGCTTTATTTTAGCCAGAGATGTAACTGATCAAAGAACGAAAGAAAATGAGCTGATGCGTTTCTATTACGTTGCTCAAAACACTGTTAATCCGGTACAAATTGCCGACCTTCAAGGGAAAATGATTTATGTGAACCCGGCTTTTGTTGCAACAAGCGGCTATACGAGAGAAGATTTGATCGGTAAAAACCCCAGTATTTTCAGCAGTGGAAAACACTCAAAAAAATTCTGGGACAAAATGTGGACTACAATTTCATCCGGTAAAGTTTGGGTTGGCGAGGTGGAAAACCGTAAGAAGAATGGCGACCCGTTTTATACTCAACTATTAATTTCTCCGATTCTCGACAGTGACGGGAATGTTACAGGATATTTTGGTATCCATCGCGACCTTGCCGAAAAAAAATTGTTGGAAAAACAGTTAATCCATACTCAAAAAATGGAAAGTATCGGCACTTTGGCTGCGGGTGTTGCACATGAAGTAGGCAATCCTTTGGCTTCTATTTCCGCCCTAGTACAGGTCGTTCAAAGGTCTACTAACGATGAATTTGCTAAAGAAAAATTAGAGTTAGTCAAAAAACAGGTTACAAGAATCTCAAAAATTATAAGGGACCTTGTTGATTTTTCACGCCCTTCTAATTATGAACTTCAATTGACTGACATAAACCAAAATATTTCCGAAGCTATTGAAATAATTAAAGTAGGCGCTAAAGCTAAAGACATAATCTTTAGTGTCGATTTGAATAAAAAAATTCCGCTTCTTCCGCTTATCTCGGATCAAATTCAGCAAATTTTTGTGAATATTTTGCTTAATGCTGTCGATGCTATTGCTGAGGTTGAAGATTTCGGGAAGCAAAAGAAAATTGAAATTAGTTCTGAAATAATTGACGATTTTGTGATTCTGGTTTTTACTGATAACGGCAAAGGAATTCCTGAAGAAAATTTAGCAAAAGTTTTTGAACCATTCTTCACCACCAAGCAAGCAGGTAAAGGAACCGGCTTAGGTCTGTGGGTGAGCTATGGTATAATTAAAAGTTTTCAGGGAGATATTAAAGTAGAAAGCAAATTAGATAAGGGCACTACTTTCACAATTACTTTACCAATTCAACCTTAAAAGGAAAATATATGGCTGAAAGAATTTTAGTTGTAGATGATGAAGATATAATTAGAGAATCTCTTTCTTTTGTATTGAAAAAAGAAGGGTTCTATGTCCAAGAAGCGGAAAATGGACGTGCTGCCTATAATTGGCTTCTCGAAGAATCTTTCGATCTGGTGTTGACTGACCTTGAAATGCCTGAAATGAAAGGGATTCAGCTTCTTGAAGAAATCAAAAAGTTGAACATACAAACTTCTGTTATCATTATAACTGCCTTTGGTTCTTTGGATACGGCAATTTCAGCCCTTAGAAACGGCGCAAGTGATTACTTACTGAAACCGGTAGAATTTGATGAACTTTTAATTAAAATTAGAAGATTATTTGAGGTTAGAAATCTTATCCTTGAAAATCGACTCTTAAGGAAAGAAATTCAGAGAAATTTTGATTTCGAAAATATCATTGGCAAAAGTCCGGCAATTAGAAAAATTTTTGATATGATTCAAACTGTTGCTGATACCGATACGACTGTTTTAATTACGGGTAAAAGCGGTACGGGCAAGGAATTAGTCGCCCGTGCTTTGCATTATAACAGTAAACGGAAAAATAAACCTCTTATTTCTGTTAATTGCGGAACTATTACAGAAAATCTAATTGAAAGTGAATTGTTCGGGCATAAACGTGGTGCTTTTACTGGAGCTATCTCTGATAAAGAAGGCTTAATAAAAGCTGCTGATGGCGGCACTTTGTTTTTAGATGAAATAAGCGAATTACCTCTACAGCTTCAAGTAAAATTGCTTCGCGTACTGCAAGAAAAAGAATACACTCCCGTCGGATCTACGGCGTCGATTAATGTCAATGTTAGGTTCATTGCTTCCACAAATCGCGACCTTAAAGAAGATGTTGCCAATGGCCGTTTTAGAGAGGACCTTTATTACAGGCTAAATATTGTCGAAATTAGACTCCCTTCATTAAAAGAAAGGGAAGAAGACATACCACTGCTTGCGGATCATTTCTTAAATAAATATCGGAAAGAGCTAAATAAGAATATTAAAGGAATAGATAGCGATGCTATGCGCTCTTTAATGAATTATGAATGGAAAGGGGAAATTCGTGAACTTGAAAATACACTGGAAAGAGCAGCTATTTTTTGCAAGACTGAATTTATACTTCTCAACGATCTACCTCAAAATTTTAATTCTAAGGGGCCTGTGATAGATTTTTCTAAAGTTGGCTCGCTTGAAGAATATGTCAAGAAAATTGAGAAAGATTATATATTCAAAGCTTTGGAAAATAATCATTTTGATAAAGAAAAAACTGCCGAGGCCCTTCAAGTTGGGCTTTCTACACTTTATAGAAAACTGAAAGAACTCGATATTAAAGCTTAATGATTTAGTCTATTTACTCGAATATGCAATATTTTGTCTGTATCCTTATTGCCAGGGTTCTCATTCCATGAAATATTTGATTATTATTTTTCAATAACGAGAAGTAATTTCAAGAATAATTCCTATTCTTTAGTAATAATTGCTACAAAATATCTAATTTCGATATATTTTGGGTCTATTCTTTCACAATTAACTCACTCAATTCTGGCACACAAATCGACATGCTATTTTTGCACCCTTATAATTTGCCGGAAAAATCATCTAATATGAAAAATATCATTATCTATAGTTCAGATGCAAGTATGTGTTTAAGTTTCTTGATGTATTTGCAGAATAGCTACAATGTAACTACTACTACAGATCTTCATGTTCTGCAAGAAGTATCTTCCTATTTGGATTTTGATATGATTATCATTGATACACAACCATCAAAAAAAATAGAAGCTTTATGTTATGAACTTCGTAAAGCTAAAACTAATGTCCCTATTGTTCTGACTTATGTTTATGAAAATCAAGTTAAAGATTTTGATAAGACAATAAGAAAGTATACAAATTCAATTATTTATAAACCTTTTGATTTAAATGAAGTAACGAAACAATTATCGACATTGTTCGTCTAAATTAATAACAAGATATGTACAAATATTTGACATTATGTGTCAATTATTCTAACATTGCACATCTAAATTTTTGATTTAGATAATTTAATAATCAAATAAGGAGGTTTCGATGGTTGAATATAAAAATATTCTGGTGCCTACGGACTTCTCTGTGAATTCTGTGCAAGCTCTTGAATTCGGTCATATGCTTGCAAAACAGAATCATTCCGTTCTTCATGTTCTGCACATTATCGAGTCGGTTTACAATCAAGACCAAAGCTTGGATGATTTCAACAAGAAACGCTTTGAGGAAGCACGCTACCTTGATGCGGAAGAGGAATTAAGACGTTTTATTAATAAAGTTTCCTCTAAGGGTGTTGATATCATCGAAATTTTGGCTCCGGGTAAACCATACGAACAGATTCTAAACTATTCCCGTAAAAATCATGTCGACCTTATCGTAATTGCTTCTCATGGCTGGACAGGACTTTCTAATCTTGTTACAGGAAATGTTTGTAATAAAGTTCTGAGGTTTTCGGAAATACCTACGATTTGCATAAAGGCAAATGCATCTCTACTTCAAGATGTAAGAGCTAATCGAAATACTTTCGCGGAAAATTGGGTTGGATAATTAAATCAGGCTGAGTAATAAATAGCCTGAGGAAGGGGTTATTTATGAAGGTAAATTATTCTTCATCCGTAGTAGTATGTCTGTTAGTGCTAATTTGTTCAGCGATTGGTATTGCTCAAAAAGAAAATGACGGCTGGGAAGACGGTAGTAAATTTAACAGCCTGTTTAATACTAAAACAATAGATACTGTCTTTGGTGAAATTGTAAGTTTAGATAGTGTTAAACCAACTAACGGGATGTCTTATGGTATTCAACTTATTGTTAAAACTAAAACGGATACCCTCACCGCTATTTTATGCCCTACCTGGTTTACCAAGTGTCTGAATATTTGCCTTAAAGCTAATGACAAGATTGAAATTGAAGGTTCGCGAGTGACCTTTAATAATAAACCTATTATGATAGCTGCAAGAATTATTTGCAATGGAATTATTCTAAAAATGAGAAATGATAAGGGGCATCCTATTTGGGATTATTTGCGTCCTGGCTAATATGTGCTTCTGTTTTACCGGGAAAATGTCCTTATGCAATATTAATTGCAAGTAATATTTTCCCGGTAAAACCTCTTGAATAGTTCATCTTGTTTTAATCTTATCTTCAATAGCAGCCGTTGTTATTCCATAATGAGTAACATTCCACTTTACTTCCATTTCCCGATCTAACCATATTAGCTGGGGTGATTCATGGACTATTTTTAAATCTTTTGCTATTTGCTGGCTAACCTGTCGCTCGGAAACCACATTCACTTTTCTAATTTTTAATTCAGGACTATCATCCAAGGATGAAACCCAACGATCAAAATTATCTTCCGCAAATGCGCTAATCGAACAGTATGGACTATACTTAAGAATCACCAATTCGCTTTTTGATAAAGAATCTTTCTTAAGTTGATCCCATTCTTCAATTGATTTCAATTCTTTCATGTCAGTCATTATAAATCCATCTTTTCTTTTAATTAAAAATAAGTAAAGCCCTTTTAAAAATTTAATAGCTGTCATTTAGATTGCTGTCTATGATAAAATTTTCCGGAAGAAATCATATTAACAAATATAGGATATGAACCTGACACGCCGCCTGGAAGTTCTCTAAACCAATCGTAACCTGTATAGATAAAAACTCCCTTGCCGTAATGAGTAAATAGAATTCCGCCGTCCTTAGGTGTCTCTTCAGGATCATGGCAACTAATGACTGTGGTGTAATTTTTATCCCAGCTATCTGCAAAATATAAACCTCGTTCCTGAATCCAGCCCTTAAAATTATTTTCGGTAATTTTATTAGGGAAATTAAGAATAGGATTTTCCTTATCTAAAAAAGTGACTTTAGAATTTTCATCAGTGACTCTATCATTAGATATATGAAAAGGATAAGGACCTATTTTATCAGTCACTAAATCGAAAAATTTATTGTACTGGACCACTAAAGTTCCACCGTTCTCTACGTATTTTAAAAGCTTAGGTTGTTCAAAGGATATTTGCTTATCGGTATTATACAATCGTATTCCTGTTACGATTGCATCAAAACCAGCGAGGTTTTTTGTCTCTAAGTCATTTTCGGTTAGCATGGCTACGTGATATCCAAGTTCTCTAAGTATTGGGGGAACTTCGTCACCAGGGCCCATGATGTAACCAATATTATTGATTACCTTTTTCAAATCTAACCGTATAATCTTTACTTTCGATGGATAGAATACAGTCTGACGCTGAATGTGAGAATAATTTATTATTGATTCACCCAATGAATATGATTTATTCCCGGTAATTGCTTCGGCAGTTAAATAGCCTTCTGAGAAATGATCCGGCGGAGTTACTTGAAAATTAAAAATTTGCTCGTCATACTTTTTCTTAAAAGTGAAAGATTTTTGATCTGGTTCAACATTCCACCCCTTCGGTACATTTATTTTAAATATACCTGTTAAATTATCTTCACTGCTTTTAAGTATAAATGAAATCTTCCTTTCATTTGAAGTTGGGAAAAGATAAACTTTATCCTTTAAATTTATTAATACTTTCGGAGCAATTACAAGAGGCCTAAACTCTTCTCCCTTAACTGGGTCAGTCCATTTGTACTGAACTGGAGCTTTGAAAATTAATTCTTCATTGCCAGCTTTTACAAAAAATTTTGCTAAGAGAGGGGGATCATTCTCCGCTTTTCCGATTAACCTTTGATCATCCACTTCATAATCCCCAATGGTATGTTCTTTTCTCAACCAATATGGTTGTGAATATTCAGCATCCACCGGAATTTTGCACGTTAAGTCTACCGGAACTAATTTTTCATTTTTCAATTCGGAATTCTCATCCATACTTTTTTCTTGATCAGTTACCTCCACTCTCTCTAATATAAAAGGAAAATTTGAACGGTTTATGATCGAAGAAGCAACATTGATTTTATCACCGGGAGAAACAGTATAATCTGAGGCATCTGCTTCTACAAAAATTCCAGCGCATGAACGAATAACTTCAACTAATTCCTTTTCCTTTTCTTTTACCCAATAATCATTATCAATCGTCTTCATTTCAGCGTAAGCCTTTAGTAGAACAGGTATAATTGCGGAGGGATTTCCCGGGCGAAATTCTTCGTTTGCCTCAGAAATCAATTTCCCGATTTTTTCACCCCCTTTGACACGGTTCCAGCTCATATCAATTCCTTCAAAGATATTATTAACAGCAGGGGAACCGGCTATCGGGACAAAATAATTTATTGCTTCTCCAAAACTACTACTCGATCCAAAACCTTGCGTTTTATGCATACTTCTGCTTTCTGCCGCAATTTCAGTATAAGATTCCCCAAGTAAAGGATTATATCCACCTACGTCAACCTTTAATAATTTTGAAAGATCGGTTTTACGTTTTTCAAGTAACGGAAGCCAGGCATTCCAAAGAATTCTTTTAGCCTGCCAGGGCTTCACGTATTTTAATTGGTTCGGAAATTTTGTAGAATCACCTGATAATTTGAATGCCTCTGCTGCAAGTATTTCGGATGCCGTATGATTGCCGTGTCCATCAGCCTTAGTTCCTTGAAATCTTGTGATTATTATATCCGGTTTGAATTTCCTAATTACCCAGACAACATCCGATAGAATTTTTTCTTTTCCCCAAAAGTCTAAAGTTTCTTGCGCTGATTTAGAGAATCCGAAATCAACAGCTCGAGAAAAGTATTGTTTGGCGCCGTCAATTTTACGCGCTTGTAAAAGCTCCTGAGTACGCAGAACTCCAAGCAAATCACCTTGTTCTGTACCAAGTAGATTTTGCCCACCGTCGCCGCGAGTCAAAGAAAGGTAACCGGTTTGGAGAAGTTTTCCTTTTGCAAAATAAGCAAGTAAAGCATTATTTTCATCGTCAGGGTGAGCCGCAATATACAATACGCTGCCAAGCACATTTAATTTTTTAAGCGCTAGCTGCAATTCGCCCGAATTCATCACAGGTTTTGGCTGAGCTTGAACAAAATTGGAAGCTGAAATATTTATCAGCAAAATAAATATGATGCTGACTGAAGTGCTAAGTATTTTCATAAAGCTTTCTAAAATTAATTTTCTAAGAATTTGATTAAGTCCATTCAAACGTAGCAAAAGTTAGTCAATAATATTAAATGTAAATCTCACTATTTCGGTTTTATCTTGAGGTAATCCTTGTCACCTATTTGAAATTCAAATCCACGACGGCAAAACACAGGGATAACTTTTGCAAAACTTTCAGGACCTAACACTGTGGTTAAAATCTGCTTTTCAACCGTGGACATTTATCCTGATGCTAAATATTATAAGATGATAATATAATATAATGTATCAAATTTATTTATATTTAAGATAAGAAATTCGAATAAATTGAAATTATGATACAATTAGAAAATATAAAGATCGGCGGTGGCTATCCATTTGTTTTAATTGCCGGTCCTTGCGTTGTTGAAAATGAAGATCTAATTCTTTCAACAGCAGAAGCTATAAAAAAAATTACGGCAGATTTGGGTATTCCTTTCATTTTCAAATCAAGCTATAAAAAAGCAAACCGAACAAATATAAATTCTTTTACCGGAATTGGCGAAAAAGAAGCACTGGAAATTCTTCGTAAAGTAAAAAGCGATTTATCACTTCCTGTTTTAACAGACGTTCACACAGCTGAAGAAATTGCTGCTGCTGCAGATGTAGTTGATATTTTG
>Ga0307375_10007263_pt1 | contig 10124 bp, 6 predicted proteins | sample TR1MG_FD_202531 | JGI IMG/M metagenome (GOLD analysis project Ga0307375, IMG submission 202531) | Soil microbial communities from Risofladan, Vaasa, Finland - TR-1 | ecosystem: Environmental > Terrestrial > Soil > Coastal area > Acid sulfate soil | place: Finland: Risofladan, Vaasa | collected...
GTGCGCTCGAGTCAGAACATCATCCGAAAAAGTCGAAAAATCCCAAAGATCATCGCAATCAGCCAAAGAGAGGAGGAAAAAGGAACGCAGAAAGGTGAGAACTGCGAAACAAAATGCTGGTGGCCAGCACAGCTGGTGCCTCTCAGCGGCTACAAACCGCAATCGACCTCCCACATGCCTCCGTGACACTCATTCCTGCTCCAAGCTCTCATCTTCCTTCGTACACGAGGCATGTCTTCCATTCCTCCTGAGCTTCGCGCCAAAGTGAAGGCATTGCAGAGAGATTTCCCGGCTTCTTCCTCGACTCACATTCTCAGCGTGTTGTTGGATCAGAATCAAGAGATTGCGCTCGCTCGCGTCCACTTAGCTCTTCTAAAGAAGGAGGAGGATCGTATCAAGGCCATGAAATCGTGCTCACAACTTGATGGAAGCAGCAACTTCGAATCGCCGTTCGCCCGCGCAAAAGACCGCCCTCTCACTGCATCTCTACCACTACCACCCAAGAACACCCACGAACTACCTGCAAGATACTTAGTTTCACAAGACAACGACCTCAATTCGTCTACCGAGTTCTCATCAAGTCCAAAAAGTGACATAGCAACTTCAAGTCAATCCAGCACCGGATCTTCTGGTCTCACACGCCAATCATCCTTTTCTTCCATTCCTGGAATGCTTATCGGTAGAGTGCAAAGACCTCCTACAGCAACTGCACTCGATATACCCGCGAAATACGAGATTTCACCGCTGGCCCTTTCTAGACCTCTCTCTAGTACTCTACACCTTCAAAAACCAAAGGAAAAGCGCGACATTACCATCCCAGAGCTGTTGCGCAAGTCTACTACGACGAAAAAATCTCGTTTACTGAGGACGAATCTCGCGAAGCGCAAACGGTCTTCCTCCTTCTTTGATGACGTTATGGATTTGGATGAAGAATCAAAACCGCCGAAAGAGGAGATTACCGTAGTGGACGTATTAGACGACGAATCACAAGCCTTCAAGAGGCGAAAGAGGCGAAAGCTTGCGATCGACAATTCAACCCATCCTAGTGATTCTCGACTCTCTCAATCCTTTTCTCGCAGACAAGGGAGCTTAATACACGATATTCCACATCATTTCCCCTCACCACCATCTATCGAATCGACAAAAGGAGTTTCGACACAGTCATCCAGCAATGCTTCGTTCACAGCAACTTCTACAACAGCCACATCTACGAAATCCACATCTAGCATGTCATTGGAGCTATCGTGGAGTGACCAAGAGGAAGATAATGATGGAAGTACGACGATAGGCAACGATTCCCGATCTTCAGATTCTCTGGCCTCTCCTCCCCATCATCTCCTTGAATCAGACCGTCTCACACTTTCTTCAACAGCAACTACTTCAATTCACCAAGATCCATTCCACTACTCCTCACAGATGCCGAGAGAAGACATGATGCGTCGATTGCAGATGACGCGGAAGAATCGTATCGTGGAAGATGACGACTGTTGACGCAAGTGGTTCGAGTGAATCTACATCTTATAGACATATGTAATTTTGGAACAAGAGGCGGTGCGAAGGTAACACACAGATGTAATGTACATCAGGAATGATCCAAACACACAACGTGACCTAGCGCCGTATCCTTTCGCTACCATTCTGAACTTGGAGGTGTAATCGATGTAAGAAGGGATTGGCAACTCAAAGAGAAACTGAACCAGTGGTTGATGCCGTGTGGAACGCGGAAAAGTGCGGACGAGCCACTCTGGTTGAAATCGTTGCGCGTGTGCAAGAAGATACACCCTGGAGAGTTTCGGACTTCGCCTCATGGCCGTGGATCAGACGTCCAGGACATGGTATTGTTCGAGAACAGAAGGCATTGCAGCCATTTCTCTCTGATTGGGAATCAACCAACTTGTCACAAAGCCTGCGACTCCGTATGTAGGCATGCACTTCTCTCTGGGTCGTCCTCCTTCGAACATGAGCTCAAACTTTGGAAACCCTCCTAAAAGCATCTTTGACGATGAGGAAACTCCTCAGTCATCCAATGCAGAGCTGGAACGTACGTCTCACGTTTGAAGTTCAGATGACGTGCCTCTTTCTCGTCTTCCTTGCTCTTTTCAGTCATTCTAACGCCTTGTCGTACTTAGAGTTGAATACTAGTATTCTGGCTATCGAGACAATAGATGATTGGAACACTGTGCAGCAAGGAGAGGCTCGAGACAAGGAACTTGTGCGTCATCCCTTGGTTTCCTCCCTTCTCCTTGCCCCAATTGCCCATCTGTGCCCCTATCCTGGTTATTGACATTCTTTTGACTGTGTTTATCCGTAGATGTTGGTGACTTTGGTGGCTCAGTGGTACAAGCCGGTGATGTCTTTCCTTGGCAAGATTCATGACCTCTCTCTTGAGTATCCCGATGTTGTGTTTGCTATCATCGATATGGATGAGTCGCGTGACTTGGTCCGACACATTGGTATGATCGAGCAGCCAGGAATGAGGTTGTATTTGAGGGGCGAGAAGGCGACGGAGTTCAGCGGTATCAACGTGTTCAACAACCCTCCTGAGTTGGACACCATTCTTCGTTTCGAACTTGAAAAGCGTGGTGCGAAGCGTGTCGATGTCGTTCAACAGCAGCAGCAGCAGCAGCAGCAAAGCTCAATCATACAACAGGCGATTCAGTTGGCGAGACCTGGAGGCGCTCCCCTCAAACTTCGTCCAACTTCCACAGATTCCTCCTCCTCTGTCGACTCACCACACTCCACTCTCCCATCTTCTTCTCCCTTCCCCTTCAAGTACTTCGCAATCCTCGAGTATCAGCTCTTTTCTACTGCTTCGAACATGTCTTTGATCGAGTCCAAGATCCTGAGTTTCTCGGACAGCATTCCTGCCTGCAAACTCGACAGCAATCAACTCTCTACCCTTAAAGCCCTCATCTTGGTGCTTTCCGATGACTCAAGATACAGTTCTTCCAACTTCGAGGAGGGACAATTGGAATTGCTCACAGCAATGTTGGAGACATGGCCGGTGGAGAATCTCTTCCCGGTTCTCGATCTCTTCCGCCTCGCACTCTTGCACCCAATTGGCAGAGCCTTCTTCCTCCACTCTCCAATCATCCCTCGCATCATCGATACCGCAAAGACTGCCCCCTTCCCATATCAATTCATGGCATTCAAGAGCATTTCAAACCTCTTCGATTCTCGCATCACCAAGCAACTCGTCATCAACCTCTTCGAATCCGTACTCTCCCTGTGCTCTCACCTCGCTTCATCGAGCAATAAGAACCTACAACTCGCCATGTCTACGCTGCTACTCAACTATTCGACCTTCCTGATGAAGGAGGGCATCGACGATTCAGTCTACACACCCGCTCCACTCATCAACGTCATCAAGGACATTCTCTCTCAAACCTCATCTCTTTCAGACGATGCTCTATTCAGAATATGCGTCGCACTAGCAAACGTCCACTTGAACAGCAAAGCTTCGAGAGAAACCATCGCCTCACTTTTGCCTTCCATCCAAAAGCACGCAGAACAACTGAAGACTACCACGCCTCCCATCACCGAGCACACTTCATTAGTAGTATCAGATTTGAGCACTATGACATCGTCATCGTCTTAACAGAAGGTCAGAAACAGATCTAGCTTCAAAACACCGCTCTGTCTGAATGTAGCGAACGATAAATGTGTGATAATGGGTGAAGTGAGTGAGTATGCCATGATGTTGAACACTCTCGAAGAGGAATAGAGAAATGATCACATGTGGGGGCTGTTGGGGGAGGAAGTTGGCGTTGTGGAAGCTCACTCTTCGCTTGAACCCTCCCCTGGTATTGGCATTTCTATAGCATGAGATTCATTGCTCTCGTTAGTGGAGGCAAGGATAGCACCTTTGCCGTGTCCGAGGCCGTCTCCCAAGGTCACGAACTGGTTGGTTTGGCACATCTCGCCTCGTTTAGCCTCTCTGCCGCCTTATCGCATCAAGATGGTTCCTCTGGTCTCTTTTCCATTCCTGGCGTAAGTGAAGAGAAGGATTCTTGGATGTACCAAAGTGTTGGTAGTGAGTTGGTCCCGTTTTTGACGATTGCATTCGAACAGCGAATGTTTTGGATTGACCCGGTCTCTGGTGATGATTTCGACCCCGAAGAGGACCAATACTTGCAGTCGTTTGGTGCTAATGCCTTTCTCTCGAGCGACGGGCGTGTGGATCGCGATGTGGTGCGCATGTGGCGACTTCTTCGTTCGGCCAAGCAATCCCTCTCCTCATCTCCTCCCCAGGCGCTCGTTTCCGGTGCCATTCTGTCCAACTATCAACGAACGCGTATTGAAGTCGTTTGCAGAGCCCTTGGGTGGATATGCATCTCTCCGCTGTGGCAACGTCCTCAAGCCCAACTTCTCTCTCTGATGGGTACCTCTGGCGGCATTGACGCGCGCATGATCAAAACCGCGTGCATTGGTCTAGATTCTTCCCATCTCATGATGTCTCTGTGTCCTGCGAAGTCGCAATCAGGCAAACACGGCGGTCCTTCTTCTTCTTCTTCCTACCACCACTCCTATGCTCCCCCCTCGTCGAATTTGGGTGTCAATCTCGATCGCTTGGAGGCACAATACGGCGTAAATGTCTGTGGAGAAGGTGGAGAGTACGAGAGCTTCACATTGGACGCTGTCGCGTTCCCTCACTTTCGTTTGCTTCCCCTGTCCTGGGATGTGGTCTCTTCTTCCACTGCTGAAGACCCATCTGAAGCTCCCGTGTCCTACGTCCGTTTCAAGAAGCTGGCCATTGCGGAGAAGGTCGGTGGTTCGACATTTGTGCCTGAAACGTCCACGTCGTTCCTCTCTTCCGTTCTTCTGCCCCACGACCGAGCCTGCGATTGGAGGGTTCCCGAACAAGCGTCTGTCGCGTCCGAAAGCGACATATCCGCGCTAGGCAGCACTCTTGGCACGAAACCGAACTCGTTGAGTGCGTTTGTTGCGGAATTGGTTAGAATCGGCAAAATCACGCTCGTGAGTGCTTTCCCCGTCCCAAGCGGCACCCTCCCCGCTACTGGAGTTGATCAACCCCGTCCAATTGCGAGAAACCCATTGATCCCGCCAGAAGCGGACATTGGCAAGCTGAAAGTGACCGGTCCTCATTTCCGCACCTCGGGCGCTTTAGTTGGCTCCAAACTCTCTCTGCTCCCATCTTCTGGCGCTACCTGGCCCGCTTCCAACTTCTACATCGAATGCTCTCATCATGTTTACGAGGACTGCCGTGCAGAGCATATGACGCTAGCTAAGGACATCTCACAAGCTACGCAAGCCGTGATGAACGCGATTGGCCGCAAACTCTTCGAAGAGGGCCTCACATTCAAGAACATCTACTTCGCTTCGCTCACCATCCCAAGCATGTCGTTTTTCGGAGATATGAACCCAGTTTACTCGTCATACTTCGTTCCAGTGAACAACCCTCCCTCCAGAGTGACTGTCGCTCAATGTCCGAGACACCCACACTCCTCTTCATCTACCTCTCCCTCAGGCGAACCAATCCCGCCGTCAATCAGGGTGGAGTTCTGGGGAACTTTCCCTCAGTTCATCGACAACTCGCTCAAGCCCTTGCTCGCGCTCTCACCGAATGTCTTCTCCAACCACAACGTGCTTCACGTGGAATCCTATTCTGAATGGGCCCCGGCGTGCATTGGACCGTACTCGCAGGCACACGAGGTGCTAGGTGTGGACCACTTGGCCGGACAAATCGCGCTGATTCCCTCGCAAATGATCCTCTTCGCTCCCTCTTCCTCCATTACCGATCCCGATGAACTTCTACGCGAGCGCACCCTCGGCGAACTGAAATGGGCTCTGCGACATGTCGTTGCTCTGGTGAAGGCAAGGAGCTGCAAGGGCGGCAAATTGGTCGAGCCTCCGAATCACCTCCTCTTCTCGTCCATGTTCACTTCTGTCCCGATTTCCCTCGCCAACAAGTGCATCGAGGCCTTGGAGAAGAATGGTACTGCAGAGGAGAAGGAGGCTATTGCGTTCGTGCTGGAAGGCGCAACGCTCATCAGAGTAGATCAACTGCCTCGCCTGGCTGCAGTGGAGATTCAGACAGTCATGGACAACCCGGAATCGGCGATGTCATCTTCTCAGGACTCGAATCTAGTGCCGCACTTGGTACCGGCGTCGGAAGTGGAGGAGGCGAAGAAGGCGACGTGTTTCGCAAAACACGAGCTCCCCGCTGGGTTCACAGTCTTCTCGCGCTGGAACCTCTCGAAATCGCTTGCTTTCGCTCATACACAGCACGTGATTGTGTCGACGTCAACGAAAACGAACATTGAGCCGTCAATCATCGTTCAAATCGCTCACAACAGCCTCGACTCCATCGCACCGCTCATCGGTTGCTCTCCCGTCAACTCAGACAAACTCTCAGTCAACGCCGACCTATCTTCTGTACATCTATACTTCGAAGCAGGAGAGGTGGACAATCCAGAGTACTTCAAACTAGCTCACAGATCGAGAACTTTCCACTTCACGCCCTACCCTGCGGTGGAGATTGGAGCTCCTCACCGATGGATTGGCGCACTGCCACCCAACCATCATGTTGTTGCCGCAGTTCATTCCAAATGGTCACTGATTCTGGACTTGGATGACTAGAGAGAGCAAGAGAAGTTAGAGTTACAGAGTGAGAGATTCGGAGAGAGTTTCCGGACAAGCGGGCATGCGTCCACCACACACCGCCCTCCTCATCTCCCCATGAATCTCTTTTTATGCAGGTAGCCTGATTTTGTTGAAATGTAGAGCGCAGTATTGCCTATATGACCGTTCCTTATCAACTCTACTCATGCCGACTATGAGCACGTCTTCTCTTGCTCGACTACTGTAACCCACCTCAATGGCGTCTTATCAGGAAGAATATGCCTTCGTCTGGGATGGGAAGTGGATCTGAGCACCGAGCTTGGGGATAGGAGAGTCTAGAAGCATCAACCGCTGAGGCAGAAGGAGGCGCTCAGCTGCCGTTCGCCGTTCGAGCGGCCGCCCTCCAGGAAGCTGTTTCGCTGACATTTCGCACTCCCCCCTACGCCGTCTCCTCTTCGACCTTCCGTTCCTTCTACTGCACTCCCTTGTTGTACACGGTGATCTGTACCTCTTCTTCGAGGATGGAGAGAGATTGGAATCTGCTGGAGGTGGGCACCGTCAACTTACCCGACACAGGATCTTCTCGCTTCATCTATGGCCTCACACAGAACTCTAATGGCGAATTATACATGACTAAGGGTGCTAGGATCCTCAAACTCACGCTTGATACGATGGCCATGGAATTTTGGGCTGGTTCAGCGGACAAAACGGGACATGAAGATGGTCCCCGGTTGAAGGCGACTTTGGACACTCCTCTGGGCGTACTTTGGCACAACGAGAAGCTGTACTTCGCCCAATCGCATTCTATTCGAATTGTCGATGCAGAAAACGTAGTTACTCTTTGTGGTTCCCATCGTGCTGGTCATAATGATGGTCCTTGGAAGTCTGCTCTGTTCAACAACCCCACACACATTGCCGAGCTCCACAACACTTTCTATGTCACCGATTCCTTCAATCATTGCATTCGTATCATCTCTCCTGATGGTACTGTGGGCTCAATAGGCAGGCCTCCGAAATCGTCCATTGATGGCACTTTTACCGATTGTGGCTTCAAGTATCCCCGTGGTATCTGTATTGGTCCATCAGATCAAGTTCTCGTGATCGAATCCTCTGGCTCTACCATAAGGATGTTGGATTTGGCGTCTCAAACGGTGACACCTTTCCCGATCGACAAACATACCTTCCGTTTCGGCATCTTCCTCACCTACTGCTTCTCTACTCAAGAAATTCTGATTGCCGATACTTCTGCGGATGCGCTACTCTTGGTATCTCCTCAGGGTAAGTTCTCTGATCTCGTGTCACTGAAACGACAGGGCCCACTCCCTGACCTCATTCCAATCGAACGCGCCATCACTGCTCGCCCGACTGCTGCCGTCGTTACCCCTTCTGGAGACTTATACTGGACTGAGGAAGTAGGAGGCTTGAGATTCATCAGAGGCATGTTCCCTTCAACTGAGAACTGCATACTGGATCTTTCCATGGTCAGATTATTGTGTCCAAATAGGGGTGCAGGAGTCGCCTCCTCCCAATCTACTTCTTATTCATCTTCATCAATACCGAATTCAGAGACCAACCCCAACGCACCATCATCTTCAACCTCATTAGCATCAACATCATCGTCTGCTCCCATCCCCTCCGATGTCTTCAATCTCATCACCCACCGTCTCTCTGGTCAAGAGTTTTCTATATGTCTTCCACTGTGCAACGTTCTCGGCGTAGGAAACATCAATGCAATCACGACAACACACGTTCCCTTGGAATCCGTCGAATCCTTCGTATCGCTTCTCTATGGATCAACCAACCTCTCCAAGCCAACACCTTCCATTGAGCTGCTATGCCACTTACTGATTCTAAGCAAAGAATGTCAATGTCATCCAGAACTCATACAATGGCTCACTGGAAAAGTCAACGCAGAAATCGCCGTCCTGAGCCCTTCAAAACTCGTCGCCCTAGCCTCTATCTTTGGACCTATCGAATGGAAAGGCACTATCATTGGAAAATACATAGCAAAGGCAATCAAGGCAAGAACAGAGGAGATACAACCGGTTCTCGCCGACTCAAGTCCTGAGCTTGTATCCATCTCCATGTCATTCTTGGACATCTCTACAGCTCCATCGTCGTCTACAAACGAAGAGATCACCTCTCCTTCGGAAAATACGACTCAATTACCGCAGGTGTGGACGATTTCAAAGTGGTGGCAATCTCGTTTCGTAGAACTTGCTGGCACTCTTCAAATTGGATCATCCAATGATGGAAAAGCAGATTTGGCTCATGAAAATACGAAGGAACCGTCATCATTGGACAAGCAGTTGCCTCCTCCCAACTTCGTCTTTTGCCTTGAATCTCCCTCACTCACAACAGGGCCTGTCACCTTGGCCGTTCACGACTGGATTCTATACGGTAAATGGAGCTACTTTAGGCGAATGATCGACGCTGGGTTCGACGAAGCCATCAATCGCCAGGCGTATTTGGCAAAGGACTTCTCTCCGCCCCTCCTTCTCGCTCTGGTGAAGTACCTATATAGTGGCTTTGTAGATATCACCCACTTGGATGAGCTTGAATGTGAATACATCATCGAGAACGGAGGGGAGTATGGAATCTTCGACTTAGAGGGCAATCCCGCTCCAGAGTTCAAACCCTTCATACGGAAATGCCAGACTCAGCTCGCCAAATCCAGAGCTCCACCTGCTGAGCCCATCATTCACGCTCCATCTTCAGAGAAACACAGTGATGTTGAGCCAGATTGACGACATAGAAGGATCCGACGAATTCGGACGGCTTCAGGATATCTGTCTCCCCATGTACCCATGTCCTATGTAATTGTATCCATTTCCCCATATTGTGTTCTAGGCAAGGGACGACAACGACCAGAGAGATATTTGATCTAGATCACACAAAGAGTGCCAGTCTCGAATCCGAGAGTGGTGTGAAACTCTCAAGGGAGCCTACTCTTGCTTGCCCACAACGATTCCAGGTATCGATCGAATCAGAGATGAAACGCACCAATGCGAATGGCTTCCCATGTTCTCACTGTACAAGGTACAAGAAGTATCCAGAAACAAGATTTGCTTTGCGATATTGATATCAGAGATGTACATTGGTGTTGAGAGAGAGATCGGAAGCGTTGGGGACGGAACCATTGCAACTCCCTTCAAATGAGAGATAGTACCGGGAAATGGCTTAATAGTATGATTAAGAGTCCAACGGCGTAGGTTGCGAACATCCAGCCGAGCCATATCTTGGATTGGTGAGGCGTGTCCTCGAATTCTCTCCAGTAGACGATTCCCCATAGTGAGACTATGAGAGGTGCCGATTGCGAAAAGATGAAGGACATGGCGTATCCAGTTCCTTGTTCTGCGATGAACATGAGACAGACGCCGAATGTGAAGAGGAATCCCGATACGATAGCTTGCCAGTGTTGTGCCTTTTCCATGCGTGTGCTGTATTCTGTGAGGTTGCCTCTCTTTCCAGTGAAGGGCCTTATGATGAGTAATGGTCCAACGATGAGGTATCCGATGGCAGAGCCGCTGAAGAAGAGGAAG
>Ga0307375_10007264_pt1 | contig 10123 bp, 8 predicted proteins | sample TR1MG_FD_202531 | JGI IMG/M metagenome (GOLD analysis project Ga0307375, IMG submission 202531) | Soil microbial communities from Risofladan, Vaasa, Finland - TR-1 | ecosystem: Environmental > Terrestrial > Soil > Coastal area > Acid sulfate soil | place: Finland: Risofladan, Vaasa | collected...
GAAGCCGCGCACCAGATGTGCAGCAATCCGCTGCCGCCCAGAGCCAGGAAACCCGGCACGGTCGGCGTCAGTGCCGGCCCCGAGGTCGCGATCATGGACGAGCAGGGCAAGATCCTGGCGCACGGCGCCACCGGCGAAATCGTCATCCGCGGCGCCAACGTCACCGCCGGCTACGAAAACAACCCGAGGGCCAACGCCGAGAACTTCACCCGCGGCTGGTTCCGTACCGGCGACCAAGGCATCATCGACGACCAGGGTTACGTCAGCATCACCGGCAGGCTGAAGGAGATCATCAACCGCGGCAGCGAGAAGTTCTCGCCGCGCGAGGTAGACGAGGTGCTGATGGACCATCCGGCGGTGGCCCAGGTGGTGACCTTCGCCATACCGCACGAGAAGCTGGGCGAGGAGCCCGGTGCCGTGGTGGTGCTGCGCCCGGGGATGGAGGCGAGCGAGCGGGAGCTGCGCGAATTCGCCGGCCTGCATCTGGCCGACTTCAAGGTGCCGCGGAAGATCCTGTTCATGACCGATCTGCCCAAGGGCCCGACCGGCAAGCTGCAGCGCATCGGCTTGGCCCAGAAGCTGGGACTGGCCTAAGCCAGTGCCGCCGCTATGAACAGGCCCAGGACGCAGCAGAAGCCGGCGGTCCAGGCGAGCGAGCGCAAGGTCGCCCGGTCGGCCAGGTAGGCGATGCCGTGGCCGATGCGGAAGACGATGAACAGCCCGGCCAGGAGATCGACCGTGGGCTGCCGGGCGTGCGCCCAGTGGGCGATCAGCACCGCCGCCGCGAACGGCGCGAAGGCTTCCCAGCTGTTCTGCTGCGCCCAGTCGGCTCGCTGGCGCCAGCCGGTCTTTTGCTGCAGCCGCGGCCGGGCGTTGTCATAAGGTCCGCCGCCCTTCGACAGCGTGCCCCAGACATAGGGCAGCAGCGCCGCGATCAGTACGCACCAGAATGCTAGGGTCATCGTCTTTCTCCTGTCTTTGGAATCATAGTCCCGGAATCAGCGTACCGAAGTGGTCGATGGCGGCGTAGCCACCGGTGTCCTTGGCCGGCTGCCGGGTGTCGGGGCGCAGCACCGCGACCAGATGCGCGATGCCGGCGCTCGCCGCCGAGTCCAGCACCGGCAGGCTGTCGTCCACCAGCAGGGTGGTCGCCGGATCATACGGGAAATGCCGTTGTAGCTTTGGCCAGAACGCCGGGTCCTCCTTGGGCAGACCCAGTTCGTGGGAGGTGATGAGCGCATCGAAATAGCCGGACAGGGCGGTTCTGTCCATCTTCAGCGCCAGGCTCTTGTGGTGCGCGTTGGTCACCAGCGCCAGGCGCTTGGATGCGGCGCGCGCGGCGGCGAGGAAGTCGGTGACGCGGGGGTGCACCGCGATCAGATGCGCCACCTCCTCCTTGAGCCGCATGATGTCGAGCTCCAGTTCGGCCGCCCAGTGATCGACCGAGTACCAGGCGAGCGTGCCGGCCCGGGCCCGGTAGCGCCCCGCCAGTTCCTCCTGGGCCGCCGCCAGCGGCAGTTCGCGGGCCTGGGCGTAGGCGAGCGGCACGTGCCGCTGCCAGAAGTGATTGTCGAAATTGAGATCGAGCAGGGTGCCGTCCATGTCGAGCAGGACGGTATCGATCCGGCCCCAGTCGAGCTCGGGGCCGGTCGGATCTTCGCTCACCGCACAGGCAGTCGCAGCGCGCGACTCAGGGACGGATGTAGGCGTAGCCTTCGTGCTCGCGCTTCATCAGCTCGATGACGCCGCCGGGGACGTAGCCGATGCTGTCCAGCATGTCCTTCTTGGTCAGCTTCAGCGCGTGCATCGTGGTCTCGCAGGCGACGATCTTGACGCCGCTGGCGACGGCGGCATTGACGCGGTTGCCGACCTCGGACTCCATTCTGAGCATGCCGATGCCCGGGCCGTAGGCGACCAGCTCTACCGTGACCTTGTCCTTGCCGAGAGCGTCCTGGACGTTGTGGATGTTGTTCAAGGCCAGGTTCCATTTCTTCGGGTCGGCGTCGCTGACCTGGAACACCACCTTGTCCTTCTTGGCCGACACCGCCTTGGCCTTCACGGCGGCGTGGCTGCTCGCTGGGAACATCAGCACGGCGCCAATGGCCGCCAATGCCAGGAACAGCAATGCGCTCTTCTGCCATGCGGGGATCGATCGGCTTACGGGGATTGCGGTCATGGTTCGTCTCCTTGGTTAGTGGTGTGCCATCGGTGGGCAGAAGCAAAATACACCCGGCGGCGCGATTGACCAAGAAATAAACTTTATACCTGAATTAAATACGACTAAAGTCCTGGCGCAAGCGGTTCTTCTGCACCTTGCCCATGGCATTGCGCGGCAGTTCGGATACGAAGAATACCCGCTTGGGCACCTTGAAGTTGGCCACCAGGCCCTTCAGGGCGGCGATGATGCCCGCCTCGGCGAGCATTGCCCCGTCCCTGGACACCACCACCGCCGTCACCGCCTCGCCGAAGTCGGGATCGGGCAGGCCGATCACCGCCGATTCGAAGACGCCGGGCAGCGCGTCGATCAGCGCCTCGATCTCCTTCGGATAGACGTTGAGGCCGCCGCTGATCACCAGGTCCTTGGAGCGGCCGACGATGCTGACGTAGCCTTCGGCATCCGTGCTGCCCAGGTCGCCGGTCCTGAACCAGCCGCCCGCTGAAAACTCCTCGGCGGTCTTGTCCGGCATCTGCCAGTAGCCGACGAAGACGTTGTCGCCGCGCACCTCGATCCGGCCGACCTCGCCCTCCCGCACCGGCTGACCGTCTTCAGCGACGATGCGCAATTCGGTACCGGGCAGCGGCAGGCCGACGGTGCCGCGGCGGCGCTCGCCCTCATACGGATTGGAGGTGAACATGCCGCCCTCGGTCATGCCGTAGCGTTCGAGTATCGTGTGTCCGGTCCGCTCTTGGAAGGCATCGAAGGTTTCCGTCGCCAGCGGCGCCGAGCCCGAGACGAACAGGCGCATCCCGGCGCAGAGTGCTCTATCGAAACCCGGTTCATTGAGCAGGCGCACGTAATAGGTGGGCACGCCCATGAATACGGTCGCGCGCGGCAGCAGTTCCAGCGCCCGCCCCGAATCGAACCTCGGTTCGAAGAGCATCGCCGAGCCGCTCATCAGGGTGCAGTGACTGGCCACGAACAGGCCGTGCACGTGATAGATCGGCAGCATGTGCAGCAGCACGTCGTCGGGCTCGAAGCGCCAATAGGCGGAGAGCACCCGGGCGTTGGCCGCGAGGTTGCGGTGGCTCAGCATCGCGCCCTTGGCGCGGCCGGTGGTGCCCGAGGTATAGAGAATGGCGGCGAGGTCGTCGTCCTGTCTGGGTACGGTGGGCAGGGCGACGCTCTGCGACGCCGCATCGATCAGGCTGCCGCGGCCGTCATCATCCAGGGTCAGCACGTGGGCGACGCCGGCGTCGGCCGCCAGTTGCTCGGCCAGTTCCCGCATCTGCGGCCGGCAGACGAACAGGCCGGGCTTGGCGTCGCCGAGGAAATAAGCCAGCTCGTGGCGCTGGTAGGCAGGATTGAGCGGCAGGAACACCGTGCCGGCGCGCAGGCAGGCGAGGTACAGCACCAGCGCCTCTGGCGACTTGTCCACCTGCACCGCGACCCGGTCGCCGGACACCAGGCCGAGGCTCGCGATCAGCCCGGCGATCCGGCCGCAAGCCAGGTCGATGTCGCCGTAGGTCCAGGCACGGCCGTCGGGCAGGATCAGGCAGGGGGCGTCAGGGTTCTCGGGAAAATGCGCGCGCAGCAGCGTGTAGAGATTGGCGTCTTTCATGTGGCTTGGGTCCCGATCATTTCCGGACCCTGGCATGCCGCCGCACGGTCGCAGAGGCGGCAACGGTGCCATCGGCGACGTAGGCCTCGACGTTGTTTTCGATCGCGTCCGGATCGTAGCGGTAGTTTACCATCAGCCCGAAGGATTGCCTCAGGCCTCTCTGGCTGCTGTCGGCGAGCCAATTCACGCGCTCGACGTGGGCGCCGTTGCCCAGGTGGAAGCGCGCCACCGGATCGTGAGGACGGTCATTGTGCCGGGCTTCGAGCAGATAGCGCGCCGCCAGGCGCGACAGCGGTTCGCGCAGGCGCCGCGCCAGCTTGGCGTCGTGGCGCCATTCGCCGGCGGTCAGCGCCTTGGCGTCGAGCTCGATGCCGGCGAGCGCCTCGGGCGTGCGCTTCACCCAGGCCGAGAACTGCGGCAGCGGCGACAGGGTGGCGAAGGTCTTCAAGCGCGGGAAGTCGCGCTGCAAATCCTCGATGACGCGCTTTAGCAGAAAGTTGCCGAAAGACACGCCGCGCAGCCCAGGCTGGGTGCTGGAGATCGAATAGAAGATGGCGGTGTCGGCGCGCTTGGCGTCGAACACCGGCGCCGCCTCGTCGAGCAGCGCCTGGATGCTGCCGGCGAGGTGATCGGTGAGCGCCACCTCGACGAAGATCAGCGGCTCCTTGGGCATCCGCGGATGGAAGAAGGCGTAGCAGCGCCGGTCCGAGTCGAGACGGTTGCGCATGTCTTCCCAGGAGCGGATCTCGTGCACCGCTTCGTACTGGATCAGCTTCTCCAGCAGCGCTGCCGGCGAGTTCCAGGTGATGCGCGCGAGCTCCAGGAAGCCGACGTCGAACCAGTCGGTCAGGCGCGCCTCCAGCTCGCGATCGAGCGCCAGGAGTTCGGGGTGATGGTCGAGATAGCGCAGCAGGTCGGCGCGCAGATCGACCAGGACCTTGACCCCCTGGGGCAGGGCGGTGAACTGGGTGAGGATGCGCAGCCGCGGCGAGCGCAAGGTGGCGCGCAGCACCGCCTCGGCGTCCCACTGCCCCGGTGTGCCGACGGCCGCCTGGTAGGCGGCGTGGGCGGTCGCGACCGCCGCGGGCTCGGGCCCGAATTCGAGCGCGATCAGGCGCAGGAATTCGCGTCGGCCGGCGTCGTCCAGACGCAGATAGCTGGCCCCCAGCCGGGCCGCCCGCTGCCGGGCCGAGACCTCGCCGCCCAGGCCATCGGCACACTCCTGCAGCTGCTGGCGCAACTGCTGCAATTGCCGATGAGTGAGTTGTCGGTCGCTGGCCTGCGGCTGGGCGCCGACCAGTTCGCGCATCCGTTTCAGGCCGCGACGGACGATGCTGTCGTTCATGTCGGGTTCCTCGTACGGGTGGGTTTCATCCGGCTGATTTCAATTTGGCCAGGGCGGCGCGGCCGGAGAGCAGGTGCTCGTGCATCAGTTGTCCCGCCCGGCCGGCATCGCGCTTGTGGATAGCCTTGAGGATCGCGCGGTGCTCGGCCAGCGATTGCTTCAGGCGCCCTTCCAGGCGCAGCGAGTCGCGGCGGGTGAGCTTCATCAGCTTGCGCGTGTCATTTATCAGTTGCGACAGCCAGCGGTTGCCGGCCAGTTGCTGGACCGCCAGGTGAAAGGCCTGGTTGGCCTCGAAGAAGCGGTCGGCGTCGCCGTCGGCGGCGTGCGCCTCCAGGCGCTCGTGGATCGCGTCCAGTTCAGCGAGATCGGCGGCGCTCGCCCGCTGCGCCGCCTCGAAGGCGCAGCGTCCTTCGAGCAGCGCCATCACCGGGAATATCTCGTCGAGATCGCGTTCCGACAATTCGGTGACGTAGCAGCCGCGACGCGGCTTCAACTGCACCAGTCCCTCCGCGGCCAGCACCTTGAGCGCTTCGCGCATCGGCGTGCGGCTGATGCCATATTCCTGGGCCAGCGTCTGCTCGTCGATCCAGGCGCCGGGGGCCAGGTCGTGGGCGTAGATGCGGTTTCTCAAGCGCTCCGCGACCTGTTCGTAGAGGGCGGGGGCAGCCAGATCGGAAGCGGCCGGAAATTCTGTGGTTGCATTCATAATTATGGATACAGTATTATTACGGCTCAGCGATGTCAAGCATCTCGCGCAACAGCGCGCCGCCATCGATAATGGCGGACCAACGCAGGAAAGGGTCGGCGATGAGCAAGTATCCCGAGGTGAAGCTGCCTTCTTTGCAGGACTGGGCCAGGGCGGCCGAAAAATCCGCGCCCGGCGGCGACGTCTCGGCGCTGGACTGGGTGACGCCCGAGGGCATCACCGTCAAGGCGCTGACGACCGCTGCCGACGTCAAGGACCTGCCCTACGCCGACACCCTGCCTGGCTTTCCGCCCTTCGTGCGCGGCCCGCAGCCGACGATGTATGCGGTGCGGCCCTGGACGATACGCCAGTACGCCGGTTTTTCCACCGCCGAGGCATCCAATGCCTTCTACCGCAAGGCCCTGGCCGCGGGCGCCCAGGGCGTCTCGGTGGCCTTCGACCTGGCCACCCACCGCGGCTACGACTCCGACCATCCGCGCGTGACCGGCGACGTCGGCAAGGCCGGCGTCGCCATCGACTCGGTCGAGGACATGAAGGTGCTGTTCGACGGCATTCCGCTGGACCGGGTGTCGGTGTCGATGACCATGAACGGCGCCGTGCTGCCGGTGCTGGCCGGCTACGTCGTGGCGGCGGAAGAGCAGGGGGTGGCCCAGAAACAGCTCTCCGGGACCATCCAGAACGACATCCTGAAGGAGTTCATGGTCAGGAATACCTACATCTATCCGCCCGAGCCGTCGATGCGCATCGTCGCCGACATCATCGCCTATACGGCGAAGAACATGCCCAAGTTCAACTCGATCTCGATCTCGGGCTACCACATCCAGGAAGCCGGCGCGACCCAGGCGCTGGAGCTCGCCCTCACCCTGGCCGACGGCCAGGAATACGTGCGGACCGCGATCAGGAGCGGCATGGACGTCGATGCCTTCGCCGGCCGCCTGTCCTTCTTCTTCGGCATCGGCATGAACTTCTACCTCGAGGTCGCCAAGCTGCGCGCCGCGCGGCTCTTGTGGTGGCGGATCATGAAGGGCTTCGGCGCCAAGAGCGACAAGTCGCTGATGCTGCGCACCCACTGCCAGACCTCGGGCTGGTCGCTGGCGGCGCAGGATCCCTACAACAACGTGGTGCGCACCACCATCGAGGCGATGGCCGCGGTGTTCGGCGGCACCCAGTCCTTGCACACCAACTCGCTCGACGAAGCGATCGCGCTGCCCACCGAATTCTCTTCGCGCATCGCGCGCAACACCCAGTTGATCATCCAGGAGGAGAGCAATATCTGCAAGGTGATCGATCCCTGGGCGGGCTCCTACATGATGGAGAAGCTGACCCAGGATCTCGCCGACAGCGCCTGGAAGATCATCGAGGAAGTCGAGGCGATGGGCGGCATGACCAAGGCCGTCGGCTCGGGCTGGGCCAAGCTCAAGATCGAGAGTTGCGCCGCCGAGAAGCAGGCGCGGATCGACGCCGGACTGGACGTCATCGTCGGCGTGAACAAATACGCGCTGAAGCAGGAAGCCGAAATCGAATTTCTCGACGTCGACAACCACGCGGTACGCGAGGCGCAGGTGGCGCGCCTGGCGCGCGTGCGCGCCGGTCGCGATTCGGGCGCGGTAGCCGCGGCGCTCGCGGCGCTGACCGCGGCTGCCCGAAATAACACCGGCAACCTGCTGGAGTTGTCTATCCTTGCCAGCCGGGCGCGCGCCACCGTCGGCGAGATTTCGGATGCGCTGGAAGCCGTCTGGGGGCGCCACCGCGCCGACAACCAGGTGGTCTCCGGCGTCTATGGCGCCGCCTTCGAGACGGATGGCGACTGGGCGCGCCTCAAGGCGCAGATCGAGACCTTCGCCGCCGCCGAAGGGCGCCGTCCGCGCATCATGATTGCCAAACTCGGCCAGGACGGCCACGACCGCGGCGCCAAGGTGGTCGCTTCGGCACTGGCCGACCTGGGCTTCGACGTCGACATCGGGCCGCTGTTCCAGACCCCGGAGGAGGCCGCCCGCCAGGCGGTGGAGAACGACGTCCATGCCGTCGGCGTGTCCACCCTGGCGGCCGGGCACAAGACCCTGGTTCCCGCCCTGATCAGAGCGCTCAAGGACCAGGGCGCCGGGGACATCGTGGTGTTCGTCGGCGGCGTCGTGCCGGCGCAGGACCACGCCTTCCTCAATGCCGCCGGAGTCAAGGGCATCTTCGGCCCGGGCACGCCCATCCTCAGGTGCGCCCACGAGGTGTTGCGCGCCATCGGCGCCGCCCACGCGCCCGCCAGCGTGTGAAGGAGATGGACGATGCGGCGCTGGTCGAAGAGGTACTGGCCGGGCGCCGCCGCGCCCTGGCCAAGGCCATCACCCTGGTCGAGTCGACCCGCTCCGACCACGCGTTGCGCGCTTCCCGCGTGCTCGAAGCGCTGCTGCCGCACGCCGGGCGATCGATCCGGGTGGGCATCTCGGGCGCCCCCGGCGTCGGCAAATCGACCTTCATCGAGGCCCTGGGCTTATACCTGATCGGGCGGGGGCATCGCCTTGCCGTGCTCGCCGTCGACCCTTCTTCGTCGCGCTCGGGCGGCTCCATCCTCGGCGACAAGACGCGCATGGAGCGCTTGTCGATGCGCGAGGAAGCGTTCATCCGGCCGACGCCGGCCGGCGGCCATCTCGGCGGCGTCGCCGGCAAGACGCGCGAAGCGATCCTGGTCTGCGAAGCGGCGGGCTTCGACGTGGTGATCGTCGAGACCGTCGGCGTCGGACAGAACGAGACGGCGGTGGCCGGCATGACCGACGTCTTCGTGCTGATGCAACTGCCCAACGCCGGCGACGAGCTGCAGGCGCTGAAAAAGGGCATCGTCGAGCTGGCCGATCTGGTGCTGGTGAATAAGGCCGACATCGACCCGCAAGCGGCGACGCTGGCCTGCGCCCAGCTGAAGGGCGCCTTGTCCCTGTTGCGCCCGAGCTCGAAATTCTGGCAGCCGCGGGTGTTGCCGGTCAGCGCCGCCAGGGACGAGGCTATCGCCGCGTCGTGGCAGGTCATCGAGGAATACCGAACGGCGATGCGGTCTTGCGGCGAGTTCGAGGCCAAGCGCCGCCATCAGGCCCTGGCCTGGATGTGGACCTTGATCGAGTCGGCGCTCATTGCGCGCTTTCGCGGCGATCCGCGGGTCAGGGCGGCATTGCCGGGACTGTCTGCCGCCGTCGAGAGCGGCAAGACGACGCCGGTTGCCGCGGCCGACCAGTTGCTGGCGTATCTGAATCAACGGTCTTGAAGGGAGTTTGATCATGAATACCATCATCCGGCAGCTCGAAGAAAAGCGCGAGCAGGCCCGGGCCGGCGGCGGCGCCCAGCGCATCGCCGCGCAGCACGCCAAGGGCAAGCTCAGCGCGCGCGAGCGCCTCGAACTGCTGCTCGATCCGGCCAGCTTCGAAGAGTGGGACATGTTCGTCGAGCACCGTTGCAGCGACTTCGGCATGGACGCGCAGAAGGTGCCCGGCGACGGCGTCGTCACCGGCTACGGCACCATCAACGGGCGCATGGTGTTCGTCTATTCGCAGGACTTCACGGTGTTCGGCGGCGCCCTGTCGGAGGCCCACGCCGAGAAGATCTGCAAGGTGATGGATCACGCGTTGAAGGTCGGGGCGCCGGTGATCGGCCTGAACGACTCGGGCGGCGCGCGCATCCAGGAGGGCGTGGCCTCCTTGGGCGGCTACGCCGACGTGTTCCAGAAGAACGTCCTGGCCTCCGGCGTGGTGCCGCAGATCTCGATGATCATGGGCCCCTGCGCCGGCGGCGCGGTGTATAGCCCGGCGATGACCGACTTCATCTTCATGGTCAAGGACACTTCCTACATGTTCGTCACCGGGCCCGAGGTGGTCAAGACCGTGACCCACGAGGAGGTGAGCGCCGAGGAGCTGGGCGGCGCGGTGAGCCACAGCACTCGCTCGGGGGTGGCCGATCTCGCCTTCGAGAACGATGTCGAGGCGCTCTTGATGCTGCGCCGCTTCTTCAACTACCTGCCGCTCAACAACCGCGAGCGTCCGCCCACGCGCGCCACGCAAGATCCGGCCGAGCGCCTGGACCCTTCGCTCGACACGCTGGTGCCGGCCAACGCCAACCAGCCCTACGACATCAAGGAGCTGATCGTCAAGGCGGTCGACGACGCCGACTTCTTCGAACTCGCCCCCGAATACGCCAAGAACATCGTCATCGGCTTCGCCCGGATGGAGGGCCAGACCGTCGGCATCGTCGCCAACCAGCCGCTGGTGCTGGCCGGCTGCCTGGACATCAAGTCCTCGATCAAGGCGGCGCGCTTCG
>Ga0307375_10007266_pt1 | contig 10123 bp, 14 predicted proteins | sample TR1MG_FD_202531 | JGI IMG/M metagenome (GOLD analysis project Ga0307375, IMG submission 202531) | Soil microbial communities from Risofladan, Vaasa, Finland - TR-1 | ecosystem: Environmental > Terrestrial > Soil > Coastal area > Acid sulfate soil | place: Finland: Risofladan, Vaasa | collected...
TTCCGGAGTCGTCCCGAATCAGAGACCTGAACATGAACCTCACCCGCAGCCGGGTGGCCGCCGTCTACAAGCTCTGCCAGACCGGGAACACGGCGACGATGAAGTTCTCGGACGCCCCCGGTGGCGGCAAGCAGTCCATCCCCGGCAAGCCCGTCCTCTACCGCAACGTGGCAGGCCCGAACAGGGGCTTCGGGTTCGTCCACCAAGAGGGGGAGGCCGCCTACCCCGACACCCTCCCCGCCCACGAGGTCATGCTGACCACCGAGGAAGCCATCGGCTGTGCCGCCAGGAACGCGGAGCGGAACGTGTCCCGCACGACCCCGTTGGCCTTCATTCCCTCCGCAGAGACCTCCAACCTGATCAGCGAACTGCTCCAGATGCGTAACCACTATCGGCAAGGCCACGGAGGGAAGTGATGCCGACCGACGAGAACATCGGTGACGTGATCAGGGGGACGCCGTTCGTCCGCTGCATCTTCCGGACGCACTACGTCAACGACATCCTCGTGACGGACCCCTCGACTCCCCTGGAAGTCGCCTCCTACGACACCCGGACCAACTGGACGGAGAAGCAGACCAAGCCGGGCGGCTGGACCCGCGAAATCCCCCACGTCCTCGACCCCATGTCCAACGACCCCTCCCGTGCCGGGGCCTTGTTCATCGTGATCAAGCGCGGGCACGAACCTGTCTCGACCGGACGGGACTCGGGCTATGGCGGTGGCCCCTGGTTCCTCGTCAAGCGGCTGACTCCCGAGGGGGAGTGGGGCGCTGATGGCGAGGAAATCCGCTACACCCGGCGATGCTCCTACAACACGGACATCTCGGAAGCCGCCGAAGTGGTGGGCCACCGGGCCGATCTGGAAGAAACCATCCTCCGGCACACCACACTCTCCAACCTCACCGCCAAGCAGAAAGCAGCCTTGGGGCTCAACCCCGGAGGGAAGTGATGCCCGTACTCGACCCCGCAGCCCTGATCGAGAACCGCGTCAACGCCATCATGGAGTTCCACATGGCGGCAGGCACCGACCGGGCGGAACTCGACGTGTCGGGCGGCATCGACTCCGCCGTGATGCTGGGGCTCCTGGCCCGCGCTCTCGGTCCCAACAAGATCACTGCCGTCTACCAGGGCATCGAGTCCAGCCACCTGTCGCTGAAGCGAGCCCGTAAGGTGGCCAAGACCTTCGGGGTGCCGCTGATCGAAGTGGACTTGACGAGCATCTTCCAGAAGCTCGTGGACACGATGCTGACTGGCATCTGGAAGGCCCATCGCGCAGCCGACCCCGTGATTCTTCCCCGCCTGCACGAGATGGCCCTGGCTGACCCCACCATCCTGGGCTCCCTCCGCTCCTGTCTCCGTGCTCCCATCGGGCGGGGCTTCAATCGCATCATGGGTGGTGGCATCCGGCACGGCACCGGGAATGAGTGCGAAGACCGCTGGACGAGGTTCTTCCAGAAGGGCGGCGATGGCGAAGTGGACACGAATCCCATCGCCATGCTCTCCAAGGGCGAGGTCTTTCAGCTTGCCCTGGCCCTCAGGGTTCCCGCCTCCATCATCACCGCCGTCCCGACGCCCGACCTCTGGGGGCACGAGAGGATGCACACGGACGAGGATGAGTTCACCTCCTACTTCGGCTTCCCGCCTCCCAAGGGGCACTCCTTCTACTCCTACGTCGTCCAGGGCGAGTACGTCCGCACCGGTCTGATCGAGCGTGTCAGCCGCCTGTTCGACCTCCCCACGGGGAAGCACGAACTGGACCCGGAACGCGGATACCGCGACACCGGCATCCAGATCGGGGCCATCAAGAACGCCACCTACGGCGACATCCTGATTCACGGCTACTCCGGTTCCCCGCAGGAAGCAGAAGCCATCAAGCGGGCCGTGAACGAGCCCCCAATGGCCGGTCTCGACCCTGAGTTCGTGGGGCAGCTTCTTCACGCTGCGATGCGAATCGAGCGGAGCACCCGCCACAAGGCCAACCCGAACATCCCCACCCTGGGCTCCCGCAAGGAACTGCGGGAAGCCGGGATTCTGACCGACGAGCTTCCCGAGGTGAAGTCGTGAGAGACTGCCGCGACATTCGGCACACCACCGACGAGAACGGCGACACATGGCTCACCGACAAGGACGGTCGGGTCGTCCACGACGCTCGTGGAGAACGCATCCCTGGCCCCGCCAGGGCCATCGTGGACCCGGCTTCCGGGTTCACCACCTACGACTCCTCACAGAGCCACTGTGCGCTGTGCGGGAGCCTTACTTGTACTGGAACGTGTTTCAAGTGAAACGGAGGTAGCACCATGAAGATCCACCTGTTCGTAATCGACCCGCAGAAGGACTTCTGCCACAAGGACGGCTCCCTGTTCGTGCCCGGCGCGACCGAGGACATGGAACGGGTCGCCCGGATGCTGGGGCGGCTGAAGGGCAAGATCGATGACATCCACTTCAGCCTCGACTCCCACCGCAAGGTGGACATCAGCCACGGCATCTGGTGGAAGGACAGCGCCGGGAACCACCCGCCCCCCTTCACCATGATGTCCGCTGCCGACGTGGCCCAGGGCCGCTGGACCACGACCCAGCCCGGTGCCTACAACCGCTCCCTGGAGTACCTGCGCGAACTGGAGCGCCGGGGCCGCTACGCCCACGTCATCTGGCCGGAACACTGCCTGATCGGTGACGAAGGCCACAACGTCCTGCCCGTCCTCGCGGAAGCCGCCCACGAGTGGGAGGAGCGGTTCGCCATGGTGGACTTCGTGACCAAGGGGTCGAACCCCTGGACGGAGCACTTCTCGGCAGTACAGGCCGAGGTGCCCGACCCCGAAGACCCCAGCACCCAGATCAACACCCGGCTGATCGAGACCCTGGATGAAGCCGACATCATCCTCCTGGCTGGCGAAGCCCGGAGCCACTGTGTCGCCAACACCATCCGCGACATCGCTGCCAACTTCGACGCCGCGTCGGTCGCCAAGATGGTCCTGCTCACCGACGCCATGTCCGATGTGCCGGACCCCCCCGGCACCACGCTGTTCTCCGACCTGGGCAAGAAGTTCCTCGCGGACCTCGTGGCCCTCGGAGCCAAGACCGACACCACCACCGACTTCCTGAAGTAAGGGAGGCACCATGCCCGTTCTCAACTCGCAGAACATGACCACCCACAAGATCGACGGCACCGGCTACGGGTTCTCCGCCAAGCGCATCGAGGATCTGGGTGCCAGTGAGTACACGCTGGTCGGCATCGCCACCGACTCCTCCGGCTCCGTCTGCGGCTTCCAGAAGCCGATGGACGAGTGCATCAAGAACGTCGTCCTCTCCTGCCGCCGCTCCCCCCGCTGTGACAACCTGATGCTGCGGCTGTCGTGCTTCGACACCCACATCCGTGAGATTCACGGGTTCAAGACGCTGGGCGAGTGCAACCCCGACGACTACGACGGCACCGTCCGCCCCGGCTCTGCTACGGCGCTCTACGACGCTGCCGTCAACATGGTCGAGTCGGTGAACCGCTACGGCAAGGATCTGATCGACCAGGACTACGATGCCAACGGTATCGTGGTCGTGATCACCGATGGCATGGAGAACGCCTCCAAGCTGACGGTCGATTCGCTGAAGCGGGCGCTGGAGGATTCCGTGAAGGGCGAGAAGCTGGAGTCCATGGTCAGCATCCTCGTCGGCGTCAACGTCGATGCCAGCACCGGGCTCAGCCAGTACCTCGACAACCTGCGCCGGGATGCCGGTTTCACGCAGTACGTCGCCATCGACAAGGCCGACGAGAAGACGCTGGCCAAGCTCGCGGACTTCGTGAGCCGGTCCATCAGCAGCCAGAGCCAAGCTCTCGGCACGGGCGGGCCCTCGCAATCGTTGACGTTCTAGTGGGTTCGGGAGGGGCTACAGTGGGTAGCTTTCTCCCAGCCGGAGGTCTCAATGCCCGTCACCCACATGACCATGAAAAGCTACCCCGCCAATCGGTACAAGCGGCCTGAACTCGGTGACACCAAGGTCGCCAAGGACGGCACCGTGCTGGAGCGGCGGCAGTGCTACCTCAAAGAATTCGGCAAGTGGTACGCCCAGGTTCAGCACGGGCGTCCGGTGGCCGAGTGGGTGCCGAAGGATGCCCCGTGGCCCTGGGGGACAACCTGATGTGGTGGGTACGCTTCCAACTTTGGGTAGGGGATCGCTGTCGCTGGCTTCTAGCAAGGCCCCACATCCTCCTTGTGCTGGCCTTCCTCCTGTGCTGGGCCATCCTCTACTTCGTACCGAGATTCCTGTGAAAATCTACGTCGACTCCTACTGCGACATCGGGCGGCAGCACGTCGTTTGCGAAGACCACGCCATCTCCGACCCGAAGCATCGGGCGGTGTACGTCTCTGATGGCTGCTCGTCTGCCCTCGGGTCGGACTTCGGCTCCCGGTTCCTCACCCTCGCTGCCGCCAGGGACTACGACGGCTCCCCCGACTACACCTTCGACCACGAGCGCATCGTCGCCAAGGCCGCCGAGATGTGCCACGTCTGCACGGTGCCAATCGAGGCCCTGATGGCAACCCTGCTCGTCGCCCATGCCCGTGAAGACGGAGTGTCCGTCGTTGCATGGGGGGATGGCGTGGTTGCGGCCCGCAATCGCAGCGGGTTCGTGGAGTTTCACAGCATCGAGTTCCCCAGCAACGCCCCGACGTACCCGGCCTACTGCCACGAGAGCAAGGAGGTTCAGAGCTACCTCGACAGCACCGATGTTGGTCTGCGGGTGGTCTACTCCTACGACGAGGACAGCGAGAAGTACCCGCTGTCGTCCAGCCGCGAGATACTGACGGGCTTCAAGCCCTCGACGTTCTTCTTCCCCGCAGACGACTACGACCTCGTGATGCTCCTGACCGATGGGGCCTCGTCGTTCCAGCGGCAGGTCAATGGGGCCTGGATTCCCATCCCCGTCCACGAGGTCGTGGAACACGCCATGAACGTCAAGATGGGCCAGGGAGACTTCGTGGTGCGGCGCATTCGCAACGGCTTCCTACGCCGCTTCTGCATTGGGAACGGGTGGCAGCACTACGACGACTTCGGCGTGGCGGGCGTCTACATGGAGGACTCCGATGGATGAGCGACGAGCCAAGGGACTGTCGAAGTTCATGTCCCTGCTGTTGCGGCACCGCCCGCAGGTCGCGGGGCTCACCTTGGACGAGGCAGGCTGGGTCTCCGTGGACGACCTGCTCGCTGGGATTCAAAAGCAGGACAACTGGTCTGACATGACCCGTGCCGAACTCGATCACGTCGTCGCCACGAACAACAAGAAGCGGTTTGAGTTCAGCGAGGACGGCATCAAGATCCGCGCCCGGCAGGGCCACTCGGTCAAGAACGTGGACCTCGGGCTGAAGCCTGTGCGTCCCCCAGAGGTACTGTTCCACGGGACCGTCGAGAAATACCTGGGGAACATCAGGCACCAGGGTCTCCGCAAGATGAGGCGTCAGCACGTCCACCTCTCCGCTGACGAGGCCACGGCCATCAACGTCGGTGGCCGCCGTGGCAAGCCCGTCATCCTCGTCGTCCGTGCAGCGGAGATGTCCCTGGCCGGGCACAAGTTCTTCCTGTCGAACAACGGCGTGTGGCTCACCGAGTCGGTGCCCACCGAGTTCATCGGCTTCCCTTTGAGGTTGGGCACATGACCTTCGACCTGGACGCCCACTTGGTTCAGCAACTCGATTCCATCGAGGCACGGCCCCAGATGTGGGCCGGGAACCTGGAGGCTCTGGCGGCGACGTACATCGGCCCGCTCGACACCCTCCGCATCCTGCGGGGTTGGAATCCCGACGAGGCCGACGCCGCTGACCACACGTTCCGGCGTTGGGTCCGAGTCCAGGCAGTCCCCTACGGTCCGCAGAACTGCCTCTGCATCTGGGACCGGGACGGCAACGAAGGCATGACACACGCCGACGTGATCGTGCTCCTCCAGAAGCTCCGCAAGGAAGTGCTGGGAGAATGAGCACTCCGACCGCCATTCGGGTTGTTGAAGCCCTCCGGAAGCATCCGGAACTGTTCGCAGAGGTCATCCGGATCATCGAAGAACTGGAGTGGTCTGGTCACGCAATTCCTGTCTACGAGTACGAACAGGTCACGGCGATGCCAACGGTGCAACGCATGGCCAACGATGGGTGGCGGTGTGTGGGGGCGGCGAACGGCGGGAGCATGGGGGTCGTCTACGTCATGGAGAGGAGGCGGAGATGAAGGTCTACGTCAAAGGCCAGGGCGAGGTGTCCCTGTCCCAGTCCGACTTCGTGGGAAGCGGGGGAGAAGGGTCGGTTTATTGCAAGGGGTCGACGGCGTTCAAGCTCTACCACGACCCCAACAAGATGATCCCCACCGGCAAGATGCAGGAGCTTGCCTCCATCACCGACCCCGACATCATCAAGCCCGAAGGCTTCGTTGTGGACAAGAAGGGGAGACCCCTGGGATACACGATGCGGTTCCTGAAGGACACCCTCGCCATATGCCAGCTTTTCCCTCCAGTGTTCCGGCGGAATCATGGCATCACCCCGGAAATGACGCTCCAGCTTGTCCAGGGTCTCAGGGAGCGTGTGCAGCACACGCATGACGTGGGCGTCCTGGTCGTAGACCTGAACGAGATGAACTACGTCGTGGACCGGGGCTTCACCACCGTGTACGGCATCGACGTGGACTCGTACCAGACGCGGAGCTACCCCGCGACGGCCATCATGCCGGGCATCCGAGACCCCCAGGTGAACGGCCTCGACTGGACGGAACTGTCCGACTGGTTCTCCTTCGCTATCGTGAGCTTCAACCTGTTCTGCGGCATCCACCCCTACAAGGGCAGGCATCCATCGCTCAACGGCCTGGACGCACGGATGCACGCGGGGGTCTCCGTCTTCAACCGTGACGTGAAGCTCCCCAAGGTGGTGCTCCCCCTCGATGTCATCCCCGAGGTCTACCGCCAGTGGTATCGAGCCGTGCTGGAAGACGGGAAGCGTCTCCCCCCACCGACGAGCTTCCAGGGCACCATCTTCATCGCCCCGGTCGTCCGCACCGTGAAGGGCACCGACAAGTTCGACATCGTGGAACTGTTCGCACTGGGAGGCGATATTCGGGCCTTGTGGGACGATGGGGGGCACACCCTGGTCTGGGCCGACGACGGCCTGTACCTCGACCAGAGACGCACTCACGGCCCCGTGAAGGGCATCCTGGGGGTGGGGTTCACTCCCAAGATGGGCAAGCCCATCATCGCGGGCACCTCAGGGAACCGACTGAAGCTGCTCGACGCCACGACCGGGAAGACTCTCCCCCTCGATCTGCGAGCCGATGCGGTGATGTCCCATGGTGGACGCATCTACCTGCGGAGCCAGGACAAGCTGCTGGAGGTCGTGCTGAACGACGTGGGCCAGCGGGTCGTCGCCAGCACCCAACTGGCAGGCACCTGCCTGCCCCACGCCACGAGACTGTTCCCCGGTGTCGTTCTCCAGAACCTCCTGGGCCGAACTTGGATGGCGATGTTCCCCCGGTCGGGCGTGACCTACAACCTCGCGGCACCGGAACTGGACGAGTACCGCATCGTGGAAGCCCGGTACGACAACGCCGAGACCCCCAAGGCAGAGTCGGGCGTGCTCATGGTCGTCGGCATGAAGAACGGGAAGTACGACCGGCTCGTCTTCCGCTTCGACCCCCACTTCACGAGCTACGACGTGCGGGTGGTCGAGGACATCACCCCCACGGGCCTCAACTTCGTTGTGCTCGATACCGGGGTTTGTATCTGCATGAACGAGGAAGACAAGCTGGAACTGTTCAGTGTCAAGACGGGCTCTGCCAGCGTGAAGCTCGTGGACGACCCGGTACTGGGAGCCGACATGCACTTGTTCAAGCAGGGGGGTCGAGTCGTGTTCCCACGGGGTACAAAGCTGCAAAGCATGAGGATGAAGTAGATGCCCAGAATCTCCGGCAAGATCACGTTCAGCGGCTACACCCTGTTCATGTGGCTCTCTATGGTTGAGCTTCGCGGTGCCAACAGCGTTTTTGAGATGCTGGGCCAGCAGCAGCCCCATCACGAGCCATCGGCATCGTCACCGACCCGGAGGCAGAGGGGGCGGAGCGGTTCATCTCGATGGTGCTGAGCAACCCCAACGAGTTCCTGAATTCGGTGAAGGACGGCCTCGACCCACGTACTGCCATGGCAGGGCTGCTCGTCTGGAAGGGCAACGCCATCCTCGACCCGGATGGAACCCTCTCTTTCCAGGGCCTCACCCGGCGACCGACCCCCACGGACTATCGGCAGTACAACAAGCTGGTGCGGCAACTCGATGAAGTAGCCGCTGGGGGCTTCACGGAGCACATCAAGCACTGTCCTGACTGCGCCCAGTGGGCGGGGCTCGACCCCGACGAAGTGTGTGAGGACACCGAGCAGGCCCACGAGGAGCACAGGGGCGCAGTGTGGATGCTGGCACCCGAGACAGGGGAGGCGTGATGGCCGACGTGACAGGCAAGCTGAGCCACGAGGATGGGGAAGGGCTGACGGAGCCCGAGTTCATCCGGAAGTACCGGCACCAGAAGTACGTCAAGCCGTCCGTCACCGTGGACCTCGTGGTGTTCACCGTCGTGGACACCGATCTGAAGGTGCTCCTGGTCAAGCGGCGGGGCCACCCCGACCAGGGGAAGTGGGCTCTGCCGGGCGGCTTCGTGAACGTGGGCGATGGTCAGGACGACCAGGGTGAGTCCATCGAGGACGCGGCCCATCAGGAACTGGCAGAGGAAACGGGTTTGCCGGAGGGCTCGTGCTTCTTGGAGCAGCTTTACACCTTCGGTGCGCCGTACCGGGATGCCCGGATGCGAGTGATCACCGTGGCCTACTACGCCCTGGTCTCGTCTGATCAGGTGACACGGACGCAGGCGGGTGACGATGCAGCGGAGGCTAAGTGGTTCTCGGTGGCGTCCAAGGTGCCCGACCTCGACCTCGCCTTCGACCATGCCGAGATTCTTCGCACGGGTGTCGAGCGCATCCGGGGGAAGATCGACTACACGCCCATCGCGTTTGAACTCGTGCCCAAGACGTTCACCACGTCGGAGCTACGGGCAGTTCACGAGGCGGTGAAGGGTGAGACCTACGACCGGTCGAACTTCCATCGCCGCTTCAAGCGGATGCAGACGGACGGCATCATTCGGCAGGCACCGGGCAAGCGTCAGACGACGACCCGGACGGCGACGGTCTACGAGTTCATTCGGTAGGGTCGGGCAGAAGCACCCCGTAGTCGTCGCGGGCGGGTGGCATCTGTGACCCCTCGCCCAACCCGTCGTCTGGGCCGTTGGGCTCCAGGTGGCCAGGGTTCCAACCCTGTCCCTCGTTGTCATCCTTGGGCTCGCCGGGCACCCAGGCACCCGTCTTCTTCAGCAGGTACAGGTAGGCGACTCGTGTGGCGCTGGGGCGCATGGTGTTCTCCTCAAAAGCTCTGTGCGGATTCGAAGGCTTCCTGCATCAGCGTGTCCATGAACCGGGCATGGTCACGACCGACGGCTCGCTCGACGTACTTCTGGAGTTCCTTCGCTGTCTTGGCGTCGTAGAAGGGACGCCACACCGACGCAAGGTCGAGTTCTCCCAGGAGCACCCGGTACAGGACGTAAGGAGCCTTCCCGGCCCCAAGAAGGTCCGAGATGGTCTGCCCGTTCACGGGCTTGTTCTGCTGGACGAAGGGGCCAAGCACCTTCGCCACGGCGACCGTCCACTGCTGTGCTGCCTGCTTCATCGCGGGGCTGATCCTCGGGCGACCACCCCCAGCCAGTTCCAGTCCTTCCATCGTGGCGGACAGCAGCCGCATCAGGTCGTTGTCGTCCATGCCGAAACGAGCCTCCCTCCGAAGAAGTGGCAGGAGGTGGGATCTCAGCGCCTTGTCGGTGGCTGCGAGTCTGATCAGGCGTCGGCGCAAGGGCATGTGCCGCTCCGGGGGGTTGCTACCCTCCGGGGGCTATAGACGCTCTACCGCGCGAGCGACCTCCAGGTTCGTCAGGATGGGCGTGAAGCCCGCCAGGGGCACCGTAGAGCCATCGGCCTGAACCTGATGAATCTCGGCGTGTCCGTCCTCGGTCAGCACGAGACAGGTCGTTCCGGACTTGATGGAGTCGTACACCTGCTCGTAGTCCTGGGTCTCGA
>Ga0307375_10007267_pt1 | contig 10120 bp, 8 predicted proteins | sample TR1MG_FD_202531 | JGI IMG/M metagenome (GOLD analysis project Ga0307375, IMG submission 202531) | Soil microbial communities from Risofladan, Vaasa, Finland - TR-1 | ecosystem: Environmental > Terrestrial > Soil > Coastal area > Acid sulfate soil | place: Finland: Risofladan, Vaasa | collected...
AACAAAAACAAGAGCAAGAACAACAACAAAAACTTCCTGATAAGGAAAAACTGTCAGGTATGTGCCCGGTCTAAAGTGTCAGGGATGTCCCCGGCCGTACAGTTTTTGAGGCTCGGATGGGCCTTGATCGTGGCTCACAGAGCTAGTATGCGCCGGCTGGGGGTAATTATCTGCAAAAGCGGGTGTCAGGGATCAGGGGTCCGGGGTCGGTGGTCTCGGGTTTTGCGGGATTTCAAAATCAGGCTGAAAAGGGTCGATTTGGGTTGTTTTTTGCCAAAAAACCTGCGAAATTGCGCAGGGGGTCTGAAGCCTTATTTCCAGTTTAAGCCTATTTATATCTGTTGGTTAGCGTCTTGTTCGGGATGTTTTTCGATCGTAGAAAGGCGATTTTTACTTCAGACTGCCGGTTGGCAAGTGGTTTGTTTTCAGACGGTGCGACGTGGAGATGTTGGTTTTTGGGAGGGATGACCGGGACCCCTGCCGCCCAGACTCCTGCGGGGTTGGAATCGAAACCTAGACCAGATGAGTGGGACTATACTGGCGCGGAAACGGATGGCGAGAGGGAGAACTAAGCCAATGGATATGAAGAAGGCGGACGAGGCGAGCGCCAAAAGGAAGAATTCGGCGGGGATCAGTTCGGGTGGGAACGATGCGGGCGCGACTCATGCGGGGACTCGGATTGAGTCTGACAGCATGGGGCAGATTGAGGTTGCGGCGAACCACTATTGGGGCGCGCAGACGGAGCGCTCGCTGCACCACTTTGCGATTGGCGAAGACCGGATGCCGCCGGAGCTGATTCGTGCCTTTGCGCTGCTGAAGAAGGCGGCGGCGCTGGTGAATCACGATCTGGGGAAACTCGCAACGGACAAGATGCAATTGATTGTGCGCGCCGCCGATGAAGTGATCGCGGGCAAGCACGAAGAGGAGTTTCCGCTGCGCGTTTGGCAGACGGGATCGGGCACGCAGACGAACATGAATGTGAATGAAGTGATCTCGAACCGCGCGATTGAACTTGCGGGCGGGGCGATGGGCACGAAGAAGCCGATTCACCCGAACGATGACGTGAACATGTCTCAGTCGTCGAACGACACGTTTCCGACGGCGATGTATATTGCCGCGGCGACGGCGGTGAAGGAGCGGCTGATGCCAGCGGTGGAGCGCCTGCGCGGCGCGATTGCGGCGAAGGCGAAGCAGTTTGACGAGGTGGTGAAGATTGGGCGGACGCACCTGCAGGATGCAACGCCGCTGACGCTGGGGCAGGAGATGGGCGGGTGGGCGAGCCTGCTGGAGCGCGATGTGAGCCGCATGGACGCGACGCTGGATGGGCTGTATGAGCTGGCGATTGGCGGCACGGCGGTGGGGACGGGACTGAACACGCATCCGGAGTTTGCGGTGCGCGCGGCGGCGAAGATTGCGGAGTTGACAGGGCTGCCGTTTCGTTCGCATCCGAACAAGTTTGCGGCGCTCTCGTCGCACGACGAGCTGGTGTTTGCGAGCGGGGCGCTGGTGACGCTGTCTGCATCGCTGATGAAGATTGCCAACGACATTCGCTGGCTGGCCAGCGGGCCGCGCTGCGGATTGGGCGAACTGACGCTGCCGGAAAATGAGCCGGGCAGCTCGATCATGCCGGGAAAGGTGAATCCGACGCAGAGCGAAGCGATGACGATGGTGGCTGTGCAGGTGCAGGGCAATAACGCGGCGATTGCGTTTGCGGGAAGCCAGGGCAACTTTGAACTGAACGTATTCAAGCCGGTGATGATTTACAACTTTATGCACTCGGCGCGGCTGATGACGGATGCGTGCGAGATGTTTCGAGAGTTTTGCGTGGAAGGGATTGAGGCGAATCTGGAACGCATCCGCGAGAACGTGGACAAGTGCCTGATGCTGGTGACGGCGCTGAATCCGCACATTGGCTACGACAAGGCTGCAAAGCTGGCGAAGCTGGCGCACGAAAAGGGATTGTCGTTGCGGGAGGCGAATCGCGAGTTGGGATACCTGACGGAGGAGGAGTTCGACAGGTATTTGCGTCCGGAGAAGATGACGAGTTCAGAGGTGAATTAGGGCGGGGGCGCCAAGGGGCCCCCGTTCTATCTTTTGTGCGGGCTTGACAGCATCCGCCGGTTATTTGCTGAAGAACTCTCCGTGGCCGCCGTTGGCCCAGGGGTTGTAGTGTTCGGCGAAGTTGGCGCGGGTTTGGACGGAGGGGTGGCTGTACTCCCAGAATTCGATGAAGGGGCTTGGATTTGGGTCTTCGAGCCATGCTTCGCCGAGGTGGTCGAAGGCGGCGACGGCGGTTTTTTGGGGGTCGGGGACGATGCCGTGAATGGCTTCCTGGCCGTAGACGTCGGCCTGATGTTCGAAGTAGCGGCTGAAGGTGTTGCTGGCCGGCTCGAGCAGGAAGCTGGCGACGGAGATGGTGAAGACGAGTACGAGAAAGCCGGCGCGGGTTGCGAGGAGATTTCCGTCTGCGGGGCTGCCGAGCTGCCAGCGTGAGCCGTAGCGGCGGGCGAGCCAGTCGGCAGAGACGGCGCAGGCCCAGTAGACGAAGAAGAGGACGAAGATCATGCCGGCAATCATCTTGGGTATGTGGCGGAGGACGTAGTGTCCGCTTTCGTGGCCGAAGATGAAGAGGACTTCGTCGTCGGGGACGCGGCCGGCGGTGGTGTCCCAGACGACGATGCGCTTGGTGGCTCCGATGCCGCTGACGTAGGCGTTGAGGCCGTTTGTTTTTTCGCTGGCCTTCATGAGGAACATGCGGTCGGGGGGAATGTCGGTTCCGGTGCGAGCGACGACTTTTTCAAGTTCCGTGACGAGGGTGGGGTTGGTTTTCTGGAGCGGCTCGAATTTATTGAAGAGGGGCGCGAGCAGCGGCGCAATGAAGATGCCGAGGACCAGCAGGGGAAGCGTGGCGAGCCAGATTCCGAACCAGTAGCGGCGTGGCCAGCGGCGGACGATCCAGTTGAAAAGCAGGAGGACGGGGGCGAAGAGGAGCAGGGAGAGGCCGAGGGATTTGGCCTGGTCTCCGAGCCAACTGCCCCAGGCCTGGACGCTGATGTCGAAGCTTTTTTCGACGTGCTGGCTGAACCAATCGAGGGGAAGACTGGCGAGGGTGGTGATGACGAGGAAGGCGGCGAAGAAGATGAGGCCCTGAATCCAGCGGCGGGTGGAGCGGCGCTGGGCCCATGCGTCGAGACGGGCGGCGAAGCGGGTGGCGAGAATCAGCCAGAGAACGAGGATGCCCCAGAGTCCGCCGACGATGTCCATGATGTTGCGAATGCGGCTGATGGCGATGGCTTTTGCGAGCTTGTCGGGGGAGAGGTTGTAGGCCGGCTGGGGGCTGGCTTGTTGCGGCGCGGGAGCGGGCTGCGCGGCGAGGGGAGCCTGCTGGGCGTGGAGCTGCGGCGCTGTGAGAAGAAGCGGGGCGGTGAGGGCGAGCAGAGCGGAGAAGCAGAGGAGGAGAAGGGAGTGGCGGGTAATTGTCATGAGGCGCTCCTTGGCGGCGGCCAACTTTGAGACAATTTGAGTACAGATGCTTTTAACCGATTTAGCCCGACTCATGCCAGGAAAAACTGCGGCTGTTCCAGGATATTCCGCGATTAAGACATGTATTTACGCGGGGATTGCAGCGGTAGTGCTGACGCTTCCGTCGCAGGTGCGGGCGCAGGCAGCCGGGCCGGCGGTGGGCTCCGGGTCCGTGCTGATGGATGCGATGACGACGGAGTTGCATCGCGCGTTTACGACGCTGGGCAGGCCGGTGGCGGGGAAAGCGGATGCGGGGAATCAGTTGCCGCCTTACTTTTTGAGCTACTCGGTGAGCGACGCGACGGGGGTGTCGATACGCGCACAGTTTGGTGCGGTGGTGGACAGCTCGGAGAACCGTGCGCGGGTGGCCGATGTGCAGGTGCGGCTGGGCAGCGCGAAGCTGGACAACACGCATGGGGACCATCGGGCGACGGCGGTGAACAGTATTCAGTTGCCGCTGACAGATGATCGCGCGGCGCTGGCGCGGACGCTGTGGATGGCGACGAACACGGGCTACGGGACGGCGCTCGACAACTACTTGCGCGTGAAGACCGAGGCTGAGGTAAGAGCGAAGGAAGAAGACGGCTCGCCGGACTTTAGCCAGGAGAAGCCGCAGACCTACATCGGCAGGCAGGCGCCGAAGCTGGTGGTAGACCGGGCGGCGTGGGCAAAACGGGTCGAGGCGCTTTCGAAGGTGTTTCGCGAGTTTCCGGATGTTTATCAGAACGTGGTGATGCTGACGGCGCAGAACGAGACGGATTACTTTGCATCGTCGGAGGGTTCGCGGGAGGTGACTCCGCACACGCAGGCGCGGCTGGTGGCGATTGCGGTGACGCGGGCCGAGGACGGAATGGATCTTTACCGGGAGCAGACGTTCGAGGCCGAGACGGTGGATGGACTGCCGAGGCAGGCTGAGCTGGAAGCGGCGATGCGGGCGCTGGGCAAGAGCGTGGAGGCGCTGCGGAAGGCGCCGGTGACGGAGCCTTTTGACGGGCCGGCGATTTTGTCGGGGCGGGCGGCGGCGGTGTTTTTCCACGAGGTGCTGGGGCACCGACTGGAGGGGCAGCGGCAGCGCGGCGATGAAGAAGGGCAGACGTTTACCAAGGATGTGGGCAAGCTGGTGCTGCCGAGTTTTCTATCGGTGGCCGATGATCCGACGATGACGAAGTTCGGCAACACGTGGCTGAGCGGGAGCTACCAGTACGACGACGAGGGCGAGAAGGCGCAGCGCGTGGACCTGATTAACGATGGGGTGCTGAAGACGTTTTTGATGTCGCGGCTGCCGATTGCGAATTTCAGCGAGTCGAACGGGCACGGGCGCGCGGAGACGGGGCACGTGCCGACGGGGCGGCAAGGAAATTTGATTGTGACCTCGACCAAGAGCGTGCCGGAAGCGGAGCTGCGCAAGGATCTGATTGAGGAAGCGAAGAAGCAGGGCAAGGCGTATGGGCTTTACTTCGAGGACATTTCTTCGGGGTTCGCGGTGACGCAGCGGAGTTCTCCGCAGGCGTTCCAGGTGATTCCGCTGGTGGTTTGGCGGGTGTATGTGGACGGGCGGCCGGATGAGCTGGTGCGCGGGGTGAGCATTGTGGGCACGCCGCAGGCGGCGCTGAAACGGATTGTGGAGACTGGCGACAAGCGCGAAGTGTTCAACGGCGAGTGCGGGGCGGAGTCGGGTACGGTTCCGGTGAGCGCGGTGGCTCCGGCGATGCTGGTGAGCGAGATTGAGACGCAGAAGCAGGCGCAGGGAACGGCAAGGCCACCGATCCTGGCGAAGCCGAGCGCGGCAACGAAGGGGGCGCAATGAAGCGGATTCGTTTTGTCGCGAGGGTTGCAGGCGTTGGATTGGTTGCGGCTTGCCTGGGTGCGCCGATTTCGATGTTCGCGCAACAGCAGACGCGCGCGGACGCGGAAAAAGATCCGGTGCTGAAGGCGATGGTCGAAGAGCTGGACCGGAGCATGAGTCAGTTGCAGTTGCCGGGATTTCAAAAGCCGTTTTTTATCCAGTACCGGATTGAAGATGTGGATGACTACTCGACGAAGGCGGAGTTTGGGGCCACCGAAGGCGGGCAGCGGACGCATGAGCGGGTGGCGCGGGTGACGGTGCGGGTGGGCGACTACAAGACGGACAGCTCGGGCGGGCGCGGGGATGGGGCGCTGCAACTGGCGGCGCTGGACGACGATCCGATTGCGCTGCGGTCGGCGCTGTGGGCGGCGACGGACACGGCGTACAAGAGCGCGCTGGCGGCCTATGCGCAGAAGCAGGCCGCGCTAAAGCAGGTGCAGACACCGCCGCAGGCTGAGGACTTTAGTCATGAGCAGGTGCTGATTTCGCTGGCCGCGCCGGCTGCGCTGCATGTGGACGCCGATGCGTGGACGGAGCGGATGGCAAAGGCGAGTGGGCTCTACCGGAACGATGCTGAGGCCGGCGCGGGTGAGGGGAATGTGCAGTACTCGACGGCGCAGTTTCATGGGCGGGTGACGACGACATGGCTGGTGACGAGCGAGGGAACGATGGTGCGCAAGACGGCCGAGCAGTACCAGGAGACAGTTGCCGTGGGAACGCAGGCCGAGGACGGGATGCGGCTGGACCGGTCGTATGCGTCGACGGGAAGCTCGCTGAAGGATCTGGATGCGCCGGAGACATTTGAGAAGCATGGGCTTGGGTTGATTGCTTCGCTTGCGGAGTTGCGCAAGGCGCCGGTGGTGGAGGAGGAGTATCACGGGCCGCTGCTGCTGAGTGCTGACGCGGCTGCCGATACGCTGCACGGGTTGCTGGCGGGCGCGGTGACGGCGACGCGGCCGCGGCTGGGCACCGAGGCGCGCACGAATGGGCCGTTTGCGTCGAGCCTTCATGCCGAGGTGCAGCCGGAGTTTATGAACGTGGTGGACGATCCGCTGCTGAAGAGCTACGAGGGCAAGGGGCTAGTGGGCGCCTACGGCGTGGACGATGAAGGCGTGACGGCGCAGGCGGTGAAGCTGGTGGTGCAGGGGCGCCTTGAGAATTATTTGCTGGGGCGGGAGCCGGTGCGCGGCTTTCCGCAATCGAACGGGCATGGAAGGGCTGGGATTACGGGCGGGCCGCGGCCTTCGATCGGGGTGTTGAAGGTGTGGGCGGAGAATGGGGCTTCGGGCGGGGCTTTGAGCGACAAGGAGCTGAACAGCAAGTTGCTGGGGCTGGCGAAGGATCGCGATTTAAAGAGCGTGTATTTTGTGCAGACGATGGGCGGGGAGATGACGCCGCGGCTACTTTATCGTGTGAGCGCGGACGGCAAGCGCACACTGGTGCGCGGCGCGGTGCTGGCCGATATTGACGAGCGGGCGCTGCGCTCGAGCATTGCGGCGGCGGGCAAGGATCTGTTTGTGGCGAACTATTATGGCGATGTGCCGCAGACGGTGCTGGCTCCGGCGCTGCTGCTGGAGGATGCGACGGTGAAGCGTGCGAACAACAAGAATGGGAAGCTGCCGTATTATCCGCCGCCGGAGAACTAGAGACAGGGACTGAGGGACCAGGGACTTAGGGACTAGAAAAGCCCGCGGGGTTGACGTTGCTGCTTTGCCAGCGTTGCAACAGGAAAAATTGCGAGGATGAGGCACGGGATTGTGATCCCTGTTTTTGCGTGAAGCGAAGACGCTACACTTTGTTCGTATCGGCATGAACTTGAAACCACTCAATCTATGGTGTGCATACCCTGGCGATTTGCTGGGCGATGGGGTTGCGGAGGCGTGTCTGGCGCTAGTGACCGAGGAGGAGCGGGCGCGGGTTGCGCGGTTCAAATTTGAGCGGCATCGGCGGGAAGCGCTGACGACGCGGGCGCTGGTGCGGACAACGCTTTCGCGTTATCGACCGATTGCGGCAGAAGCGTGGCGGTTTACGGAGAATGCACAGGGCAAGCCGGACCCGGAGCCGGAGTGCGGGCTGCGGTTCAACTTGTCGAACGCTTTGGGGCTGGTGGTCTGCCTGGTGGCCGATGGGGCTGATGTGGGCGTGGATGTGGAGCCGGCGGAGCGCGCGGAGCAGATTTTGAAGCTGGCGTCGGAGGTGTTCTCGGCGCAGGAGCGGGCGCAACTGGAGAGTTTGCCTGACGAGGAAAAGCTGGAGCGGGCGCTGTCGCTGTGGACACTGAAAGAGGCTTACATCAAGGCGCGTGGGATGGGGCTGGCGTTGCCGCTGGATAAGTTTTCATTTTTGTTTGGCGGAGCGGAAAGGGTTCGGCTGGAGATGGACCCTAGCCTGGGGGATGAGCCGGGGCGGTGGCGTTTTTTTCTGCTGGGCCATGCGGGGCATCGCATTGCGGGGATGGTGAAGCGCGAGGTTGCGGGGGCGCTGGATGTGTGGGAGACGCGGCCGGTGCTGGGCGAGCCGGTGCGGGTGACGAGCGGACGCGTTGAATGGTTTCCGCGCGGGTAGGTTTGTGAGCGCGTGATGCCAGGAGTTGCATGCTACCCCACCCTAGCCACAAGAACGAAAACGTGGCGCGGATGGGGCACCTGACATTGGTGAGCAGGCCAGCGACTGGTGCCCCGGCGCCTGTTTTTTATACTGGGTTGCGGCGGTGGGAGTATTCTTCTCGCGCGGAAAGAAGTGTGTCCGGCAGGGACGCGAAAACATAAATAGGTGAGGAGAGAAGATGAGGCGGAGAGTGTTTGGTTTTCTGTTGAGCGGGTTGCTTGGCGTTGTGACTGCGGCTGCGGCGCAGGTTCCGGCTCATGGGGCGCGTCACAATGCAGGTTTGATCAAGACTCGTTTGATCAAGGTGATGATTCTGGATGGGCAGAGCGCGGGAGCTTATCACAACTGGCGGCTGACGACTCCGGTGCTGAAGAAGGAGCTTGAGGAGACGGGGCTGTTTTCGGTGACGGTGGTGACGGCGCCCGAGTCGGATGGGGACTTCAGCAATTTTGATCCGAATTTCGGGCATTACCAGGCGATTGTGATGAACATTGACGCGCCGGATTGGCCGGCGGATTTGCGGGCGCGGTTTGAGCGCTACGTGAGCGGCGGCGGGGGGCTGGTGGTGGTTCATGCGGCCGACAATGCGTTTCCCAATTGGCCGGCATTTAACGAGATGATCGGCATTGGCGGTTGGAGGGGTCGCGCGCAGGCAGCGGGGCCTTACTGGTATTTCGAGGATGGAAAGCTGAGGTCGGACGATTCTCCGGGAACAGCGGGACAGCATGGAATGCGGCTTCCGTTTCAGGTGGTGACGCGTGCGCCGGAGCATCCGATTATGAAGGGATTGCCGGCGGCGTGGATGCATTTTCCGGATGAGCTTTACGGGAAGCTGCGCGGGCCGGGGAAGAATATGACGGTGCTGGCGACGGCGTATTCGGACCTGAAGAATAAGGGCACGGGGCACGACGAGCCGATGCTGATGGTGCTGCACTACGGGAAGGGACGGATTTTTCATACCGTGATGGGGCACGATGTGGCGGCGCTGAGTGGCGTGGGATTTATGACGACGTTTCAGCGCGGGACCGAATGGGCGGCGACGGGCAAGACGGTGAGTTATCGGGTGGATATCTGGGAGATGGATCCTGATGCGTTGAAAGGGGCTTCCGATCCGGTTCGCGTGGGAGGGAAATGAGGCGCGCTGCGGGGAACTGTGGAGCGGCATTGATTTCCGGGTGCGCGATTTAGTTCATCGTGATTGAATGCGGTTGCCCCAGGTCTTCCCGCGTGGCGGACGAGACCTGGGGCAGCCGCTTTTTGATGCCGCTATTATTTGGCGGTGCGGTAGATTTCGGAACCTGCGAGTAGGTATGCGCCGACGCCGTAGTTGTAGCTTGAGGTAGCCGTGTATGCGCCGGGGGCTGCGCCGACGGGCTGAATTGCGCCGAGACGGCCATCGGCATAGACGTGGGTCAACATGCCGGCCCAGGCTTTTTGGACGGCGGGCCAATAGGTTTTTCTGTCGAGGATTTTTTCGTTGACGCCGTAGGCCATGGCGTAGGCAATGAATGCGCTTCCGGAGATTTCAGGCAGGGGATAGGAATCTGCGTCGAGCAGGCCGGGACGCCAGAGACCATCTTTGCTTTGAATGGCGAGCGTTGCGGCGGCCATCTGCTTGAGCAGCGCGACGTATTTGGGACGCAAGGGTGAGTTTTTGGGGAGTTGCTGGAGGACGCGGACGATGCCGCCCATGACCCAGCCGTTGCCGCGCGACCAGAAGATTTTTTCGCCGTTCTTCTCGTGCTTGTCGAGGTAGGATGCGTCGCGCGAGTAGAGGTGTTTGTTCTGGTCGTAGAGCAGATCGGTGGTGATGGTCCACTCACGATCCATGAAGTCGAGATATTTGGCGTCGCCGGTAGCTTTGGCCATGTCGGCGAAGACGGGCGGGGCCATGAAGAGTGCGTCGCACCACCACCAGAGGGGCTTGGCGGGATTGTCGGGCGTTGCGATCTCGACGTCGAGCCGGGCTTGCATGGGGTCCATCATTTTTTTGTCTTTGTGGATGAAGTATTGCTCCATGTACATCTGGCCGATGGCTTGATCGTCGGCGTGTTCGACGCGGGGGCCGGGCTGCCAGTCGAGCTTGTCGGCGATGTCGCGCATGGCCTGCGTGTTGCCTCATTTAGAAATGTTACCGAAGAATTA
>Ga0307375_10007269_pt1 | contig 10119 bp, 23 predicted proteins | sample TR1MG_FD_202531 | JGI IMG/M metagenome (GOLD analysis project Ga0307375, IMG submission 202531) | Soil microbial communities from Risofladan, Vaasa, Finland - TR-1 | ecosystem: Environmental > Terrestrial > Soil > Coastal area > Acid sulfate soil | place: Finland: Risofladan, Vaasa | collected...
TTCCACCCTGATCATTGATTTCATACAAATCTTTTGGAAAATTAACTCCAGCGTCGTGTATAAACTTTTGTTTTAATGGCATATAAAATCTCCTTTATAAATACTGGAAAACCTATTATTTTCATTTTATTTATTTTAGTACATTTTATAAAAACTAGAGAAATTTATTTAGACAAAAAAACAAATAAAAAAGGTCATCAATACTTTCATATTAACGACCTTATATAAACAAAATAGAAAATGTTTTTTATTTTTTTTTATCTATCTTTTATCCTGTCCATATAAATTGTGAAATCTTTCTCAATAAAATCTTTATATAAGTCATAAACACACAGCATAGGAATATATGCGATTATGCGAGTTTCGAAAGAAGGCACAAAACATGTTGTCATTCTTAAAATATAATCCATTTCTAATTCAGAGATTTTCATGACAAAACTCATGAACTCATCATCACCATTATCACTTACTTCTCTCATTCTCTTTGGGATAAACTGTTCATAGTTCTTATAAATCTGACAGTAAATGTAATGGATTATATCATCTGAAATTATAAGCTCTTCAGAGCGTTCCTGGAATGCCATGTAGCGTATTTCATTATTATTCCTCTGTCGAACCATGGCATATCTGACAATGGTGCACATAACAGATAAAGATTCAATACTTAGGGGAAATCTCAATCTTAAATATTCCATCAATCCCAGAAATTTTGAATTTTTTTTAACTAAAGAATCTTTCATATAAGAGACAAACTCAACTGGCTCGATATTAACTATTTTTTCTTTATATTCGTCTATTATACTTTTTGTGATAGGTTTCATACCTTATCACCTCCTTGGGTTGTTTTCATGTATTATATCATCAAAACAGGACGGATCTTACAATTATTTAAGTTCATTTGTCATGTATCCTTTCTGAAGAATAATTTTATTTAAGGTATCTATGTTAATATCATCAAATTCATAATATTTATAATCATTGAGAAAAAATCCTAAATCATCTTCCGCTTTTTTTTGGCTTTCAGTTAACTCTTTAATTTTTGCTTTTACTTCATCTGGATGACCATGATAAACTGTTTCCCCAATTTTGTGATCATATAATATTCCAACTGATTTACTAATAAATATAGATTTTTCTTCACCTGGTGTAATTTCACTATTTTCAACTATTTTCCAATATTGTCCATCTATTAGATCATATCTCAAAAATTTTTCGTCTTTCATTATTTCCTCTTAAAAAAGAATTGATTATCAAGATTACTATAAAACCACTCTTCATCTAAATCTTCAAATGTGGCTCTATGTCTTGTTTGAAATGAATCAAAAAAATCTGCTTGAGCAACAAGCTTTGCTTCTAATGTCATAGGTCTTACAAATGTGTGGAATTCTGGAATATCATGATGTGACAAAATGATGTGACCAATATCTTCAATTATTTCCACCCTCTTTTTATGAGGCATATCAATATCTGACATTCTTATCATGAAAAAAGAATAACCTAATGCAGTATGTTCATGAAGTCTACCTAAATTTGTCATCTCAATATTTGAATCCCACTTATATGAGTATATTTTCCCAACATCATGTAAAAATCCACCCATATACATTTTGTCCACGTCGGCTTCTGGAATAATGGCAAATCTTTTCAAAATAATTAATATGCTTAGTGTGTGCTCCAATAATCCATGAAGATAAGCATGATGTGTTTTTCCTTTTCCGCCTGGACATCTCATAAATTTCTTTATAAAACTATCATCATTTTTTATTTCTATCCAAAGTTTCATAATATCTTCATCTTTTATAGTATCCATTATTTCGCATACATCTTTAAACATTGTTTTTGGATTATATTTTGAGGCAGGAAGAAGTTTTGCAATATCATAATCTTCATCAACATCTATCTTCATAACTATAACAGACATCTTATCTCTATAAATATTTGATGCACCAATTATTTTAACAACATCACCATTTTTTACTTTGTCAAATACTTCATCTGTGTTCTTCCAAATTTTTGCATCAACAGTTCCTGTTCTATCAAATAGTTTGAACGCAAGAAATTCTCCTTTGTCCTTATCTTTGAAAGGAACTTTTCTCATAGTGTCAACAATATAAACACCTTCAATCTTTTTGTCATTCTCGAGTTTTAAAATTTCTTTTATGTTCATCTAGAATCCTTTAAATAAATAGAGCATAGTCATCATCATGATACTTATAGTCTTTTTTTATCAATTTTTTTACTAGAAAAATTAAAAAAAATACAACCGGTATAATGGATGAAATAAAAGTTAATTTTTTTATGCTATTTTTGGTCATTTTTTATAGCTCCTATCACAAAGTAGTGTATATAGGAATTATATAAATATAAAAATTAGAGAAATCTTAAATAGGAGAGTGTTAAAATGGGGCTAACTGAAATTAAATTTACCATCAGTTTCGTAGTCTATTATGGCCATCCTTACTTTATCAAACTTCTCATCACAAACTTCTTCAGAAAGAAGACCATTGAATTGGAGTTTTTTCATATCATTTAAAACTGTATATAAATCAACATTTTGCGACAATGCTATATTGCCTTCAGGAAAATAATTCTCTACAATGGTTATCAATTCATCTTTAGTATATACAGTAGAAAGCATATTGTCTATTTGTTCCATAAGGTTTGCCGAAATAGTTTGCATTCTCTGAACTTCAGATTCGTAGCTCATAATATCTCCTTGTATAGGAATTTTAATCTTCATATACATATGTCATTATAGATTTAATCATCTTACATTTTCACAAGATTTTATAAAATTCAATATATTCTAAATATAACTCTATAAAAGGAAATATTATGAACATTGATGAACTTATCAAAAAAACTGCTGGGATTCCTGTTGATTTAACCGAACAGGGTGAAGCTTCAATAGCTGGCAGACTTCAGAAAAACTATAGCGAATTGACCAATATTTTCAATAGTGCAAAAAGACTCAAATCATTCCAACCTCAATTCGCACAAAAAATAGAAGAATTCCATGAATTATTTGAAAAATCTATCACTAGAGATGGCCAACTGACACCTAAAGGAAAAGGTGCCGAATATCTTGAAAAAGGTAATGAGTTTTTAAACAATAATGATTTTAAAGGATTTATGCAATTTATTTCAAATATTATTTTGGCAGGAGCAGGAAAAGCAGTTGTTACAGAGCTAGAAGGATTGAATAAAACTTCTGAACAAATAGTTGAAGCAGTTGTAAAAGAAAAAACTCAATCTTGATTATAATATTTTGAATATTTTTTATAAAATTCATCGTATAATCCTTTGATAGAACTTGGGCAAATTTTATTTGCCCTTATTTTTTTTATTACAGAATCATAATCCTCATTTTTAGCTAAATAATAGTTCACAAAGAAATTCTCCACATATTTAAAATAAATTATTAATATCTTTATATATAACATCATACAAGACATTAAGAAAAAATTGAACTCTTCTGTAATCTTATTTTTAATTATTTGTAAATACATAAAGTTTTGCTTCAACTTCATAAAAAGTTTCAACTTCGGGCTTACTTATTACAATAACAGTACCGACGAGTATTGCAATAGAATCTTCAAATTCAAGTGTTTTGTACTCATAATATTTTTTAGCTTGAACCTTGCCATCTTCGCCTTTAATTTCCTTCAGTTCTGAAGTAACAAAAACATTCTTGAATTTTGTAAATTCAATAAGATTCTTGAATCCTTCACCAATTCTGTAATTATTTTCTTCAAAAGTGATATTGTCACCAAGTTTTTTATCAAGGTATTTTTCAATATCTGAACATACTTCTTTTTCGAATCCAATGACATTGCCATTTTTAAGCATGTCAAAGAAGTCTTGTTTTTTCATAGATGACATATTTAGCTCCTTTCATCTAATTCAGATATTATATCATTCTATTTTAATAAACCTTACAATTTAACGCATCTTTCAATTTTTCTACTTCATTTTCGACCGAATAAACATTTACGCCTTTATTCTCAAGCCAGTTTATTATTAAATTATGTGTTATTTCATCACAGCTAAATCCATCTGGTGGCACAATTATTGTTCCATATCCTCCTTCTTCCTTTTCAACCCTTTTTAATATTTTTATTAGTTCGTGTTTACTCTCACAAGCTAATCTTCTCCAAATATCTTTGGTTATACGAGAATAATCAATATAATCATCTATTAACATAATAATTCCTCAACTATTATGTCTTCCATAAATGATAAATCTTACACTGATATTATAGGAGATGTCTTATTTTAATATACATATATATGACAAATATTACAAGGGGAGCTTGTGCTATTAAAACAATTATTAAGGTTATTTTTAATGCAGCCATTATTTCCTAACTAATTTATATCCTAAATCATCTGCTAATTTTTTAACTAATTTAACTTTATCTTCATTTTTGTGGTGGCCATACGACGTTTTATATTTTCCTAATACGGTTGCATAGTTTTGACCAACTGCTAAAACATTTGTATATTCAACTGGTGCATTTGCAACAATGGCAAATCCATTTACTGAATCACCAAATCCGAAATATTTACATTTTTCATTTTCATCATGTTCTTTCTTCTCTAGTTCTTGTTTAACTTTTTTCCAAAAACCCAGAGTGTTTTTTTCAATGTCTTTGATACAAAAATTTCTAATTAATAAGATTCCATTGTGACCACTCATCTTCTTTCTCCCTTAAAAAAAGCTTCCTAAAATTCATAAAATTAAAATAACTAATGTTTACTTTCTACTATATTATGAACTTCAATTTGCCTTTTTAATTTGAAAGCTTCTTTTATTGGCATATCGAGTATCATTGTTACTCGATCTTTTACCTTTGTATGTTTTCTTGATTCTTCATATGGTTTAAAATATTTAATATCAATCGCATGCCAATTAATCTTCTTCTTATCCTGATCTTCTTTAATCATTATACATCCTTAGCATTGTGTTATTTTGCTTTCATTTATTAACAAATTATAAAGTGTTTTGAAAACTTTTAGGAAAATTATCTCCCCATATTACTTTCTCATTTTCAGATAAAGCATTTTGTATTTCTTTCAAAATGTTATATCTTTGATAATTATCAAATGCCCCTCTCAATAATTGTTTTGGTAATATATCTATAATCGAATTAACGTATTTTTCTGACACAATATCAACAAATATATAATCAGTTACAAATTCCTGTGTTTTATATACTAATTCTATAAGTCCGTTGTCAATAACTGGTGTTGCTTCAACTGAAGTTCTGAATCCATTATTGAATGCATATTTCAATGCTGATAAACGTTCAACAGCATAAGGAGTATTAGGATCAATAATTTTTAATACAGATGTGTTTACAGAATTAATCTGAAAAACAAATATAATCCTTCCTCTTTTATCCCCTATCGTTGCTTCAGTATATTTTTTTAATTTTTCACATAAATCCATTGTAGTTTGCAGCGTTGGTTTCATCACAAGAAGTAATTCACTATCATTGCCGTCAAGTTCTTTTTTCAGATTTTCTAATAGCTGTTCCATGTGTAATTTTGAATGAGCCGTAAACAGAATCTTTTTCATAAGGTCCTCATATCTGTTAGTATTAGTTCACAATGTTCATGTAGTATATCTTCTCCAGATATGAAATCTTACATTACTTCATTTTTATTTAATTTCATTTTTTTATCTAATATTAATTCTTTGTTTTCAAAAATATTTCCTACAACTTTAACATGAAATTCACACATTACATGCCTTACAGATTCTAATTGTATTCCTGAAACAACACAAAACATACCATCTAAAAATTTTACTTCTTTAAGAATAGTATAATGATAATTATGTATTTTAATAATATCACTTTCAAATATTTTTTTTCCTGTAAAATTTCCAGGTTTATTTTTAAAATGAGCTGACAACCAAGCAATTTTTTCTTTGTCTAATAATTCATCCCAATGTGTATGATCTGTCATACCACTATCTAATGTAATAACCGTTTGCTTCATAAGTGATCTACTTATCTTTGGTTCTTCATAAAAACTCTTACTTATAAGAACACAATTTATATCAAATAACAATCTTTCAACTGGTAAAAATTTTTTATTATCAACATCCCATCCCCTCATTTTTATATAGCTCATTTTTTTCCTTTATTAATTTTTTGTCCACTCACCATCGTTTTCTGTATATCCTAATTCAGTTAATAATTCAGCTATATATCTTTCACCTATGTTGTATTGTCTATTTCTATGATATTTATTATCTGTTACAAATTTATTTATACCTTTATTATCAGCAATTTTTATCTCACATTCTGCAAGTTTTATATTAGATATCCATTCAGCATTTTTTTGTCCACCATTAGCACTAATAAATATCACATCAGATAATAAATATTCCCCACAATTAGCCATTTTTTGATAATCATTAGCATAAGATAAAGTTGAACTACCAAAACGGCCAAAACCTATGAATTTATTACATTTATCAGCTTTCAATTGATCTTTAAATGTATATTGATTACGTGTTTTAAGTTTCATATAAGTTGTATTATTTTCATCCACTTTTCTTTTAATTTTTTAACATCTTTTACATAATCAATTAATTGTTCAAGCTTTTTAAATTTTTCAACTACTTCATCATCTAATTCTATATTAAGCTCTTTTTCAATAGCTAATGTCAATTCAACAAAATCTAATGAATCAATTCCCAAATCCTGTTTAAATATATGTTCAGGTAAAATTATTCTATCTATATGAAATTTCCTTCTTGCTGAAAATGTAAAAGATTTAATAATTCCTATTATTTTTTCTTCTAATGTATCTTCCATTTATTTTTCCTTTTTTATTTTAAAAATATGTTTACATTTTTAAGTATCAATTATAAAATAAAAATATACATTAAATAAGGGGTTTACTAATGACACATGAACTCATTATCCAATGCGAATTTTGTGACCATGCCGTTCACTGTAAAAATCTAAATCCATATAATTGTTCATCATTCTTACCAACAATTAGTTCAAATTTCAGCCAGGAATGGAATGAAAGGTGTATAGAACCATATATGAAAGAACTTATACCGAATTCATATGATATTATTCTTCCTGGATAATTATATACTTTTTTTCACACTTTTTTTCCTCTCGCGGTGAACCCTGGCCCAACCTATATTTCCTTTTCTTGACTCGATGTCACTCGCTGTTGTGTTTTTTTCCTATATTTTCTCCCTAAATAAGAAATGGGACCTTGTGGGTCCCAGTGTTCGTCGGTGTCGTTGTATAGTTGTTTATATCACTCGAAGAAATTTGAGGAAGAAAAAATGTTATTGCGAATGCATAATATTTTTAATAATAATATTCTCTTTCTAGTTTTTTTTTCCTACTTTTTTTATTTTACTTCTCGGCCTTTACCATCTGGATTTAATTTTTCCCAATTCTTTCTTTCATCTTCTTTTCTCTTTGTATATTCTTTGAGCACCTTATCAATTATCTCATGCTTTGATTTTTCTTTTGGCTTCTTATCATCCGTCTGAAATTCAGATGAAAAATCGACGATATGATATCCAAGCTGTTTTCCCCAATCACCACCGCCAGAATTGAAAGTTCCTTGTTGTGTTCCGTCATATACTTCAGATTTCTTTTTCATACTTTAAATGGCCTTTCATCTTCTTTTCTTTGTATATATTCTTTAAGTACTTTGTCAATTATCTCACCTTTTAATTCTTCATTTTCAGCTTGGTATTCTCTATGTGGTGCCGTTATATGATATCCTAATGATCTATCATTGTTCAAACTTTCTCTGTCACTCATTCCTTCACCAACACCACCTAGTGCCTTCTCTTCATCTTTTTTCTTCTTCTTTTTTTCTTCATCTTCTTGATATTCTGTATTAACAGTTTTTCCTGACTCGTCTGAATCACCAGTATCCATCATATGGTAACCCAAATCTGGTCCCTGAATTGGTTGTTCTCTTCCATCATATGATTTTTTTTTCATTATTTACCTGCTATTGTATATATTGAATCACGTAATTGCGTGACCATATCACCCAAATTTTTACTATCAACATCATATTCTCGTGCTATTTGTTTTACTTTTCTCAATTGTTCATCAAACTCATCTTTTCTCAAACGTTTAAAATCGGCATTTAATTCTGCTTTTACATCTGGTGCCCTATCAAGTATTACTTTTAGCTCATCAATTGCTTTCAAACCTTTAGCAACTCTATCAAAACCACGTATTATATCAGTTTTAATATCATCACCAAGAATGGTCAAAGGTCCATAATTAAATCCTTCAAGAGCCAGTATTTCTTTAGCAATTTTTTTTATATTTTTCATTTTGCTGGTATCTCATTGTCAAAGATAATCATGATTGATTTTACTTTTCCATCGCCTGTTTTTGCATATACTGGAAATGATCCATCACCACCTGTTGTGACAGTTATTCCAAGTCCTTTATTTCCATTGTCAAATTGAAATCTTGAAATAGTTGGTCCAAGTTTATCTACAAATCCATCCCAATTTTTTCCAAGATTTTCTGGTAATTCTTTTTTATGTACAACATAAGCAGGATCACCAATCCAACAGAGTCCGGAATCTGATGAAACTTGACCAATTTCTTTCATGATATCGGAAGCAATTTTTTGAGCTCTCCTTTTGATACGTCTATCTGAAGAAAAAGTATCTGACCCTTCATCTTCAATATCTTGCTTTTCTTTAATAAGGCTTGATTCTTCATCAGCTAATTTATTGAATGTTTCTGTTAGTCTTCCAAGATGATGTTCCAATTCTCCTGTAATATCATTCTCATAAAATGGATTTCTTGGATCTTTCATATTAAGATCGAAAGGTTTTTTTTCCATTCTTGCAATGAAAGTTTTCATCTGATCAAGATTGTGTTTTATTGTTTCGAAAGCATCTTTTTTCTTAGCCTCAAAAGCTTTCTCATTTATTTCGAGAGTTTTTTTCCTCTCATTAATATCAGCCATTAATTTTTCTCCAATTGCTAAGAAACTGTCAGAATTTTGTCAGTTGGATGCATTTTAGCTTTTTTCAGAAATGATTCCAAGTTTTGATCCTTGGAAGAAACAATATCAGAAAACTCTAGTCCTTTTGGTTTTATATTAAAAACTAAAGCATGCATTCCATCATCTGATTCTTCAAGTTTTGCAACCTTGGTTTTGTTTTCCCATACTTGGTTTTTATTGAGCATTAACTTTTTCCCTCGTAATGATGCTTCTTCCAGTATTAGTCATATTCAAGCTTTCTATAAAATCAACTAATCTATTTTTTTCATTAAATATCATACTAACATAGTGAATTGACCCATCACCCTTCTTAGAAAAAATTATTCCCCTAAAATCTCCAAACGATTTTCCCATAGCCTGTACTTGAACAACTCCAGTATCGCTTTCCCATATTTGGGAATCTTCTAGTTTTATCATTTAAGTTCGCCTTCATAGAAATTTAATACTTTCTCGTGTTTAAATTAAATCCATCTCCATGATAATTCTGGAGATGCCAATGATGATATTAAAGATAATATATTAAATTCTTAAGCTCGTAAACCCAGAAGATTCTGGTAGCTTCTGATATAAATATGATTAATGTTTATTTATGTTATCTGTACTATTTATAAAAACATATGAAACTTTACTCTTCGTCTTTATCTTTATCGTGTGGTTTAGGAGTCTTTTTGCCCGAAATCAACATTAAAGAATAGGCAAAAAAATAACAAACAAATACAACAAACAGGCAAATTGCTAATTTCATTCTATTTCTCCCATAATTAAAGGGAAAGAACTAATGTTCCTTCCCTTTTGCAACATGAGACAAAAACAAACCACTTTAAATAGGAGTTCTGCTCCCCACCCAATTTATTTTTTATCTTTTTTCTTTTTATAAAGTGTTTCCTTTTTTTCAATTTCTCTATTTATAATCTTTTTCTGATCAGCTGTAAATCCAGCAAAAGAACTTTTCAATTCTTTCTTTAATTTTTCTTTAAAATCCGCAAACTGAGCATCTGTTTTTAAATTTCTAGCCATACTAAGAATTCTTATATAGCTTACATCATTTTTTTTCTTTTTTGCTGCAGAATATTTTTCGTAATATTCTTG
>Ga0307375_10007272_pt1 | contig 10118 bp, 21 predicted proteins | sample TR1MG_FD_202531 | JGI IMG/M metagenome (GOLD analysis project Ga0307375, IMG submission 202531) | Soil microbial communities from Risofladan, Vaasa, Finland - TR-1 | ecosystem: Environmental > Terrestrial > Soil > Coastal area > Acid sulfate soil | place: Finland: Risofladan, Vaasa | collected...
ATAGGTTGCTTCAGGAACTTCTTGCCGTATATGTTCCAGCCCATGAAACACCCCATTGCGTAGTGTTCTTTAAAATAAACCTTTCCTGTTCTAAATTTAGTTCCGCGGTCTTGGTCTACGATAACCATTTAAATTACTTCCTTTCTTATAAATTGTGTTTCTACAATAAGCCACCTTATTAATATTTTAATATTGTCTACTGTTACGATAACGTAACCATTAGTTAAAAAAATAGTGTGGTATTCTCATAGCTTCAATATCTAATGCCTTACTTATTTTATCTATTTCCGTTAAAGTAAATTCTGTATGTCCGTTAAGTTTTCTATTCAAAGTTGTTTTATCCATTTTAGCTAAACCAGCTAACTGCTCCTGCCTTAATTGTTTTTCTACCAGCAATGCCTTTATTTTTAAAAATTGATTTTTTACCATTTGCTCTCACCTCCTTGTTTTATTTAACCTTTAATGCAATGATATCATGCGTTGACATATAAGTCAATACGTTTTCGTAAAATAAAAAAATATATTTTATTTATGTATTGCATTTTCGTATTTCTGCGGTTACACTTACTTAGGAAGTAAAAAATAAAATTATATATTTGAGGAGATTGAGAAATGTTAAAGACTAAGTTGTTTTCGGAAAGATTAAAAGAAATGAGAGAAGAAAAAAATTTGTCTGTGAAAGAATTGGGCGAATCATGTGGGACAAGTGGAGCTACCATAAGCAGATATGAAACAGGAGTACATGAACCAAAGAGCAATATGGTTAAGAAGTTAGCTGAATTTTTTAATGTAAATCCTGCATGGTTAATGGGTGCAAACATAGACAGAAATGAATCAATGAATACTGATGAAGATATTGCATATATAAAAGTTGCTATGGATGCAAAAAGGGCTAATATCAGCCCAGAGAAATTGGCAGCATTAATTGAACTTTTGTCAAAAGAATAAAGATATCCTTTGTTTCTCTCATTGTATAACAATTATTAATATAGATTATATCATTGACCTCGACCGATTTTATGTGATTGTATTTTTCTGGGAAATTAACACATTTTACCATATCATTACCCCCATTAAAATATTTTGTCCAATAATACCATTTTATTCTTTATGTTAATAAAATTACAATAGGTATAAAGACCTAGTCAATTTGAAAGGGGGACACTATGGAAAGAGTGACTATATTTTCGTTTGGGGTAGTTGTTGGTTTTTTAGTAGCAATTTTAATATTATATGTGGCAAAATGAAGGGGGGATATTATTTTGCATATACTTATATTCATTATAGGGACATGCCTTGGGTATGTGGTAGCCCTTGTTTTTATTATTAGTAAAATAGATGGATTAAACAATGCGGTATGGGTTGAAGAATCAAAGGAGCGTGTAAGAAGATTTAGACAAATTAAATAGCTTGTCATAATGAGTTTTAAAATGTAAAATAAGAGTAACAAAAAAACAGTAAGCCTTTTCCCCTTAGTTTGGCGACCGAGGGAAAAGGCTATAAAGAAGATTTGTATTCTCTTTTCCTATATTATACCGATTGTTATAGAAATATGCAAGAGGTAAATAATATTTAGAGATATTCCTTCTTTGCTGTTGTAAAGGGGGAATTTTTAATTGAAATATTTTAAAGAGAATGAAATTGATAAATACATATATTACAGAATACCAAAGCCGTTATTTAGTAGCTTAAGATATAGGGATATGATGGTATTATCAAAAGTGCTTTATGGAATATTTTTAGATCGCTGCTCTTTAAGCCGGCTTAATGGATGGGTAGATTTAGAAGGAAGGGTATATTTTTATTTTACCATATCTGATGTAATGGAGTTGTTGAGTATAAGCAATAAAACGGCAGTAGGATTATTTAAAGAATTGGTAAAATATGAGTTGTTAGAGGTAGTTAGACAAGGTTGTAATTTGCCTAATATATTATATTTAGGACAGTATGAGTTATACACATAATACACAGGCTTACAAGTGTTGAAATTGCTTGGACGTGTAGAAATTACACTTCCGGACGTGTAAAATTTACACACGAGTAATATAGAGCGAGTAACTATATTATTTTATATTATATTAATAAAAGGGGTGTAGAAATGGCATATATTATAAGTTGCTTTAACAAAAAAGGAGGAGTCGGCAAAACTACAACTACAATTAATTTAGGTTGGGCGCTGATAGAGAAAAAGAAAAAGGTGCTAATGCTTGATTGGGACCCGCAAGGGCATCTATCAAAAGCTATGCAAATCGCAGAGGATAAAATCAAATACACCGTATATGATGTATTACATGGTATTAATATTAAAAATGCTATGCTGACAGATAACGAATACTTTTATTTCCTGCCATGCGATATTAATTTATCCGCTGCCGATGACGAATTAAAGAATAAACAGTATACCCTCCAAAAGCTTTTACAGACCATTAGAGCTGACTTTGATTATATATTGATAGATTGCCCTCCTAGCTTGGGAAGTCTCTCTATAAACGCATTGTGTGCTTCTGACGGGGTACTCGTGCCGATGCAGACTGACTATCTCGCTTGGTGTGGTTTTGAATTATTAATGTCTACCTTTAATAAGGTGAAGAAACTTAATCCTCGCTTAGAGATACTTGGAATACTAGCTACAATGTACACAAACACTCGCCACAGCAAAGAAATGTTGCAGATAATACAAAGTACGGGGAAAGCTTTTAAATCGGTTATATCGCATTCTGTGAAGTTTAAAGATTGCACTGTTGAGGGAATACCGATACAAGATTATGATAAGAAACTGGGGAAGCAATATACAGACTTAGCAAAGGAGGTAATTGATCGTGCGAGAAAAAATAACGGATAAGATAACAGGAGTAGATAAGCTTTTTATAACTGAAAGTGATATCATGAGAGATAGCAATAGTGATAACTCAACTGCCATTACAAGCGATATATCTGGCGACAACGCAAACATCATCAAAAAAGATAAGAAAAATGATATTAATAGTGACATAAATAGTGATATGTATAAACCGAAGAAACAGCCTAAATACACAGACTTACATGAACGTAGAACGCATTACATTACTAAGGAAAATGTTAAATTTATTGAGGGATTATATGCGAGGTATAATCAAGATAAAAGCGAGACAGTAAATAGGGCATTAAATATGTATAGGGAATATCTGAAAAATAATAGTGGAAAATAGTTGACAATGCGTTACTAGTGTGATACACTTATATTAATAAATAGTTACGCAGTTTGAATAAAATGTGAAGGAGCAACGGTATGAACAAATTACAAAGAATAGAAAACAAAATGGTTAGAGGTCTAAAAAGATTAGGTTCTAAGGCAAAGTATAGCAAGTTGAAAAGATATGTCAGAACATCTGTAGCCTATGAACTTAGAAAAGACAAGGAAAAAGAATATAAAAAATAGTTGCACATTTCAATAATAATACGCAATAAAGAAGGTGGTATATTGGCTAAATTAAAGATAAACAATTTCCCTAGTATTAGGATAACAGAAAAGCTAAAAACTGAAACGGATAAAGCTTGTGAGATAGAGCAAGAGAATGTATCAGAGTATGTTAGAAGGGCTGTAGAGGACAGAAATAAGAAAGTATTGAAAGGAGGAAATAGTAGATGACTTGGTTTAATAATATGAAATATAATCATTACACTAAGGAACTTCAAAAAGATATTCAAGAACCACTTATTCAAACCGATGTTGTTAGTGAAAATATTCAACGAATGGTTAAAAAGCAAGATGAGATAATGCAACAAATGTTTGACAAACATAATGTAAAATCTATTGAAGAAGTTTACGTTGAAGAAAGTCCAATAGAGGGCATGCTCTCGATAATGAAAAAATCAGACAAATCCATAATAGGCATGATATCAAAAGAACCTATTGTAGATTATGATTACACAAAGGAAGAATATAAAGCAACGGCGACATACAAATACGCAATTGTATAAGGCTGTAGAGGATAGGAATAAGAAAGTATTGAAAGGGAGTGTGTAAAGGTAATGGTAGATAAGATGGTGAAAATACCTGCTATAAGGTATTATGATTTACTACAGAAGGAAAATGAGTTCGATGCGTTGGTAAAAACAGGAGTTAGATTTAAAGGCAATGCACTAGAGATGACAAGCGAAGATGACATATTAAATGAAGTTTACTCAAAAATTATAGTGTAACCTATAGTATTATATAAGGGGTAATAAAAAGTATTAAAAGGAAGGGTGTAAGGGCAATGAATTATAGAAATATAAAAGATTTCGCTGTAACTAGAGACTTTAAGGAATTGCAGCATAATGACCCCGTTTCTGAAATTATAAAGAATATGATGGAAGTCATAGAGAAACAATGCAAAACAATTTTAGAAGAAGAAGGTATAAATTGCGACGGATTAAACGCAAACAATACAGAAGAATTCAAGAAAGCTTTAAGCGAACAAGGATTTGAATTAATTTGCGAACCTATAATAACAGGAGAATTCGATAGTATATATGAGTTAAGATATAAAGAAAAGGTTAAATCATGTTTTATGGTTATGATAAAAGATGGCTCAATCAAAATTAGCAAAATTCAAAGTTTTTAATCCCTATTATAGATAAGGAGTGAACATATGAATAAATTTAATGTAGCCATATTACTAGCTAAACTAATAAAGCTTAATGCAATGCAAGTTATCGAAGAGGATGAAAATGCAGCAGAATTTACAATTATGATAGATAAAAAGAAGTTTACTATATCGGTTAGGGATGCAGAGTAAGACAGATAATGAATAAAATACGAAGTAAAAAAGGAGAATTAACATGGGATATGATTGTTCGGTAACTAAAAGAAAAGGTTGTAATTATTGTTTAAGATTTAAACCTGTTCAGTTAACCGAGAAAGGCGATAAGTTGCAAATTGATGATGTAGAAAAAACCCTAATCTTGAATTTAAAAGATGCTATATATATTAATTATTGTCCAATATGTGGAAAGGAGTTGTAAGAATGAAAATAATATGTGAAAAATGTGATGGTAAAGGGCAAAAGATTACCATATTTCAAGGAAGTGTACAATCAATTCCTTGCGAAGAGTGCAAAAGAAAAGGCTATACAGAAATAGCGATGCCAATTGAAGAGGTTGGAAGATTATGCAGAATAGGAAATGCAACAATTAGATTGTTTGAAGTCCATAAATGTATATTGGGTGCATCAGGGGAGAATGGCCCGATTTGTCTTAACTCAATAGATGAATTGCTTAAATGGACTGACGGGGAGTTGAATACAGATGGTATATATGCAAAAGGTTCAACCGTACCAAATGGGTGTTATATAAATTATGGCAGAGATTTAGATGGATGTAGTACGCAACAGAGTGAGGGATGTAGCAGATGTGTATTGTATAGAAACAAGGTAGAGCAAAATGATGAATGCGATAGATGCGGGCGTATTTGTACTGATGAAGAAAAATAGTGTCACTATATGTAATTAAATAATTGAAAGCGAGGGAAAACAATGGATGTAGCTACAGGTAAATTATATCGCATTAAATCAGCTAAGGAATTCAAGGATCTGGAAGAAGTGTTTGGGGAAGCTTTGAAATTTGTACCAAGTGAACACGAGGAAGAAGCTGAAGCCGAGTTGGTGGATAAGGAATACACAATTGTAGACATGAATAAAAATACTCCCTTAACAATTTGGGCAAGGCAAAAGAAGAAAAATAATAAAAAAAATATGACTAAGCAGTCTAAAAAGGTAAATAGAAAAAAGTAAGGCAATAATACAAAGTAGTAAAAGGGGTATTGATTAATACTCCTTTTTATTTTGCATAAAATGGAGTGTATTTCTCGCGCCATTTTACGCCTAAATCTTCAATAAATGGTACAATGCCAAAAAATAAAGAAAAGGGATATTTCTATCCCCAAGTAATAACTGAATGTAGTTGACGGCTTGTGCTAACCTTATCCTTGCCATCTACTCTTAAAATTGTGCTTCCTCCACCGTCCAAAGTTATACCTATCGTACAACCTAAATTGATTAATGTCTGCCTACCTCTTGCAATATTGCTATCAGATCGTACAGCTATAATCACTTTTTTAGTAGTTGGATTATAGCCTATTGCAGGTCGGTTGCAAATTCTGCCAACGTCGGAAAAATCTCTAGTCTTTCCATCTAAACACTTTCTAATACAGAAACCCTCTTCCTTCATTCGGATCTTAGGAAGGATTGAACAACCGCCTACAGCGAACCATACATCTTTTTCAGTATCTAGACTTGTGATGGATTTCACCGCTACGGTGCCGTTTTTGTATACTATTAACGTACCTGCTGGATATTTTACATTACCATAGCCTACGTGAGGTTGACGGTTGCAGATTATTTTACCCTCGCTTGCTAATACGCTAAGTGGTACAGCCTTTACCTTGCTTAATTTCTTGCCATTTTCATATATTGCATCCCAAGTTATAAAGCCAGGTGTCACAAAGTTAGACAAGTTTATTTTATTGGCTGCTATATCTTGTACGGATATTTTAAGGCTTAAAGGATCAAGCTCTACTACATGAGTTGTACCTACCTTCCTATACATTCACAAACCGCCTACAATGGCTTTTATCTGCTCTATGGCAGCTTTGTACTTATTAGCCTTATAAGTTGCTCCTAGGAAGCTACAAATACCCTTAACAATGCCTTCTGCGATTGGTTTAATGTTTAACAACATCCATTCAGCGTCTAACATATTGTCATGAAAACCAATTTCTATAATACAAGCTGGTGCTTTAGTTGCTTTTACTTCGTATAAGGAAATAGTTTCTTTTATTCCTCTGTCTGCTGTAGACGTCAAGGCTTCAATCTCTTTGTATATGAATCCTGCTAACTTTCTACCATTTAAGCTATTTTGATATGTCCATACTTCACAACCTCTTGCCTTGCCCTGTTCTGCGGTGCCCATTGCATTAGAATGTATTGCAACATGACAATCTACTGCGAGGAAATTACTTTCCGCAACCATTTCCTGCATAGTTTGCTCTTTATGCCCTCTAAATACCTCTATGCCTTGCTCTTGTAGCATAGGGATAACTTCATTAGCTATTAAATGCATTACTCGTTCTTCTGTACCATATAGAGGGTTTACTGATACGTTGCCTTGTTGTGTGCTGGGGGAAATATAAACCTTCATTTATTCGCCATCCTTAAGTCCAGGGGTTGTAGGATCAACAACTATACCAAGCATAATTAATAAACTTAATACTGTGTTAACTAAGGCTTCCCAATTTGCAGGGACCTCAAATAAATTGAATTGTTTTGCTATCATAATAATAGCTGCTATCAGGGTTGTTATAAATACCTTATTCCTTATTCTGTTTAACATAATTATTCCTCCTATTTAATTAAAATAAGCACCATACCTGCTCCTACTAAAGCTGATATAACGCCTGTTATGATTGTGTTTACGATTAAATCCCAACGCTTAGCAGGTTTTTCTGCGAGATCACTAACTGTTTTTTGTAAATCTTTAAAAGCTTGCTTGTACTCTGTGTTGTATTCTTTTGTGTTTACTATTAATATGTCAAGTTTTGTCGATGTTTCCGTAAGTTTTTTGTTTGTGCTAGATGTCCCCGACTGCAATTCCTTCACATCTGACTTAAGTCTTTCTATTACATCTTTATTTGCACAAATTTCACAATCTCCCATATTATCACCTACCCTTTGTAGGTTTTTGTGGTTTTGTAGGTCTTGGTGGTTTTGGTACTTTTTGTAGCTTTGGTGCTTTTCGTGGCTTTGAATTTAGTGGTCCTTGTGGTCTCATATTAGATCAACTCCTATTTATTTGTATTGGTATTTGTATTCTCTATTGTTTGACCTGGGTATTGATAGTCTGCATTAAAATAGTCATGTATAAAATACGACATACTTACCGTGTAGGCTATAGATACCATCATTGTTACGCCCAAGGTTATAATTATTAATGTTTTAACTAATCTTTTGTTTATTTCATCTGTTTTGTTTGCTGATTCCTTTAAAACGTTTATGACTTCTAATAGCAAATCCTTTTCTTCCATTGTCACACCTTCTCTCAATTAATATTGTCAAAATAAAAAGGAAGTGCTATAATAAGTTACTTCCTTAAAACGGGGGTACAGGAGGGGTTTTTGCTGTATGGCGACCCTCCTGTTTTTCTATATAAAAAAAGAAACGTATTAGCTACGTTCCTCTTTAAGTTATACCTCTGACCTTAGAGTATATCCAACCTCCGAATATTACAACAATAACGATAGCTATACCACTAAGCCAATCTCCGTATAAGAGATATTCCATTTTATCACCTACTTATAAAATATTTCCCAAATTTCTTTGATTTCAGTTCCATTATAACCGCTTTGTCGCAATTTTACAACTATTTCCTCTTTCTTGCTTGTTCCTCGTATAGAGTTTAATGCTTTGAATAGCTTATTAGGATCATACCCTTTGTCAAATAGCTTTTTAATGTTTTCAGTTTGAGTAGTCCCTAATGGTGTTTTACCTGATTCATAATACTTTTTAACTTCAGGGATAGCACCACGACCAAACGCAAGTCCTTTGATATTAGTTGATAGTGTTGGATTTATTGTTGTCCTTAGTCTATCACCTTGCTTAGTGTTAGAGTACGAAGCCGGAAGTTTTTGTTTTTCAAGTGTAGGAAGTAGTTTCCCTTCTTTCTTTTTCAACTTTGGTAATAATCCTAAGTCTTGCCCTGCTTGTACTGTTTTCTTTATCTGTCCGCCACCGAAGGAAGGTAATACTTTGTATAGTGGGTCTTGAAGTCCTTTAACTGCCAACAATCCACTTCCAAAACGTGTAGGGTCGTTTCTACCAAATAGTTTTTTTCTTGTCGGCAAACTGACAAGTTCGTTATTAATGCCTTGCTCTGGGTATAATAATTCTATAAGAGAAGAACCTACCGGCGTATTAGATATAACTTCACCACCTAATCTCCCTGCAGCAAGACCAGCTTTTTGTAATGGTGTTTTAATATTACTCTTTAACTCGTCAATCTGTTTATTTAAGGTCTTAGCTTTATCCAAATTTTTGTTTGTTATCTTATTGTATTCAGTTTGCTTTGATTCTAGTTCCGCTTTTATTTCAATATCGTCTTGTGTAAGTTCCCCATAAGCATCAGCCATTGCATTAATAGGGTCGAATACAACTCCACTTCCTCTGACTTCTTCCATGCCTTTATTAAGCACGAAATTTGCGAGGTACAGCATCGCTAAACCTCCAAAATCTTTAGCCTTTACAAAGTCTTTCTGTACTTTCCACAGGTTATTTACTTCTATTGTAAATGGTGCTACAAGTTGCATAATTTTAGATTTTTGCAATAATGGCACTTCGCCTATTCCACGACCTGCAACCATCTTGCGAGTAATGTCATCAGCATATTTAATAGGTACTTCAATTCCATCTGCTAATGCTTTTTGATATGTTGAACTCCATATAAACTTTGTACCAACTTCATCTAGTGCGCCTAGCATCCACGCAGCGACTTTTTTGGGTTGGTCTAGTATTTTAACGTCAAATTGTCTAACCATATTGTCTGAATATCTCTCTAGTATAAAACCTGATTGCTTGTAAAGTGCATTATCACCCTTGCCAACCAATGAAGCCATGAAATTTCCCGCACCTTTTGTGAGGTGTATAGGATTTTTAACATAAGCTATGCCTTGCGGTACGTTGGCTATTTGTGATAAAGTAGAAGATAAGTTGCCTAATACAGTATTTGCCTTTACTCTACTGTTTAACCAATTCAAAGCTTTCATTGTAGTTCTTCCGCCAGGTATGATCTTTTGCATAAATCTATCAGCAGGATTTGTCTTGCCTGATAAATCATTTGTGAAGTCTGTTAAATATCCTATGAAGTTATTCATATTTGCACTTTTTTCTGTTGACTTTGCTAGGTCTGTGCCTAGTTTTCTAAAATTAGGTATTTGAGTATCTATATGTTTTGCGTAGGTTGCGGCATTAATGTAGTTTAAGAATCCTCCTACTGCATCATCAGTAAATTCTCCTGCCCCTCTCTTTTGTGCAAAGGATAAGAATTTCGTTCTAGGCTTTGTAAATTCACTCATACCGGCTAATGCAGGACTAATTTGCGAAGGTGTT
>Ga0307375_10007273_pt1 | contig 10117 bp, 5 predicted proteins | sample TR1MG_FD_202531 | JGI IMG/M metagenome (GOLD analysis project Ga0307375, IMG submission 202531) | Soil microbial communities from Risofladan, Vaasa, Finland - TR-1 | ecosystem: Environmental > Terrestrial > Soil > Coastal area > Acid sulfate soil | place: Finland: Risofladan, Vaasa | collected...
GGAAATGCCTTGTAGCGGCCGGACTTTTCAACACGAATGGTTGCCATTGCCAGTAAGGTAAGCATTGGGAAAGCGAGCGTATTCGAGAGCCGTAGCTCGGGCTTCGGTAGAATAGCCGTAGTGTCGAGGAGCCGATGGGCTCGCTCCGCACGATCGGGAATCACCCTGACGAGAATCTCATCGGGATTGGAACCCAGCTTCCAATCGAGTTTCCAGCCGGGCTGGATGCCGAACTCCTTGGCGATCGTCCGAGGTATGGAAACCATATTCTTCGAGGTGACGGTTGATTCCAGACATTAACATAATCATGGAACGACGAAATATCTAGGATTCTACGAGAGCCAGTCCTGAGGCCGTCTTTCCCGACACCGACACGTCAAGACTGCGCCCCTGGAGTATGATCGAGCATGGAGGGTGGGTCGATGTCGATAATGGACTCCCTGCCCCGCGCTTTTGTCCTCTCCGGCCCCCGTGGCATCGGAAAAGCCATCTTCATGGCCGGCACCCTTGCGCAGGCTATGTCCCTCGGTCGCGCCTTGACATCCGTATATCATGGAAATATACCTTTTCGTATGGATTTGATGTCGATCATCCACGCCACAGGATTCGACTGGGATGAACACAACTCCGACAAAAACAGAAATAGCACGCGGTCGAACCGGGGGAATGCGAGGAAGTATTCTTCAATCAGCCCCTTCTCATAGCGGATGACCCGAGCCATTCCATCGTCGAGAGGCGCTTCCATGCGTTGGGCCAAAGCGACGTAGGACGGCGGTTGCTCGTCGTATTCACTCTGCGCGAAACGAAGATTCGAGTGATTTCGGCCCGGGATATGAGCCGAAAGGAAAGGGCGATCTATGAAAGACAAACTGAATGAGATTCCCGCTTTCGCCGACGAGGACGAGGAGGCCCTTTTTTGGCAAGGCCATGACTCAACCGACTACGTCGACTGGGGCAGCGCGCGGACGGTTTCGATTCCTGGGCTCAAACCGAGCCTTCGAAGCATCTCCCTTCGGCTGCCGGAGCCCATGCTGGCCCGTCTGCGCGCCATGGCGAACGAGCGCGATAGCCCCTACCAATCGCTCATCAAGATGATATTGGCGGAGCACGTGGCCGCGCAGGGCGGGAAAAAAAGGGTGGGATAAAGCATGCCGCGCGACTCAGGAACCCCATCCTCGTCGCTCAACCTCTGGGACGAAGTCGCCGGAGGGCTTGTTTCCTAGAGTTCGCCAATTTCGAAGGCGCGGGCGGCCGGCATGGAAATCCTGCCGCTCGGCAATGGAAAGCCGCTTCATTCCCGAACTTGAAGCGGCAAGGCAATTCCGCTCTGGCTCCTCTGCAGTTGAGCCTTACGGCGCCTTCGACTGCTTTCGACGACTTTCCATGGCGGCGCGATCTCCCGCACGAGCGAACTCATTATAGGTTCGTCGGAGGTCCGAGGCCTCGCCACCAGCTCCTATCTCGGAGCCGAGCTTTCGTTGATGGCCATCTTCCGCTCCTTCGCGTTTCTCGGGATCGCGGCGGCTACCGCCGAGGAAGCCTCGGCCGTATTCTCCGAGGTGAGCGGCAAGGTGGAATACCAGGTACCCGGTTCCGATTGGAAGCCCGCCCGGATCGGTGACAAGGTCCACCCGGGCGACATCGTCTCCACCGGCTTCAAGAGCACGGCGACCGCATCGGTACGCGGTACCGCATTCGAGTTCGACGGCATCAACCTCATCGTCGATCGCGGCTCCGTTCAGCTCGCCACGCCGACGATGCAGTTCCGCCATGTCGAGGCGGGCCAGTTCTCGATGATCGCGGCCGGCGGCGTCGTGCCTCCCCCCGCCGCCCGTCGAGGCGCATCTCACCGCGCCGGTCACGAGCCTTCCCTCCTTCGGCGTCAACGTGTACTGAGGTCTTGGCGGGCGCCTCGCTTGGCGCCTGTCGGCGACGAAACGTATCGATCGATTGAGAGCCTTGGTCGGCCGCAGGGATCTGAATTGGACCAGGTAGTAGGAATCAGTGAACCCGGCGGCCGCAATAAGTAGATCCGCTGGCTGGAATCAGTACATCCGCTGCCTGGATTCAATGAATTTGGCGGCCGGAACCACTGTTTCCGGCCACCGAAACTACTGATTCCGACCACCGGAAATAGTGAATCCGACCTCCGGAACCACTCATTCCGTCCATCGGGAACCACTGATTCCGTCCACAGGGCAAGTGCCGGGCGTCGCAACGCCATATCGCGCAGCCTAGGTCCCAGTCTTCGGGCGGAACAAAAAGCCCGCGCCACCGCAGCTGCGGCGACGCGGGCTCTTTCATATTCCGATACTAACTACGATTATTCCCGTCACTTCGCCTTGGCCGTGGCCGGGAGGACGGGAATCCTCATCTTGTAGAAGCTCCTCCACACGAAGACGAGGGCCACCACGAAGAAGAAGATGCCGATGAAGGGCGCCACGTTGCGGAAGGCCGCGGAGATGGCGATCTCCATCGCGAGGAGGCCGAAGAGGGTGGTGAACTTGATAATTGGGTTCATCGCGACGGAAGAGGTGTCTTTGAAGGGGTCGCCCACGGTGTCGCCGATGACGGTGGCGGCATGGAGGGCCGAGCCCTTGCCCTCGCCCATGGCCTTGAGCTCCTTGTCGGTCTCGACGATCTTCTTGGCGTTGTCCCAGCAGCCGCCGGCGTTGGCCATGAAGACGGCCTGGAAGAGGCCGAAGACCGCGATGCCGATGAGGTAGAAGATAAAGAAGGACATCGGGTTGAGGAGGGCCGTGGAGCCGCCGTCGACGTAGCCGGCGGGGGCGGAGAAGAAGGCGAAACCGAGGGCGAAGCTGAAGATCGCGATGAAGATGTTGTACATGCCCTTCTGCGCGTAGACGGTGCAGATGCGCACGACTTCCTGCGAATCCTTGTCCGAGGCCGCTTCCTTCGATTCGATGTTGAAGTTTTTCTTGATGAACTCGACGGCGGAGTAGGCGCCGGTGGTGACGGCCTGCATCGAGGCTCCGGAGAACCAGTAGATGACGGCGCCGCCGGAGATGAAGCCGAGGAGGGAGAAGGGATTGAGGATGTTGAGGATGGTCGCGGGATCGATGCCGAAGGAGTTCTTAATTAGGAGGATGAGCGAGAAGATCATCGTGGTCGCGCCGACGACGGCGGTGCCGATGAGGACGGGCTTGGCCGTGGCCTTGAAGGTGTTGCCCGCGCCGTCGTTCTCCTCGAGGAAATCCTTGGCGACCTCGAACTTGGGCTTGAAGCCGAAGTCCTTCTCGATTTCCTTGGCGATGTTCGGGATCTGCTCGATGCGGGAGAGTTCGTAGACGGACTGGGCGTTGTCGGTGACGGGGCCGTAGGAGTCGACGGCGATGGTGACCGGGCCCATGCCGAGGAAGCCGAAGGCCACGAGGCCGAAGGCGAAGACGGTCGGGTAGACCATGATGCCGGGCACGGGGATGAAGGTGCTCGCGAAGTAGGCGATGCCCATGAGGGCGACGATCACGAGGCCGATCCAGAAGGCGGAGAAGTTGCCCGACACGAGACCGGAGAGGATCGTGAGGGAGGCGCCGCCCTCGCGCGAGGCGGTGACGACTTCTTTGGTGTGTTTGCTCTTCGTGCTCGTGAAGATCTTGGTGAACTCGGGGATGAGGGCCGCGCCCAGGGTGCCGCAGCTGATGATGACCGAGAGCACGAGCCAGAGGTTGTTCGGCAGGGAGCCGAGCTGCCAGTAGGAGACGGCGAAGGTCATCACTATTGAGAGGATCGAGGAGATCCAGATCAGGTTGGTGAGGGGTTTCTCGAAGTCCAGATGGTCGTGCTTGCCGTAGACGGCCTTGGTGACGGCGCCGTTGATCCAGTAGGCGACGACGGAGGTGACGATCATGAGGACGCGCATCACGAAGATCCAGGTGAGGAGGGTGAGCTGGTCGGTCGCCTGTCCCACGCCGAGGAGGATGAAGGTGATGAGGGCTACGCCCGTGACGCCGTAGGTCTCGAAGCCGTCCGCGGTGGGTCCGACAGAGTCGCCGGCGTTGTCGCCGGTGCAGTCGGCGATGACGCCGGGGTTGCGGGGATCGTCTTCCTCGACCTTGAAGACGATCTTCATGAGGTCGGAGCCGATGTCGGCGATCTTGGTAAAGATACCGCCGGCCACGCGCAGGGCGCTCGCGCCGAGGGACTCGCCGATCGCGAAGCCCATGAAGCAGTAGCCGGCGATGTTGCCGGGCACGAACATCATGATGCTCAGCATGACGATGAGCTCGATGGACACGAGCATGACGCCGATCGACATTCCCGACTGGAGGGGGATGTTGAGGACGGGGAGGGGCTTGCCCTCGAGGGAGGCGAAGGCCGTGCGGGCGTTGGCGAAGGTGTTCATCCTGATGCCGTACCAGGCGACTCCGTAGGAGCCGAGGATACCGACGATCGAGAAGAGGAGGATGACGATGACGTCGCTCGCGGGCTCGGACTTGAGGAAGCCGAAGTAGAACACGAGGCAGAGGGCGATGAAGACTTCGAGGACGATGAGGAACTTGCCCTGCTGGACGAGGTAGGCCTTGCAGGTGCCGAAGATCTTCTCGCCGACGGATCGCATCGCTTCGTGGACCTTGTAGCCCTTGACCTGCAGGAACTGGACGAGACCGAAGACCAGGCCCAGGAAGCAGATGCCAAGGCCAATCATGAGGAGCGGAAAGGACGCCGTTCCCATGATATCGGGCACCTTGAGGTCGGCCTCGCTCGCGAAGGTCGGCAGGCCGATGAGGGTTATCAAACCCACCATGGCCAGGCGCATACGCTTGAACATTTCAAAACCTCCGGAAATGGGAGAATTGAAGACGGGGTATTCTTACTCGGCAAAGCTTTTGCGTCAATGACTCGTTTTTTATCGGATAGATCGACCCCCAGATCACCTCAATCCTCGAAATGCGGGTTTCGGCCCGAGCGTGGCCTCCTCCAAGGGATTCCAGCTCAGGAGGAAATGAGGAAGGCTCGAGAGGACCTCCTTCGGCCTCGGGGCTACGGAAACCGATTCCCATGTCGCGAGGGGAGCGCGGAAGTCCCTGTCCTCGCCGGGCATGAAACGCGGGCCGGTTCCTCCCCCTCCCTTAACCACGACCCAGACGCCGATGAAATCGATCTTCGTCGTAGCGATGGCATCCTCGGCCGAAATGGGGCGGACGTCGCGACGATCGAGCAAGATAGTCCCCGAGGAAGGATCGGCGACATTGAGCCTCGACCAGGGTATGCGGATGAGGTATTTCCCCGAATTGCCTTCCGTGAGCAAGCCGGGGCCGCCCGCCGAATCGAGGGGGAGTCGACTGCCGTCTTCGTACAAGGGAGGGAAGACGATGCCGTCCTGGGTCCTGATGCCCGCGTTGACCAATGTCGTTATAGTTGTGAATTCTGCCTTGACCGAGGCAACCGGCCATAGCTGCCCCGCGCCCCTGTCGTAATCGGGGCTCACCAGGAGGCGGGCGGAAGAGACGATGCCCGCCTGCGATTTGATCACCAGCTTGAATTCCGAACCTTGCGGCCCCTTCGGACCTTCCTCATCGAGTCGATACTGGCCGGTCTTCCCCGGTACGACATCGAGGCCGATCTCGATCGTCTGCGAGGCTCCCTTCGAGGGAGGGGGATCGAGTTCGATAAGGAAGAAATCGGGGTCGCCGGCCGTCCTTATACCCTCGCCGGAATCCGTCCATGTGAGCGGAGCCGTCGAATTCCAGCCGAGGAGCCCGTAGTTCTGCTCGGGGTCGATGGCGTTGTGCCAGAGCTGGTGACGATCGTAGGGGATCATGAAGGGCTCGGTGGTCCAGGTCTTCTTCGACCATTCGTCCGACCACTCGAAGACCATCGCTCCGGAGGCGCCGCGCGAGGCGATGCTCTTGAACATGTTCACGATACCCGTCGCCTGGGCCTCCTCGGTAAGGCCGCCGTGATCGAGCCCCTCGGGGTGGAGGTGAGCCGTGCCGTAGCCCGTCGAAAGGCCGAACTCGGCCACGATGAAGGGGACGGGGGGGAGGACGGACAGAAGATCGGAGAGATAGGCGCCGTATCGGGCCATGCCGCTCGAATCCCGGATGGCGTACTTACGGTCCCGCGTCATGAAATCGGGGTAATTGGGATAAACATGGAAGGCCGTAAAGAAGCCCGATTTCTCCTCCGGACCGACGGTGACCGCGCGGAAGTCGACGACGTCGCGGTCCTGATAGGGAGGCTTCGACGAGCCTGCCGACCATTCGCCGGGATGGTGGAGGGGGTCGAGGGTCGGCCACGAGACGAGGCCGACGGGGCGGCTCTGCTTGTAGACTGTCAGTTCCCGCGTTTGGACTCGATCGGCCCAGGCGGCGAGGAAGGAGACGATCGGCTGGCCGGCCGCCACGGAAAAATGCCGTCCTTCCCAGCGATAGTCGGGATGGGCTTTTTGGGTCGCCTCGACTTCCTCGGGGAGGAGTTCCCTGCCGACGAGGAAGGCGGCGAGCCAGGGGCTCACGTCGACGCGGTACTCGCCCCAGCTCCTTCCTCTCCGGGGGGCGATGGTGGCCGCTCCGTGGAGTGCGTCCTCGCAGCGATCGGACTCGGCCATGGTCGCGGCCATCCAGGCGGGGTCGAGGAGGTCGCGACCAGGCGGGTCCTCGTCGAGCCAGATGCCCTGAAAGAGGTACAGGGGCTTCGCCGCCTCGCCGTTGAAGAGCGTGAGAGCCCGGTAAAAGGCAGGGGGCAGCAGGGTATAGATGCGTATCGAGTCGAAACCGGCCGCGGACACCTTCTCAAAGGTGCGGAGCCAGTAGCCGTCGTCTGTCGGCGGTTCCGTGGCCGTCCCTCCCGGCACCGAGGCGCCGATGTCGACGCCTTCCACGAACCAGGGCTGCCAAGATCCGTCGGCGGCGCGCCGCTCGAGATAGGGTCCCTCGCTTCGCAGCTCGAGGGGCAGGGTCGAGGCCTGCCCACCGCGAGCGGCCAGGGGCGCGGGCGAAAGCATCTCGGAAACAATTGGTACAAGTATCCGCCAATAGAGAGCTATCGGATTGTCGGGGCTGTCGAGGGTCAGCCGCGATTGGAGCCGGGGCGTCGGCAGGGGGCCGATCGACTCGGCCCTGGTTCCCGGCCCGGCGAAGTCACCCAGCATCGTCCAGACGCGCCCCTTGCCGTAGGACCTGGAAACGAGGGCAGGAAAACTCTTCCGGAGTCCGGCAGAGGAGAGGAGGGCGTCCCCTTCTCCCCGCGTGTCCAAGGTGAAGACTGCCTTGGTGTCGCTGCCTGGAACCGCGGCGCTGACGACGAACCAGCCCGAATAGGCCGAATCGATGTCGCCGCCGATGCGGAGTCCTCCGACGCCGAGCTCCGCCCCGCGACGAAGGACGATGACCCTGCCGTCTTCGAGGCTCTGCAACACGATCCCGTCCCCGCGGATATCCCATGCCCTGCCCTTCTCCTTTTCCCAGGCTCGGCGCATCGATTCGGGCACCCTGCCTTTATCGTCGAGGCCAGAGAGGGCCACCCCGACCCATCGGGGGACTTCGATGCCGCCCGCCTCCGCGAGGTCGGCAATCGCGGCCCCTCGCTGCGATTCGGCGAGGCTGTGATAGCCGATAACGAGGCTCGCCCCCGACCAGGCCAGGTTCTTGAAGCCTTCGAGTTCGCCGAAGGGGGACCCTCCTCCGGGCGGCTCCGGCTCGGGCGCGCGGATTGCGGTGTCGCAAAGCGCGAGGACGGGGATGGAACCGTCAGCCGCCGATCCCTTGCCATCAATTGTGAGGAAACCGCCCTGGGCGAGACCTCCGAGCCTCTTTCCTGCCGCCAAGGCCGCGAGGCGCGCCCTTCCTCCCGACTCGGCCGCCGCCTCGAAAAGCCTCGCTTCGGACCGGTTTCCCCTGGCGATGAAGGCGACGCTTTCCCGAGGCCCCCTCAGGACGCCAAGCGCAGCCTGGAGCGCGACGAGGCTGAGTATGGCGAGAGGCACGGCGAGATAGGGCAGATATCGGAGTCTCATCGCGATGCCTCCCCGGCCGAAGCGGCCGTCGAGCGCGCCGAACCTCCGGCGGCGCCCGCCGATCCTGCCGATCCCCCCGGAGCGGGAGCCCTCGTCGAAAAGCCCTTACGCGCACCCTTTTGCCAGCCCCTGTTCACGAAAAAGAACTGCAGGTTCGTGATGACCCTTCCGAGGCTCATGAGCTGCCTGAATCCGAAGTTCTCGAGGACGGCGACGCCGAGTAGGCGCAAGAATTCGCGGGGCCGGAAGTACAGGATCTGCCTTTCGGCGAGGAGGATCGACGAGATCGAAATGAGGATCCCGAAGAATATCGCAATACCGAAGATCATGAGGGGGATCAGGGGATCGATGAGATTGAGGAGGAGGGCCGCTCCAAGCACAAGGTAGCCGAGCGACTCGAGCCATGGCCCGACCACCTCGAAGACAAAGAAATAGGGAAACCCGATCATTCCGGGAGTCCCGTAGCGAGGTCTGAATGTCATGACCTTGTGGAAGGACAGAACCTCGAGCAGGCCGCGTTGCCAGCGATCGCGCTGCCTCCTGAGAGCCTTCCAGGACTCCGGCACCTCGGTCCAGCAATTCGCGTTGTAGGCGTAGTCGATCTTTCCGCCTCGCCTCTCCTCGCGATCCTTACGCGTCAGTCTCACCACAATCTCCATGTCCTCGCCCACGGTTTCGTGGCGATAAATGCCCTTGCCGGTAAGATAGCCGCCTATCTCCATGACCGCCTGCCGTTTGAAGAGACCGAAGGCGCCCGAGATGACGAGGAGGCTGTCGAGGATCGTCCATCCGAGGCGGCCCGCCACGAAGGAGCGCAGGTATTCCACCGTCTGGAAACGGGCGAGCGGCTCGTCGGGAAGGGAGATCTCCTGCAGGTGGCCGTGCTCGACCACGCAGCCGTTGACGGGAAAGACGTTGCCGCCGATGGCGATGACGTCGCGTTCGTTCGCGATAACCTGGAACATGGAGCGCGCGAGTGCCTGCGGATCGAGGACGGAATCCGCGTCGATCGTGCAGACGTAGTCTCCGGAAGCCCGATTGAGGCCTGCGTTGAGGGCGTCGGCCTTTCCGCCGTTGGTCTTGTCGATGACGAGGAGGTTGGGCAGGGAGGCGGAGCGATAGACCATGCGCACGGGCATGGTCTCGAGAAGGCCCGTCGCTTCGGCGCCCGAGGGCGAGGCCTCGAGATCGAAGGATTTCTTCAGGGCGGAGAGGGTGCCGTCCTTCGAGCCGTCGTTGACCACGATGGTCTGGTAGGAAGGGTAATTCAGCGAAAGGAGGCTATGGAGGCTCTCAACGATCGTAGCCTCCTCGTTGTATGCGGGCGCGACGATCGTGATCGAGGGGAGGACTCCGCGTCCCGAAAGGAGACGCAGGAGATCGAGCTCCCAAATGAGGGCCTGCGAGCGCAGCTTCGCCATCGAAAGGAAGAGAAGGAAGAGATAGCTGCCGTTGACCGCGATGGTGTAAAAGGCGAAGAGGAATTGAAAATCGAAGATGAAGCGATAGAGGATTTCCTGCGGAGAAAGCCAGGATATTTCCCCAAAGTACCTAATTAGAAAGACGGCGGGAAAGACGAGGATGGCGAGGACGACGAGGGAGGCGAGAAAGACCTTGTCGCGTCCGCCCGTCGGGATATGGAACCTATCCTCTTCCGGCTCGGGAGGAGGGAGGCCTAGCTCCGCGGCGAGATCCAAAGGCAGCTGTCGCGAAAGGACCGAAGCCATCTCGGGCGCCCCCGAGAGAAGGGCGCGGAGAAGATCGAAATAAGAGGCGCGAATTTCGGCGGGCAGGGAGACCTCGAGGGACTCGAGGATGACGCCCGTTCGCCCCGCAGCCACGAGGCGGGCGACCATGGCGCGAAGCCCCGATTCCAGCGGGGCCTTCGCGTGGAACAGGAGGGCAGGAAGCCTGTATTCGATGGCGAGGCTCAGACAGATGCTCCGCTCCTCGTTCTCCGCGTCGATGAATCGCAGAAAGACCTCCTCGCTGCCCGGATTGCGCGCGAGGACGTCGGCCGCCGCCGCGATGCCGGCATCTCGGAGGGCGGGGTCGGCGAACCAGGGATCGAGTTCGGGGAGGAGGCCGGGAACGAGACTCCTGCCGAGGAGGCGGGCGAAGGGCAGCCTGAATCGCGGC
>Ga0307375_10007275_pt1 | contig 10116 bp, 4 predicted proteins | sample TR1MG_FD_202531 | JGI IMG/M metagenome (GOLD analysis project Ga0307375, IMG submission 202531) | Soil microbial communities from Risofladan, Vaasa, Finland - TR-1 | ecosystem: Environmental > Terrestrial > Soil > Coastal area > Acid sulfate soil | place: Finland: Risofladan, Vaasa | collected...
CCCTGCGGCCTGTTATAGTAATGGCACTCACTTTGCTTGGCGCACCGCATCCCATGGCACAGTCGGCCGTCCGCTTCGACCAGGTCAGGAAAAACTACGGCCCGCGGGCAGTGCTGCACGAGATCGATCTCGATATCGCCGCCGGGACGAGCTTCGGCCTGGTCGGCATCAACGGCGCGGGCAAGACAACGCTGATCAAATGCCTGCTCGATTTCTGCCACGTCGACGGCGGCCGCATCGACATTTTCGGCACCAGGCATACCGACAACCGCGCCCGCGCGCGGCTGGCCTTCCTGCCGGAGCGCTTCATGCCGCCTTACTTCCTCACCGGCCGCGACTTTCTCGGCTACATGCTCGCGCTGGACCGGCGCGCCACTGGCGAGGACAGGGTGCGCGCCATGTTCGCCGCGCTCGATCTGGACGCGGCGGCGCTGGACCTGCCTGTGCGCTCGTATTCGAAGGGCATGACGCAAAAGCTGGGGCTGGCGGCCTGCCTGCTGGCCGAGCCCGACCTGCTGATTCTGGTCGAACCGATGAGCGGGCTCGACCCCCTGGCGCGCGCGCGCGTCAAGCAACTGCTGCGCCAATTGCGCGATCAGGGTCGCACCTTGTTCTTTACTTCCCACGCGCTGTCCGACGTCGAGGAAATCTGCGAACATATGGTGGTGCTACACCAGGGGCGCCTGCGTTTTTCCGGCAGCCCGCGCGCGCTGATGCAGGACTATGACCGGGACTCGATGGAACAAGCCTTTCTCAACTGCATCGAAAGCGCGGACCATGGCTGATAAACCGAGCCTGCTGATCGTCGACGACGACCCGCTGATCGCCGACACCCTCGCCTACGCCCTGGGCAAGGACTTCGCCGTGATCGTAAGCGACTCGCGCAAGAACGCGGTGAGCCTGGTGCGCCGGCAGCCTACCCCGCCGCAGCTGGCGCTGGTGGACCTGGGACTGCCGCCGGTACCGCACCGGCCGGATGAAGGCTTTGCGCTGATCGCCGAACTGCTCGCGCATTCGCCAACGATGAAAATCCTGGTGCTCTCAGGCCAGAACGATGCCGCCAATGCGCGCCACGCCCGCACGCTGGGCGCGACCGATTTCGTCGGCAAACCCTGCGAAGCCGAAGGCCTGAAGAAGCTTCTGCTGCATGCGCTGCAGATTCGCGCGGCGGAGATATCCGGCGGCGCCGAACCGGATGGGGGACTGTTGATCGGCACGAGCCCGGTGCTGGAAAGGCTCAAAAGCCAGATCAGCCAGTATGCGGATTCGCCTTTCCCGGCGCTGATCGAGGGCGAGTCGGGCAGCGGCAAGGAAGTGGTCGCAAGCCTGTTGCACCGCCTTTCCCAGCGCAAGGACCAGCCCTGGTTCGCGCTCAATTGCGCCGCCATCGCCCCGACCCTGGTCGAGCCCACCCTGTTCGGCTACTCCAAGGGCGCATTCACTGGAGCCACGACCAACAAGTCGGGCTATTTCGAGGATGCCCAGGAGGGCACGCTGTTCCTCGACGAAATCGGCGAACTGCCGCTGGAGCTGCAGGCCAAGCTCCTGCGCGTGCTCGAAAATGGCGAGTTTCAGCGCGTGGGCGAGACCCAGCAGCGCACTTCGCGCGCGCGCGTGATCGCCGCCACCAACCGCGATTTGCGCCAGGAAATAAAAGCCGGTCGTTTCCGCGCCGACCTGTATCACCGCCTTTCGGTATTTTCGATCAACGTCCCGCCGCTGCGCGAAATGGGCGAGGACAAGATGCTGCTGCTCGCGCACTTCACCCGCTTTTACGCGGAACAGGCCAAGCTCGCGCCGTTCACGCTGGACCAGGACGCTACCGAACTATGGCGTGCTTACCGCTTCCCCGGCAATGTGCGCGAGCTGAAAAACATCGTGATCCGCCTCACCACCAAGTACCCCGGGCAAAAGCTGTCGCCGCTCGAGCTGGAGCCGGAACTCGAGCCGGCCGCGCCGCTGGAAGCGCCGGCCGGCGCCGAGACGCAAGTAGGACCGCCCGCGGATCCGCAGACGCTGATCGAACAGGCGCAACGCCATTTGCAGCGCGAGCGCCATTTCAATCTGGACGACATGCTCAAAGCCTGGGAGCAGGGCTATATCGAGGCGGCCATGCGCCTTACCCACGGCAATGTCAGTCAGGCGGCAAAAATGCTCGGCATCAACCGCACCACGCTGTATTCGCGCATGGATCAGCAGGACCGGAAATAGGCGGCGCGATGTATCTCGACCACTTTGGCCTGGACGAACCGCCGTTTCGCATCACGCCCCACACCGATTTTTTCTTCGCCGGCGCGAACCGCGGTGCGACGCTGGAGGCGCTGCTTTACGCCATCGTTCACGACGAGGGCATCGTCAAGGTGTCGGGCGAGGTCGGCAGCGGCAAGACCATGTTGTGCCGGGTGCTGGCGGAGCGCCTGCCCGCGCACGTCGACAGCATACTGCTCTCGAACCCCTCGTTCGGGCGCGAGGAAATCCTCTATGCCATCGCCGACGAGCTGAAAATGGACGTCGGCAAAGAGCGCCAGCCGTTGCTGCTGCGCATGCTGCAGGATCATCTGATCAAGCTCTACGGCGAGGATAGGCGCGTGGTGGTGCTGATCGACGAAGCCCACGCCATGCCGCAGGAAACGCTGGAGCAGATCCGGCTGCTGTCCAACCTCGAGACCAGCCGCTCGAAGCTGCTGCAGATCGTGCTGTTCGGCCAGCCGGAGCTGGACGCGCATCTCTCCATGCCGGACATGCGCCCGCTGAAAGAGCGCATCACCCACAGTTTCAGCCTCGAGCCGCTGCTGCGCTCCGACGTGGAAGCCTATCTCGACTTTCGCATGCGCGCCGCCGGTTACCGCGGGCCGAACGTGTTCAGCCCGCAGGCGGTGCGCCGCATCGTCAAGGCCTCCGAGGGCCTGACCCGACGCGTCAACATTCTCGCCGACAAGTCCCTGCTCGCCGCCTTCGCCGACAACCAGCACGGCATCACCGCCCGTCACGTCGAGCGCGCCATCCGCGATTCCGAGTACCGTCAGCCCGGCGTGAGCAGAACCAAAATCGCTGTGGCGGCGGGCGGCGTGGCGGTGGGGCTGGCGCTCGGTCTGAGTCTGCACTACCTGCTCTCGGCGCCTTCGCCAACGGCAGCGCATGCGGCCGGGATCGTCGCGCCGCCGCAACATCCGCCGGCCCGGCCGCCGATGGTCCAAGCGGCCGCAATGAGCCCGGCGCCGTCACCGGCGGCAAGGCCTGCGCCGGCAGCTCACGCGACCGCGCCATTGATCGCAGCAGCCGTGCCGCCTCCCGCGGCAGAGGCGCCCAGGGAACAGGCCGCAGCGGCGGCGCCCAGGGAACAGGCCGCAGCGGCGGCCACAGGCGGCGCCACGCCGGGCCCGCAGGATAATCTGCCGCCGCCGCCCGAGGGAAAACTCACGCGGGCGCGCTTTGCCGCCACCCAGGAATGGCTGAAAAGCGCGCCTGGCGATCATTATTCGATTCAACTGTTCACGGCCGGCGCACGCGACCTGCATACCATAGAAGAAATGCTGGGACGCGCCGCCGCGGCAAAACTCGATCTGTCGGACTTCTACGTCTATGGCGTCAAGATCGACAATCAGCAGCACTATCGCCTCGCCTACGGGTTCTATCCTACTTTCGCCGCAGCCAATCAGGGCATCAAAAACCTGCCGCCGGCCTATACGCAGTTCAGCCCGTTTCTGCGCAGCGTGGCGCGCATGCGCAGCCAGAACCGGCAATAGCATCCCGCGCCGCAATTTCCCGCAGCGGGGCACGAAAGCGCCGCGCGCGCCCGGGTCAGGTGCAGTTTCCGGCAGCGGAAATTTCCGCTGTTGCAAATTCTGCTTTCAAAGTTGAAAAGGCAGTGACTCGCTCCAATTGCCGTAGCCTATCGCAGGTGGCACAATGCCCCTCATACTGACTGATCGAACCAGGGGACTGAAATGCATATGCGGCAGTCGTGCGAACGGAATTTTTGCGGCCAGAACATTTCAGGATTCTTGGCATTGCTTCTGCTGACCGCGACGCTGCTCGCAGGCTGCGGCAATGGAGGCCCCCCCGCCGCCGGAGCGACAACGCCCGGCACAGGCACAGGCAACGGGATTCAGACGATTACGGGAACTGCAGCGAGCGGCAATCCGCTTGTCGGCGCCGCGGTTACGGCCAAGGACAGCACCGGCCTGATCGCCACGGGCAAGACCGCCGCCGACGGCACGTTCAGCATCGTCGTCACCGGCATGACGCCGCCGTTCATGCTGGTAGCCGTCCCCGTTTCCGGATCCAACTTGTATTCGGTGCTGCCCGCGATGGACATGACCAGCACCAACACGCAGAACGTCAATATCACGACCGTGACCACTCTGGTCATGTACGAGCTGAACGGCGGGGCAGACCCTGCAACCATGTATAACGGCCTTACCTTCAACACCGTGACCGCGGGAGCCGTAACGGCGAAAGAGACGGTGGTACGCAGCAAACTCCCGGCGAACTCCGTGAATCCGGTATTCAGCATGATGAATGGCAAATTTGTGGCACAAGCCGGCGGGAACGATCCCTACGATACTTTGCTGGATACCCTTGGACCAATATCAGCCATTTCCTCCGCAGGAGTGACTCTCTCTTCGATGACCTACACCAGCACCGCCAGCGCCGGCAGCGGCGCCAGCGGTTCAACGTCGGCCGGCCCCTCGATCACCCTCAAATTGACGGATACCACGGCGCCTTTCGCGGTCCGAACTTCGATTTCCACGAGCAGCCCGGCATTATTGACTGCAACCGTCACCGACAGCAGCGGAGCCCCGGTGCCCAACACCCTCGTGAGCTTTACTGCCGCCGATCCGCTCTACGGCGTATTCGCCGGCGGCTCGAATACCGCGCTGACCGATTCCAGCGGCGTCGCCTCGCTGATCCTGACTACGCCCAATACGTCGGGGGGCGCGTCCACGGTATCGGCGAGCGCGACCGTGGCGGGCACCACGGTGCAAGCGTCTTTGAATTTTGCGGTCGGAGGCACCACACTGAGCCTGAGCGCCATCACCGTTGCGCCGGCCGGCGCGCTCTCCGCATATGGCACAGCCAGCATCAGCGTGAATGTGCTGAGCAACAACACCCCAATTTCCACGCCGATGACTGTCAATTTCAGCTCGGCTTGCGTAAGCAGCGGCAAAGCGACGCTGACGCCTTCGGTAACCACAGTCAATGGCACTGCTACCGCTTCCTATCTGGACAACGGCTGCGGCAATTCCGACTCAATCACCGCCACATTGGCGGGTGGGCCGACGGTTTATGGAAATCTGACCGTACTCCCGCCAAACGTCGGCTCGATCCAGTTCGTATCCGTGGTTCCCGCCATCATTGCGCTCAAAGGAACCGGTGGAACCGGCCGGAGCGAGTCGGCGACCGTGACTTTCCGCGTCCTGGATACGGCTGGCAATCCCAAAGGCGGCGTCCCGGTCACGTTCGACCTTAGCAGTCGGCAAGGCGGGCTGAGCCTGGGGTCGGATGTGATAACGAACAACGTGATTACCCCAGGCTCGGTGAATTCCGACCCGGCCACGGGCAATGCCGTCACTACGGTGCAGTCCGGCAACGTAAGCACGGCGGTACTGGTGACAGCCACCGCGCCCGGCCTCAATGGCGCCACGCTCTCCAGCGTGTCCGACACGCTCATCGTTTCAACCGGCATCGCGTCACAGGATAACTTCTCGCTAGGCGCTTCCGCTCACAATATCGAGGGCTGGAATATCGACGGAACGACCACCACGCTAACGGTAAGCGCAGCCGACCACTTTCACAACCCGGTGCCCGATGGGACGGCTGTCGCATTCACCAGCGACGGCGGGGCGGTGTTGCCGGGCTGCACCACGGTCGGCGGCAAATGTACTTCCGTTCTAACCAGCCAGGCATTGCGCCCGAGCAACGGCCGCGTGATGGTGCTGGCCCGCGCAACCGGCGAAGAAGCCTTCACCGATCTCAATGGCGATGGTGTGGTAAATACGCTGGCGGAAATGGTCGATACGAATGGCTACTCGACCGACATGGGAGACGCGTTCGTCGATATCAACGAGAACGGTGTCCGCGATACCAATGAACCTTTCTTTGATTTCAACAGAAACGGCTATTACACTGCGCCAAAGTGTCTAGTGGAAAATCCGCCGCCGGCTCAGCCACCCCTTTGCCCTGCGCTGCCCACGCCCGCCCAAGACCCCCAAGAAGATGTCTCGCACCCTTCCGACGGCTTATACCGCGGCTTGCTGTGCGATGGCGATCCTTTGGTTTGCAGCACGCAGAAGTCTATCGACGTGCGCGCTAGCCAGGTTATCGTGTTCTCGACTTCGACAGCCAACATCACGATCAACGGGGGCATCACGCCGATTGCATTGCCTCATGTGAATGCATGCACGACCCCGCTGGTGGCAACTCCCAAGACATTCCCCGTTACCGTTGTTGATCTACACGGCAACGCCATGCCTGCAGGGACGACCGTAGCCTTCTCGACGACTAATGGCATCATCGATTCCGCCGCCAGCTATACCGTACCGGATACGATTGGCTGCCGAGCCGGTAACGACCCGAACGGCGTTGCTTACGTCTGCCCCGCGCACGCAGGGTCGGCGAATTTCGGGGATATTCCTGTCACCATGCATAGTGATGCTTGCTTGCCTTCTGACCAGGGCAGCAGTGGGACCTTGACGGTCAAGGTGACATCACCCAGCGGCATCGTTACCACCAGTACTGCGGACGTAACCGATTGATCAAAACACTCTACCATCAACGCTTTTTGCTTGAATTAAATTGCAAAAAATAGGGCGGTCTCGCGAGCCGGACATCTGGACGGGACCGGCGGGTTGCCGACGCAGGTTTTCTGTTTCATGCCCATGAACGGCGCGGCTATTCGAATTGCGCGGGCTACGACGATTGGTGCTTGGGTTTGTGCTATATAATCCGGACGGCGAATTTATATACATATCAATGGCCAGCGACATGAAACTTAAAGCCGGATTGACGTTTGCGGTTGCTCTGCTCGTCGCCGGCTGCGCCACGCCCCCGATGAAACCGTCGCCCGGGCATTTGGAGGTCGTCGCGCCGAAACCCGTCGGCGACATCCCGAAACCGGTACGCCTCACCCCTATATTGCCCAAGCCCAAGCCCGCGACACGGCCCGAAACCTATAGCGTCGTGGTCAACAACGTCAACGCACAAGAGTTGCTGTTCGCGCTGGCGCGCGATGCGAAGCTCAACGTCGACATTCATTCCGGCATCAAAGGCAGCGTCACGCTCAATGCCATCAACCAAACGCTGCCGCAACTGCTCGATCGCATCTCCAAGCAGGTGGACATGCGCTACGAACTCGACGGCCCCAACCTGTCGGTGATGCCCGATACGCCCTATCTGCGCATTTACGAGATCGATTACCTCAACATGGATCGCGACACCACCAGCACGGTCGGCTCTTCAAGCCAGATTGCGACCCCGGGGGCGGCTGGAGGCGGCGGCGGCGGCAACCAGTCGACCAGCACGATTACCAGCAAGGCAAAAAACCATTTCTGGGAGACGCTGGTGAAGAACGTGCAGGACATACTGCACGAGACCGACAAAATTCTCCCCGCACCTGGGCAGGCCGCCGCGAAGGCCGCGGCGCCGGCAGCACAGGCAGGCGCGGCACCGGCTGCTGCGGCAGCAGCCGCGCCGGTGGAACCGGGGGCAACGTTCCGCGAGGCGGCTTCGGTGATCGCCAACCCCGAGTCCGGTGTGCTCGCCGTACGCGCCACCTCCCGCCAGCATGCGAAGATTCAGAAATTTCTCGACGAGGTGCTCTCCAGCGCCAGGCGCCAGGTGCTGATCGAGGCCACCATCGCCGAAGTGCAGTTGAACAACCAGTACCAGCAGGGGATCGATTGGTCGCTGTTTCGCCGCGCGAATGCCAGCAATCCAAGCTCGACAAGCTTCAACATCAATCAGGCCCCCAGCGGCACTACAACGGCCACGCCGACGGGGAGCTTTGTTACGCTCGGCCTCAGCACTAACCTGGCCAACAATAACCTGACAGCCGCGATCCAGCTGCTCGAATCCTTCGGCAACGTGCGCGTGCTCTCCAGCCCGCGGCTGACGGTGCTGAACAACCAGACCGCGGTCCTGAAGGTGGTAAACAACCAGGTCTATTTCACCATTCAGGCGACAACGACACCGGCCACGGTGGCGGGCGGGATTCCCTATACCACTTACACCACCACGCCCAACATCGTGGCGGTCGGTTTCATCATGAATGTGACGCCGGAGATCGGCAGCGCCGACAGCGTGCTGCTCAACATACGCCCCAGCATATCGCGCATCGTCGGTAATGTCCCTGATCCGAATCCGACGCTGGCCGCGCCTTGCGGCTCGTCCAGCGCCGGCGCGGCGACGGGCTCCGCCTGCGCCGCGATCGTCAGCAACATTCCAGTGATCCAGACACGGGAAATGGAATCGCTGATCAAGGTGGACACCGGACAGATTGCCGTGATGGGCGGACTGATCCAGGACCAAGTCGGCGATTTGCAGGACACAGTGCCGGGCGTGGACCGCCTTCCCGGCGTCGGAGGAATATTCGAAAACAGGAACAGGACCAACTCCAAGAACGAGCTGGTGGTGTTCGTGCGCCCGATCGTCATCCACGACGCCAGCATAGACGGCGACTTCCGCGGCTACCGCACCTACCTGCCCGACGATAATTTCCTGTCCGCGCCCAACCCGGGCAAGCCGCCGCTGCTCGGCGAGTCGAAAGTTACTACGTCGCGATGAGCCTGCTGCTCGAAGCGCTGAAAAAAGCCGAGCTGGCGAAGCAGGCGGCGAAGGAGGAGCCGCCGGCTACTGGTGCGCCCCCGTTCACGCGCGACAAGCTGCCCGACATCTCCCAGCCGATGGAGATTCGCAGCGACGACCTGAGCCTGGTCGAGCCGACGCCCGCACCCACACCTGCACCCATGCGGGCCGATAAGCCCACGTTCGAATTGGCGCTGGAGCAGCCGTCGCGGCCAAGCCCCGCCGCGCCTGCGCCGCGCCCGGCGCCCAGCGAAACTGCTTTTGCTCCGCCGAGCGAAGACGTGGAGCGCAAACAGGCGCAGCAGATGTTCGAAGCGAAGGAACTGGACGTCAACCCGCGCAAGCCGTTTTACATTACGCTGGGCGCACTGGGGCTGTTTGCGCTGGGCACGGTCGGATACTTCTGGTACCAGTTGCAGCCGCATTACAGTTACAAAATTCCCCCTCCCTCGGCGCACGCCGCGGCAGCGCCGGCGGTTGCGGCGCCTGCACCTTTACCCGAACCCGGCACTCCGGCAGCAACTGCAGTGACGCCCCCCGCCGGCACCCAGCCGGCGCCCGCGGCGCCGATCGCGTCGTCCGCGGGAACGGTACCGGCCGCGCCGAAGCAACAAACTCCTGCAGCCCTGCCTGCGCAGTCCGTCCCGGCTTTGGCACGCGAGCGCGGCACGGCGCGCCCGCGCCCGGAAACGCAGACAAGCTCCACCGCCGGCGCTGAGAGGCCAGGCGCGGCGCGGCGCATGGGCGACATTACGATCACGCCCGCCAAGGTGCAGACCGACCCGGTACTGGAGGACGCCTACAAGGCGTTCAACGCCAACGACTTTGCGCGCGCGCGCGACGAGTACCAGCAGGTGCTGCGCAACAACCCCGACAACCGCGATGCGCTGCTCGGCCTCGCGGCGGTCGAGATGCAAGCCAAGCACTACGACGCCGCCGGAAGCATTTACACGCACCTGTTGGTGCTCGATCCGCGCGACGCTTACGCCCAGGCCGGACTGATCGGCTTGAAAGGCGAGGTCGATCCGCTGGCGACGGAATCGCACGTGAAAACCATGATCGCGGCGCAGCCCGACGCGAGCTTCCTGCAGTTCACGCTGGGCAATCAGTACGCGGCGCAGGGCCGCTGGGCCGAGGCGCAGCAGGCCTATTTCCGCGCCTATGCGGGGAACCCGGAACATCCAGACTTTGCCTATAATCTCGCCGTCAGCCTGGACCAGTTGCACCAGAGCAAACCGGCGCTGGAATATTACCGGCGCGCGCTCGCCCTGGCCAAAGACCATCCGGCCACTTTCGACCAGGCGCAGGTCA
>Ga0307375_10007276_pt1 | contig 10116 bp, 12 predicted proteins | sample TR1MG_FD_202531 | JGI IMG/M metagenome (GOLD analysis project Ga0307375, IMG submission 202531) | Soil microbial communities from Risofladan, Vaasa, Finland - TR-1 | ecosystem: Environmental > Terrestrial > Soil > Coastal area > Acid sulfate soil | place: Finland: Risofladan, Vaasa | collected...
GGGCCGTTCGTTGCATTCCTGCTGTATCGCTTCGCCAAAGCTGATGAGGCCGATGCGCTAGAGGAAAAGGCCGTCGCAGCCTTACAAATGGCGGCGTTTATCTCTATACTTATACCATTGCTTAAAGATGACGGTTGAATGGGAAGATATCTAATCCCTCCACATTCATACAGGAGATGTCAATGACTCAAGCTTATGCAAAACGTGACCAGGGTTTGAACAAGCCCTATCACTACACGCAGTGCGGGCTTGATGACGTGTACCTAATGAATGGCTATCACGAACAAGATACGCCGTACGGAAAAGGGGTGTCCATTGATAATGCGGATGACCTGCATAAAGCCATTGCGATGCAGTTATGCCTTAAAAAAGCGGAGTTGCATCCAAAGGAATTCAGATATCTCCGCAAAATGATGGATAGGTGAATCTTATGAGCAAACTTACAGCATTCATTTCAGGTGTTGGCGAGAATCCGAAGTTCATCGTCTTCATGGCCCATTCCGGCGTGTTTGGGACCCCTAAGTATCCAATGTACGATGTTTTTATGCTGACTCCGTGGCAGTTCTATAATGTTACTGGTGTAGTTACAACGTCCCTTCTCTCACTACAGAGTTGGGCGCAGTTGGAGATACTAAGCTAATGGCCAAAGACCCAGCATTAGACACAGGCTTATACAGTCGCGTGGGGGCACTGGAAGCAAATTACGCATCTATCCAAAGAACACTGGAGGAAGATGTCGTGCCCCCACTAAGGTCTCTTATGAAAGTGCATTACCAGCAACAAGGCAGAGCTATATTAGGTAAAACCATGTTTGGAGTTGGATCAGGTGGCATCGGTGGCTTAGTGGCTATTGGTATTGAATGGTTTAGGCACCTGAAAGGCAGCTAATGTTGGTTCGCCTGTTATTCAGCACAGACGACTCCCCAATCGCTCAATACATTAAACTGCGGCAGGGGCCGACAGGTCTTTGGACTCATGTCGGGGTTTTGCTGGATTCCCGACACATTCTTGAATCAACTCCGCTAGCCGGCGTGCGGATTTCTCTTATAAATCATATAGTTAGAGAGGCCCAGCTATATGCCTTTAGAGAATACAACTGTAACTCATTGAATTACCAAGAGTTTCTGGGGTGCCCTTATGACTACGGGTGGCCCTTCAATCGGGTTCCCGCAACCCCGAAATCGTTTGATTGCGCAACGCTGGCAGGAACCGTCCTGGGCCTAAGAGGTCCACGCCATCCCCGTCTAAACCCCACTGAGCTGTGGGATATGGGCCGGCCTCTACCTGCCATGAAGCCGGTTCCGTGGAAATCTTTGGGGGCGGTGGAGGAGGGAGTGCTTCCTTTATCCTGCGAACGTAATAGAACCGCTCTATCTGCCGCCAGGACAGCTTAATGGCTGTGTTTTCACCAGCGTTGTACGCCACTAAACCACGTTCCCATGTGCCCATACGCACGATACAGCGCGCCATATAGGCTGCTGCAATACGCATATTGAGGGGGGCATCTCTGAGTAATTGCTTACGGGTGACATGGTATCCCACAGCCCTAGCCGCTTTAATGGATACTTGGTCGCAACCCAAACTTCTACCATGATCCCCTACTAGGTATTTACAGCCACTGGATTCGACTTTGGTGACAGCTACCATTGTCCGGCAAAGCCCATATTTTTCCCCCGCACTGCAGGCCATAGACATCCATAATGCTCCGCTTACTAGGATTCCACTCATCGGACGGTCCTTTTAGAAGCAGTCCTTACGAAGCCGGATCAGTAGGATGCGGACAGGACCGGATTCGACATGATACAGCACAGAGATGTGGTCGGGCCAGCGGCTGGGGAGACTGTCATGAATGGTGACTTCTTCTACTTGGTCATACGCCTTAATGAGGCCAGCACCTTGAAGGGCACGAATCACGTTCACTTCAGTCGGCACCGACAAGCCTATGAATTGTGGGGTCAGCATTGTAGTTGCTGGGGAGTCGGTGAAATTCACGCGATAGGTTTGGCCCATTAGTCACCTTCGATATGCGAACCAGTCTCGGTCTTGCGTATGAGGAAGGTTTTGGTGAAGTCCCCGGCATCCAGGGTGCGGTGGTCTGCCAGCCAGATGCAAAGGTTATCGCGTTGTGCCTTCTCTTTGAGGAATGAGAGCATGTCCGTGACTCCTGATTCCGATAACCAGTTGCTGGGTTCATCCAGAAAAAGCAGGTTAACACTGACGCCTCTACGCTGTTGCATGAATGTCTGCAGGCCAAAGATCAGGGCGAGGCGCAAACGCTGACGCTCACCACCCGACCACACATCCCATGGCACAAGCTCGTCATTGTACGGACTTTGCACAAGAATAGTAAATTCCCGCTTGAACGCGCCTGTGGTCAGCTCCCGTTCAGCTTGCAAGTTTATTGTCCATCCGCGTAGCCCGAGTTGTACCATCGCATCGTTGACTGCCATCTCCAATGCCGTCAGTGCCTCCTCTATGATTAGTAGTCGAATCTTTTTGAAGCCACCGATCCAATAGTCCAGCTCATGGTGCAGCTTCTGCTGTTTGATGATTTCATCTTCCAAGAACTTGATCTTTATGTCATATTCCACTGCCTGTTCTTCCAAACTTGATATATACATCAAGTGGGGATTGGTCTCAGCTTCAATGGCGTTGAGCTGTTTCTTGGCGTTATTCAGGTTTGCAGTAGCGTTCAGCACCCCCACCTTTGCTCCATCCAGTTTCCTGATGGTGAGTGCCCGTGCCGCAAGATAATTGGTGTATTGATCCTGAGCGGCACGCCACTCAACGTCTATCTGTTGGCATTGTTGCTGCCATTCCGCTACGGCCTGTAAATAATTGGCGGTGTTTACGGCGGTGCGGGCCTCAATCTTTCTCTTGATTTCATTAGAGGCTTTGGTAGCAAGTTGCCTATCAGTTTCATAGATGGCAAGTGCGTCATTGAGATCGGTAAGCTGAGAATGTTTATGTTCCGGCCCCACTGGCTGAAAGCATATTGAACACACCGCGCCCAATGCACTGATATTCTTTATCTGAGCATTAGCGATTCTAACCTTCTCACTTATTTTCCAAAGCGTTTGCCTAAATTCTTCCTGCTGTCGCTCCCACTCCACCATGTCAGGGTCAACCACGGGCTGCGGGCGCTCCGGCAATTTGATTACCCCGGGCGCAGCCATTGCACGCAGGACCACGGACTCGGCGCTGGCTTCTTCAAGTTTGTCTTTGGCTTGATCGAGAGCGCGTTCAGCCAGCTTCACCGTTGACCGCTGTACGTTTGCTCGGGCGGTTCTCACCTCTTTCCACCCATCCGCCAGTTTACGCACGGATTCAATGTCAATGCCCTCCCGCTTGCCCTGCAAGAATGAGAGGTTGGTTTTGTCATCACCAATATGCTTGGCTATATCGGCAGCCTGCTGCTTCGCCGTGTCGCTGTAGGTGTCCCACCGTTGCAGGTCCAGCATCTGTGAAAACATCTCCAATCGCTCGGCATGGCCCTTCTCTACAAAGGTTGGGCTGAATTGGCCTATTAGGATGGCTGACGCAACGAGATCAGGGGTGAGGCCAAGCTCTGCTACCACCCTGTCTTGAGTCACCTCCTTGCCGTTTATAGTGAGCCGGTTTGGCCCCCTAGAGCGGGTGATAGTCATAACTACCCCATCTATTGAGATAGTCACAGTCACAGATGCTTTATCCGATCCCCAAGTGCTGATGTTGGCGGCACTCACTCCATTGGTGGTCTTACCAAACAAGCACCAAAATACCCCCTCGAACAAGGTTGACTTGCCGACGCCATTTCCGGCGAGATCGGGTTCGAGATCATTCTGCCCACGGATAAAGTACAACCCGGGGGCTCGATCCAAATGAAAGGTAGTGGGTTCTACGAAAGAACGGAACCCCTCTAATGAGACCTCAAGAAAGTTTATTTTCACAGAGGTCCCCCCCAACTTTAATGGTATCGGGTGGTAATTTCTCCAGCTCACCAAACTCCCGCACGACTTCAACATCGGGTTTACCGGCACGCCCGGTGAAGCACTCCGTAGTTAGGGTCTGCATACTCTCAGGTTTCTCCGTCACCAGCTCCAACCCACACAGGTTCAGATGTCGCTCCCCCACAATCTTCTCCACAGCAGTGCGCAGATCATGCCACAAGCCGGCCTTATGGGGCGGCAGACTAATCCTGACTTTGACTTGGGTGCCAGCCGGTAGTTTCTCCAATCCATCCAAATCATCCGGTGACTCCACCAACCACAATAGCTTCTGAGTCTCGGCTTCAAAGTGCAGGTCCTCGGGGTTGGCCCAATCCGTGAGTCGTACCAGTCTAGGGGTGAAGACGTCACCGAAATGGATGTGATAGGGAGCGCCAACGTATTCGACATTACCAATCTGCTGCTGAACATGGATATCCCCCGCCCACACCTTTTCATACTTCTTGAACGCTTCCGGCGGCACACCGGACATGAGCTGTCCATTCTCAGCCTTTGCTCCGGTGACGGTGCCGTGGAAAACTGCCAATTTTCCATCCGGCCATTGTTCCCAAGGCTTATCAATAGATGGTTGAAAAGGAAGAATAACTGGAATTCCTGGTCTGTGAATTGGAGATGAATGATAATGAATGGTAGATAAATGATTCAAAAAACCAAAAAAAGGCAGTTTTGAATTAACACCATCATGGTTGCCGTTCACAATATAAATCTTTTTTCCCAAATTATCTAATGTGTTTACAAACCTGTTCACCAGTACCGCCGAGTGCCGATCCTTTTTGTCGGTCAGGTCACCCAGTATCCACAGCTCATCCCATTCCTGCTTGGCCAGCCACGGGAACAAGCCCCAGCGGTATTCATCCTTTGGATCATCAGTCAAATGCAGGTCAGCGGTTAGGATTTGAATTGTCATAGCATATCTACCTTTGCTTCAGTACAAAAATCATCTAACCTTATCAAAGCCAAATTTGTTTTGGTCACCAGAGATGACACAGTAACTAACGCCTTGATGCCTAATTGAAATGCATCAGCACTTTTCAATAATACCCACACATCGCCACGATTCTGCTTGAAAATCAACATAGGTTTCTTGGTGACTGTCTTGGCTTGTTTTTCAATTTCCAACCAAAACCCCAATACGGATGGCAGCGCGGGATTGCTGGTGAACAATGAATCAAAGCGGATGTCCTTATAAAATTTTACTTCAATGGCGAAAGCATCTATCAGCTTATGTCCTCTTGAATCCACTGCTGATATGTCACCTACTTGTGCATCCAACTTGCCTTTCTTATGCGCGACTGTAGCTCTACCACCAGACATGGCCGACCGCCATAGCCAACTGTCGTCAGTGCCTCCAGAAAGCCATAAAGATAGCTTCTTGCATACCAAGCGTTCCTGAGCCGCGCCTTTGGCTTTACCACCCCCGGCCCGCATTAGATCAACTCCAGATTCGATTGGGCCACAATCCAATCAGTCCCATTTGGGACAGCCCCATCAAAAGACACTTCCCACAGATCACCGCCAGCAGCCTGAACACCTTTCCATTCTGTAAGGGTGCCGAAGTCGCCTGCATGCAGACCTGACGTTCCTTTTACTCTAGCTCCCACCTTAAACTGTTTCTTTACAAAAAACTGTTTCTTTACAAACTCCGGCACCTTGCCTCCAGCTTGAGCAATTTCATCGGCGCAGGTGGCGTAACCGCAGATGTCTACCAACGAGTCGCGGTGGCCGACATTGCGGGCGGCCCTACTCAATTTCACAGCCACCATACAGAGCGCCGCCTGATACGCAGTAACATCATGGCCTAGAATTGCGGACCACAGCTTCGCCGTGCAGTCATAGTCTATGGCTGGGTGCTGATAGGATTTGTTACGATCCCCATAAACCAGTTTGTTGGCTTCGGCGGCGACGCTGGTATCTGGGTGCATGGTGGGTTCCATCAGTATTTCCTTGCTGTTGGTGCTAATGCTAATTCTATTTCGTTCCATAATTTAGCTATTACAGTATGGATACGGGTAAGTTCAGCTTGCAGCTTTTCATCATTCATATTGTTCAACGCCTCTAGGAAATGCTTACGTGGATACTCAGTAAGCTCACTCCAGAGTTTGGTTTCTTCCAGCCAATCCAGACATGCGTCTAGGTCAGCTACACCATACCCAAACAGGATTTGAAACTCAGCCTCGCGGAAGGGGAGCCCAGCCTTGTTCTTATCCACCTTCGCCTTGATCCTAATTCCAACAACCCGCTCCACACCTTTATGCGTGCGCTTCACCTGCCCCACATGTGCGAGATACAGAACTTGACTGGCGTAGAAGTCCAGGGCGCGGCCACCACTGCGCTTGGTCTGCCGGCCAAAGGTGATGCCAATGTTCTCACGCACCTGGGAGATGATGATGAGAGTGATGTTGCTGCCGGCCAGCTTCTGGTTGATGCGCCGGAACAGCGCACTCAGTTGCTTGGCCTTCGCCGTTCCCATTTTGGGATCACTTATGCCCACCTTTAACTCGGCCTCGTCGGAAAGGGCGTCGAGTGAGTCCAAGATGTAGAGCGCGGGCTCGCCTTTTAGCTCCTCAATTATCTGCTCCAAGTGCTTGTACCAATCCTCCACCGTGAACATATCCTCGGTGAAGGTGATGCGATCCATTGGCATGCCCAAGGCTGCGGCGTATTGAGGGTCGAACGCGGACTCTACTTCTGTATAGATGATGGGAGCTGAAGGATACTTTTTCGCATAATTCGCTGTGGCTTCAATCGCCAACAGGGTCTTACCCGTTGACTTGTCCCCTACAACGTTGATGATGCGGTTCTGTGCCCAACCCCCACCAAGAGCTAGGTCAAGGATGAAACAGCCAGTAGAAAAGAAATCAATCCCACGGTCATTCTCGAAGTATAGCCCGATTGGCTTCTCCCCCGTTTCCGGGGGAGTGATAGTTTTCTTTTTTGCCATGACTTACTTCTTCAGTTTGGCAAAGCGTTCACGCAGGACATCAGCCGCCGACTTCTCAGTTATAGTTACTGGAACAATATCTGAGGGTGTGACTACTCCCAACTTCACGATAATGGCCTTATACAACGCCTCCTCATCTGTGAGGGTGCTAAAGTCCAAGCCCAAGGCGTCGGCCAAACTCGCGGCATCGTCAAATGACAACGCACGGACTTCAACTTCACTGGTTGGATAGCCTTCTTCCACAGGAGTCGCTTGACCAATGACAGTGGCACCTTTGGCTGTAGCGACTATTACTGGACCAGTGCGCTCTGGTACATCCGCTGTGACATCCACGCGCTGGGTGCCCACCATCACATGTGTAGGCCGTGTATCCACCTTATCCTCAGCCGCTGAACCCAACAACTGCCGCTTAATGAAGTCGTAGTCGTAGAATTTCAGGATGCTGGAGATAGGCTTCGCCACGATGTAATCCACCCAGGTCTGCGAGATTTTGGAATCCGCGTGCAGGGGTGATGGTGTGCGCGCAATCTGCACGGAGGAGTAGCGGGTGCGGTCGCCCGTACCAGTGCGGGTAAACACATGGTCATAGCCTGCTGTTATGTCGTCCGGTGGGAAGTATTCACGGGTGAATTTGTCCATTGCCGCAGCGATGAAATCCCGATCCAGGTTGAAGGGCATGGCCCAGAACAACACCCCATCTTCCTGCTTGTCGCGGGAGATCAGGTAGGTGCCGATCCTGTGCTTCGGTTTCAGTTGCTGGCGTTCCTCGTCCGTGGTGGCCTGTTCCAGCATCTCACAGATTGGGCAGCGGCCATCGTCGTGGTTATGTTTGGCACGGCAGAGGAAGGCGTCGTTGTCGGCCCCAACTCCGTAATGCAAAAACATATCCAGGCCCCAGTGTTCGGCGTTCTCCCAACTCGGGGGAAGAACACGCACACGATTGTCTCCATCTTTTCCTTTATAGAATTTGATGTCTTGGACAATGTATGAGTTGCGGCCACTGCTGGATTGAGCAGCGAGCGCAGCCATTTGTTCGTAGGACTTACGGTTGTATTGAAGTTTGGGCATGGCCGCAGATTTACTAGCAGCAGCGCCCGCTGGTTTGCGATAAGTAGGCATGATAATGACTCCGATTAAGGTTAAAAATTACTTAGGTTGTTGATGAGACTGTCGTGAGACTTCTCGAAGGTTCGAGTAGCCCCCCTCCCCGGCGTTCATAAAGTAGCCGGCGACAAAGAGGGTAACCAAATCATGCAATGCCTTGCCACGCATCTCGAAAGTTGCTTGTGCGTTTTGCCAAAAATCAGCCTCCCGCTTGGCGTTGAGATACAGAGTATTAGCCTGCATGACTTGAGGATTCGTAATAACGGCATCAGCCACACTCGATTCCGTTTGTTTAAATTGAAACTGACTTGGATTTTGCCTAATGAACAAGGAGGTTTGTGAGCATAACTGATCCAATGCCACCTTTGCCGCGTCCCGTTTCGAGATAGCGTCCGTTACACACTCAGAAACTGAATAATAGAGAGATGATTGCTCAATAAGGGCATCATCCAATGCGTTACGGTCAATTTTTACAGCTTGTTCAATTTGTGAGGCTTCTAATATCATTTAAACTCCCTAGAATCAAATGTCTTAAATTCCGTTTTCTCACCCCACGTTGTCCATGTACTCATTTCAACTGTCAGTGGAACCGTTAACCAATCGAAGCCGGGTTTGGCCATTACCTCTGCAATGAGGGGCATACTATCATTTAATTTGTTTGTTGGCAAGTACAGAGTTAGGTCATCGTGCAAATCAATTACTGGTGCCAGATATGGCATGTCCAATTCCAATGCCAGATTTGCTAATGAAATCATGGACTTGAGTGTGATGTCGTTGGCGGTGCCCTGGATGGGGCTATTTATGATCTCGTTGGGCTTCATCGGACCATGCCGGCGCCGGCCCGTTAGTGTCTCTACATACCCCTTCGCAACATAGTCTTTTAAGAGCTTGATTTGCCACGCTTTTGTGGCGCGGAACCTATGCCAGAAGTCGTTGAACGGTTCCTCAAGCACGGATGGCTTGATGTTGAGGTACATAGCCACAGCTTCGAGACTGGCACCATAGAAGGCCGGGAACACCCACATGTTTTTTACATCGGAGCGCAGAGCCTTCCAGTCGCCCTTGTATCTATCCAGTAGTGATGGCTGGGCCTCCACAAGATTCTTGGCTTCGGCCATGTGGATGTCCATGCCATCGTACAGGGCTTTGATAAAGTATGGGTCCTGTGCGGCAACGGCGATAATGCGGGCTTCGATCTGTCCATAGTCCCCACTGACTCCGATGTAACCCTGGGGCACAGTGATGACGTTGCGTATCTCCTGATGTTCGCGTTTGGGGAAGTTTTGGATGTTGGGTTCGGTAGAACTAAGTCGCCCTGTACCCGTGACATACGGGTTCATGTTGGTGTGGATGCGGTCATCGTCATGCACCGCCTCACGATTTAGGATTGGGTCAATGTAAGTAGATAACAGTTTCCGATACTCACGCCACTTCAACAACAACTTAGCCATTGGGTGCTTTTCCTGGCTCAGATGTTCTTCATCGGTACTCTCAAGGAAGATGCCTTGATCTGCAAAAAACGCTGTAACCTGTTGCCATGACCCGATGTTGAATTGATCCTTGTCTTTGCCCAGGCCATTGGGTTTGTCGTTCACCTGCATAAATTTCTGCACATCCTCACGCTTGGCAATCTTGGCTTCAATCTTCAATATCGCAGCGTTCAACAGCTCATGTTGTTTGAATACCTCCGGCCAATTAACTACCAACCCCTGACGCTGCATCATCACAATCCCCGGCAGCGCACTTATCAGCAGCTCATATATATCCAACTGCCCCTCACCCTCTAACATCCTCTCCATAAAATGTCTGATTTTGGCTGTGTATTTCGCATCTAAGGCATTGTATTTTAAGACATTTTCCGGGTCCTTAGCCCACTCCTCTGTCATGTGTTTGGTGTCAATATCAGATAGGGTTTTGATATTGACGCCCAAGTACAGCAGCGTCAGCGCACCCAGGTTCAGCACGCCCTGGCGTTCGTCAAGGATGTAGGCTTGCGCCATCGTGTCGTCCCAGTGGCACTTCAATACATCGTTACCTAAGAAGTAGCTCAGCCATTCCATCTCAAATTTCGCGTGGTGTGCATTG
>Ga0307375_10007278_pt1 | contig 10115 bp, 6 predicted proteins | sample TR1MG_FD_202531 | JGI IMG/M metagenome (GOLD analysis project Ga0307375, IMG submission 202531) | Soil microbial communities from Risofladan, Vaasa, Finland - TR-1 | ecosystem: Environmental > Terrestrial > Soil > Coastal area > Acid sulfate soil | place: Finland: Risofladan, Vaasa | collected...
TTTTTCAGAAAAATTGTTTGGTCTGCAATTGGAGCGGTGCGGACGTAAGGCGCAACATCAGTAAGTCCGCTTAGCCGCTTAGAACAGACATCTCGATAGAGCACGCCTTACTTCCGCAAAGGCCGATTTTCAGACCGTCCACAATTCGGCCTAAGCGGACTGTGGCAATTTTCTGAAATGGCTGTCTGCGCAGCCTGCAGGAATGTCCGGTTCCAACTTTTTCGAACCGTCACTTTCGACCCAAACCGGCATGTGGTATAGCGTTTGAATTTAGGGGTGCGACGCGGCATTTTTCGCGGTGCGTCCCTTGGAATGACGTGTCAGGCGTCATTGCTCTTCTGTTGATGACGCGATGGCGGGTGCCAGGTCTTCGATGAGGCGATAGAGCAAGCCTTCAGCCTGAAGGGCCAGCAGGCCAAAATCTAGTGCTCCATCTCGAAAGTGCTCTGCCATAAGCTTGTGAAGTTCGTCTGGGCTAACTGACTCTAGCTTGACCTGGGAGACTGTAACAAAGAGCCCAATCTCTCGAGAAGAAAACTCACCTGCATGGGCGACCACATTCCGGTTGCCCCAATGCGGCTCAAGCAGGGCCTTCAGTTCGCCTAACCTTTCGACTGCGCTCCGAGCACCAGAACTATTGAGATTTCGTAGGACGTCCGAATTGCCGAACTGCCGGTCGACTTGAAGTGATGTCATACCGATGGCCACCCCCGAGAAACGACATGCTCGATCGTAAATGCCAGTTAGGCGGAGAAGATAATTTTCAGCGTGGTAGCGGTATTGCTCGACGTTTGGAGAATGAGATGTTGCTTCGGCTTGGAGTCCGGCTATCGCGATCCGCAATGAGCGGAGACAGTTATCAATTTCAGAGACACGCGAGAAGATCGCGTGAGCTCGATGCTCAGCAGAACTCACTTTGACTTGTGCGGGTCTGCCCTTTGCATGGGCAAGCATTTTCACTAGGCAAGTGCGTAAGTCTTCACCGATCGCCGTAAGGGCAGGATGCTCGATAAGCATGGCAGTTACCTGTGACGCCTAACGAAGCTGTAGAAAAAGTCTTTTCATGTCCGCATCGTGCCGTGTACTAAACCAAATATCAAGGTCGAACTGACGGGCGATGTTGAGGGGAAGAGGATGGCACTACCTCATGTGATCCCCACCACAGCTTGGTATAGACGCTTCAAATGGTCGTCCGACATATCCAAGATCGGCTCATACATAAATGAATTTAGGTGGATACTTTCAGGCGTCATGAGAATAACTCTCTGAATGACTTCCAGGCTTCCCTTATCTCCGCTGAAAAGCTTCTTATATTTCCCAAATAGCTTGAATGTTTGGTTGGCATCGATGTTGGCTACAAAATTCGCGTCATTGATCTTTTTGATCATGTATTGCTCCGCCTCAATTCGAATCGCAATTGAAAGCACGATCTTATCTTTAAAATTGATGCCCTCTGCCGTTCGCTTATTTAACGTTGAACTGGCAAAATGCACCGGATCGACGCAAAGCGCACGCCTTGCGACCAAATTTCGACTAAAGCTGAAACTTACATCAGAACCATATTTGCCATATGAGTGACCATAAGAAGATTGCAGGTGGGCGCGCAACCGAAGCTGGCGTGGGATTCCAAGCCGCTGTCGCGACATGGTTCGCCGCCCAGCTCTTGGCGGATGTGCCGATCGGCGCCCAATTCGGCCTGCCGAAAAACCTCAAGATTGTGGGCCTGCAATGCGAAACCGGCGACGCCCTCGACGACGTCGTTGTTCGCTTGGACGGCGGCGGCGCGATTTATACCCAGTGCAAGACCCGGCCCTCTCTGACGACCGCCGCGGATTCGCTTCTGGGCAAAGCGTTGAAGCAGTTGGTCGATCTCTATGTTCAACATGGTCGGGCCGCCTTGACTGCGTCTCCCAACGCCGCTCTGCTGGCGGTCGCGCAAAACGCCCCGCGTTCCCTCGATACCCTCGAAGACGCTTGCCGGATGTTCGATCATGGTGGCGTCTGGGACACAGTCATTGCCCAAGTCCCTGACGACAAGCGTGACGCACTCACCCTCTTCGAGACCCATGTCCGTACAGCTTGGACAAACCACGCGACCGAACCACTCACCAGTGATGACCTAGTGGCGATGGCGCGGCTGTTTCGCATCCGTCGCTTCGCGGAGGACGCGACCGAGGCAGAATGGCGTGATGCCTCGCACCTACTCGGTCGGCGCCTGTTCGGGAGCGATCAGGCAGGCGCGTCGCCTCTGACCGCATTGCTGGGACTGAGCCGTAAGTTCATCCGAACGGGCGCACCAGTCGACCGCGTCGGCCTGCTCCGCGCCCTGCGCTCCGAAGGCCACGTCGATGTCTCCGCACCAGCCTACGACAAGGATATCGCGTCGTTGCTCGCCTACTCCGAATACGAACGAGTGCGCTTACGCAAGCACACGCGCCTTCCGATTGACAACGGCATCCCCATCATCCGCGACTGTCTGGACCCGTTGCTGGCCGCGACGGAGGAGGGAAGCTTGCTGGTCACCGGCGAACCCGGCGCTGGCAAGACCGGAGTCCTCCTGACCTTGGCGGAGCGCTTGGCGAAGGGCTCTGGGCCAGTGGTTTTCCTGTCCGTAGAACGGTTCTCGGGCTTCAACAAGCAGAGTGATTTCCGCGCCGAACTGAAACTGGATCACGATCCGATCGAGGTCCTGGCGGCTTGGCCTGGGGCCAAGCCTGGCGTGTTGATCATCGATGCCCTCGATGCCTCACGAGGTGGACCGTCCGAGCCGATCATCGCGTCCTTCATCGCTGACGCGGTAGAAAAGGTCGGGGCCCGCTGGTCCATCGTCGCGTCCATCCGCAGCTTCGATCTGCGAAATGGCCAGCGCTTCCGCGAGATTATGCCCGGTGCACCCCCGAATCGGAGCTTCATGGAGGAGGACATGGATAACGTACGGCACTTCCATGTTCCGCGTCTATCACCTGGAGAACTCGCCAAAGTGTCGGCGGCGTCGCCGAAGCTCAGCGAGCTGGAAAGGACTGCGCCGCCAAAGCTCCAGAAACTGCTGAGCAATGTTTTTAACCTCTCCTTGGCCGCAGAGCTACTGAGCGCCGGCGTCCAGGCCCAATCTATCCGGACGGTCGCCACACAGTCAGAGCTGATTCGCAGATACGAAGACATCCGACTGCCTAGCCAGGCTCTGCGCCTAGCGGTGAAGGCGGCGGTGACCCTTATGGTGCGCCGACGTCAACTGACCGTCCGCGCAATAGATATCGAGAACGACGCGGTAGATGCAGTCCGCACAGCCGGTGTCCTCGTGGCGGCCGGCGACAACGTGGCCTTCGCACACCACGTCCTGTTCGATCACATCGCGGGCCGCTTCTATCTCGCATGGGACGACACCGATGCTTTGCTCAAGCAACTCTCAGGCGATCCTTCGATCGGTCTCGTACTCGGCCCGGCGCTTCAGTTCGCTCTGGAGCAGGTCTGGCAGGAGGATGCGGAAGGCCGAACCAAGACGTGGTGCTTCTTGGCCGACTTGGCAGCAGTCTCGGAGCCGGATCCCGTTGTCGTGAGCATCGCGCTGCGGACCGCCGCCGAGCGAGTAGACGCTACGACAGACGTTGGCGGCCTCTGCGCTATGATTGCCGCCGCAACCGGTGTGCGGGCGGTCGCGCGGCTTCTGTCGCAGCTTGCGCGGTTCGTCGGTATGGCAATCGCAGATCGAGGCAGCCTCTCCGCTCCGACGGCGTTGGCTTGGGCAACAGTGGCACACGCGGCAGCGACCGAGACCGATGCGTATCTAGCCGATGCGGCGCGGGTCTTACTGATGACTTTGGCCGACAAAGCCGACTTCGGCGACGCTAACTTCTTGGCGATGTTCGGTCGAGCCGCCCGCAGCCTCCTCCGGACCGCTTGGTCACTCGACCCTGAAAATCCGTCCCTCGCGACAGCCGGTATCCGGTTCGTCGCGAAGTCCTACGGATCTGATCCAGGGGCGTCCCGCACCCTTCTCGAGCGCATCCTCAACGATCGGTTCGACGAACATGCCTCGCAGGAGGCTTCTTGGTTGGCGGAAGGCGTCCGCTCGATCATCCCGCACGATTCCGTTTTTGCCGCCCGGATTTACGCGACTCTGTTTACGCGGGATGTGACGGACGAAGGCAAGACTTGGGTAGGCGGTGCAGCCAGCCGCATTCTCTCGCTGACCTCAACGCATCGGCAGGACTACCAGCACGCCCGCTGGCACTTGAACCAGAACCTGAAGTCCTTCTTGGACGTGGACCCGATCGGTGGCACAACGGCTGTCGTGGGCGCAGTGGAGGGACTGGATGTGGAGAAGCGTCGCTCCCGCACGGATCGACGGGAACCCACGGACGTGAACGTCGGCGGGCAGGCCATTCGTGTGGTCGACGATCTGCTGTCCCTGCAGGACTGGCGTGAGGAGGATACGCGCGGGGAGGAGCCGCTCACCGTCTTCGTGGAGTTCCTCAGGTCTTGTCATCCCGACGCGTTCCGTGATGCTGTGACGACGGCCCTCTCGCTCCCGACCAATGCAGCTGTCTGGGCCCGCATTCTTGGCGTCGCGGCCGATCGCCTAGGCGTGGCCGAGGATCTTCTTTGGCCCTTGGTAAATGAGCCGCACTTTACCGCTCTCCAGGGGCTCAGCCGCGATGCGGTCATCTTCCTGGCGGCGGCCTATGCTGCGCAGCCCCCGGCGATTCGCGCCGCTTTCGAGACATCGGCGCTCGCTGAGGGTCTGTTCCCGGACGGGCGCGAGGCTCGCTGGTGGCGTTCGGTCCTCGGGCGATTCCTCTCAATCGTCCGGCAGGACCAGCTGGCGACGCCAGGAATGACCGCGCTTCGTGCCAAAATGGAGGCGACGGGCGAGCTCAGCGGCAATCGACCGTTCATGAGCATGACGGTCGGATGGGGGTCCGATGAGAACATAGTCGATAGCATCCTGCGAAGCGATGGAGCGGACCTAGAACGCAGCCCAGACCGCGAGATCCGCGCCGCCAGCCGCAAGGTTGAGGACGACGTCAAACTGGGCACGAAAGACGCAGATGTCGGAACTCTGGTGGCGCTTTGGCGCGACGTCGTCGCTCTCGTTCAGATTCTAGACGCCGGGGCAGCTGCCGAACCTCATCCAGAGCTTGTGCACTCTAGCTGGGGGGCGGTATGCAACGGCGTCGAACGCTTGGCGAAAAGCCCTGCTTACGCACCGGATGCCGATGGCATGCCCGATCTCAATACCCTGGTCGCGCTGATCGATCGCCTTTCCGCCAGTCCGTATCCAGAGGCCTCAAACTCGACGTCGAACCAGATGGCTTGGGGGAACTGGGACGTGCGAGTTTATGCAGCATCAAGCCTTGTTGCGCTGGCACCACGATTTGGTGTTGAGCGGGCGGATATCGTTGATCGCATGCAGGCTTGTTTGCGCGACCCCGCACCAACCGTCCGATTGCAGGTGGCGCAAGCCCTGAACGTGCTGTGGAACGTAGATCGCGACCGGATGTGGTTACTCATTGGCCAGGTCGCGGAGCACGAAACTCATGAGGGCATCCTGTCCTACTTCATCGCTGGCCCAATGGGGCCCCTCTCACGTGAGTGCCCAGAACGTTGCGCCAACATTCTTTCTCATATAGTGGAGCGGCAATGGGCCAGAGCAGTCGTCGAAGCACGAACGGGCAGAGACCAAGAGGCAGAGTCCATCGCCAATCTTGCAGCCTTCCTCTACGTTGCGCGTAATCAGCCCGAGTCGTGGGTGTGGATTGAGCGATGGACCTCAGACCTGCGCCGTGGTGAGGCTTATCTAAACCCCATGTTTTATGGTCTGAGGGAGGTGTTTTTCTTTCCATACAAAGAGGCGCCGAAATTCGACGAGCTAGAGATGGCACATCGGGGACGGCATCTGCTCGATGTCGTTTTGGGCAATGCTGCCGCGAATCTCACAGAAGCGCGTCAGCATCTCTTGGGTGAGGCCGACGAAGCAGCAGTGGCAGCCTGGCGACCACTGTATGTAGCTGCCGACAGCTTGATAGATCAGGTCTGCGATCAGCTGTATTTCGGATCAGGGGCATTCCAGTCACAAGGTGGTAACAACGCCGAATTTGGACTGCGGACGACAAGTGCCAAACACCGCTTCCTGGCCGACTATGCAGACGTGCTGGATACCATCGCGACGCACGCTCAGGCCAAAACCATCCACAATCTTTTCGAGCTACTTGCCTACCTCGTCGACGGCGATCCGGCGGGTGTTTTCGACAGGGTAGCCAAGACAGTCTTGGGTCCAGCTGCAGAGGACGGCTACCAATATGAGCCCTTAGGATTGGACAGCTTGGTGAAACTGGTTCGCCGCTACCTCGCAGATTACCGGGACATCTTTGCAGATCCTGACCGGCGTCAGAAGCTCGTTGAAGTATTGGAACTATTTTCGTCGGTGGGCTGGCCGGATGCGCTGAAGCTCCTCTTCGAACTTCCGGATCTACTTCGGTGAGCGAGGCAACTGAGATCGACGATTTCGGAGCCGCACTCCGTACAGCCTTTAGAAGGTTTAAGCAAGAAGAGGCGGTCATCCGTGCGGATTACACCAATAAGGTCGAGGCGGGACTTGCACCAATCGGGCTTAATATCGAGAGCATGCTTGAGCGGCCGACTAGGCGTTTCCTCATTGATCCAATGCTCCGAGCCCTGGACTGGGATCCAGACGATCCACACAGCGTCAAGGAGGAGTTTCGCAGTTGGGATGAAAACGAGGAGCGACTTTATTTCGACTACCTAGGGCTAAACCGGCGCGGTGCGCCTACGTTGCTCGTCGAAGCCAAGGGGGTGGACTCCGTGGCCCCCCGGCCCCCAAGGGCACCGAACGTCTCAAGGGCTGATATGGCATTGTTGATCAGCAAGGCACTTAGCGATCTGAAAGCCGGGGTAACACCGTCCGCTGTTCTGGCACAGTGGATGGAGTGGCTTGGAGATCTCCGGACCTACGTGTGTTCGATAGACCTGGTCAAGCGGACATATCTTAGGCGAGTGGTGATTACTTCAGGATCTTGGTTAATCATTTTTGCAGATCCGGTCACAGCTTTCGTCGATGGCGGCGCGCCAGCTCCAAGTGGAATTCATTGCTGTACGTCGGTAGAAGAGATTGTCGAATACCACGGGGATATCTATCGGCTCCTCGCACGGCGACGTCTCATTGATACCCTTCCACTCACGCTGACGCTTGGAGAGGCTCTGCAACTACTCGATCCACCCGCATTGACTAATGCGTATCGGGGTGTGGTGGTGGCCACCCGGATTAGCGGTGGCGTTCGTGGTGAATATCCGACACGAGCTATTTACCCAGCCATGATACTGATTTCAGGCGATCGAGCCTTTGCTGTCGTCGATTACAACGCGAAACCAGCAGAAGAGCCACGAGATGCCGCTGGTCTTTCGGCTTTCTTGAGCCAGCTAGCCAACAGGGGGCAAACTTTCGAGGAGCGAGTGCTGGCGGCATTTGGGCGGACTGACCTCACGCCTTTGCCTGTGGAGCAATATCCGATCACCATTCGTGAACCTGAGATTGCCGATCGGTTCGCCTCTGTACCAGGTTCGACTGCGGCACTGGTAGCAGCTCCCCCTTTGCGGCCCCAACTCGTGCGGCAAACGGGCGAACGAAATGCTGAGCACGAGTATCTGGTAATCACCGGTCAAGCTAGATTCTATAAGGCAGAGAGTCCCTTCGGTTCACCCTGTGACTTTCACAGTTTCCCAACGGCCCGCACGAGAGGGTGCGCTAGCGAGGTAGGCGGTTTTGACCGGGTGGCAAACTCCTTCACTATTTCCAATGATCCTCAGCATTGCGAGCATGATGACCTGCGGGGCATGCGCTCAGAGCGTTGTCAGCTTGACCGCATCGAATCTCATCTCTGTTGCCGCGCTTGCCTCTTCCACAATATCTGTTGGCAACCGGGCGACGTGCCACGTCTACCCTGCGCCACATGAGGCGGTCTGATGCGGACGCCAAAGGTGGGTATATGCGTAGTACGACTTTATGGGGTGCTTTCAAATGAAATGTGAGTATTGCAACCAGATGTTAATCAAAATTGACCGCCGAGAGGAATTGGCTGATTTGGATGATGAGGCCACAGATGGACAAATTGCGGATTATTTTGCTGCCGAACTCTCAGGTGACAATGGCGCATGGAATATTGGAATTGTCGAGTATCAGTGCCGCCGCTGTAAGAAAACATTTGAAATAATCAGCGACGAGCTGAAAGACTACCATTCTCTGGTTTTAAGGTGGCATCAAAAAGCAGAAGACGGCGATTTTTTCTCTCGATTTGTTTTTGAATACCTGGCATTCATTGCCCACTTAAGAAACAATCTCTTTATCGGCGCAGCAAGTGACAGAAGAGCAATCCAACATCTTAAGCAAGACGCCATTCGCGCAAGGAGCTATTTGTATGCCGTAGAGAGCAATAAATCATTGCTTGGGATGTGGCAATCTGTGATTGAAGAATTAAATCGAAATCCACTCCATAACTCATCCAAAGATTTGCCCAGAAACTGATGCGTGGTGGAATAGCGTTGGCGACGATGCTGATAAGAAAGATCAATCCCAGAAGGGTATTGTGAGATCGCTCTCTGATTGGGGAAATATGGTCGAATTTTGGTATAGCGTAAGAAATAATCTATTTCATGGAACCAAAGACCCGAATGTTAAAAGAGACTGTTTCCTTGTCGAGCAAGCGTATAGAACAATGTCATTGTTTATGGTCAATGAAATTGCGGTTGTCTCATCTCTATAAATGCTGCGCATTAAACACTCTCTGACGGGCTGACGGCCTGAGTTCAAATGTTGACCGTCCGCCGGGAAACTCGAAAGGCTTTGGGTCGAAAGTGACTGTCAGAAAAGCTTGGAAGCGGACATCGCTACAGCCCGAACAGAATGCCTTTTCAGCAAACCGCCACTGTCCGCTTCGGCCGAAAACCGGTAGGTCGCAGTGCCTCTCTGACGTTCCGTTCCTGGCACACTGCGGATCATGAAGCAGGTAATTTTACCCTTGATTGTACGTCTGCTTACACGCTCATTGCTGCCAGTCGAAATGCAGTGATTGAGATTTGTATTGCTAGCCGACTTGGTATCCCAAGGGGGTGGCGATTTGAGATTGGAATCGGTGGGGGTTTGGCACCGTAACAGGTGGCGGGTTTGCGGTGTAATACGCAATTTAAGACGTTTACTTTCCTTCCGGCAACACTCCCCTGTCGCCAGCAGGTTGAAAATCGCATATAGCCACCTTGCCGCAGCTCCGCTGAATGACTTGCCGTGCCTTAATTGATTGACGTGGCTACTGGATTAAGCGAGGCATTTCCGAAACGTGTAATGGATAACCACTAACCGCTTACCGCGTGTGATCTCCCGTTTCCTGAACACCGGAGACAAGCGGAGCGCGTCAGTCAAAAACAGGTATAGGACAAGGGTGCCCAGTCTGCCAACCGGTTCTGGTTTTGACGTGGATTTTGATTTTGGCAACCGCAGGGCGCAGGGGCATCGATTCGCACAGTCTCATCGTGCGAATTGGGGATGAGCGACAAGCGAAATCCTCCTGTAGCGCCAGCGGAAGGATCGGGGGAGCCGCTCGAATTTGAGCGTCTTGTAAGCGGCTTCATCGCGCACCAAGACCGAAAATCGAGTGGGGGCGAAGCCCCGGAAGTCCCCGAAGCGAAGGACAGTTTCATCGTCCGCGAGCGCTCGGGCAACCTGATTCAAGGCGGTTTTGAGCACAGCGAAAAATCGACGTCTGAATCGGGTTGCCCGAGCGCGCAGCGCGGTTTTTGAGGGGACTTCCGCGCAGTTGACCTGCTCGGGTTGAGCGACAGCGAAAAGGGGCGCTTCCCAGCCACGTCCCTAGAGATGCTTAATGCTTGTGTAGCGCGGCCTTTGGCGCCATGCCATACCGTCCAATTCCCGCGCTAAGCGCAACTCGGAGCGGGGAGCCGGAAGGCATGGAGATGCCGTGGATAGATGCGGGGGGTGCGATGCCGTGGGTGTCGAATGTATACCAACATTCGCAACACCCACGGCATCATTCACAGGGAGAGATCAATTATCACATTGCTAACCGAGTTTCCCGGATTAATGTCCG
>Ga0307375_10007281_pt1 | contig 10112 bp, 6 predicted proteins | sample TR1MG_FD_202531 | JGI IMG/M metagenome (GOLD analysis project Ga0307375, IMG submission 202531) | Soil microbial communities from Risofladan, Vaasa, Finland - TR-1 | ecosystem: Environmental > Terrestrial > Soil > Coastal area > Acid sulfate soil | place: Finland: Risofladan, Vaasa | collected...
AACGCCCTAGATCACGCACCTCCCGGCGCATGCGGAAATCTCGCACCTCAAGGCCCATGCGCTCGGTGTGTCGCGGGCGTCTCTACCGTCCGATGGTCTTGTCGCCTCAAAAGTGCGAAAGTCCAGGCTACTACTACCGGGGAACAAAGATCGCGGCACCATGGCCGAGCACAGCATGAGGTAAAGCACCGGCCCCCGGGGCTTGCGGAGAGCCCGGTGCGCTTAGCGGTGCACGCCGGGTTCGGGAGGCGGTTCGGGGAGACCCACCAGCGGCAACACTGGCAGGGCGCCCCGGACCGACCTCACTTTGTCCGAATGGAGGTGGAAGACCTCGATCTCCCGGCCGTCGCAGCGGCGGGGTGAAGCTGGAGGCAGCCTGAGCCGCGGGTCGGCGGGGAGGGCGGGAGCAGCCTCGACAAAGTCGCGTCGTCCCGGCACTGCCGGATGGGTCGGGCGCGGTGAGCGAGACGGGAAGGTATACGAGAGAAACCGGCTGCGTTACGCCTCTTGAGCGGGTGCCAGCTCTAAAACCCGGTGGATTCGGGCTGGTTGGCGGCGCGCACCCGCCCCTCATGACGGGCGGGGAACTCCAGGCCGGGTCTGTACAGCCTGGGTCTGGAGGCCACGGTGAAGTTGCTGCGGGGTAACCGTGGCGATGCCGCAGGGGCAGAGCCGGGTGGTGCGACACGAAGTCGCAGGTTGTGAGTGGACTCGCTACTGGAGGTTCGGTTGATATCGAAGGTGTAGTCCCGGGTCAGTGCCCGTGAGACCTGTTCCCGCCCTGGCATGCGCTGCCAGTAATGGCGGGGTGTGAAGCCCAGGGGGAAAGCCGAAGGATTCCCGCTCCATCCGGGGGTCACGGGTAAGGGAAAGATCGGACGGGTTAATAGCGTGAATCTCCGTTGATGTCTCGTCACTGCCTCCTTCTGCGGTGGAATGCATAGGCGAGGGTGAAGGGTTAGCCGCTGGAAAGCGGCAGGCGCCGGCCGGTTACGCCCTGTCGGCCGGGAGGACACCGCCACCCCGGGATAGAGGAGAAGCCCACCCCGATCGTGTCTCACACCTGCGAAACGTGGTAACCCCGTTGAGGTCCAGGCGAATATCGCCGGGTAGGCCGACTGCAAGGAAGGCTTTAACTCCCCAGCGGGAACAGGATGACGCGAGAAGCTAACGCCGGGACGCCGAAAGGCAACGGGAAACCGGCACCGGATACCGCAGCCTCCCTGCGGTGGTGCCGCATAACCGCCCGGATACGGGTCTCGACGGCCCGGCCCGAAAGGGCGCTGACGCGCGTTGGGTGAGCCTGCGAAGACTTGATGACCGGCGGCATCGGAACCGAGGGACAAGTTGGACACCATGACAGAGCCGGAAACGGCCGTGGCCGTGGACAGCGATGTGATGGTGAACGGACCCGAGGGCGAAATCCTGGACTGGAACGCTGTGGACTGGCGGCAGGTCGAGGAGGACGTACGGCGTCTTCGGCAGCGCATCTTCGCCGCATCACGGGCAGGGGACCTGAAAAAGGTCCGCAACTTGCAGAAGCTCATGCTCCGCTCCCGCGCTAACGCACTGCTGAGCGTGCGGCGGGTGACGGAGCTGAACGCCGGACGGGCGACGGCGGGCGTGGACGGCAAGACGGTAACGCTATCCCGGGACAAGGCCGAATGGGCCAGCTGGGCGCAGCTCCGATCACGTTCATGGACGCCTAAACCAGTCCGGCGCGTGTATATACCGAAGGCGGGAGGAAAACAGCGCCCGCTCGGAATTCCCGTGATCGCTGACCGGATGCTTCAGGCTATTGCGGTCAGCGCACTGGAACCCGAATGGGAAGCGCGGTTCGAGCCGAAGTCATACGGCTTTCGCCCGGGCCGCGGCTGCCATGATGCTATCGAGGCCATCTTCAATACCGTGAGCGGGAAGAACCCGCAGCGGCGGTGGATTCTTGACGCAGATCTGGCAGCGGCATTCGACCGCATCGATCATGGCCATATTATCGCTCAGATCGGCACATTCCCCGCCAGGGAACTCGTCGTGAAATGGCTGAAGTCCGGTGTGGTCGAAAAGGGCTGGCTCACCCCTACCGAAGAGGGAACTCCGCAAGGCGGAGTGATCAGTCCCGTCCTGCTGAATATTGCCCTTCACGGTATGGAAAAAGCCGCCGGGGTCCGGTACCGCATGTCCGGCGTCAACGCCGACCGGGTGATACCGGGCAGCCCCGTGCTGGTGAGATACGCAGATGACCTGGTCGCAATGTGCGGCAGCCGCGAGCAGGCCGAGCAGGTCAAGCAGCGGCTGGCCGCATGGCTGGCACCCAGGGGACTGAGGATCAACGAGGATAAGACGCAGATCGTCCGCCTCGAAGACGGCTTCGATTTCCTGGGATTTAGCATTCGCCGGTACCGTAACGGAAAGCTGCTGATCAAGCCTAGCAAAGCGGCCGTGCGACGGTTCCGGGAACGGCTCACCGCCGAGATGAGGGCCCTGCGAGGGGCCAGCGCCCAGGCGGTGATCCGCAGGCTCAACCCGGTCATCCGGGGCTGGGCAGCCTATTACCGGACGGTGGTGTCCAAGAAGACCTACGGCCACCTGGACACCCACATGTGGAAGCTCGCCTTCAGCTGGGCGAAGCGGAGCCACCCGAACAAATCGAGGCGCTGGGTTGTCGGCCGGCACTTCGGCGCGTTCGCAAAGCCCGGGAACGACAGGTGGGTGTTCGGCGACCGCGACAGCGGTGCCTACCTCGCCAAGTTCGCCTGGACGCCGATCGTTCGGCACCAGGTGGTCAAAGGCCCGGCGTCACCCGACGACCCTGCCCTGGCCGAGTACTGGGCCGTGCGGCGCCGCCGTCGCAAGCCCCCGCTGGACAATGCCCGGCTGCGCCTGATCCAGGCCCAGCACGGACGATGCCCGCTCTGCCGGGGACTGCTGCTGCACGCCGACCGCGAACCGCAGACCCCCGATGAATGGGAGCAGTGGGTCAAGGTCACCCGCACCGCGATCCGCCGCCAGGCGATCACCGCCGATGCAGGTCACGGCACGCCGAACGAAGCCGCCGCACTCCGGCTCATACACGCCCACTGCGCGCGGCGGCTCAACAGCCGTCGCGTGCAAGGGCCTGGCATTTCTGCCTGCCCGTGAGCCTTCGGGCTTGCTTGAGCCGAGATGCCCGGAAAGCGGGCCTGTCCGGTTCTGAGGGGGCCGGGGTCGCAGCAATGCGCCCCGGCTACCCGACCCTAACCCGTTGATCGGATGACAGTGAACGTGGGAACCACCTGCGTGCGTTCCCTGCCTGCCGCCCATGCCGGGGCGGCGGGACGCGGATAGGCGCGACGCCTGCCGAAGGCGCGGGTGGGGCGGAGCCGCCGTAGTACTCCGAGGCCGGGAAAGCCGGTCACATGGGGAAGGGCGGCAGTGTGCCAGTCAGTGGAAGGAGCTGTAATGCCCGAAGACGCGCCGGGGAATCCCGGCGCAGAGCGTGACGCCCCGCCGGTGCGGCAGGCGCGGATACGCGAAGTACGGGAGATGCAGGCCAAGTTGCACCGCTGGGCGGGAGAAGATTCCTCCCGCCGGTTCGGTGACCTGTTCAACCTCGTTTATGACCCGCTGTTCCTGGCCGAGGCATGGTCTCGCGTGTCCGGGAACGACGGGAAACGGACCCCCGGGATCGATGCGGCCACGGTGGCCGGCATCGAGAACGGGATCGGGGTCGGGGCGTTCCTGGAGGAGATCCGGGGCTTGCTGAAGTCCGGCGAGTTCCGGCCGGTGCCGGTGCGGCAGGTGATGATCCCGAAGAAAAGCGGCAAGCTCCGCAAGCTCGGGATACCGACCGTGACCGACCGCGTGGTCCAGGCGTCCCTGAAGCTGGTGCTCGAACCCATCTTCGAGGCGGATTTCCAGCCGTTCTCGTATGGGTTCCGCCCCGGCCGCCGCCAGCACGACGCGATCGCCGAGATCCACCACCTGGCATCAGAACCCCGCAACTACTGCTGGGTACTGGAGGCCGACATCAGGGCGTGCTTCGACGAAATCGGGCATGTCCCCCTGATGGACCGGGTGCGCGCTAGGATCAAGGATAAGCGGGTACTGGCGCTGGTCAAGGCGTTCCTCAAAGCCGGGATCATGACCCCGGACGGCGAGGAAGAAAGCCATTCCGGCACCCCGCAGGGCGGGATCTTGTCCCCGCTGCTGGCTAACATCGCGCTGTCGGCGCTCGATGATCACTTCGCCGGGCAACGGCAGCAGCTGATGAAGACCTCCTGGCAGCGGCAGGCACGCCGCAAGCGCGGCCTGGGCAACTGGAAGATGATCCGGTTCGCTGACGACTTCGTCGTCATGGTGGCCGGTGAACGCCAGCACGCCGAGGCGCTGCGCGAGGAAGTCAGCGGCGTGCTCGCCACGCTGGGACTGCGGCTGGCACCGGAGAAAACCCGCGTGGTCCACATCGACGAGGGCTTCGACTTCCTCAGCATCACCATCCGCAGAATGCGGAAACGAGGAACGAATAAGGATTACGTCTACACCAAGCCGTCCAAGAAGGCCATCCAGGCCGTCAAGGACAAGGTAACGGCGAAAACGTACAGGTCAACCCTGCATCAGGAACCGGCGGTGCTCATCCAGGGCATCAGCCAGACCCTGCGAGGGTGGGCGGGCTACCACCGGCACGGAGTGTCCAAAGCCGTCTTCAGCGCGGTCGATTCCCATGCGTGGAACCGGATAATGCGCTGGCTGCGGCGCAAGTACCAAGGGCGCACCGGGCTGGGAATGCCAGAGCTGCGGAGGCGCTTCTGCATCCCCGGTACCTGGAAGTTCGCACACAACGGGGTGGTATTCACCGGCGCGTCCACCGTGCCGGTGGCCCGCTACCGCTATCGCGGGACGCGGATACCTTCCCCCTACCCCGAACCATCGGCCGGACCTTCCGGCTGATCCAGCGGCCAAGGCACACGGAGCGCCCGGTGCGGTGAGAATCGCACGCCGGGTGCGGCGGGGGGGCCGGGGAGACCCACCGGGAGTAATCCCGGCAGGGCGCCTCGGCCCTACCCAACCTGCCACATACCTGGCCCGGCAGCCAGCGCCGGCGACCTGCGCCGCAGCGGGCAGGCATCGCCACCTTCGCCCGTCTGAGGTACACGCCGGGTATATGTGCGGTCAGTCGCCGGGCGGAGACATCAGCAGGGGTGCGGTAGCTCGAACCAGGTCTCCATCCGCCCGCCGCGCCGCCGCCGCCAGCCCCACCGCGCCGCGAGGCCCGCGACGAGCTGAAGCCCGCGACCGCCTTCCGCGTCGCGGTCGGCAGGACGCAGCTCCGGCGTCCCCGGCCCGGCTCGGTCGGTGACCTCGACCCGGACGGTGCCGTCTCCGGAGATGACCGCGACCGTGACCGTCTCCCCGGGAGCACAAGACCGGCTGTGCCGGATACTGTTGCTGAAGATCTCGCTGACCAGCAAGATGGCCACGTCCCCGCACGGGTGCCCGGGGCCGAGTACCTCAGAGACGAAGGCGCGGGCGGCCCGCGCCCGCTCCGCCCGCCCGGCAAGCGTCACGCTCTCCCGGACCGCCACCCTGGCCATCACCGCACCCGCCCTTCCCCGGCCGCCCCGCCCCGGGAAACCAGCCGGGCAGCGGGCGGACGCAGGGACATGCACGCTCACCTCAGCCGCGAACGTCAAGCCGGCGCAACGGGCTCCGCGCGGACCTCGTCCGTGGCCCGTCCGTGCGTGCGGCCCCCGTCCGTGGCCGTCCGTGAAACAGCCGACGGTGCGCACCGACCGTCCTGGCGGCACCCGCGCCCGTCCGCTATTCGTCCGTGGACACCGCAATATGACGGTTCACAGCGCGACAAGGTGACACATGTTGGGACAGAGAAGAAACGCCCCGCTAGCACGAGAATTCGCAGCTAGCGGGGCGTTTTCGCAGCGTGTGGCAGGTGATGGGTTCGAACCATCGTAGGCTGAGCCGACGGTTTTACAGCCCTATCCTCCTGCCCGAGTCCTATGCCGTTAACGTGCTGTCATGTATTCCGAGGCGAAATTCGGGGCCGCCGCCGTCCGCTATGCGTCCGTGCGCTCGGGGCCGGTGGCCGGCTGACGCACGGACGGGCACGGACGGCGGCGTCTGGAGGCCCCGCCTTCACGCCTCGATTCGGGCCTTTCTGGCCTTTGACCTGCGGCGTTCAAGATGCCTTCTCGCTGTCGCCGTCCTCCTCGTCGCTGGGTTCGCGCTCGGCGTCCCGGGTGCCTATGGCGCCGGTTGGTGGCGTTGGTCTGACCGTGGGTGCAGTGGCGTAGACCTTCAGCTGAATTGCGGCACGCTACCCGGTCCGGCGGACTCACACTTGTGGTGGGATCGGGCGGCCCTGAACCAGTGGGCTACAGCCCAGCGAAGACCTTCAGAATCGCGGCGGAGGGGTAAGAGGAAAGTGACGCTACGCCATTGGCAAGCGTGACGGGAAACAGCGCGCCCTCATGCTGATGACTGAGGAGCGACGGCAGCGTCGCGAGTATCCGGTCGAGCCCGATGAGATCGGCTGCCCCTGAGGGGAAGTCCGGATCCGGCTGGTACTCGCCAGTGGGCACGGACAGGACCATGTGCGTGTACGGGTCGAGCTTGACCAGTACCTTCTCGCCGTAGTTCGTCTTGAGGCCATATGGGTTCACTCGTTCCGGGGCGTGGTCCACTTCCTGGCGGATGTACCGGTGCGACAGGACGGCGTAGCGCAGGAGATCGCCGTTTTCCTTGGGCTCGGTGAACCGCTGGATCTCATCGAGGTGATCGACGAAGCGTCCCGTCTTCTCCTGCCCGATGACGTGGACGGGGCATCCCTGGTCACGGGCGAAGGCAAGCAGGTCACGAATGTTGTCTACCAGTTTGGAGTACTGGCCCCGCAGGGTTAGCGGGCCGTCCTTGATGAGGAGGATGTTCCGAAGCGATGCCTGATCGCCGCGATCCCAGAAGTGACGGACGACAGAGAACAGCAGCAGCGTCTCGTGGATGAGCATGTACGCCGTCGCAACGCTGTCCGGGGCCTGGTCTTCACCCATCTCAAGGTGGAACCCGATCATGTCGGAGAGGTACACCTCTCCCCCGCAGTGCTGGCATGTCCCGGTGTCTGCGTCGTACGGCAGCCCGCGGCAGTCCTCTGGGCAGTGGGGACAGCGGAATCCCGGTGACGGGGAGCGAAGCTCCGGCCGCCACTTGCGGTAGGCAAGCCACTTCAGGGTCTGGTGAGCCAGGCCGTCGGTGTCGATCTGGAGCGAGTCGCGAACGATGCTGCGGACCAGGTCGTAGTTCGAGATGCCCGGGACCCTGACGTTGCGCAAGGGCAGGACGGTCGATGCCTGCAGAGCGGACTCCGCCATGAGCGCCTTCATCAGGACCGGATGCGGCATGTCCCGGTCGATCTTCTCAAGTTGCCGCCGGTCGATCCGTACGAGCGCTGTCTTGACGAACGAGAGTGAGCGGACTGGGTAGCCTTCGGATTTCACCGTCTGGCAAGAGCCGTCAACGGCGAGGACAATGGTCAGCGGATCGACACCGTCAGGGTCGAACTCCTGCCAGATGTCCTTGCCTGGGTCCTCCTCCGCAGGCGGCGGGTATTCAAACTGGTCGATGAGGTCTCGCGCAAACGGGCTGCTGACGACCTCCAAGTGGCCGAGCTTGCTGGCTCGCTCCGTCGAGGTGAGACGCTGCCCTCCCTGATACGGCACGTCACGCCCCTCCCCGGGCCTCGAACAGCCTTGCCTGGACTGGGATGACGAACCTGTGTGACTGGGTGAGCATCCGCATGTAGCCGGGGGTCCGGGATCGCATGATCTCCTCCTCCACGCCCGAGAACGCGCGCTGCAGCTTAACGAGCGCGCTGGTCTCCTGCGACGATGACAGGTGCCCGATGAAGAAGTTCTCGGTCTGGGCCAGCAACTCGCCGTAGATCGTCGAGGGCGACTGGGTGGAGTACGTCATCCCGATGTGGAACTTCGCACCTTCCTTCGCGAACCGGGAATATACCCCGGTCAGGTCCTTCGCTGACGCCGGGAACAGGTTGTGGGCTTCCTCGAAGTAAAGCTGGATGAAATGTTCCCCCAGCTTGTCGTCGCTGAATTTGTCCTCTTGGTGCCGGAAAACAGCACGGGACAACATGTCGGCGAAGAACGACCTGATCTTGTCGTTGGCGTTACCCAGATCGAGTATGACCGTGCGCCCTTGGTCCAGCCCCTGGATTATCTCAGCCTCGAAGTCGGTCGCCGCGGGATGATGGAGGACCCGGTAGCGGCTCACCACGCCAGGCCCGGCACTCGCCCGCCCGACGGGGACGAGGAAGTCGAACAAGGCCCAGTCATCTGCTCTGAATGCCTTTTTCACCTCCTCATCATCTGGCTTGTCCCGGCTGTACTTGATGACTGCTTTCAGCTCAGACACGAGATCGTCCAGCGACTGAGGAGGGCTGGGCTCCTGTCCCTTTCCGTGCACGCTGGCACGGAAGGCCTGATTGAAGTGCGGATCGAATACTCCCGCAGCCGATGAGGTCCGGAACCCGCCGCCGATATTCCGCAGGCGTCTCTCATCCGCCGGGAACCCGGCCTCGTGCAGGATCGCCCAATACGCCTGTATCCTCCGAATCCCCCGGTTCTTAGTCGACGGATCCTTCTCCTGGATCATGTCCTCGATTGAGGGCAGGGCTACGCTGGCGAACCTCTCGATGTAGATGGATTTACGGTTATCCTGCTCTAGCATCGAGCCCAGGATCTCGATTCCAGGGGCCGGGTTCTCGTAGAAGTTGATACGGAGAGGCTTAGATGGAGTGCTGGGCCGCTTGGTCAGCGCGTAGACGTCGCAGACATCGGGATTAGCAGTGCGGATTGACCTGTTCTGGGGGTTGTCGTTGGCGTACTCGCCGTTGATGTCGAAGATGAGCTGGCCAACCGTCTTGTCGGACTCGGTGGCGTCGATGATGGCCTGGGCGAGCAACTTCACCACGTTGGACTTGCCGAGCCGCGTCTTGCCGAACATCGCGGTCCTAGCGCCCTTGAAGTCATCGACCGAGACCTTCACCGTGGTCGCGGGCACCTCGTTCCCGGAATCAGCGCCGAGTATGGACGCGAGCTGGTTCTCGGTGGGCCTCAGTTGACCGATGGCCAGCGGTTCGCCCTTCCTGGGGCGAACGAGTCCGTTGACGATGAGGTCCAGGAGCGCAGCATCCGGCGCGTACACGCGGTACCGGTGAGCGCTGACCACGTTATTCACGTCGCCCGAGAAGTCCACCCGCGCGCTGTCGTCCTTGTTCGGGTAGAACATGCCAAGGACGGCGCACTTGAGCGCACCCCACTGGAGCTCCCCCTGTGTCCAGACGTCCAGCTCGGGCATGGACTTCTTGTGCAGCTCAAAATAGGTTTGCTGCACTTGGACCGACAACGGAGTCGGGGCGGTCTCCAGCACCCGCAGCAGCGTGAAGTGGGGAGGCAGGCGATGAAGGTTGTGCGGGGCCAGAATAAGGAACGATCCACGCGGGATCCCGCCTACAGCGACCTTGTACGGGTCGGAGGTGATGATCGTCGCAGTGTCGTACCCGATTTCAAGGACATATCCGACGAACCGCATCTTGTCGGTCTGGTGGGCCTGTTCGAATCGCCCCTCGGCTCCAAGGAAGTCTGTCAGCGCGGCGAGAGGCGTTTCCTGGTACTCAAGCTTGCTGAAGAAAACATCAGGCTTCACGGATCCCACCGGTCCCCTTGCTGCTGATTATAAGCTCGTCGAAGTGCTTGCGGCTATCTACCGAGGCAGATATCGAAGAGTACCGGCTCACTTCCCGGAACGTGAATAGCTCTTCCGGGTAGAGCTGGCGAACCGTAGGATGCGACGCGTTCGTGACCACGACGCGGGCACCCCGCCCCGCCGCCGCCGCCGCAATCCGGGCGAGCCGCTCCTGATCCTCCCATGAGAACAGCCGCTCGTTGTACTTGATGAACCCGTTGCGATTGTGCCGCACCGTGTACGGCGGATCCAGAAAAACGAGATCGCCCGGTCGCGCCCGGCTCACTAGTTGCTCGAAGTCCCCCTGATGCAATTCGGCACCGGCAAGCAGAGCGGCCACCGACGGAAAATCATCGGTGGGCCGC
>Ga0307375_10007282_pt1 | contig 10111 bp, 9 predicted proteins | sample TR1MG_FD_202531 | JGI IMG/M metagenome (GOLD analysis project Ga0307375, IMG submission 202531) | Soil microbial communities from Risofladan, Vaasa, Finland - TR-1 | ecosystem: Environmental > Terrestrial > Soil > Coastal area > Acid sulfate soil | place: Finland: Risofladan, Vaasa | collected...
CGAGGAACGGCCGGCGATCGCCTCGGTCACCTTCACCGGCATGAAGGCCTTCGAGAAGGAACAGATCACGAAGGGCCTGGCCGACGTCGGCCTGGCCGAGTCGCGGATCTTCGACCGTTCGTTGGTAGACAAGGCCGAGCAGGAACTGAAGCGCCAATACCTGACCCGCGGCTACTACGGCGTCCAGGTCACGACCACGATCACGCCGCTGGAGCGCAACCGCGTCGGCATCAATTTCGCGGTCGACGAAGGCGAAATCGCCAAGATCGAGGAGATCAACATCGTCGGCGCCCACGCCTTCAAGGAGAAAGATCTGCAGGACCTGTTCGTGCTCAGGACGCCAGGCTGGCTGACCTGGTACACCAAGAACGACCAGTATTCGAAGCAGAAGCTCGCGGGCGACCTGGAGACGCTGCGTTCCTACTATCTCAACCGTGGCTACCTCGAGTTCAACATCGATTCCACGCAGGTCACGATCTCCCCGGACAAGCAGGATATCTTCATCACGGTCAATATCACCGAGGGGGCGCAATACAAGGTTTCCTCGATCAAGCTGGCCGGCAAGCTGCTGCTGCCCGAGGCGGAGCTGAAGAAGCTGGTCACCATCAAGCCCGGCGACATCTTCTCGCGCGAGAAGCTGACCGAGACCACCAAGAAGATCAGCGAGCGCCTGGGCAACGAGGGCTACGCCTTCGCCAACGTGAACGCGGCGCCGGAGATCGACAAGAAAAAGCGCCTGGTGGCCTTCACCATTTTCATCGATCCCGGTCGGCGCGTCTATGTCCGACATATCAATATCTCGGGCAACACCCGCACTCGCGACGAGGTGATCCGCCGCGAAATGCGCCAGATGGAAGCGAGCTGGTACGACGGCAAGGAAATCAACCGCTCGCGTACCCGGGTCGATCGTCTCGGCTATTTCGACGACGTGACGGTGGAGACTCCCGCTGTTCCCGCCACCAACGACCAGGTCGATGTCGATTTCAAGGTCAAGGAAAAGCCAACCGGCAGCGTGATGGTCGGAGCCGGCTTCTCCAGTTCCGAAAAATTGGTCCTGTCCGGCTCATTGCAGCAGCAGAATCTCTTCGGCAGCGGCAAGGACGTGGGCATCCAGCTCAGTACCAGCAAGATCAATTCGGTCTATTCCTTCTCCTACACCGACCCGTATTACACCATCGACGGCATCAGCCGCGGCTTCGATCTGTACCAGCGCAAATCCGACACCAGTACCCTGGTGGTGGGCGCCTACAACAGCAAGTCTCTGGGCGGCGGCGTGCGCTACGGCGTGCCGGTCACCGAGGACGATTCGGTCACCTTCGGCCTGTCCGGCGACGTCACCGATATCAGCGTCGATAGCAACAGTCCGCTGCAGTTCCAGCAGTACGTGAACGACTTCGGCTCGTCGAACACCACCCTGCTCGGCACGGTGGGCTGGGCCAAGGACACCGTGGACAGCCGCTTCTACCCGACCAAGGGTTCGGTCAACCGCGCCATCGCCGAAATCGGCCTGCCGGGCGGGAGCCTGCACTACTATCGCGCCACCCTCCAGCATCAGCAGTTCATTCCGGTGTTTTCCGGCAAGAGTACGCTCTCGGTCAATGCCGAATTCGGTTATGCCAATGGTTACGGCGGCCGGGCGCTACCCTTCTTCAAGAATTACTATGCCGGCGGCATCGGTTCGGTGCGCGGCTACGACACCAGCTCGCTCGGCCCGATTGATCCGGTGACGGGTACCCGCCTGGGCGGCAACCGTCGCCTGGTGGGCAATGCCGAGTGGCTGCTGCCGATGCCCGGGATGGGTCTGGACAAGTCGGTGCGCCTGGGCGTCTTTGTCGATGGTGGTCAGGTCTGGGGCAGCGGCCAGAAGATCAGCCTGGGTGATCTGCGCTACAGCGCCGGCGTATCCTTGGTCTGGTCTTCGCCCATGGGTCCGCTGAAGTTCAGCTTCGCCAATCCGCTCAACAAAAAGCCAGAAGACAATATTCAGCGCCTGCAATTCCAAATGGGTACGGTATTCTGATATTCTTATCGCAGCAAGGAGAACCAAGTTGAACAAAATTTTCATCCCGATGCTGGCTGCTGCTTGCCTGTTCGCCGCAGCTCCGGCCAGCGCCGAACTCAAGATCGGCTTCGTAAACAGCCAGCGCATCCTGAACGACGCACCGCAGGCCGCCAAGGCAAAGAAGAAGATCGAGAAGGAGTTCGAGAAGCGCGATCAGGACTTGCAGAAGGTCGCCAAGCAACTGCAGGCGATGCAGGCAGACATGGAGAAGAATTCGGTCACCATGTCGGACACCGAGCGGAGCAACAAGGAGCGCGCATTCAACGAGCTGAACCGTGACTTCCAGCGCAAGCAGCGGGAATTCCGCGAAGACCTGAACCTGCGTCAGAACGAGGAGATGGCCGCGATCTTCAACAAGGTCAACAAGGTCATCAAGAATATCGCCGAGACCGAGAAGTATGACCTCATCCTCCAGGAAGCGGTCTATGCCAGTCCGCGCATCGACCTGACCGACCGGGTGATCAAGGCCTTGAGCGACGGCTCCACCAAGTAAGCGTGTGGCTGAGGTCAGGCTCGACGAGATCGTTGCCCGCTTCGGCGGGGAACTGATCGGCGACGGCGGTCTGACCGTCGTCCAGGTCGCCTCGCTGGAGCAAGCCCGTCCGGACGAAATCAGCTTCCTCTCCCATCCGAAATACCGCGCCAGGCTCGGCGCCACTCGCGCCGGCGCCGTCATCCTCTCGCGTCAGGCCGCCGCTGCCTGCCCGGGCGCCTGCATCGTCTGCGAAGAACCCTACCTGTACTTTGCGCGCGTCTCGCGCTGGCTGAACCCCGGCCGAAACGCTCCCGCCGGCATCCATCCGGCAGCGACGGTCGCTTGCCAACTGCCGGACAGCGTCAGCGTCGGCGCCGGCGCTGTCATCGGCGCGGGCTGCGCGATAGGGGAGGGTGCGAGCATCGGTCCGGGCTGCGTCATCGGCGAGGGTGCTTCGATTGGCGCCGGCTCCCTGCTGCATGCCAAGGTCAGCGTCTATCCGGGCTGCGTGATCGGGCGGCGGGTGATCATCCATGCCGGTGCGGTGATCGGCGCGGACGGCTTCGGTTTCGCACCCGAGGCCGATGGTTCCTGGCTGAAGATCCCGCAGATCGGCGGTGTTGTCATCGGCGACGACGTCGAGATCGGCGCCAATACCACCATCGACCGGGGCGCGCTGGACGACACCGTGATCGAAGACGGCGTCAAGCTCGACAACCAGATCCAGGTTGGCCACAACGTGCGCATCGGCGCTCACAGCGCGCTCGCCGGTTGCGTCGGCATCGCCGGCAGCGCCAGGATCGGGAAGCGGTGCACGGTCGGCGGCGGCGCGGTGATCCTGGGTCACATCACCATCGCCGACGGAGTGAATATTTCGGCGGGTACGCTGGTGGCGAAATCGATCGCCCGCGCAGGCAATTACACGGGTGCCGTGCCGTTTCTGGAGCACGCCGAGTGGCTGAAAAATTTCGCGCGGCTGCGCCACCTCGACGCGATGGCGGATAAAATACGCGCCCTCGAAGCGCAAGTGGCACGGCTGGCAGACCCTGGAGAAATGACATGACCCATCCCACCAATCCGCCCTCCGCCACGCCGAGCGCCCAATCCGAATCGGGCCAGGTCGATGGCAGCGGATCCATGGACATCCATGAAATCCTGCAATACCTGCCGCATCGCTATCCCTTCCTGCTGGTCGACCGCGTGCTGGAGTGCGTGCCCGGCAGCCGCATCCTGGCGCTGAAGAACGTCAGCATCAACGAGCCTTTCTTTCCCGGCCACTTCCCGCATCACCCGGTGATGCCCGGCGTCCTGATCGTCGAGGCGCTGGCTCAGGCTGCCGCCATCCTTTCGTTCAAGACTCTGGGCGGCAAGCCCGACGAAAAATCGGTGTATTACTTCGCCGGTATCGATAACGCCCGCTTCAAGAAGCCGGTGCTGGCCGGCGACCAGTTGCTGCTCGATGTCGAGATCGGTCGCATCATGCGCGGCGTCTGGAAGTTTTCCGGCCGCGGCCGGGTCGGCGAGCAGGTGGTCGCCGAGGCGGAGCTGATGTGCACCATGCGCGCGATTCCATGAACGAACTCGCCCCGGCCACTATCCATCCGACCGCCATCGTTCATCCGGACGCCCGGCTCGGGCGCGGCGTGGACATCGGCGCCTACTCGCTGATCGGCGCCCACGTCGAGATCGGCGAGGGCTGCCGCATCGGTCCCCACGTGGTGATCGATGGGCACACCCGGCTCGGTCGGGACAACCAGGTTTTCCAGTTCTGCTCGATCGGCGCCGTCCCGCAAGACAAGAAATACGCCAATGAGCCGACCCGGCTGGAGATCGGTGACCGCAATACCATCCGCGAGTTCTGCACGTTCAATGTCGGCACCATTCAGGATGTCGGCGTGACCCGGCTGGGCAGCGACAACTGGATCATGGCCTACGTCCATCTGGCGCACGACTGCCAGGTCGGCAACCACACTATCTTCGCCAACAACGCGCAGCTGGCGGGTCACGTGACGGTCGGCGACTGGGCGATCCTGGGCGGCTTCACCGCGGTGCATCAGTTCGTTCGGGTCGGCGCCCACAGCCTCACCGCGATAGGCAGCGTCCTGCTGCAGGACCTGCCGCCCTATGTCACGGCATCGGGTAATCCTGCGGATCCGCACGGCATCAACAGCGAGGGCCTGAAGCGGCGAGGTTTCAGCCCGGCCGCGATCACCGCCATCCGGCGCGCCTACAAGACGCTGTACAAGTCCGGCCTGAAACTCGCCGAGGCGCAGGCGGCCATCGTCGCGGCGGCTGCGGAGACTCCAGAACTCCTGCCGCTGTGCGAATTCCTGGGCGCATCCGGGCGCGGCATTCTCCGCTGAGCCGGACATGGCCGGCCAGATGAAGATCGCCGTGGTGGCGGGGGAGGCCTCGGGCGACCTGCTCGGCGCCCACCTGATCCAGGCGCTCAAGGCCCGCCTTCCCGACGCCCATTTTCTGGGCATCGGCGGCCCCAAGATGCAGGCGGCAGGGCAGGACGCCTGGTGGCCGGCGGAGAAACTCGCGGTGCGCGGCTACGCCGAGGTACTGCGCCACTACCGCGACATCGCCGGCATCCGCCGGCGGCTGCTGGCGCGCTTGCTGGCCGATCCGCCCGACGCCTTCATCGGCGTCGATGCCCCCGACTTCAATCTCTGGCTGGAGGCACGTCTGAAGGCCGCCGGGATTCCGGCGATCCACTTCGTCAGCCCCTCGGTCTGGGCCTGGCGACCTAAGCGCCTGCGCCGCATCGCCCGTTCGGTAAGTCAGATGCTCTGCCTGTTTCCGTTCGAGACGGCGCTCTACCAAAAGCACGGCGTTCCCGCCTGCTACGTCGGCCATCCGCTCGCCGACCTGATCGCCCTCGAACCCGACCAGCAGGCGGCGCGCGAACGCTTGAACCTCGAGCCCGAGGGTCTGGTCTTCGCCCTGCTGCCGGGCAGCCGCCAGTCGGAGCTGCAATACATGGCCCTGACTTTCATCGAGACGGCCCGGCGCTTGCACGCTCGCTATCCGCAGGCGCGCTTCCTGGTGCCGCTGGTGACGCGCGAGACGCGCATCCAGTTCGAGAACGCCTTGTGGGCCGCGGGTGCCCAGGAGCTGCCCTTGACCCTGCTGTTCGGCCACGCGCACGACGCCATGGCCGCCGCCGACGCCGTCCTGGTGGCGAGCGGCACGGCGACGCTGGAGGCGGCACTGTACAAGAAGCCGATGGTGATCGCCTACCAGATGTCGCCTTGGTCCTGGCGCCTGATGCGGCGGATGAGGCTGCAGCCCTGGGTGGGGCTGCCGAACATTCTTGCCGGCCGCTTCGTCGTGCCGGAGTTCCTGCAGGACGAGGCGACCCCGGACAACCTCGCCCAGGCACTGGGCAATCTGGTCGCCGATCCGGTCGTTGGCCCGCGCCTGTTTCGGCTGTTTTCCGAACTCCATCGGCAGTTGCGCCAGAACACCGCGGAACGCGCGGCGGCGGCGATTCTGCCGCTGTTAAGGCAGCCGGCATGACGCTCTTGGCCGGGGTGGATGAAGCCGGGCGTGGCCCGCTTGCCGGCCCGGTCTATGCCGCGGCGGTGATTCTCGATCCGGCGCGGCCGATCGAAGGTCTGGCCGACTCAAAGACACTCTCGGCCAAGCGCCGGGAACGCCTGGCCGCGCAGATCAAAGAGCAGGCGCTGGCCTGGGCGGTGGCCGAGAGCGGCGTCGCTGAAATCGATGCCTTGAACATCCTGCAAGCCAGTCTGCTGGCGATGGCCCGCGCGGTCGCCGCGCTGCGGCCGCAGCCCGACGGAATCGAGGTCGATGGCCTGCACTGCCCGGCCATCGCCTTGCCCGCGCGCGCCATCGTCCGCGGCGACGCGCGGGTGGCGGCGATCAGTGCCGCCTCCATCCTGGCCAAGACCGCGCGCGACGCCGAGATGTTGCGCCTGCACGAACTCTACCCGCAGTACGGCCTCGACCGCCACAAGGGCTATCCGACCGCGGCGCATCTGGCCGCCCTTGCGCGGCACGGCGTCGCGCTCATCCACAGGCGCAGCTTTGCACCGGTGCGCCGCACACTCCTGCTAAAAGGAAATCAAGCATGAAGCTGGTACCGCTGCTGTTGTTCCTGCATCTGATCGCCGTCGCCGTCTGGGTCGGCGGCATGTTTTTCGCCTATCTCTGCCTGCGGCCGGTGGCCGCCGCGCAGCTCGAGCCGCCGCAGCGCCTGGCGCTGTGGGCCGGCGTGTTCGAGCGCTTCTTCCCCTGGGTGTGGCTGGCGGTGGCGCTGATCCTCGGCAGCGGGCTGGACATGTTTGCCATTATCGGCGGGCGCAACTGGCAAGACGTACCGCTGCACTGGAATCTGATGATGGGGACCGGGATCATCATGATGCTGATCTTCGCCCATCTCTATTTTGCCCCCTTCCAGACGCTGCGCCAGTGCGTGGCCGCTGCCGACTGGCCCAGGGCCGGTGCCGCCTTGAACCAGATCCGGAAGCTGGTCGGCTTCAACCTGGCCCTGGGCCTCATCACCATCGCCGTGGCCACGCTCGGGATCTATATTTGACGCCGAACACCGCGCCGTGAAACACCTCCGTTCGCGCGACAACCCGAGCTTCAAGGCCTTGCGCGCGCTTGCTGGCGACGCCCGCGAGCAGCGTCGGCAGGGGGCTTCCCTGCTCGAGGGCAGCCACCTGGTCGCCGCCTATCGCGACAAGGTCGGCCGGCCCGAGCGTCTGGTGGTGAGCGAACGCGGCGCGGCGCAGCCGGAGATCATGGCCTTGCAGGCCTCGCTCGCGGGCGTCGACACGCTGCTGCTCGTCGACAGCCTGTTCGCCGAACTCTCCGGGGTCGCGACGCCCAGCGGCATTCTGGCGCTGATCCGCATCCCGGCGGTGACTGAGACCGCGGCGATTTTCGGTTCCTGCGTCCTGCTCGACGCCTTGCAGGACGCCGGCAATGTCGGTTCCATCCTGCGCAGCGCCGCCGCCGCCGGCATCCGGGAGGTGTTCCTGGGCAAGGGTTGCGCCGGCGCGTGGACGCCGCGGGTGCTGCGCGCGGCGCAAGGCGCCCATTTCGACCTGAGCATCCGCGAGCAGGCCGATCTGGCGCCGGTCATCGAAAGTTATTCCGGCACCGTCGTCGCCGCCACCACGCACGACGCGGCGCCACTCTACCGGCTCGATCTCACCGGCGCTATCGCCTGGCTGTTCGGCAATGAGGGTGCCGGGGTAGCGCCTGACTTGCTGAGGCTAGCGAAAGCCCGCGCCGCCATCCCGATGGCGCCGGGAAGCGAATCCTTGAACGTCGCCGCGGCTGCCGCCGTGTGCCTGTTCGAGGAAGTGCGGCAAAAACGTCTCTGAGTTCAAAAAGTATTGCCATCGAGCTTGACCGTCTGCATCAGGATCGCGGCGATTTCCTCGATCGACTTGGTGGTCGAGTCGAGCCAGCGGATGCCCTCGCGCTTCATCAGGCGTTGCGCGGCGTCGACCTCGTAGCGGCAATTTTCCGGCGAAGCGTAATGGCTTTCGGGCCGGCGTTCGTGACGGATCTGGGCGAGACGTTCCGGACCGATGGTCAGGCCGAACAACTTTTGGCGATGCTTGGCGAGATTGCCGGGCAGGCGATTCCTCTCGAAGTCCTCGGGGATCAAGGGGTAGTTGGCCGCCTTGATGCCGAACTGCAAGGCGAGGTACAGGCTGGTCGGCGTCTTGCCGCTCCTCGAGACGCCGATCAGGATCACGTCGGCCTTGTCCAGATCGGCATCCGAGATGCCGTCGTCGTGGGTCAGGGTGAAGTTGATCGCCTCGATCCGGGCGGTGTAGTCCGGGGTGTTGGCGCGGCCGTGGGAGCGGCCGATGGTGTGGGTCGAGCGCGCGCCCAGTTCTGCCTCGAGCGGCGCGATGAAGGCCTCGAACAGGTCCAGGGTCAGCGCGTCGCCTTCGCGCAGCGCGGCCGAGACCAGCGGATTGACCTGGGTCGAGATGACGATCGGGCGCCGACCGTCGCTGCGTCCGGCGGCGCGAATCCTGGCGACGCAATCCTGCGCCTTGTCCACGGAATCGACGAAGGGCATGCGCACCGGGCGGAAGTGCAGATCCTCGAACTGGGAGAGCAGGCTGTGGCCGAGCGTCTCGGCGGTGATGCCGGTGCCGTCGGAGATGAAAAATACCGTGCGCGAAGCGCTCATGGATGCGGGAGAAGGGTGGCAAAGGCGATAAAATAGCGGCTTCGCCCCATACTATCAATTAATGATTTCCTCGAAAGGCCAGCAATGAAGCGCTACGCAATCGCATTCGACCACCTGCGCATGAGCGACGTCGAGCAGGTGGGCGGCAAGAACGCCTCGCTCGGCGAGATGATCAGCCAACTTTCCAGCCGCGGCGTGCGCGTGCCCGGCGGCTTTGCTACGACGGCGGATGCTTATCGCGATTTTCTCGGCCACCAGGGCCTGGCCGGGCGCATCAATGAAGCGCTCGCCGCCCTCGACGTCGATGACGTCGCGGCGCTGGCCAACACCGGCGCCAAGATCCGCCAATGGATCCTCGATACGCCGCTGCCGCCGGCGCTGGAGGCCGAGATCAAGACCCACTACCAGACGCTGGCCGACGGCGGCACCGACGGCGCTTCGTTCGCGGTGCGCTCCTCGGCGACCGCCGAGGACCTGCCTGATGCCTCCTTCGCCGGCCAGCAGGAGAGCTTTCTCAACATCCACGGCTACGCCAATATCCTCCAGGCGATCAAGGAAGTGTTCGCCTCGCTCTACAACGACCGGGCCATCGCCTATCGCGTGCACAAGGGCTTCGCCCACGCCGAGGTGGCGCTCTCCGCCGGCGTGCAGCGCATGGTGCGCTCCGACACCGGCGCCTCCGGAGTGATGTTCACCCTCGACACCGAGTCGGGCTTCGACGGCGTGGTGTTCATCACCGCCAGCTATGGCCTGGGCGAGACCATCGTCCAGGGAGCGGTCAATCCCGACGAGTACTACGTGCACAAGCAGACCCTGGCGGCGGGTTTCCCCTCGGTGATCCGCCGCAATCTCGGCTCCAAGCTGATCAAGATGGTGTTCACCGACAACCGCGAGGCCGGGGCCAGCACCGCCACGGTGGCGGTTGCCGAGGCGGAGCGCAACCGCTACGCCCTGACCGACGCCGACGTGCTGGAGCTCGCTCGTTACGCAGTGACCATCGAGCAGCACTACGGCCGGCCGATGGATATCGAATGGGGCAAGGACGGCGAGGATGGCAAGCTCTACATCCTGCAGGCCCGGCCGGAAACCGTGAAATCCCAGGCGGGCGGCGGCAGCACCATCGAGAAATACCGGATCAAGCAGCACGGCAAGGTGCTCACCTCGGGTCGCGCCATCGGCCAGAAGATCGGCACCGGGCCGGTGCGCCTGGTGAAGGACGCTTCCGAAATGGGCAAGGTCAAGTCCGGCGACATCCTGGTCACCGATATGACCGATCCGAACTGGGAGCCGGTGATGAAGCGCGCCTCGGCGATCATCACCAATCGCGGCGGCCGCACCTGCCACGCCGCGATCATCGCCCGAGAATTGGGCATCCCGGCCATCG
>Ga0307375_10007283_pt1 | contig 10111 bp, 3 predicted proteins | sample TR1MG_FD_202531 | JGI IMG/M metagenome (GOLD analysis project Ga0307375, IMG submission 202531) | Soil microbial communities from Risofladan, Vaasa, Finland - TR-1 | ecosystem: Environmental > Terrestrial > Soil > Coastal area > Acid sulfate soil | place: Finland: Risofladan, Vaasa | collected...
CTTCTTGGCGTTCAGTGACGGTATCTTCCTCTCTCCAACATCCAATGAGAAGGTGATATCACCAGAGACGGTTCTCAACAGTCCAAGCACGGAGTGGCCCTTTTGCAAGAGGGAGATGATCATGGGCACAGGCGCAGGATGGAACTTCATCTCGACGTATCCTACGATGTTCCAATGTGCGAATGATACCATGCTTTCATCAAAGAAGTTGGTTTTGAAGTGCGGAGTCGTAGGTTCAGGGTCATCGGAGAAGAGTTGACGTTCGCGAGGTGAAGACGGTGAGCTTGGCGTCTTTGGAGTCTCAGTTGGCTCACTCTTTGCATATTCGATGAAGAACTCAGAAGAGGGGATGACCATCGAGTCGGAAACGTTCACAGTAGAGTTCGAAGGTTGAGCGAAGGAGGGCATGGCGATGGCTGCGTCCAGATTCACGTCCTTGAGCATCTTCGAGAAGGGCTTGGTTTGTCGGGTACGATTTTGAGTCTTTGTGACACGTTGGACAGTGCGAGGACCAAATTCAGAACTAGAGCCGCGAGCAATACCCTTGAGATGAGATTGATTGCCTCGGCCATCGTTCGAGCGAACCTTCACTTTTCCGAGTATATCAGACGTAGAACGATCCAGTTGTGGCTTCAACAACGATTTGTCTCTAGTTCTAGGGCTTCCACTACTAGTCACGGGGTCACCAACGCGACGACCACTCGGAATTTTTGGGTCGGAGCCGGTGTCCGATGCGGAATCAGAAAGGAGGTCGGTAGAGAAGCTTCTGGAGCTCAAAAGACTCGCACGCGATGATAGAGACGAGGCAACGTCGTCCTCTTCACTGACAGCACTTAAGGAGTTGAGGGGATGGAGTGGATGCAAGTGTGAGCCTGAAGTGGAGTGATTGAAATCGCGAGAGGTATGGATGGTGCGATCTGGCATGGATCCAGCTATTTGATGGTGAGACCCAAGGGAAGCGTGTGCGGAGACGGGGAGGGAAGGATCGATATGATGAGAGATGCGGGAGTCGAACTTGAGAGAGGGCACTGGAGACGTTCTGCGATCGTTGGCTTGTTGTTGCTGCTGTTGCTGTGGTCGGCGATGGCTTGGACTGGTGCTGCGTTGGCGGCGGTGGCCAGAATCTAAGTTTTGCGGTGGTGTCTTGGAGGGGGAAGAGTGTTGGCTAGCAGTAACGACGGCGGTGGCGATCACTGGTGTGCGGGGAGAGGTTCCGGAAACGTGGCTTGTCGTCCTTGGTGAAGCATTGTTGCGTGGAGATGATGAAGATCCTCCTCCCCGGGGAGAAGATCCAGAATGACCCGATGCAGAGATTGGCGATGAGTGAGGGGGAGAAGAGGCGAGAGTGACGGTGCGCGACACGGGGGGAGTTGACGCGCGAGACGCGTTTGGAGAGTCGGGCTTCGGTTTGCTGCCATCCAGAGAGCGTTTTTTCAGATCTCCTGACGTTCCCATGGAAGAAGAAGACGAATCAGTGGAGGGGACGGGCGATTGGAAGATCTTCATGAGGTCGTTGATCTTGGCGGAGCGACGGGAGGTCAGGCGCACGGAGCCAGATTGATCGTCTTCCTCGCCACTCACCGGTTGCTGTTGGGCTTGATGAGCGTATAGTGCAGTGATGGCAGGATGTGGCATCTCTGCGTGTTGATGTTGTTGATGATACTGTTGATGTTGAGGTGCAGAATTGGATGTTGCGACACTCAGTGAACTCGATGATTGTGAAGTGGGAGATGAAATGTGGTCGGAATTTGCGACGTAGGAGGAAGCAGTGGAGGGCGGGGTGGAGGAGTCGTGGTTTGCGGCGAGGGGCTGTGGCATGCATGGTGCTGAGGTTGAACTTGGAGAGTCCGTCTCTTGTTGCTTGTTGTTTGACGATTCGTGCTGCTTCTGCCGCTGCTGTTGAAGTTTGTGTGCTGCCGACTCCTCAGAACTCGAGTGGACAGAGGGAGAGGTCGAGGATTTGACGAGCTTTCCGCTTTCGGAGGACGACTTCCGCGATGCCAACTTTCCAGAGTTCTTCTTCTCTTCTCTTCGCTTAGACTTGCGTTTTTGAGCTTCGGCAGCCTTCAGGGCATGGATGAACTCAGCAATCGAGTCGTGGCCATTGCGACGAGCGGTCTCCTCAGCGTTTCCGTCCGGACCCACGCTACTCATGTTCGCGCCATTCAAGATGAGCGCCTCCACCAACCTTTGCTTACCAAGACGACACGCAATGTGAATAGCACACTCTTTGTGGACAGTAGGGATCTCGGGGTCGGCACCACTCATCAGAAGGAAGAGAACAACTCCATCACTAGAGCCTTGACAAGCTTTGTGCAACGGCGTTATTCCATGATCATTCGCCAATCCTAGCTGCGCTCCTTTCTTCAACATCAAATTCAAGACCAACAGCAGATGGTCGGACAGGGGCATCATCACCAGATAATGCAACGCAGTTGAGCCACTTGAGTTCTGTATTGCGAACAACGAGCCGTATTATGATACAAAATGGGAGTTAGAACATGTGTCACCAGTAAGTGTATCTCAAGAGGGGCTATTTGAAGGGTGTAAGATGAGTACGAAATGGGAAGCTCATATAAGGGACGTACCATAGCATTAAGGTCAGCTCCTGAGCCAATTATCTTTTCAACGATCGAGAGATGCCTGTTACTACTTGCACAGTGGAGTGGAGTCCAGCCGTTCTTGTCCGTGACGGAGAGAGAGGAACCAAGTTGGACGAGGAGTTGGACGAGGTCCATGTAGCCTTCATAAGCGGCAATATGAAGAGGCGTTTGGCCAAAAGCATCTACTTCACTGATTAGAGTGGGATTGTTGGTAAGAATCCGTTCTACATCGCCGAATATGCCTCGTTTCGTCAAATCGTGGATGCTCGGCGCCTGACGGATGGTAATTCGTTGAATGTCGCCTTGTCCAGGAGCAGGCAGGCTCTTTCGACCTCCAGGAGAGCTTGAATACGCAGCCATGACAAGCCACTAGACGAAATCAAGAGTACACTTCACGTCCAAGGGCACAACGGGAGATGGACGACTCTTTCCGACGAGATTTACGGCAGACAGGCCAGAAGAAGCCACTTACGCCCACAAGATCAGGTATTGATGGAAGAGGGGATGGTAGAAACCTGAGAGATGAGACAAATCTTGAATGATTCCAAGAGAAACTGAAGAAAGGGGACGGAAGATGTCGGGTCGTTTGGTTGGAAACAAACGAGGTGACACTTCTGTGTCTGGAGTAGTATTTCGGAGAGAACGACCTGCTGCTTCGGGCTCGGGCTCGAGCAGAAACTCACTCCTTGTACCACGTCCGGCCAGCTCATTCGCCCAAAAAGTACTTCTTCCGGTTGTTAGAGATCGAATACGATCGGGTTGAAGATTCTGGCTGTCATTAACAGTGATCAGACCTCACAATGGGTGATCCAGTACGTCGTTCTCTCGCCTCTCCCAACCGTTTCTCTCTGTCCCACTTTTGCCCTCTTCCCCCTTGAAGCCAAGTAGTTGAGCACTATTTACATGCATCCACGGCAACTACTCTGGGGACAAGTCATTCTCAATCGTCAAACTCGCCATTTTGCACCCTGCCTATCTTTGCCGCTCGTTTCTCTAACCATCGAATGTCATTGTCCATATCTTCCCCGTTTTCGTTTAGTCCCCATACATGATGTCGCCGATAGACGATGGGCTCGAGGATAAAGATTCAAATAAGACGAAGAAGAAGGATAAAAGTTCGAGCACTGGTGTAGAGTCGTCCAGCCCTCTTTCTGGTCCCCAAGCAGGCTCTTCATCCGTACAGTCATCCTCAGTGGCTTCTATTCCGAAAGTACAACCCCTGTTAGGCCTTGGGAGACAGCGCAAGGGTCTATCTGGTGGGCCCTCATCTCCGCGCTCTGGTGCTAGCTCCCCCTCTGTTGTCTCGTCATCTGGTACTCCTGAATTGTCCTTCCTTCCATCTGCTTCCTCAATAACGCGCCAAGAGACTCAATCACCGCGTACAGAGGCGGGAAAGAGCGCGTCTTCTTCTGCTTCCGCTCAATCTGGCTCTGGTGTCGTTTCTCCCTCCTCTGAGATTCAAGTAACTGCATATGCTACTCTGCAAATGATGGAAGAGGGCGATAGTTCTACGAGCGACTCTGAAGATGCGTCCATGGATGAATCGTCGGACGCTGAAGTTCGCCCAGCAAGTGGCCAGTCTAAGAGTCTCTTCAAGGCTCAACGACGTAGTTCAGGTAACTTGGGAGATGCTTTGGTATCGCGTGAGAGACTTTCTACAGGTGGAGTTTGGACTGAGGCGCGAAAGCCGGTGAATACAGTGGCAGTCGGAGAAGGTGGTTCTGACGCGTCTCCTTCTACTCTTTTGGTCATGGGTGCCTCACGTCTGTTTGCCAACCCCCTCGTTTCATCACCTTCCTTCTCATCACCGAGCAAACAACTTGAAGATACCATCTTTGGAGGTCTTTCCTCAACTCGCCTCTCTGGCAACCCATCTCTGCAATCGTCTACTGGTGTACTCACTCTTTCATCTCCATCTAATGTCAACACGCAGTATAAGAGGCCCCCCATCACTGCAGGCATCCATCAGAGCCGAAGACCGGCCGAAACTGGAGAACATCCCGATACCGATTTCGACACTGGTTCAGACTTCAGCGACTCCTCTCTCCTGACTTGGAATGAAACCTTTCAGCAGGCAATTGATATGCCCGACCTCAACGATACGATGAAACAGGAGCGCGCGGAAACGATTGCGCAAATTGCCCAAGACTTTGTGAGTACTGCGATCATGTTTGGCAAGATTATCATCTCAGAAGTGTTTTTGGACAATGCGAACAAGACGATTAAGGCGAGTGCTGGGTTTGGAGGTAATGCAGGAGGCGAGAAATACGTCTTCAATGGAATCCTCTTCAAGTTCGCTGTGGATTGGAAAGGCATCTATACTAGCGATGAGTACGCGATGAAGGCAGCTGCGCATGAATTGAAAGGTTTAGAGCAGTTCTTGGACTTCTCGCCTGGGATTAGAGTGCCGTTGATGTGTTTGATCGATTACCTTGGTTTCCGTCTCATCGCGCTCTCCTTGCTTCCTATTGGTAATGCCACCTTGGTTTATGGCTCCGATGACGCTGGTCACACTGTCCGCTGCGAGGATCCGGATGCACAGATGAAACGCGCAGGACAGGTGCTGAACTTGAAAGAACACATTGCCGGTCAAAATGAGGGTTCTACTGCCCTTGTTAGCTTCCCCGCTGATATAGAAGGTCACATTGGAGTCGATCGACGTTTTTATGTCTTGGATTTGGCGAGGCTGATGCCCCCGACAGCGCCTGTGAAGAGCAAGGCCGCCTCTCAGTATCTTTTCCGTCTCTTCCGTCCTGAGTTCATGCGCACCTACAAGATACCACTATCTCCCGATGCGTTTTCCAACTTCGAGAAGTGTGACCCGAATCGCGAAGTACATCGAAGGGAAATCGTCGACGCCACCGCCACGCTCTTGGAGCAGATCGCCGTTAGAATTGGTAATATGGAGACGAACTGTGTCTTTAACGATCGAACAAAGCCAAGCCAGCTCATTGACCTTCTTCACAAGGCGGGAGCGAACCTGAGGTACTTGTCAGTGATCCGAACGAGAGCCGGTCCCTATCTGAGAACCATCGTCATGCTGGAGATGATTGCTCGTGGAATCAAAACGCATTTGAGAGAGACTTTACGAAAGGCAGTGAGGGAGCAAATGACGATTACATTGCAACCGTATCGAGCAGCACTCGTCGATCAGTTCAACATCATGCTTGGCAACCTCCCTGAGCGTCGGCGCGAGTCGGTCGCCTTCTGGTCCCAACTTCACACCAATCTGATGACTCAATTCGATGGTTTCCCGACTGTTGAGGCGCTTCGAAAGGAGATTCAGCGAGATTTGCCCGGCATCTTCCTCATCAACAGAGTGTGTACCTCATCGCCTCAACTGGAGGTCGATATGCCTCCCATGGTCTCGTACGAATGTTACACGTGTGGATTGTTGTATCCGCAGGGTCTATGCCAAGTGTGTGCGCAGACGTGTCACTCCTCTCACAGCCTCTCGAATCCCAAGTGGCGCTCTAGTACCTTCTGCAGCTGCGCTGTTCCTACATGTTGTCGCACTTTCGAACCCAAACTCTCCACTGGTGGCGATCACCCGCTCAAAACCTTTGCCGAAGTCATTGGCGTTGGCCGCATCTTCGAACGCGCCTCTGACCTGGCTGGCATTGCCCTCAGCAAAGACGCACGCTCAGAACTCATGAAGAACCCAAATCAGTTCATCTTCGTACTTCCAGATATCAAGGATCTGCTACTCAAGTCCAAGCAACTCACCATCACCACCCTCGCCGAGGCACAGTCCCTCCACTTGGCCGCACGCAACCGAAACAACTACGAGCGCGCTCGCATGTTCCATCAGTGCAACAACCTCTTCGAAAAGACGCTCAAGATGAGTCCAGGCGCGAGATCGCTTCGCGTGCTCTTCCTCTCCGTCCTTTATGAACAACTTTCCCTCTCTGAATCGGTGGACGATCGCATACTCACCAAATGTGTGCACTACTGCCAAGAACTCAAGGACTCCAAGGTGGCAAGAGACGTGATCGTTTCACTCTACAATCAGAGCCAAGAGGTGCTCGCGAGGATCTTGGATCAGCTTCAAATATGCTTCTCCATCGTTTTGGAGACTGGGCAGTCCCTCAAATCGAACGAGAGGTTGGAAGTATTGGAATTCGTGGCTCACTTTGGAAAGTACCTCATCTCACTCGATCTCGGCCTAACTGCGTACAGTACCATTCTGGACGACGATATCCTCTTGAAATTGGCAGAGGGATGTCAAAAGCTACAGCAGGTGAAGCTTAACTACCAATCGAGGAAGGTATCGGACGCGTGTCTGGCGAAAGTGGCTCCGTTCTGGAAGTCTCTTCGACACATTGACCTCAGCTCCTCTTCTGCAAACGACAATGTGCTCTGCGCGTTCGCCGCACATTGTCCCTACATTCGAACGCTGGACATCTCAAGTTGCTCACAACTCACCTCCGCAGCGCTCAGAAGCATCAGCAAACTCAGCGACCTCACCGTTCTCAACATGTCGTACACCAACATCTCTGAAGTCGCGGCGCTTGGCCAATGCGAGCGCCTGGAGTTACTCACGATGAGAGAATGCCCAATCACAAGATCACAGTTCAAGAGCATGCTCACACCGGTGGGGAAAGCCGCGTCGTCAAGCCTCAAAGTTCTGGACATCTCACTCTGCAATCCCGATACCCCTAGCGTCATCTCGGACATATTCAGCTTGTGCACAGACTTGCATCACCTATACCTCGATGGATGGCACATTGGAGAGGAATGGTTGCTCAAGGAGCCGCCAAAGTGCGCTCCGCTCCACATCTCGCTCAAGGGCTGGAAGCTTCACCAATCCACTGTGGAGACTCTAAGATTGCTCAGAATCAAGCCTGATCTCGATACTGTCGATGCCATTATCCCAGGCAATGCTGTCCTACCCATCATCCCAAAGGAGACGACGAAGAACGCCATAAAGTCCATCGCAGACTTCGCCTTCTCTCGCATCACAAGGCAGTAACAGAACTCCTCGAATCTCACATGTATCGGGCAAAATACTTCTACTCTACAGTAATGTACATATAATGTGGCACTTAACTCTCTAGATGGGCGGTAGTGTGACTTGATTTGCTCTTGGACTTGCCGCGTTGTCCCAACTTGTCGTCCTTCCGAGATTTGGAAGATTCACCTGGCAAACGAACGCCCTTCTTAGAAGAAGAAGAAGAGGATGTGGTGGTGGTATCGCGGTCACTGTCATGATTGGAGGATGAGGATGAATCGATGTCCTTTTCCTTGTGCCCTTTGCTTCCGAAATCTGAGAGCTTCAATAGCTTCTTCTTCTTGGGAGATGTGTGTGAAGATGAAGGGGTTGGGGTCGTCGAAGTCGATGGTGTTGGTGATGGAGTGACGGATCGAGGGCTCAATGATCCGTTTGCAGTAGCTGGGCTTGGCTGTCGTATGTGCAGAATTGAGACTGGCGGGGCTTCAGAGTGTGGAGAATGGGGAGGAACAGGTGATGGCGATGCGAGGATGGCTTCGAGGAGGGATGGGTCGAACGGTGAGATGCCAACGAAGGGCTTGATGGGGTTCATCTCCCTCATCTCTGTATCGGGTTTGACCACATTCGTCGCATGTATGATCTGCTCCATCGTTTTTGCACTCATGGCTACTACAGGCTTTCCACCGCCGCCAACTGAGGAGCTGCTTGAGCTCGTAGATGGAGACTTTGACTTCTTGTGCTTCTGCTTCGGCTTGTCCTTCTCCTTGTCCTTCTCCTTGTCCTTCTCCTTGTCCTTCTCCTTGTCCTTCTCCTTGTCCTTCTCCTTGTCCTTCTCCTTGTCCTTCTCCTTGTCCTTCTCCTTGTCCTTCTCCTTGTCCTTGTCCTTCTCCTTGTCCTTGTCCTTGTCCTTGTCCTTCTTAGAAGATGATCGCAGATTGGCAAAGAAGTGAGATTTTGCGTGCCGTAGCAAGGGAGGCGTCGGAGGCGTCGCAGAGCGCTGCGCACTGCCGCTGCCACCACTACTCGAGGTCACACTAATGGCGCTCCCCTTTGAGGTCGGAGCAGTGAAGGAAGAGTAATCGCCTCCCGGCGTCGTGGAAGTGCTTGTGCTGTGAGTGGAGGTACTTGAAGTGGAGGAGGGTGAGCGGGCGCTTTGAGGCGGGGAGGAGGGCGTGTGACTGTTGTTGCGTTGGTGTGTAGGTTGACGACCCATGCTTTCGCCGTCTTCGTGATTAGAAGCGGCTAAGGATCCAACAGCAATCGAGTGACGATGAGAAGAGGTGCCGGCACTGGCGCTGGGCTTCATCTTCCTCCTCGGCGTGCCGGCGGGTGAACCACCACCACCACCACCACCACCACCACCACCACCATCAGCAGCAGCAGCAGCAACAGCAGCAGCAGCAGCTTTATCGTCCACATTCGGCATCGACAGTTGCTTCTCGTGCCTTCGCCTTGGAACAGAAGACGAGGATTGAGAAGACGAGGTATCATCGGCATCAAGAGGTGTGGGAGACGGGGAAGACAGAGGAGAAGGAGAAGGAGAAGAGGCCTCTTTGGAATTGGGATGATAGGTGTTGATGTTGTTGTTGTTGGGGGATGCCGTATTTAGGTGTTCATGATGATGTCCATGTGGTTCATGAGAGTGTTCAAGATGAAGAGGTTCATGATGTTCTGCTCCTCCTCTCGGGTCCAATTCCATTGATGTTGAATCCACGTGCGATTGAGGATTGGAAGTGGTCGTTGGAGGCGAGAATAGAAGAACGCGAGGGGACACCGACGGAGAAGAAGATGATGATGATGATGATGATGATGATGATGATGATGCAGGATCGTCGTGTACACTCAAATCGGCTTCAGAAGGGGATATTAGGATGAGGCTCTTGGCTCTTGGCTTGTCTTCAGGGACAGCCGGCTCGGAGAGCTGTGTGGTGTTCGGCGCGGCTCTCGGCGTTACTACTTCCTCCACTTCCACGACTTCTTCGACGAGTCTGGGTTCCACCAATTGCAATTCAAAAGGAAAGGAGGGGTTCGTAACGGAATCGGACACTAAGGGAGGAGGATCAGTCTCTGCGACCACACCAGTGCGGGGAGAAATCGGGGGAGAATCGGCGTGCCGGACCTCTGGATGCGAGAGATGCTCATGTTCAACCACAGTGTGGTCCTCAGAAGATTGAACGGGCTGAGAGCCATCGGTTTCATTGGAGTGGGTGGCGTTTGAAACATCATGTTGGGAGCGAGGGCTGATGGAATGAGCGGAGAGCAAGCGTCGCAAGACTGGGCTTTGCTTGGGCTCAGGTTGCGATTTTCTTACCGCATAACCATTGCCAGGTAGCTCAGAATGCTGTTTCAAAGGGGATTTTCGGGCCAGAGGTTCGGACATCGTTACTCTAGGAGATGTTGCAGTTTGGCCACTTGGGAGTAGCGATGGTCAGATTTGTTGCCTGAAGAGATCAGTAGACACGATTGGCATGAAATTTCCAGGGACAGCAGGACGTACTCATGGGAACGGGAGGCAGGTGCACTCAAGTGTTGAGAGTGATCGAAGAAGCATGTTTTG